>OAZV01000035.1_pt1 | contig 45759 bp, 56 predicted proteins | sample 1475841 | NCBI WGS metagenome assembly OAZV01 (sample SAMEA2579928, study PRJEB22360) | human gut metagenome | biome: human gut; feature: human-associated habitat; material: faeces | place: Denmark | collected 2008/2010 | reverse complement strand
CCTCAACCGTTGCCTTTAAGGTACTTAAATCACTGTTGGTGGCGGCGATAGTCGATGGATCAGCGATAAAGCTAGCAACATGGGCGGTGCTTGAGTTGCCAGTAACCTTCACGGTTACCTTCCCTGAACGAGCTAACATAAATGCGCCCTTTCTAGCACAGCGAAAAAAAGTAGATCCTGATAGCAATATGATTGAAAATTAATAACTTTTCGTTAAGCAGTTTTGGGTGTGAGTTGCAAGAGGGGAGACTACTGAATTACTCAAGTTTTATAATCGAGGGGAAAATGGTGATGGCGTTCATAGCAAAACGCCCTCAACCATGAAGATTGAGGGCGCTTAAGATGTCAAAAACCCGCTATCCGTTAAAAAGCAATGCTCAACTAAGAGCAGTGACATTGCGCTAAAAAAGCGAATCTTTAGAATTTGGCTCCTCTGACTGGACTCGAACCAGTGACATACGGATTAACAGTCCGCCGTTCTACCGACTGAACTACAGAGGAATCGTGAGAACGGGGCGCATATTACTTAGCGGTACCTTGTCTGTCAACACTAAATTTCATAAGCCATTTCAATTGGTTAATTAATCTGCAAAGTTGTTAATTAATGAACATTCGTCGCCGAAAACGAGTCTGTATCATTAGCGTGATGCAGTCTCTGCAAAGGATCTTGTTGATAAAATTGACAGAAACGTTGCCACAATGAAGGGAAACGAGGAGCAAAAAGTTCTGGGGCGCTAAAGAAATATTCAGAAAGTACGGCAAAACATTCAGCAGGATCACTGGCAGCATAAGCATCAATGCTCGCCGCATTCTCACCAACTAATTCGATTTCTTCCTGAATGTTGTTCATTGCAGCATGAAGATCGTGTTCCCAGCCAGCAACCTCACGCAACGAAATAAAGGGAACTCCGCTGGCGCGATCGCCGTTACGGGTGTCCAGCTTATGAGCGACTTCATGAATAATCAGGTTAAAACCAGAAGCATCAAAAGAATCTTGTATATCCAACCAGTTCAAAACGATAGGCCCTTGCTGCCAGCTCTGACCTGACTGAACAATACGTTGGTTATGCACCAGACCGACATCGTCTTCCCATTCATCATCGACCACAAATGGCGCAGGATAAATTAAGACTTCATGAAAACCATCCAGCCATTCCAGTCCTAACTCCAGAACGGGCAGGCAAAATAGAAGTGCTATCCGGCAGCTTCTTAATGAATTCAGCTCAAAGCCCTGTAAAGGAACAAGCCGTTTTTGTTGTAAAAAACGTTCGGCAAGAGCGACTAATTTGCTTTGTTCCTGTTCTGTCAGACACGTTAAAAGGGGGATCGATAGTGCTTCCTGCCAGGGAAGGGCAGTTTGATGTGCTGATTCTTGTACTTTCCAGGGCCACTTAATCATCGTTTTGCTCGCAAACTCGTCACTTGAACAAAATTGCACGGACAGGGACTGTTAAAATGCCAAATTTCCTGGCATCATGGCAACCATCTGAACGGAGAGATGCCGGAGCGGCTGAACGGACCGGTCTCGAAAACCGGAGTGGGGGCAACTCCACCGGGGGTTCAAATCCCCCTCTCTCCGCCAAAATTCAATCACTTATACATCATTAAGTCAGTGACAAAAATCACACTTGGAATTACTTGGAATATTTTCTTGGAATATTTTCTTGGAATATTTTCAGGTAACGGGACATCAAGTGTCGGTGAAACTTTAACCTTCCTGTCATAGATTAGCACTTGCCCCTCGGTTTTGTGACCAGAGAAAAGTTGCTTATCCCGACTGCTTCCTTCATAGTCTGAAATTCCTTTCGCCTTCAGATCATGAAAGGTGAAGTCGGTTAAAATACCTGAAATTTTGCCTGCGCGATTTCTTGCTTCTACCCACATTTCGTTAAAGCCTTTGTACATATATCGGTTGCCGTATTGATTGCTGATTACATAGGCGGATGTTGGTAACTGTTTTGCTTTTTCGATCGCCGCCTGTAATCGTGGACTCCATGCTTTTATCTGTTTTTTTCCTGTTTTCCCTTGCTGGATAAAGATCCCGTCGTTTCCAATCTGCTCCCATTTCAGCGATAACACATCGGAAACCCTCGCTGCACACAGATAGGCAATTTCCATTGCGATAAAAACAGGAAGAGGTGCAACGCTTAATACTGCCTGGTATTCTTTGTCGGTTACATATCGTTCGCGGTTTTTGGCCTTGAATTTACTTACACCTGCACATGGGTTACCCTTCACGTACCCTCGCTCATACCCCCAACTGTAAACGCGGGACATACTGCTTTTTTCATGGTTGGCTTGCGTTTTACTCTGCTCCCCTCTCTTGTCCATGTATCGACGGATGTGTTCTGGTTTTATGGAATCTGCCGGCACCTTACCGAATACGGCAAGCAACTTTTTTTGATGTTGCAGATAATCTTTTTGTGTTCTTGGACTGAGGTCACTGTAATAGGCGCTGGCGAGGAATTTTTCCCACAAGCGACCGAATGTCATTGCACGATCGCGATTATTTACAGTTTCCTCATACTTTTTCCATAAAGCAGCTAAACCATCCTTGATGGCGGTTAGTGTTACAGATTCTCTGGATGTTGGTTTCCATACATAACTATATTTATTTGGGTATACATTTGGAGGTAATTTTTCGTGTTCAGGATTTTTCCTTCGTCTTCCCATCAGATCGCACCAAAATTCGGCTCTACCTCGCGTGGTGGTAAAGTTTTATTGCAGGTAAATAGCTCCCGGCTGACAATCGGTTTGCCACTACGATTGGTATAGAACGGAAGCCCGTTTTCCATTAACCATTTTCGCTGGTGGCTTGCATATTTGCAGCCCGTTAATATTAGCAATTCATCTTCGGTTAAAAATAAGCTGCTCATAGCTATATCTCATAACCGCCGCTAACTATATACGGTTAGCGGCAATTAGGGTTGAACATTAAAAATCAGCCTGACTCGGGATCAGTTTTTGCCAGATAGCTGAAACGTATTTTGCCTGGTAACGGGCGTCATCAAGTGCATTATGGCGCTCACCTTCGAATGGAATAGCCGTTCTGGCATCGAAGTCTATGGCTTTCCCCAGCTCAACGATTGTGCGTACATCGCGATCGTTGTAGTAACGCCACGGGCAGGGGATCCCCTGCCGTTCGTATGAACGGCGCAAAATCGTGTTGTCGAAGTTGGCTCCATTTCCCCAGACATGAACAAAAAATTCACCGGAGTTTTCGTCGATAAATTCCCGCAATTGTAACAGTGCATCATCTAACGGGATTTCATCGGCCATAATGGCAGATTGCGCTTCGCGTGATTGTTTAAGCCACCATTTAATGGTGTCCCGATCAATGACTCCGCCAGCAGTTTCCAGATCGATAGTCTTACTAAATTCCGGTCCCATATCTCCGGTTTGCGGATCGAAAAATATTGCACCTATTGAGATAATCGGGGCATCGGGATTTTTTCCCATGGTTTCAAGGTCGATCATCAGATGAATCCCCGCTCTGCTGGTGGATGTGAGATTATGATGACCGTTCGCCTTAATTAAGGGATCTGACGCCTCGCCAGTTTCACTATCGCTGGCATGATGCTGATTGCCGCCAGTGTTCTCCTTGTGCTGATGCGCAGTGCCTTCCATTTCCTCCGGATCATTTTCCTGAACTTCAGGCTGATTCTCTCCATCGAATATTTCCTGGTATGTTGCGTCACCCATCACCGCACCACAATCAGGGCAGTTGCCGCCACCGCTCTGACCGCAGGCGGTGCAGATCTTTTCCGGTTCCTGTTGCACTACTGGTTCAGGTTGTTTCGTTTCTGGCTCGTTTTGTAACGCATTTGGGCTGTTTTGTTCCGCTTTTTGGTAGTTCCGTTCCGATTCATGCTGGTTCTGGTTCACAGAATCGCGAGTCTGGATCCCCTTGACCCATTTCGGATCATTAGGGGCGCTAATCCCCTCAACAAATTCACCACGCGATACAGCAAGTAACTTATCGGCGTCAGGCTGGCTGATATTGGCTGCCTGCATAATTTTGTTTACTTCGTCAGCGGTAACTTTTACCGGCCCTGGTTGTGCGGTCGTGTCAGATGCACCAGTATTTTGTTGTGAACCTGAGTATGTACCGTTTTTGCGGGCGAAATATTCTTCTTTCGTGATTTCAGTAGCCCCAGCAGACAGCGCCTTATCCAGACCAGAAAGTTTGTTTGCGCGACCGTATTTTTCGCCATCCTTGTCGGTGAAGAGGAAGTAGAACGGCCCCTCACGCTCTACAGATGGTTCAGCTTCCGGCGCGGTTTCATTTTTTGGGATATCAGATACCTCAGTTTCCACTGCATCAGTTTGTGTTTCTGATGACTGGAGAACATCAACAGTGCCCAGGTCTGTTTCTTCATTCTCAAACACGCCCTTTGTCGTCAGGTATTCGCAGATATATTTGTTCAGTGCTACGGGATCTTTGTGAATGTCGATCGGACGTTCACGGACAAGGCCAAAAATAGTCTGGCGGTCGTAGCGAAGGGCATCAGGCTGTTTGCGCATTGATGCCGAGATACGCTTCCAGTCTTCGCGGCCGTTGTCGATAACTTCATTTTTTGCCCAGCGATGGATGCTGCCGTCAATGTTTCCGGCATCCACATCACCAGGCCAGAGAGCGTAGGCCAGTTCGTCATCCAGTGTTTTCCATGTCTGCTTGTATTCGCGATGAATGGCAGCAATGACCGGGCTGATTTTTCCTGTTGAATTTTCAGTGTACTGTTGATTGGCTCTGGCGCGGGCGAGATCAACAACAGACGTGTATTTTCCGGTTTCCTTGCGTTCACCTTCGCGACGTTTTTTCCAGATGCGCATCTCTGCCTGAATTTCGGGCCATTTAGCACCAGGAATACATTTATGCTTAACCCACCCAATGGCGTGCAACTTAAGCTCCGGATACATGGCGTTAACTTCTGGCATTTTCATCAACGCTTCAACGATATGTCCGTCGAATGTTGCCATGTCTTCCTGCAACAATTCCTGTGCGCTAATAACCATATCAACGGTGATGTTTTCACATGTGTCGAACTTAACCATGACAGCGTTCTGTACTTCAGGGGCCAGCTTGTCAAAAGTGACGTTCATCGGATCGGATTCAGTCTCAACCGGGACAAAAGAAGCAGACTCCTCATCCCAGCGGTTTTCCTGCATATATTCAGCATCCCATGAATCGAGGGCAGGGCGGGGTATGCCAGGTTTATCCTCGCAGACAATAAATTTATAAGCGCAGTCCTGAGCAGCCGGATAATGTTCCAGGAATTGCCAGTGAAATTTTGCGCGGGCGCGACATTCATCACCGGCTTCAATGGCAGTGGCTACAGCGACTGCACCTTCTTCCTTTATTGCCTGTTCGTCCGGAATGGCGGCGCAAATAAAGACTTTACTCATTTTGTTTTACCTCATTACAGATTTAAGGGTGAACAAATCCCTGCCATTGCTGGCATATAAGAATGAAACCGGATATTTATTACGGAACTGTTTTAAAGACCTGCCGGGATTTCGTTATTATCCTGGTGAATAACTTTATCGACCGGGTAACAGTTACCGGGAATTTTCTGTTCGGTTGCTGCAGTCACACACTCCTGCATTGTCCTGTGAACACTGACTGCAATATCAACTGGCTCTCCGGAAACAAGAAAAACTGTCAGAACAAGTGCAAATGCTGTATTCATTGCCAGCATCCTTTTTGTATCGGACGTAAACGGGCCAGCATTGAAAGAATGCATATTTTATTTAATAACTCCCGTTCGTGTTTTCTCTTGTTAATGGCATCTTCAGTAAATACAGGGTTACTGATAGTGACACCAATTTCAAAACAACCTTCAGACGTATTAACGTTTGGTAATAACGTTTCCATTATCGCGTCCTCAACAATGAATTTTGTGATGCGATGCCTGGTGCCTCCAGGTGACGTTAACCAGTTAACAATTAACGCCGGATACAGAGAATCCACCCATAACACTGTTTTTGGTTTTAACTGTTCCGCGTGCGCTCAGCCGCATTCACCACATCACAAAATTCACTTTAAAAAGGGCGGCAGAGCAGTCACGGAGTAAAACTGATACCGCCAAACGTCACCAGAAAATTGATAACAGAGGGCGTTGCAGCGGGGTTGTCACTTAAGCGTATGGTCAACCTGACAACCCGGTGTCCTCAACGGGGGAAGGAATAACCCCGCCATACTTACCGCCGCGCCATTTCGCGGATTGCCACAACCGGAAGCGCACGGTCGACGAAAATTTAACGACAGGCTATCTATGAACCAGCTACCTCGCCGTGCGCTTTCGCGTTATGGTCTGACTTTTCAGGGAAATATCCTTTCAGTAAACTGTCAATGCCGGATGCTCACCCGTGTCCGGCGCACGCACTCCACCTCACCCGTGGAGAACTCCTTAATTACTAACCTTAGCTTTGTTGATTAGCTACTAACGCGGGTATGTAATCATTCTGGCAATGCTTAATGCCGCTGCTTTTTCCAGATTGGTGATATCCTGCTCCAGAGCGGACAGATTTTCAGCCTGCTTAGCTCTGGCTTCATTGGCCCATTTCAGATCCTGCGCTGCATTAATTTTCTGGTGCATCCACTCATAAAGTTCATCATCGGTATAGTCTGGCGCGATGATGACGGGTTCTCGTTTCTGCATACTGATTCCTCGCGGTGCTGTTTCGCTTATCAGCCGTTAGATTTTGCCGAGCTGGAAAGCGCCTGTTTAAACTCACTGAAGCTGAGAGCTTCTTCGCCTTCGGCAAGGCCTTCGAAGTATTCTTCGTAAGCCTTTTCCATGATTGTGTCGAAATCCATATCACTCACCTGAGTTTCTTTCCAGCCAGCGACGGGCACCATTTTCGGTTTTAAACGTTTTGCTTTTGGTATACGTCATCGCGGTGAATGTGCCGTCCTGGTTGGGAAACACGCCGTACACCAGAGATTCGTTGTTGCCAAGACCGATAGTATCCATGTTGACCTCATTTCCCCTTAACGCCGGAGTAGCGGAACTGTTTGCTGAGAACACCGTGCGGTGTCTTGATGAGTGAAATTTAGAATAACCTAAGGCATATGGTCAAGATTTTTATGTAGAAAAACCTAAGTTTTTTGGTGTAAAAAACACAAGTGTTTGAAAGTTTGTGCTTTTTATTACAGGGTGTGGAGAAAAAAGGGGTTATTTGTTTGCGCTTCTTTTGCGAGCTTTAAGTAGTTCTTCAAAAAGTTTGTTGAAATTTTCAACTCGAGCACGCATCTCTGACAACAGGGCCTTTTGCTCTGAGTCAGGCAGTGCGTCGAACAGTTGAAGTAACTCTTTTTGATCTTCTGTCAGAATGGCTGGCTGATTATTCGGGATCGGTTCGCCTGGTTGTTTATCTTCATCCCCAAAAAGAAGCCAAGTCGGTGAGCACTGAAGCGCTTGGCTCAGTGCGAATAATCTTTTCCCCGCCGGCTGTGTTTCATCTCTTTCCCATTGAGAAATTGTTACGTGAGCCACTTTGACCAGCTTACCTAATGCGGCCTGAGACAGTTTTAATTTTTTACGCCTATGTAAGAGGCGAGCACCGAAGGTTTCGTTTTTCATATTAGGGAATTCTAATTTTTCTTGACTTAGGTTTCTCTACGATCTAGTTTCCTTAGGAAAATCTAAGGAGCTCGATATGTTGAAAATTGATGCTATAGCGTTTTTTGGCAGCAAAACAAAGCTTGCCAATGCCGCAGGAGTTAGGTTGGCAAGCATTGCTGCATGGGGGGAACTGGTTCCTGAAGGTCGCGCGATGCGCCTGCAAGAGGCATCCGGCGGGGAACTTCAGTACGACCCCAAAGTTTATGACGAATATCGTAAGGCAAAGCGGGCGGGGCGGTTGAACAATGAAAATCACCCCTGAACAGGTTTGTGAGGCTCTGGATGCCTGGGTATGCCGACCAGGAATGACACAGGAGCAGGCGACGATATTAATCACGGAAGCATTCTGGGCTCTGAAAGAACGCCCGAACATCGATGTTCAACGCGTCACGTTTGATGATGGCGCGGTTGATCAACGGGCGCTGGGCGTTAACCGGGTGAAGATATTCGAACGCTGGAAATCTATCGACACCAGGGATAAGCGGGAAAAATTCACGGCGCTGATTCCGGCAATTATGGCGGCTATCCGGATCAGTGATTTCAGGTTGTATCGTGAAATTACTGACGGAAAAAGCATTACGTACATGATCGCCGGGTTAAACAAAGAATATGGCGATGTGGTGGAGTCAGGGCTACTTTTTGCGGATCCAGCTGTTGTGGAACGTGAGACTGACGAACTTATAGAAAAAGCTATTGCTTTCAAGCGTGCGTATCGTCAGCAATACCAACATTACTTTGCAGATAAACAAATATCTGTCTGGGGTTCGTATGAGTATCGATGCGCTACGATGGGCTAAAAAGGTGAAAACCGGCAGTTCATCCAGTAAGTCAGTATTGACCTGGCTTGCTGATATGTGCGGTGCCGATTTGTGTGCATACCCGTCTGTATCTGCACTGGCAGAAGTAACGGAACTGAACAAAAAGACTGTGCAGGACAGCTTACGACACCTGATGGAGATTGGGTTAATTGTTGATACCGGTGAGAGAAAAGGCCGGACAAAACAAATTGTGGTGTACCGACTTATCGGTGTTGAAGAAAGTGTTACCGAGGATGAATACACCCAAAAACGGGAGTCTTTAAAGGTAGGTAAAATTGGTACTGTTAATAAAAACAGAACCGAAAACGGTTATGTTTCAGCACAAAACAGCCCCAAAAACGGAACTCTTTGCTGCATGGAAAATAACCAAAGACACCCAAATTTTCCATCAAAGACACCCAAAAACGGATCACGGAACCCAAAGGAACCCAAAGATTTAAACCCCACACATAACGCACGCGAGAGTGCTCCGACCAGTGAGCAGGAAGTTTTGTCGTTACAGGCAGTCCCCCCTGTATTCCTGGATGGCCTGAGCGAACCCATCGGAAAATTTCCGATGACCGATAACTGGTATCCGTCACGGGATTTTCGACGACGGGCTGCGTTGTGGGGGATGGCTTTGCCGGAGACAGAATTCACACCTGCTGAACTTGCCGCATTCCGGGACTACTGGGCAGCGGAGGGGAAAGTGTTTACGCAGGTTCAGTGGGAGCAGAAATTCGCCCGTCACGTAAATCACGTCAGGGCGCAGGTTAAACCAGTCAGCAAGGGGGTAAACCATGCAGCAGCACTAGGTGGAACCGCATCACGGGCAGTTCAGGAAATTCGGGCAGCACGTGAGCAGTGGGAACGTGAAAACGGATTTATCAGCGACGGAAACGGCCTGGAAGCTGTGGGAGCTCATGGGGGAGGTTTATTCGAACCGCTGGACCCAGAAGAACGGGGCCGCACCTTCGAAGCTCTGGATTGCACAGATTGGCGCGATGACTGAGCAGCAAATCCGGCAGGTCTGCCGCCAGTGCATGGACTGCTGCCGGGCGGGTGAAACATGGCCTCCGGACCTGGCTGAGTTTGTGGCGCTGATTTCGGAAAGCGGGGCCAATCCATTTGGTCTGACGGTGGATGCTGTGATGGAGGAGTACCGCCGCTGGCGCAATGAGTCCTGGCGATACGACGGAAGTGATAAGTACCCGTGGTCTCAGCCTGTGCTGTATCACATTTGCCTCGAGATGCGTTCAAAGGGGATTGAACGCCAGATGACCGAAGGGGAGTTAAAACGGCTTGCAGAACGGCAGCTGACGAAATGGGCAAAGCATGTTAGCAACGGCCTGAGTGTTCCGCCTGTCCGGCGACAACTGGCAGCACCCAAACGTCCTGCGGGACCAACGCCAATTGAGTTGCTGAAACAGGAATATGAACGCCGGAAAGCGGCTGGGTTTGTCTGATTTGAGAAGTAATTTTTACCGGGAGGAAATTTATGGAGACTGTTTTTGACGCACTGAAAGCGATGGGAAAAGCCACGTCGGTAGAGCTGGCTGCGCGACTTGATATCAGTCGTGAAGAAGTGCTGAACGAGCTGTGGGAACTGAGAAAGGCTGGCTTCGTTGATAAAAGCGTATACACCTGGCGTGTGGCTTATAACAACGTTCAGCAGGAACAGCCAGCGCCGGCAGAACTGTCGGAAGAAACCACCACGGCAACAGTCGCTAAAATTTCGGAGTGCGATTTAACTGCGACGGTTGAACAACGCGGACCACAAACGGCTGATGAGCTGGCTACGTTGTTCGGTACAACATCACGCAAAGTGGCTTCAACGCTGGCAATGGCAATCAGCAAAGGTCGTCTGATTCGTGTAAACCAGAACGGTAAATTTCGTTACTGCATGCCGGGCGATAAGTTACCAGCAGAGCCGAAATCCGTGCCGGTAACGGAAAATGATGGTAAAGCCTTTCCTCAGCCAGCAGGTGTTGCGTTACCAGTACAGGAAGCTGCAACACAGGAAGATATTAAAACAGAAACTGTGGCTGATATTGTGCAATCGTTGCCATCGTTTACTGAAACGCGAGCGGATGACCTGGTTTTACCATCGCTGCATATGGCAAACCGCGAATTGCGTCGGGCGAAAAGTCATGTCCAGAAGTGGGAGCGAGTCTGCGCCGCGCTGCGGGAGCTGAACAAGCACCGAGATATGGTTGCCGGGATTTGTCGGAAGTCCGGGCAATGAGCGGATGGTGCAGGCCTGAAATTATGATACTAACAATGAAGGTAAAATGCATCGGCAGTCTGATTGGTCGTAGTGAGGCGGCGGTCAGGATGAAAGCCCGGGTTAAGGGAATAAGCCTGATTCTGCGGGGTAATTTTCACCAGTCAACAAAATATCCGTAGCGCGATAACGGTCAAAAATCATGGCGCTGACACTTTTGTGCCACTGTAGATGACTGTACCTAAGTTCAGGGGAGAAGAACACGTCCGGTGGGATGGTCGGGCCAGATTTAAAGGGCAGGTCATGGCTCCAGCCAGTACGCTGGCAATGGAGGCTGCCTGGCTGGAAATTGATATGGGAACCACGCCACTCAGGGATTTACTGCCGGTCCAGAGAATAAATTCCTGTTACGGTTACACCACTGTGATCTTGCAAGTGCAGGAAAGTAGGTCTACACGGTAACGCGAGTGCGTGTAACTTTTGATGTTATTTCCGTAGAAACACCGGACAAATTTTCGCTGGCAGGTCATGCTGAAGGTATAAATCTGCAGATTATGGACAATTACGGATATCCGGCAAGAGCCGGAAAAAGCATGCCGCCTCTAATTCTCAGTGGAAGATGGACTTGATTATACTCATTGCATTGTCAGAAATAGTTATCCATTAAAGGCTGGCTATTCCAAACAGGATGTTGATTACAAAAATGTAATCAACATGTAAGGTTTATACTCTTCAATATGCGTATAATTTTCCTTATTTTGTTAACTTTAAATAACAAGCTATGCACGAGGTAAAGTCGGATAAGTTTATCTGGATGTAATATATATTATTTGTAGTGTTTATAACTTTATTTCATGATAACCAATAAAAGGAGTTTTTTATGAGGAACATAATGGCAGGTTTTTTAATATTCCTGTCTTCTGCTGCTTATGCTGATATCAATCTGTATGGTCCTGGTGGCCCGCATACAGCCTTGCTTGATGCAGCCAAACTTTATGCCGAAAAAACAGGTATTATAGTGAACGTTCATTACGGCCCACAGAACAAATGGAATGAAGATGCCAAAAAAAATGCAGATATCTTGTTTGGCGCATCAGAACAATCTGCTCTGGCTATCATTCGGGACCATAAAGACAGCTTCAGTGAAAAAGATATTCAGCCTCTTTATCTGCGAAAAAGTATTTTACTGGTAAAGAAAGGTAATCCTAAAAATATCCGGAGTATTGACGACCTGACCAGACCCGGGATTGGCGTAATTGTTAATGATGGTGGTGGTACCAGTAATACATCAGGCACTGGCGTCTGGGAAGATATTGCCGGACGTAAAGGGAATATAGAAACTGTCGCCGCAATCCGAAAAAATATTATTTTATATGCGCCCAATAGCGGAACTGCACGTAAGGCTCTTGAGAATCAGCCTGAAGCAGATGTCTGGATAACCTGGGCTGACTGGGCAGCCAGTAATCCAGAAATTGGTGATGTCGTGGAAATAGCGCCAGACTACGTGATATGGCGTGATATGAACATTACAGTACGTCAGGATGCAAATGATGAAACCCGTCGATTTGCAGAATGGCTACAAACCGATGAAGCGGCGCCTGCATTCAAAAAATATGGCTGGACCAGGAAAGGCACTTGACATCCTCCACGTCCTTCAGAACGTGGATTCTTTTTCCGGATGCCGCGCCAGCGGCATGTAGGGGCAGCTCACAAAACGGAAAAAATTGTACGCTAAGCCTCGCCAGGTGAACTGAATTCATTCCGATATGGGAATTCCCATATCGGACGAAAACGGCTTGCTGTAACGGCAGAGTTAAGTAGAATTGCTGCGGGTGCTTGAGGCTATCTGCCTCGGGCATGAACACCAACGGCAGATAGATAAAAGCCCCACCCGACTATAAATCGAAGTGAGGCCCCTATATGCTCGTCACATATAGATTGCCTCTTACGGACCGAAAGGTCAAGGAGAAGCAGGCTATGAAGCAGCAAAAGGCGATGTTAATCGCCCTGATCGTCATCTGTTTAACCGTCATAGTGACGGCACTGGTAACGAGGAAAGACCTCTGCGAGGTACGAATCCGAACCGGCCAGACGGAGGTCGCTGTCTTCACAGCTTACGAATCTGAGGAGTAAGAGACCCGGCGGGGGAGAAATCCCTCGCCACCTCTGATGTGTCAGGCATTCTCAACGCACCCGCATTTAACCCGCTTCGGCGGGTTTTTGTTTTTATTTTCAACGCGTTTGAAGTTCTGGGCGGTGCCGGAATAGAATCAAAAATACTTAAGTAGCGCGCAGGGATAAGAGGGATGGACCCCGAACAGGGGAGTGCTATTTATCTGGAAGGATTCTGTTGATGAAAATCGAAGAATTACGTGAAATTTTTACTGAAGATGGCCTCTATACTGTGCGCGTTGAGAATGGTGCTATTGTCAGTCACTGCCGTATTAAATGTTTACAATCTAAACAAAGGAAGAGTGGTGCTGCGTTAATTTATTTTGTGGATGAACTTGTGACAGATGGTTTTATTTTGCGTGAAAATGAATTTGTCACATCATTGCAGTCTCTGAAAGAAGCTGGGCTTAAGGCTGGTTTTTCTGCTTTTGAAGATGAGTAAATTCATCTACAATTCAGCACAGGGCTGAACCCCTGTTGAGTAACACTGTGCCACCGGAGAAAACCGATGGCGCAAAATTCCAGACCACACAATTCTGATAATTCAGCCGTCTTTGCCAGCAGGCACGGGCGGCGTTCTCATGCATTCAAATATGACTGGTACCAGCATGACCCATGCACTGAAGAACAGGCCGAATGGCTGATTCAGAACTACCGCAGGCGTGGGTATGAGTTTAGGAAAGCCCTCAGCCTCGATTATCGTCACTGGATAATCTACGTCAGGCTCCCTTATTCCGAACGCCCACCGCGTCCGTCCCGCACATTCCAGCAACGCATCTGGAGGTAACGTGCGGGTATTACTTCGACCTGTTCCGGTACCGGAACTTGGGCTGGTGGTCCTTAAGCCGGGCCGTGAATCCATGCAGGTATTTCATAACCCTCGAGTGCTGGTGGAGCCGGAACCAAAAAGCATGCGCGGTCTGCCGTCCGGAGTCGTTCCTGCCGTTCGCCAGCCGCTGGCGGAGGATAAATCATTACTGCCATTTTTCAGCGATGAGCGGGTGATTCGTGCTGCTGGCGGCGCTGGTGCACTGTCTGACTGGCTGTTGCGTCATGTCAAATCCTGCCAGTGGCCTCATGGTGACTATCATCACAGTGAAACCGTCATACATCGTTACGGTACCGGCGCGATGGTGTTGTGCTGGCACTGCGACAACCAGCTGCGTGACCAGACCTCTGAATCACTCGGGCAACTTGCTCATCAAAACCTGTCAGCATGGATGATTGACGTCATACGCCATGCAATGAATGGCACACAGGAGCGGGAATTATCTCTGGCTGAATTATCCTGGTGGGCGGTCCGCAATCAGGTGGCGGACGCGCTACCGGAAGCTGTATTACGTCGTTCACTGGGGTTGCGTGCGGAAAAAATCCGCTCCTTGTACCGCGAAAGCGACATCGTACCGGGAGAGCAGACCGCCACCAGCATACTGAAGCAGCGCACAAAAAATCTTGCGCCGTTGCTTCACCCCCCCCAGCCACAGAACCCAGCACAGGAAAAGGCGGTGGTCAGCATTACCGTTGATCCGGAGTCTCCGGAATCCTTCATGAAACGACCTAAACGTCGCCGCTGGGTAAATGAGAAATACACACGCTGGGTAAAGACACAGCCGTGTGCGTGTTGTGGTAAGCCAGCGGACGATCCTCATCATCTGATTGGTCATGGTCAGGGCGGAATGGGAACAAAATCCCACGATATTTTCACGCTACCGCTGTGTCGGGAGCATCACAACGAGCTTCATGCGGATCCGCTGGCGTTCGAAGAAAAGCATGGTTCCCAGGTTGATTTAATTTTTCGTTTTCTTGATCACGCCTTTGCAACCGGCGTGCTCGGGTAAAAGAGGTTACTGATGCGTATAGAGTTTGTTTTGCCTTACCCGCCGACGGTGAACACCTACTGGCGACGTCGTGGCAGCACATATTTTGTATCAAAAGCCGGTGAGCGTTATCGCCGGGATGTGGCACTTATTGTTCGCCAGCAGCGGCTGAAATTAAACCTGTCCGGAAGGCTGGCGATAAAGATTATTGCCGAGCCACCGGATAAGCGCCGCCGTGACCTGGACAATATTCTGAAAGCGCCGCTGGATGCGCTGACGCATGCGGGGGTGCTAATGGACGATGAGCAGTTTGATGAAATCAATATTGTACGTGGTCAGCCAGTATCTGGTGGACGGCTGGGTGTGAAGATTTACAAAATTGAGAGTGAGTGAGCGTAAATATGATATATCCGGAAATTACAGGCAAAAGCGGCGAACATTTACGCCTGAACACGCTGGAAGCAGTCTGGATCCAGGGGAAATTACGGATGTGGGGGCGGTGGTCGTATATCGGTGGGGGTAAATCCGGAAATATGTTTAACCGGTTACTGGTTTCGAAAAAGCTGACGAAAACAGCAGTTAATGAGGTTTTACGCAGCATGAAGAAATCCGGGCTGGAAAAACCGGAACTTGAGGCATTTTTTCGGGATATGACCAGAGGGAAGCAGAAGAGCTGGTTGTCACATTGTACAGACACAGAGGCGTTGATTATTGATCGCGTTATCAGTGAGGTGCTTGGGGAATATCCCGGGCTAATCAATATTCTCCGGCAAAGGTACGAAGGACGGGGAATGAGTAAGAGAAAAATGGCAGAATGTTTAAATCGTACTCACCCGGAATGGTGTTTCAGCACATGTGAGAAACGTATTGCAGGTTGGTTAGCCGTGGCTGAACACATGCTTTATGTACCTATGCACGATTCATTTCGATAAAAAAAGCTTGCTTTTTTACGCAGAAACAGCTTGAATTCCTGTAAGCTTCGCAAAGCTGTATCGCGAGGCGAAATGCAAGTTTTTTCGCACAAGGAAGCCACCGGAAGGTGGTTTTTTTGTGTCCGTAATATACAGCAGCGCAATAAATTCGCTGGTGGTTATTAATACCGTTCTTTCAGGTTGCTGGCTTTTTCGACAAGAGTTATTGGTGTGTCACGTTAACCGGAAAAGGGAAAAAGACATGCTGAAACAGCAGGATATGACAGAAACCGCCAGAGTGGTGTTTAATGAATTAAGCGTTACCGACCCGGCGACAGTCGGGGAGATTGCGCAGAATACTTACCTTTCACGCGAACGCTGCCAGTTAATACTGACCCAGCTGGTTATGGCGGGTCTGGCAGACTATCAGTTTGGTTGTTACAGACGCCTTCAGTCCTGAAGGCTTTTTTATTTGTGGTAAATGGGCGGCTGGTGGGTGTAAGGGGCACCCACCAGCCATCTGCTCATGCGTTGGGTTCACAAGCAAACCTCAGGCCCACTGCTTTGCGCAAAAGCAGAATGAGCCTATCAGAGACAGGCTTAATGATCCATGCTTAATACTGTAAAAATATCCAGTTGTGAGTTAATCAACGCCGACTGCCTGGAATTTATGCGGTCGTTACCCGAAAATTCTGTTGACCTGATAGTCACGGACCCGCCGTACTTCAAAGTGAAACCCGAGGGCTGGGATAACCAGTGGGCGGGTGATGAAGATTACCTGAAGTGGCTGGACCAGTGTCTTGCGCAGTTCTGGCGGGTGCTGAAACCTGCCGGAAGTCTTTACCTGTTCTGTGGCCATCGTCTGGCATCTGACACCGAAATCATGATGCGTGAGCGGTTTAACGTGCTGAACCATATCATCTGGGCAAAGCCGTCCGGACGCTGGAACGGGTGCAACAAGGAAAGCCTGCGGGCGTATTTCCCCGCCACAGAGCGCATTCTGTTCGCAGAGCATTATCAGGGGCCGTATCGTCCGAAAGATGCCGGGTATGAGGCGAAGGGTAGGGCACTGAAACAGCATGTGATGGCCCCGCTGATTGCTTACTTTCGTGATGCGCGCGCTGTCCTGGGGATAACGGCAAAACAGATTGCAGATGCCACAGGAAAGAAAAACATGGTGTCGCACTGGTTCAGTGCCGGTCAGTGGCAGCTGCCGAACGAAAGCGATTATCTGAAATTACAGGCACTGTTTGCCCGGGTGGCAGAAGAGAAGCATCAGCGGGGTGAACTGGAAAAGCCCCACCACCAGCTGGTGGATACGTATGCCTCTCTGAACCGACAGTATGCGGAGCTGCAGAGTGAATATAAGCATCTGCGGCGGTATTTTGGTGTGACGGCGCAGGTGCCGTACACGGATGTGTGGACACATAAACCGGTGCAGTTCTATCCCGGGAAACATCCGTGCGAAAAACCGGCAGAAATGCTGCAGCAGATAATCAGCGCAAGCAGTCGTCCGGGTGACCTGGTTGCAGATTTTTTTATGGGCTCAGGTTCAACGGTAAAAGCGGCACTGGCGCTCGGGCGTCGTGCAATTGGCGTTGAGCTGGAGACTGAACGTTTTGAGCAGACAGTCAGGGAAGTTCAGGATTTAATCGTTTGAAACGGATGAGATTGCAGAATTAATTTCGCACCATTATTATTCTGGTCCCGGCCCTTTAGCTCAGTGGTGAGAGCGAGCGACTCATAATCGCCAGGTCGCTGGTTCAAATCCAGCAAGGGCCACCATCACATACCGCCATTAGCTTATCAGGAAGAGCAGACGACACCATAACAGGGTTGTTGGTGCGGGGGCGGGTCCCCGATGGCGGTCCATTATCGGTATTCTGCGTTGTTAGCTCAGCCGGACAGAGCAATTGCCTTCTAAGCAATCGGTCACTGGTTCGACTCCACTACAACGCGCCACACTTATTTTCCAGGCTCGCTTCGGCGGGCCTTTTTTGTATCTGCGCCACGCCCGGTGCATATCAACCACAGAGCCTTTCGGGGGTGAGCTTACGGAGTGGTCAGTGTGACTTTCTCTGTGGGCAGATCGCTCCCGGGCGTTGGCTCACCCACCCAAAGGAACGTCACGATGTTTGGTATTTTTGGTAAAAAAAGCCCGCAGAGCGGCAACGGAAATTAAAAAGTTTGAAAAACGCGATCTGGCACAGGTGGTGATTAACGCCGCATACCTGGTGGCCTGTGCAGATGGTGAATGTGAGGCTTCCTAGAAAGCGAAGATCGAACAGGTACTGCGTAATCAGCCTGCGCTGTCCGCGTTTACGTCAGAAATTAATGCGATTAGCGCAACCATTATCGGTCAGCTGGATACGAACTTTAAAATTGGTCGTCGTGCGGCGTTACGTGAGATCGAGGATGTGAAACACGATACGCGTGAAGCGGAAGATGTGCTGGATGTGGCGGTGGCCATTGCGGAGGCAGACGGCGAAATTGAGCCGGAAGAGCGCAAGGTGCTGGAAGAGATTGCCGGTGTTCTGGGTCTTCGTCTGGAGAATCACCTGTGACGGTAAAACTGCGCCTGACTGTGGCTGCACTCCTGCTGTTTCTGGTGGTGATGGTGGATTTCACCAGCAGAATCATGTCGGTGCTGGCGGATGGGGTGCTGGTCTGCGGCATTGTGGTATTGCTGTGGCCGGTGATAAAAAGAAACAGCCTGCATAATGCTTGATTTTTTTGTTTGCTGTTTATTAAAAACACTTCTGCATGGTGAATCCCCCTGTGCGGAGGGGCAATCAGCGAGTAGGTATATGGGATAATCGCGGATTCAGGTGCTGGTACTGAATTCACCGGGAGGCACCCGGCACCATGCTTTGCCACAAAAGTGTTATTTCTGTTTTTCTCAAACTATCATCGTTATCCCTTTATTTCCGGCTGCGCATGGCGCGGCCTTTTTTTTACGACCAGCCACTGGCAGATGGTCATCCTGTGATTTGATTCCGGTTCCGGCTTTTTAACTCTGTTCCTGTACACGGGAGAAATTCGATGTCGATTAAACATTATGATGTTGTCAGGGCGGCGTCGCCGTCAGACCTTGCGGAAAAGCTGACACACAAACTGAAAGAGGGCTGGCAGCCGTTTGGTAGTCCGGTGGCCATAACCCCTTATACCCTGATGCAGGCGATTGCAGCAGAAGGTGATGTGGTGGTCAGTGGTGCAACTGAGCCGGATTGGTACTACGTCATCGTACTGGCCGGGCAGTCCAATGCAATGGCTTACGGGGAAGGGCTTCCGCTTCCGGATTCATACGATGCTCCGGATCCGCGCATTAAACAGCTGGCGCGCCGCAGTACAGTTACGCCGGGTGGGGCTGCCTGCAGATATAACGATATTATTCCGGCCGACCACTGCCTGCATGATGTGCAGGATATGAGTACGCTGAATCATCCGAAGGCAGACCTGAGCAAAGGGCAGTACGGCTGTGTCGGCCAGGGCTTACATATTGCCAAAAAACTGCTTCCGTATATCCCGAATAACGCGGGGATCCTGCTGGTACCATGCTGTCGTGGTGGTTCTGCATTCACCCAGGGCGCTGAGGGGACATTCAGTGCGGACACGGGGGCCAGCCAGGATTCGGCACGCTGGGGTGTGGGTAAACCGTTATATCAGGACCTGATTGCGCGCACTAAAGCTGCATTACAGAAGAACCCGAAAAATGTGTTGCTGGCGGTGTGCTGGATGCAGGGAGAGTTTGACATGAGCGCCGCCACCCACGCACAGCAACCTGCGCTGTTTACAGCCATGCTGACACAGTTTCGTGCTGACCTCTCCGTGTTTAACGCGCAGTGCCATGGTGGCAGTGCTGCAGATGTGCCGTGGATTTGTGGTGACACGACGTATTACTGGAAAAATACCTACGGCACGCAGTACAACACCATTTACGGGGCGTACAAAAACAGGGAGAGTGAGGGCGTTTATTTTGTGCCCTTCATGACAGACGGTAACGGCGTCAATACCGCCACTAACGCGCCGGCAGAAGATCCGGATATTCCGGCATCAGGATATTACGGTGCGGCATCGAGAACGAATGGAAACCAGGTATCATCAAACCGCCCGACACATTTCAGTTCATGGGCGCGCAGGAGCATTATTCCGGATCGTATGGCAACCGCTATTCTGAACGCAGCCGGGCGCACCTCAGCCTTCATCAGTGGTAAGGCACCGGAAATCAAACCCTCGCCCGGCGGCAACACGCCATCGGGTCCGTCTGCAGATACGTCCGTTCGCACAATCTCCCTGCTGCCGGCAGCCGGAGAGGCTGCTGCGCAGGGCTGGAGCATTAAGGATGGCGGAATTCAGTTGTCAGATGGTGTATTTAAGATCACCAAGCAGAGCAATAAAACCTGGTCCCTGACGCATCCGGTGGATGACGCAATTACCCTGCTGACACAGGGCGGCAGACTGACCTGTAAGTTCCGCCTGTCAGGCGCACTGACCAACAATCAGTTCGGGCTGGGGATTTATCTGTATACGGATGCTCCCGTTCCTGATGGTGTGGCGATGACGGGTACCGGTAATCCGTTCCTGATGTCGTACTTCACTCAGACCACTGACGGCAGAGTGAATCTGATGCATCACAGGAAAGCCGGAAACACGAAGCTGGGGGAGTTCGGCGATTACGGTAACGACTGGCAGACGCTGGAGCTGGTGTTCACCGCCGGCAGTGCCACGGTTACTCCGAAACTGAATGGAGTGGCTGGCCCGGCATTCCAGGTTATAAAAGACGGTCTGACACTGGGACTGAATGCGCTGACGCTGACGGATGTTACAAAAAATGCAGCGTATGGCGTTGAGATAGAAAGTCTGGTGCTGGAGATAAATGCACCGGCAGCATAATAAAAAAAGAGCCAGCGACTGACCTGAAAGAAGACGCTGGCTAAAAGGCCTTATATGTTTGTAGAGACTTATTTTTCACAGACAGCAATGATGCCTGTCAATATATTATCAATATGCGGATTGTTTCAGTTACAGATGCTTTATTAAGGAAAAAAACAGCCAGCACTGACTTTCGGTGGAGAGGTGCTGGCTCAGAAGGATAGTTGGATTTCACATGATACTTATGCCTGGCGGTATATTTTCTGACAGACAGTGACGGGTGTTGTCAAGATATTGTGTCATTTATAACCTGAATCAGGGGAGGCCGGAATGTTATCTGGCATTTTTAGCAGAGCCTGAATGCCATAATCACGGCTCCCGGAGTTGGCCGTCAGTGGGTGACACTGGCGGCTTTTTGTTTTCCTTTACTTTCATTTTCTGTCGGCGGTGACGGAGACATACATCAGATGGAAAAAATCACAACGGGTGTGTCATACACCACGTCAGCGGTGGGGACGGGATACTGGTTACTGCAGCTGCTGGACAAAGTCTCTCCGTCCCAGTGGGTGGCGATAGGTGTGCTGGGGAGTCTGCTGTTTGGCCTGCTGACGTATCTGACTAACCTGTATTTCAAAATCAGAGAGGACCGTCGTAAGGTGGCGCGGGGAGAGTAGTCGATGAATAAACAATACGAACTGGTTGTAAAATGAATATTTCTAACTGAAAAAACGTTCCATGAGGTGAGAAAAGGTCACAGGCAATCAATAACAGGACGTGATGAAAGACCCTTGCATTTGTGCGCTTTCTCTTTAGATAGCAGCAGATACTGAAAATCTGAGTTGTCGGGGAGTCAGGGATACAGCTGTGCAAGAGTTGGTCATTGTGATTCCATTGAAATCCTGTATGCCATGAAGGGCAGGATTTTATGGCTACCTGAGCTTTGGTGATAGTAAGTTGAAAATTCGCATTTTTTGCTGACATGCGTAACGAGAATCCCATAAGCAGGGAGGACTTAATTCTTCATTAACCCATGCGTTGATATTATGTTTCAGCCGTTGAAGCATCAGCGGTGTTAATGTTGTGGTAATAATATCCAGCGTTTTATGTGAGATCTTACCGTAAGGGTCTGCAAGAATGCTGCTTGTTGCTTCGTTATTATCTGCCATCAGAAGAAGTAACTCTGATTTAACGTTTTCTGTCATTAGTTGTAAAAATCTTCTGCGCAAACTTTCTTTACTGTTCATTTATATGGCTTCATTTGTTGTAATCTGCTGCGTCTCAAGGGATATGTTTATGAGAGCGACCATGAGTGTTGGATTATATACCTAACATATCAAGGGATTAGAAATCGATAAATCCCCATGAACGAAAAAATAAAATACGGCCTGTCGGCTGCCGTTCTGGCGCTGATTGGTGCAGGTGCTTCTGCGCCTGAAATCCTCGACCAGTTTCTGGATGAAAAGGAAGGTAACCACACCATGGCATACCGTGATGGTGCGGGGATCTGGACCATCTGCCGTGGTGCCATTCTGGTGGATGGTAAGCCTGTTATTCCTGGCATGAAGCTGTCAAAGGAAAAATGCGACCGGGTTAATGCCATCGAACGTGACAAGGCGCTGGCATGGGTGGAGAAAAACATCAAAGTGCCGCTGACCGAACCCCAGAAAGCGGGGATCGCGTCATTCTGTCCGTACAACATTGGCCCCGGTAAGTGCTTCCCGTCGACGTTTTATAAACGAATTAATGCAGGCGATCGAAAAGGTGCCTGTGAGGCGATTCGCTGGTGGATTAAGGACGGTGGCAGAGACTGCCGTATTCGTTCAAACAACTGTTACGGTCAGGTATCCCGTCGTGACCAGGAGAGCGCGCTGGCGTGCTGGGGTATCGACAGATAAGCAGAATATTTTGCTGAAAAATAAGGCATGGCCACGCGGGCGGATAACACGAAATCCTGCGAACTGGCGAAACGTAAGTGAATAAAAGTAAAAACCCCGTTTGTTGGCACCAAGCGGGGTTTTGTGTTTCTGACCTTGAGTAAGGCAAGGGAGAACATGGCGAAGTATAAACGAATTCTGTTGAGGTTGACCATGAAAAACGGCCTTGAACTGAAAGCGCCTGTAACTGATGACATCAGCAGAGCACTGGCTTTTGCCATTAAGTGGGTGGCGGTCGGTGTTGCTGTGTCCCCGATGCTGTATGGGCTGGCAAAACTGGTCATTGCGTTGAAATCGTGAAGGGAGGATTAAGCATGTCAGACAAACTCATAACGCTGGCGAAGATCCTCTGTGTAATTGTCGGCATTTCATTTTCACTAATGCTGGTTGCTCTTTTTCTTTCCATGGCCTGGATGATGTTGTCTTCGTCGGGGTTGCTGGGGTGAACATAAACCGAATGCTTTCCGCGTTTATCGTTATTCTGCTGGTGGCCTGTGGTGCGCTGTGGATGGCAACAGACCATTACCGTGATAACGCGATTACCTACAAAGCGCAGCGCGATAACAAAGCCAGTGAACTGAAGCTGGCGAACGCAACCATTACTGATATGCAGGTGCGCCAGCGCGATGTTGCTGCGCTCGATGCAAAATACTCGAGGGAATTAGCCGATGCGAGAGCTGAAAATGAAACTCTTCGCGCTGACGTTGCCGCTGGTCGTAAGCGCCTGCGGATCAACGCCACCTGTCCAGGCTCCGTGCGTGAAGCCCCCACCACCTCCGGCGTGGATAATGCAACCGGCCCCCGACTGGCAGACACCGCTGAACGGGATTATTTCATCCTCAGAGAACGGTTGATGACAATGCAGAAGCAGGTGGGAGGGGCGCAGGAATATATCCGCACTCAGTGTATTAACTAGTATTTTTGTTATCCGGAGAATGCATGAAGAAATTACAGGTAACCGTAAAGCCTCTTCAGGGAACAATTCTGTTCCGTATTTTGCAGCGTGGTCGTGTTCTTGTTGAAGGTTCGTTCAGTGGTAAATGTATGCAATTACACTCCCGGACCTTTCAGGTGAATGCCACGAATGAAGAGCTAACCGTTGAGTGTACGATGAATACCGCTAAATGCCGCATGGTATCCGCTGCATTACAGCCAGTGTGTTGAGCGACCTTATTATCCATGCGCGGTATTGTCGCCGTATTCCCGCATTAACAGAGACCGCAGCCCGACCGGGAGACTCCTCTGTGCGAGTGTGCGGGGATAATCAAAAACGATACACACCGGGGTTTACCGCGTTAACGGAGCGCGGCGTTGTCCCCTCATAGTCGCATGTCCGGTGCGATGGTGGAAGAAGCCGGATGTTTATCACTATTAATTGATGACACAGAAATGGATTCATTGAATTTCAGCACGTTTTTGTATTCGTGTTATTGAACATCTGTTTATTTTACTTTTAACATATTGATAATAAAAAGAGCTGTAAATCTTTAGATGAGTCGATTTTGTCCGGGGAAGTTCAAATGGATTTTATGCTGACGGTTTCTGGTGTGGTTATCCTGTCCATTGCTTATACTGCAGATAAATATGGCTGCCATTTGTTATCACGTATTGGCGCTTATTGTTCGTTGATGCTGATTTTCTCGTCGCTTTTTTTTGAGTAAGTTATATTAATTATAACAAATAATTTTCTGTGTTATTTTTTCAGGCTATCCCGTCAGAGGGGAAGCCTGTACTGCCGGGGAGCGAATGGAAAACTGATGTGTCCGGTAACTGCGTGTTCTGTGAACACCATGTTACTTAATTATGTAATTCATACCCGAACTCTCTGTTGACAGCCTTCTTCTGCAGGCTTCAATAACCCACGCTGAAAAGTTTCCTGAACCTTTCAGATCAAGAGCGATGTTAATTTGTTCAATCATCTGGTTTGGAAATCGGATGTTGCGGGTTGTTGTTCTGCGGGTTCTGTTCTTTGATGACATAATGTTTCCCCATATTCAGTGTTGCTGATTTGTATTATCTGAAGTTGCTTTTACGTTAATTTGACGCAGATCAATTAATACGATACCTGCGTCATAATTGATTATTTCTCGTGGTTTGATGGCGTACACACATGTTGTGATAAACCTTATATAGATGATAATCATTATCATTTCGTGGGTCCTTTCCGGCGATCCGACCGGTTACGGGGCGGCGACCTCGCGGGTTTTCGCTATTTATGAAAATTTTCCGGGATCCATGTCCGGTTTCTCTTCAAGTTAACTATATGAAAAATATAAAAACAGGTCTTCTGTGAACCGGACATGAACAAAAAACAGACATGTAAACCGGACATGACCGGTTTTGTTGTGATTGTGAGGTGAGAGTTTTTGCGAGGTGAGGAGTGGCTACGCAGACTGAAGTTGCCAGGCATTTAAGTCTGACCGATCGCCAGCTTCGCAGATTGCAGAAATTGCCGGGTGCCCCGATATCGAATAAGCGAGGGCAACTGGATCTGGATGCCTGGCGCGATTTTTACATATCGTATCTGAGGAGAAGTAAAAACGATGTGCCTGATGGCGATAGCGAAGACGACTATGAGGAGAAATTGCTTATTGCCAGATGGGAACTGACAGCAGAACAGGCTGTTACACAGCAGTTAAAAAATGAGGTGTCAAAAGGAAAACTTATTGACACCGGGTTCTGTATTTTTGCCCTCAGTAAGCTGGCAATGGCGTTATCCAGTACGCTTGATTCCATCCCTTTATCCATGCAGCGACAGTTTCCTGATTTAACACCGCGCCATCTTGACCATCTGAAAACCCTTATTGCTAAGGGGGCAAATCAGTGTGCGCGGGCAGGGGATAAATTACCGGATTTACTCGATGAATATATCAGAGCAACAACTGAATAATATGATGGCTGCCGTTTCGGTTGCGCTGCAGCCTCTGGTCAGGGTTGTACCAATGACGGCAGTTGAATGGGCTGATCAAAATTATTATCTGCCTAAAGAATCTTCATATGGTGAGGGAGAATGGAAAACGCTGCCATTCCAGATCGCCATTATGAACTGTATGGGTAACGACCAGGTTCGCACGGTTAACCTGATTAAATCTGCCCGTGTTGGCTATACAAAGATGTTGCTGGGGGTGGTCGGGTATTTTATTGAGCATAAATCCCGAAACAGTCTGCTTTTTCAGCCCACGGATTCTGCCGCTGAAGATTTTATGAAGTCTCACGTGGAGGCGACGATTCGGAACGTGCCATGCCTGAAAGACCTTTCCCCATGGCTGGGTCGTAAACATCGTGACAATACTCTCACGCTGAAACGCTTTTCATCGGGCGTCGGTTTCTGGTGCCTGGGCGGCGCTGCCGCCAAAAACTACCGTGAAAAATCCGTGGACGTGGTCTGCTATGACGAACTTTCCTCGTTCGAGCCGGATGTCGAAAAAGAGGGCTCGCCAACCCTGCTGGGGGATAAGCGTATTGAGGGGTCGGTGTGGCCAAAATCCATTCGCGGCTCGACGCCTAAAATCAAAGGCACCTGCCAGATCGAAAAAGCCGCTAACGAGTCGGCGCATTTTATGCGTTTTTATGTGCCCTGCCCGCACTGTGGGGAGGCGCAGTATCTGAAATTTGGCGATGAGTCCACGCCTTTTGGGCTTAAATGGGAGAAGGACAGCCCCGAAAGTGTTTTCTACCTCTGTGAACATCATGGCTGCGTGATCCATCAGTCTGAACTGGACCAGAGCAACGGGCGGTGGATCTGTGAAAACACGGGCATGTGGACCCGTGACGGTCTGACGTTTTTCAGCGCCCGGGGTGATGAAATTCCGCCGCCGCGCTCCATCACGTTCCATATCTGGACGGCGTACAGTCCGTTTACCACCTGGGTACAGATAGTCTATGACTGGCTGGATGCACTGAAAGATCCCAACGGCCTGAAAACCTTTGTGAACACCACGCTGGGCGAGACCTGGGAAGAAGCCGTGGGCGAAAAACTCGATCACCAGGTACTGATGGATAAGGTCGTGCATTACACGGCGGCGGTACCTGCCCGGGTGGTTTATCTGACGGCGGGCATTGACTCGCAGCGAAACCGTTTTGAGATGTATGTCTGGGGATGGGCACCGGGAGAGGAAGCTTTTCTGGTGGATAAAATCATCATTATGGGCCGTCCCGATGAGGAAGAGACGCTGTTACGTGTGGATGCGGCGATCAACAAAAAATACTGCCATGCAGACGGAACCGAAATGACCATTTCCCGTGTCTGCTGGGACACCGGGGGGATCGATGGTGAAATTGTCTATCAGAGGTCAAAAAAACACGGTGTTTTCCGGGTGCTGCCGGTAAAAGGCGCATCTGTCTATGGCAAGCCGGTGATCACCATGCCGAAAACCCGCAATCAGCGGGGCGTGTATCTGTGTGAAGTGGGGACGGACACCGCAAAAGAAATTCTCTATGCCCGTATGAAAGCCGATCCCACTCCTGCGGATGAAGCCACGTCGTATGCCATCCGTTTTCCTGATGATCCGGAGATTTTTTCGCAGACAGAGGCGCAGCAACTGGTGGCGGAAGAGCTTGTGGAGAAGTGGGAAAAAGGAAAGATGCGTCTGCTGTGGGATAACAAAAAGCGGCGTAACGAAGCGCTGGACTGCCTGGTGTATGCCTACGCGGCATTACGTGTGTCCGTGCAACGCTGGCAGCTTGATCTGGCTGTACTGGCAAAATCCCGGGAAGAAGAGACGACCCGGCCAACCCTGAAAGAACTGGCAGCGAAGCTGTCCGGAGGAGTGAATGGTTACAGTCGCTGAACTACAGGCGCTACGTCAGGCGCGCCTTGATTTATTAACCGGTAAACGGGTGGTGTCTGTCCAGAAAGATGGTCGCAGAATTGAATATACGGCGGCTTCTCTGGATGAGCTTAACCGGGCGATCAATGATGCGGAGTCGGTACTGGGGACAACCCGACGTCGCCGTCGTCCGCTGGGAGTGAGGTTATGAAACGAACGCCTGTCCTGATTGATGTGAACGGCGTTCCGCTTCGTGAGAGTCTCAGCTATAACGGGGGCGGCGCAGGATTTGGCGGGCAAATGGCGGAGTGGTTGCCACCGGCGCAGAGTGCCGATGCAGCCCTGCTGCCTGCGTTGCGTCTGGGGAATGCCCGGGCAGATGATCTGGTGCGCAATAACGGGATAGCGGCCAATGCGGTGGCCCTGCATAAGGATCATATTGTCGGGCATATGTTTCTGATCAGCTACCGTCCGAACTGGCGCTGGCTGGGGATGCGGGAGACTGCGGCAAAAAGTTTTGTCGATGAGGTGGAGGCGGCCTGGTCGGAATACGCCGAAGGGATGTCTGGCGAGATCGACGTGGAAGAGAAACGCACGTTTACGGAATTTATTCGTGAAGGTGTGGGCGTTCATGCGTTTAACGGCGAAATCTTTGTGCAGCCGGTCTGGGATACGGAGAGCACGCAACTGTTTCGTACGCGTTTTAAAGCCGTGAGTCCGAAACGGGTGGACACGCCAGGACACGGTATGGGGAACCGTTTTCTGCGGGCCGGTGTGGAGGTCGATCGATATGGTCGTGCCGTTGCGTACCATATCTGTGAGGATGATTTTCCATTCTCTGGGAGTGGACGATGGGAACGGATCCCGCGTGAACTTCCCACCGGGCGTCCGGCCATGCTGCATATTTTCGAGCCGGTGGAGGACGGGCAGACCCGTGGGGCCAATCAGTTTTACAGCGTAATGGAACGGCTGAAGATGCTCGATTCCCTGCAGGCAACACAGCTTCAGTCGGCCATAGTGAAGGCGATGTATGCAGCGACGATTGAAAGTGACCTTGATACCGAAAAGGCCTTTGAATATATCGCCGGTGCGCCGCAGGGGCAGAAGGATAATCCGCTTATTAATATTCTGGATAAGTTCTCCACCTGGTATGACACGAATAGCGTGACGCTGGGCGGTGTCAAAATTCCGCACCTTTTCCCCGGTGATGATCTGAAACTTCAGACCGCGCAGGATTCAGACAATGGATTTTCGGCGCTTGAACAGGCGCTGCTGCGGTATATCGCCGCCGGTCTTGGCGTTTCCTACGAACAGTTGTCCCGTGATTACTCGAAGGTCAGTTATTCAAGTGCCCGCGCATCCGCCAATGAGTCGTGGCGCTATTTTATGGGGCGGCGAAAATTTATTGCGTCCCGGCTGGCCACGCAGATGTTTTCCTGCTGGCTGGAAGAGGCACTTCTTCGGGGGATTATTCGTCCGCCACGGGCACGTTTTGATTTTTATCAGGCGCGATCAGCCTGGTCACGGGCTGAGTGGATTGGAGCCGGAAGAATGGCCATTGACGGGCTCAAGGAGGTTCAGGAATCAGTGATGCGCATTGAGGCCGGACTGAGCACGTATGAGAAAGAGCTGGCGCTGATGGGCGAGGATTATCAGGACATTTTCCGCCAGCAGGTCAGGGAATCTGCAGAGCGGGAAAAAGCCGGACTCTCACGTCCGGTGTGGATAGCGCAGGCGTATCAGCAGCAGATAGCGGAGAGTCGCAGGCCGGAAGAGGAGACAACACCACGTGAGACGTAATCTTTCACACATTATTGCCGCAGCATTCAATGAACCGCTGCTTCTGGAGCCCGCCTATGCGCGGGTTTTCTTTTGCGCGCTCGGGCGCGAGATGGGGGCAGCAAGTCTTTCGGTACCACAACAGCAGGTACAGCTTGATGCTCCCGGAATGCTGGCTGAAACGGACGAGTACATGGCCGGAGGTAAACGACCGGCCCGTGTTTACCGGGTGGTGAACGGTATTGCGGTACTGCCGGTGACCGGCACGCTGGTGCACCGGCTGGGGGGGATGCGGCCATTTTCCGGAATGACTGGCTATGACGGCATTGTCGCCTGTCTTCAGCAGGCAATGGCAGATAGCCAGGTGCGGGGCATACTGCTGGACATTGACAGTCCGGGCGGGCAGGCCGCTGGCGCGTTTGACTGCGCTGACATGATTTACCGCCTCCGTCAGCAGAAGCCGGTCTGGGCACTGTGCAATGACACGGCCTGTTCTGCAGCCATGCTGCTGGCGTCGGCCTGCTCCCGACGGCTGGTTACCCAGACATCCCGTATCGGCTCCATTGGCGTGATGATGAGCCATGTCAGCTATGCCGGTCATCTGGCGCAGGCCGGTGTGGATATCACGCTGATTTACTCAGGGGCGCACAAGGTGGATGGCAATCAGTTTGAAGCCTTACCGGCAGAGGTTCGCCAGGACATGCAGCAGCGCATTGATGCGGCGCGCCGGATGTTTGCCGAAAAAGTGGCGATGTTTACCGGTCTGTCTGTTGATGCCGTCACGGGAACAGAGGCCGCCGTTTTTGAAGGTCAGTCCGGCATTGAGGCCGGGCTGGCGGATGAATTAGTCAATGTGTCGGATGCCATCAGTGTGATGGCCACGGCGCTGAACAGTAATGTCAGAGGAGGCACTATGCCGCAATTAACTGCAACGGAAGCCGCCGCGCAGGAGAACCAGCGAGTGATGGGGATCCTGACATGCCAGGAAGCGAAAGGACGTGAACAGCTTGCCACGATGCTGGCAGGACAACAGGGCATGAGCGTTGCACAGGCCCGGGCGATTCTGGCCGCGGCGGCACCGCAGCAGCCGGTGGCATCCACGCAGAGTGAAGCCGATCGCATTATGGCGTGTGAAGAAGCGAACGGTCGTGAACAACTGGCGGCAACGCTGGCGGCGATGCCGGAGATGACGGTGGAAAAAGCCCGCCCGATCCTGGCTGCTTCACCGCAGGCGGATGCCGGACCCTCACTCCGTGATCAGATCATGGCACTGGATGAGGCAAAAGGGGCTGAGGCGCAGGCTGAACAACTGGCTGCCTGCCCGGGAATGACTGTGGAGAGCGCCCGGGCTGTGCTGGCTGCGGGATCAGGTAAGGCAGAACCGGTCTCTGCATCCACAACCGCCCTGTTTGAACGCATCATGGCGAACCATTCACCGGCAGCGGTACAGGGTGGCGTGCCACAGACGTCAGCAGACGGTGATGCGGACGTGAAAATGCTCATGGCCATGCCATGAAGTCAGTGCTGATCATCAACAGGAGGTTTTTACAATATGGTAACGAAAACCATCACTGAACAGCGTGCGGAAGTACGTATTTTTGCCGGTAATGATCCGGCTCATACCGCCACAGGCAGCAGCGGGATTTCCTCGGCAACACCGGCACTGACGCCCCTGATGCTGGATGAAGCCAGCGGGAAACTGGTGGTCTGGGACGGACAGAAAGCCGGTAGTGCAGTTGGCATACTGGTACTGCCGCTTGAAGGCACAGAGACGGTACTGACCTATTACAAGTCGGGGACCTTTGCGACGGAGGCAATCCGCTGGCCTGAAAGTGTGGATGAACACAAAAAGGCAAATGCCTTTGCCGGCAGTGCCCTGAGTCACGCGGCGCTGCCGTAACACGTTATCAGGCCACCGCGGTGGCCTGACTGATTTCTGAATGAAAGGAACTGATTTATGGGATTGTTTACGACCCGCCAGTTACTCGGTTATACCGAACAAAAAGTGAAATTTCGTGCGCTGTTTCTGGAGCTGTTTTTCCGCCGTACGGTGAATTTCCATACCGAAGAGGTGATGCTGGACAAAATTACCGGAAAAACGCCGGTGGCGGCCTATGTCTCCCCGGTTGTTGAAGGAAAAGTGCTGCGTCATCGTGGTGGTGAAACCCGCGTGTTACGTCCGGGCTACGTCAAGCCGAAACACGAATTTAATTACCAGCAGGCGGTTGAGCGCCTTCCTGGTGAAGATCCGGCTCAACTGAACGATCCGGCTTACCGCCGTCTGCGTATCATTACCGATAACCTCAAACAGGAAGAGCACGCGATTGTCCAGGTGGAAGAAATACAGGCGGTAAATGCTGTGTTGTATGGCAAATATACGATGGAAGGAGACCAGTTCGAGAAAATTGAGGTCGATTTTGGCAGGTCGACGAAGAATAACATCACTCAGGGTAGTGGTAAGGAGTGGTCAAAACAGGATCGTGACACGTTCGATCCTACACATGATCTTGACCTCTACTGCGACCAGGCCAGCGGTCTTGTGAATATTGCCATTATGGACGGTACCGTCTGGCGTCTTCTGAATGGTTTTAAGCTGTTCCGCGAAAAACTGGATACCCGTCGCGGTTCAAATTCTCAACTCGAAACGGCAGTGAAAGATCTGGGCGCAGTGGTGTCCTTCAAGGGGTATTACGGCGATCTGGCCATTGTGGTGGCGAAAACGTCTTATATAGCAGAAGACGGTATCGAAAAACGTTATCTGCCGGAGGGCATGCTGGTTCTGGGGAATACTGCTGCAGATGGGATCCGTTGTTACGGTGCCATTCAGGATGCGCAGGCGTTGTCCGAAGGTGTGGTGGCCTCTTCCCGTTATCCGAAACACTGGCTGACGGTGGGGGATCCCGCCCGTGAATTTACCATGACGCAGTCCGCGCCGCTGATGGTGTTGCCGGACCCGGATGAGTTTGTGGTGGTACAGGTGAAATAATCCGTGAGCGGGGGCGAAATGCCCCCGTGTCTTTTTTCACAGGGGGCGGATATGGCAACGAAAGAGCAAAATCTGAAACGGCTTGATGAACTGGCCCTGATTCTGGGGCGTGAGCCGGATATATCCGGGAGTGCCGCAGAGATAGCGCAGCGGGTGGCGGAATGGGAAGAGGAAATACAGTCATCCGGCGAGGATGTTCAGGTTGGGGATACGGTGATCCGGGAGCGGGAAACCGCGGCTCATGATGTTCGTGAGGATACATCCGGTGCGTTAACGCGCATCAGAGTTCTGACCTGCCTCCATCTCTGTGGCATTGATGGTGAAACAGGGGAATCCGTTGAGATTGCGGATGTTGGTCGGGTGATTCTGATTATGTCCTCAGATGCAAAAACACACGTTGATGGCGGAATGGCTGTTTATGCGTGATTTTCAGAATGCCTTTGATGCTGCCCTTGCCGGGGTGGACAGTACGATTGTTGAAGTGATGGGGCTCTGTGCACAGTTCACCTCGGGGGCACAGTGTGGCGGAGAAGTTCAGGGGGTTTTTGACGATCCGGAGTCGCTGGGATTTGCCGGTAGCGGGGTCCGTATTGAAGGAAGCAGCCCGTCATTATTTGTGCGGACGGATACGGTTCGTGCTGTGCGGCGTGGTGACACGCTGACCATTAATGGTGAGACATTCTGGGTGGATCGTGTTTCTCCGGATGACGGGGGCAGCTGTTATCTCTGGCTCAACCGTGGGCAACCACCCGCCGTTAACCGGCGACGATAAACGCAGGGTGAAATTATGGCGATAAAAGGGCTTGAGCAGGCGATTGATAATCTGAGCCGGGTTCGTAAAAACGCCATTCCGGCGGCTTCTGCAATGACCATTAACCGCGTGGCCACAACGGCGATTAATCAGTCTTCATCACAGGTTGCCCGGGAAACCAGGGTGAGACGGAAACTGGTTAAGGAACGGTCCAGACTGAAACGGGCCACGGTCAGAAATCCGAATGCCAGAATTATCGTTAACCGCGGTGATCTCCCGGTGATTAAGCTGGGGATCAGGATGCCGGGGCGTCGTCCGGACAGCATACTCAAAGCCGGTCAGCATCGTTATCAGCGGGCATTTATTCAGCGATTAAAAAATGGTCGCTGGCATGTCATGCAGCGTGTGGTCGGGAAAAACCGTTACCCCATTGATGTGGTGAAAATCCCGATGGCGGCCCCACTGAAACAGGCGTTTGATGAGAATGTTGACCGTATCCGGCGTGAACGTCTGCCCGGAGAACTGGCATACGCGCTGAAACAACAACTGAGGATTGCGATAAAACGATGAAACATACTGATATCCGTGCTGCAGTGCTGGATGCACTGGAGCTGCATGAACACGGGGCGACGCTGTTTGATGGTCGCCCCGTTGTTTTTGACGAAGAGGATTTTCCCGCGGTCGCGGTTTATCTGACGGATGCAGAGTATACCGGTGAAGAGCTGGATGCAGATACCTGGCGGGCCACACTGCATATTGAGGTGTTTTTACCGGCACAGGTACCGGATTCGGAGCTGGATTCGTGGATGGAAAGCCGGATTTATCCGGCGATGACTGCGATCCCGGCACTGGCAGACCTGATTACCACGATGGTTACGCAGGGCTATGAGTATCGTCGTGATGACGATATGGCGTTATGGAGTTCTGCGGATCTGACTTATTCCATTACATACGAGATGTGAGGACGATATGTCAACACCAAATCCCCTTGAGCCGGTAAAAGGTGCCGGTACCACCCTGTGGGTTTATAACGGTCAGGGTGACGCCTATGCAAACCCGTTGTCAGACGATGACTGGCAGCGACTGGCTAAGGTGAAGGATCTGACGCCGGGCGAGATGACGGCAGAACCCTACGATGATAACTACCTGGATGATGAAGACGCGGACTGGACCGCGACCGGGCAGGGGCAGAAGTCTGCAGGAGATACCAGTTTTACGCTGGCCTGGAAACCGGGAGAAGAAGGTCAGAAAGGGCTTATAGGCTGGTTTGAAAGCGGGGATGTGCGGGCCTATAAAATCCGTTTTCCGAACGGCACGGTGGATGTGTTTCGTGGCTGGGTCAGCAGTATCGGTAAGGCTGTGACGGCGAAAGAAGTGATCACCCGCACGGTGAAAGTGACCAACGTGGGCAAACCTTCTGTAGCGGAAGAACGCAGCAAAATTACGCCGGTCACTGCGATTAAGGTGACGCCGACATCCGGTACGGTGGCAAAAGGGAAAACAACCACCCTGACGGTTTCTTTTGAGCCGGAAAGTGCAACCGACAAGACGTTCAGAGCGGTTTCCGCCGATCCGTCGAAAGCCACCATTAGTGTGAAAGATATGACAATTACGGTAAACGGCGTGGCGACAGGTAAGGTGCAGATCCCTGTGGTGAGCGGAAATGGTCAGTTCGCCGCAGTGGCTGAAGTCACCGTTACTGAAGCGGGCGCTGCAGGGTAAACGGAGGTAATACATGTTTCTGAAAACAGAACAATTTGAATATAACGGTGTGTCCGTCACGCTTTCCGAATTGTCTGCGCTGCAGCGTATTGAGCATCTTGCCCTCCTGAAACGGCGTGCAGAACAGGCAGAATCCAGCGGCAACCTGCAGGTAAGCGTGGAAGATCTCGTCAGAACCGGCGCGTTTCTGGTGGCGATGTCCCTGTGGCATAACCATCCGCAGAAAACGGCATCACCGTCAATGAATGAGGCTGTGATGCAGATCGAACAGGAGGTGCTCACCACCTGGCCTGCGGATGCCATTGCCCGGGCGGAAGATGTGGTGTTGCGTCTGTCCGGGATGAGCGGGGCTGTTCATGCGGATACTGACAGCACCGAAGTGGCGAAAAATAACGCGCTGACTGATGATGATTTTTCTGCGGGAAAGTCTTCGACGGCGAGCTGAATTTTGCCCTCAGACTGGCGCGTGAGATGGGGAGGCCTGACTGGCGCGCCATGCTTGCCGGGATGACATCCACCGAATATGCCGACTGGCGACATTTTTACCGTACGCATTATTTTCTCGATACCCAACTGGATATGCATTTTTCCGGGCTGACGTACGCCGTACTCAGCCTGTTTTTTTGCGATCCGGATATGCATCCCTCTGATTTCAGTCTGCTTGCCCCCCGGCGTGAGGAAGCGCAGACGGAGATGCCGGATGAGGAAAAAATGCTGATGCAGAAAGCGGCAGGACTTGCCGGAGGCGTCCGGTTTGGTGGGGACGGAGGGCGTGAGATTTTATCGTCTGCGGATGTGGCGGATGTCAGCGAGGATGATGTCGCATTAATGATGGCTTCAGCGGGGATTTCCGGAGGTGTGAGATATGTCCCAGCCGGTTGGTGATCTTGTTATTGACCTGAGTCTGGATGCGGTCCGTTTCGATGAGCAGATGAGCCGGGTAAGGCGTCATTTTTCCGGACTGGAGACTGACGCCAGAAAAACCGCCGGTGTTGTTGAGCAGAACCTGAGTCGTCAGGCGCTGGCTGCACAAAAAGCCGGGATTTCCGTCGGGCAGTATAAAGCGGCCATGCGAACCCTGCCCGCACAGTTTACGGATATCGCCACGCAGCTTGCCGGTGGTCAGAATCCCTGGCTGATCCTGCTGCAACAGGGCGGTCAGGTGAAGGACTCCTTCGGCGGGATGATCCCCATGTTCAGGGGACTTGCCGGTGCGATCACCCTGCCGATGGTCGGGGTCACCTCGCTGGCGGTGGCGACAGGTGCGCTGGCGTACGCCTGGTACCAGGGGGATTCCACGCTTTCAGCGTTTAATAAAACCCTGGTTCTTTCCGGTAATCAGTCCGGACTGACTGCCGATCGCATGCTGACGCTCTCCAGAGCCGGACAGGCCGCAGGGCTGACGTTTAACCAGGCGAGTGAGTCACTGGCAGCCCTGGTGAATGCCGGTGTGCGTGGTGGTGAACAGTTTGATGCCATCAACCAGAGTGTCGCGCGTTTTGCTTCTGCATCCGGTGTGGAGGTGGACAAGGTTGCAGAGGCTTTCGGAAAACTGACTACCGACCCGACGTCGGGACTGATGGCGATGGCGCGCCAGTTCCGTAACGTGACGGCAGAGCAGATTGCGTATGTTGCACAGCTGCAGCTTTCCGGAGACGAGGCCGGGGCATTGCAGGCGGCGAACGATATCGCCACGAAAGGCTTTGATGAGCAGACCCGTCGCCTGAAAGAAAACATGGGAACACTGGAGACCTGGGCGGATAAAACAGGGAAGGCATTCAAATCGATGTGGGATGCCATTCTGGATATCGGTCGTCCTGAGTCCTCAGCGGATATGCTCGCCAGTGCACAGAAGGCATTTGATGAGGCGGATAAAAAATGGCAGTGGTACCAGAGCCGGAGCCAGCGCCGGGGAAAAACCGCCTCTTTCCGGGCCAACCTTCAGGGCGCATGGAATGACCGGGAAAATGCCCGTCTGGGGCTGGCAGCGGCCACGCTGCAGTCGGATATGGAAAAAGCCGGTGAACTGGCCGCCAGGGACCGGGCCGAACGGGACGCATCACAGCTGAAGTATACCGGAGAGGCGCAGAAGGCGTATGAGCGTCTGCTGACGCCGCTGGAGAAATATACCGCCCGTCAGGAAGAACTGAATAAGGCCCTGAAAGACGGGAAAATCCTGCAGGCGGATTACAACACGCTGATGGCGGCGGCGAAAAAGGATTATGAATCGACGCTGAAAAAGCCGAAGTCGTCAGGAGTCAAAGTGTCAGCCGGTGAGCGTCAGGAAGACCAGGCGCATGCTGCCCTGCTGGCGCTTGAAACCGAGCTCCGGACGCTGGAAAAACACAGCGGTGCGAATGAGAAAATCAGCCAGCAGCGTCGCGATTTATGGAAAGCGGAAAATCAGTATGCGGTCCTGAAAGAGGCAGCCACGAAACGGCAGTTATCTGAGCAGGAAAAATCCCTGCTGACCCATGAGAAAGAGACGCTGGAGTACAAACGCCAGCTGGCTGAGCTGGGAGACAAAGTTGAACACCAGAAACGGCTGAATGAGCTGGCACAGCAGGCTGCGCGGTTTGAACAGCAGCAGAGTGCGAAGCAGGCGGCAATCAGCGCAAAAGCCCGCGGACTCACCGACCGTCAGGCGCAGCGGGAGTCGGAAGAGCAGCGCCTTCGTGACGTGTACGGTGATAATCCGGATGCGCTGGCGAAGGCCACATCTGCACTGAAGAACACCTGGTCTGCGGAGGAGCAGCTTCGTGGAAGCTGGATGGCCGGTCTGAAGTCCGGCTGGGGCGAGTGGGCAGAAAGTGCGACGGACAGTTTTTCGCAGGTTAAAAGCGTGGCCACGCAGACCTTTGACGGTATTGCACAGAATATGGCAGCGATGCTGACCGGCAGCGAACAGAACTGGCGTGGTTTCACCCGTTCTGTGCTCTCCATGCTGACAGAGATTTTTCTGAAGCAGGCCATGGTGGGGATTGTCGGGAGTATTGGCAGCGCCATGGGTGGTGCTTTCGGTGGTGGGGCGTCTGCCTCCACGGGGACGGCCATTCAGGCTGCGGCGGCGAACTTCCATTTCGCGACCGGGGGATTTACGGGAACGGGGGGCAAATACGAACCTGCCGGTATTGTCCACCGCGGGGAGTTTGTCTTCACGAAGGAGGCAACCAGCCGGATTGGCGTCGGCAACCTGTATCGTCTGATGCGCGGGTATGCGGAAGGTGGTTATGTGGGCGGTGCCGGAAGTCCGGCGCAGATGCGGCGGGCGGAAGGCATTAGTTTTAATCAGAACAATCACGTGGTGATTCAGAACGACGGTATCAACGGACAGGCAGGGCCGCAGCTGATGAAAGCGGTGTATGACATGGCCCGCAAGGGGGCGCAGGATGAGATTCAGGCGCAGATGCGTGATGGCGGCGTATTTTCCGGAGGCAGGCGATGAAAACCTTTCGCTGGAAAGTGAAGCCGGATATGGAGGTGAACTCGCAGCCGTCGGTGCGTGAAGTGCGTTTTGGTGACGGGTATTCGCAGCGTATGGCTGCGGGGCTGAATGCTGACCTGAAAACATACCGTGTGACGCTTTCCGTGACCCGGGAGGAGGCCCGACATTTGGAGGCGTTCCTGGCAGAGCACGGTGGCTGGAAGGCGTTTCTGTGGACACCGCCTTATGCCTGGCGGCAGATAAAGGTGACCTGTGCCGCCTGGTCATCACGGGTTCGCATGCTGCGGGTTGAATTCAGTGCCGAGTTTAAGCAGGTGGTGAACTGATGCAGGATATTCACGAAGAAAGTCTGAACGAGTCGGTTAAATCAGAGCAGTCACCGCGGGTGGTACTCTGGGAAATCGACCTGACGGTACAGGGTGGTGAGCGGTATTTTTTCTGCAATGAGCTGAATGAAAAAGGGGAGGCGGTTACCTGGCAGGGGCGGCAATATCAGGCATACCCGATTGACGGCAGTGGCTTTGAGATGAACGGGAAGGGCAGCAGTGCCAGACCGTCGCTGACGGTGTCCAATCTGTTTGGTCTGGTCACCGGGATGGCGGAGGACCTGCAGAGCCTGGTGGGGGCCACGGTGGTCCGCCGCCGGGTGTATGCCCGTTTTCTGGATGCGGTGAATTTTGTGGCAGGCAATCCGGAAGCGGACCCGGAGCAGGAACTGAGCGACCGCTGGGTGGTGGAGCAGATGTCAGAGCTGACGGCCATGACGGCCTCGTTTGTGCTGGCGACACCGACCGAGACGGACGGGGCGCTGTTTCCTGGTCGCATCATGCTGGCGAACACCTGTATGTGGGATTACCGGGGAGATGAATGCGGGTATAACGGTCCTGCGGTGGCGGATGAGTTCGACAACCCCACCACGGATATCCGTAAGGACAGATGCAGCAAGTGCATGCGCGGGTGTGAGATGCGCGGCATGGTGGCTAATTTTGGCGGTTTCCTTTCCATTAACAAACTTTCGCAGTAAATCCAATGACACAGACAGAATCAGCGATTCTGGCGCATGCCCGGCGGTGTGTGCCTGCGGAGTCGTGCGGCTTCGTGGTGAGAACGCCGGAGGGGGAGCGGTATATCCCTTGTGTGAATATCTCTGCAGAGCCGGAGGCGTATTTTCGTATTGCACCGGAAGACTGGCTGCGGGCAGAGATGCAGGGGGAGATTGTGGCACTGGTCCACAGTCATCCCGGTGGTCTGCCCTGGCTGAGCGAGGCCGACCGGCGGCTGCAGATAAAAAGTGCACTGTCCTGGTGGCTGGTCTGCCGGGGGGAAATTCATAAATTCCGCTGTGTACCACATCTGACAGGACGGCGCTTTGAGCACGGGGTGACGGACTGTTACACGCTGTTCCGGGATGCCTACCATCTGGCGGGAATTGATATGCCGGATTTTGAGCGTGAGGATGACTGGTGGCGCAACGGTCAGAACCTTTACCTGGACAATATGGCGGTCACCGGCTTTTACCGGGTGCCCCTGTCCTCTGCACAGGCGGGCGATATCCTGCTGTGCTGCTTTGGCGCATCGGTGGCCAATCATGCCGCCATTTACTGCGGCAACGGTGAACTGCTTCACCATCTGCCTGAACAACTGAGTAAACGGGAGAGGTATTCCGAAAAATGGCAACGACGAACGCATTCTGTCTGGCGTCACCGCCACTGGCACGCATCTGCCTTCACGGGGATTTGCAACGATTTGGCCGCCGCCTCAGCCTGTATGTGAACACGGCAGCGGAAGCCATCCGGGCGCTGTCGTTACAGGTGCCGGGATTCCGCCGTCAGATGAACGAAGGCTGGTACCAGATACGTATTCGCGGTGAGGACACGGCACCGGAGGCGGTGTACGCCCGTCTTCACGAACCTCTGGGTGAGGGGGCGGTCATCCACATTGTGCCGCGACTGGCCGGAGCCGGAAAGGGCGGACTGCAGATTGTGCTGGGGGCGGCGGCCATCGTGGGGTCGTTCTTCACTGCCGGGGCATCAATGGCGTTATGGGGTTCAGCCCTGGCAGCCGGCGGTTTTTCTGCCACCACGATGCTGTTTTCACTGGGGGCCAGCATGATTCTGGGTGGTGTGGCTCAGATGCTTGCCCCGAAGGCCAAAGTACCGGAGTACAAAAGCACGGATAACGGCAGACAGAACACGTATTTTTCGTCACTGGACAACATGATTGCCCAGGGGAACCCGATGCCGGTGCCTTACGGGGAAATGCTGGTTGGCTCCCGCCGTATATCCCAGGACATCAGTACCCGTGATGAAGGCGGTGACGGGAAGGTGGTGGTTATCGGGCGGCAGGCATAAAAGCGAAAAAATCCCGCAGTGCTCACGGACAGGAACTGCGGGAGCGTTACGAAGATTGAGTGTAAGGAATTATTCTTATGTCACGACAAAAACATTAACTCAGAGAGGGAGGATGTGCCGTTCTTTTCAGGGAGAAAGGATTTATCGTCCTGAGGAATAAAGGTAAGGGGCCCGCCCCTTACCTGACTGATTATTGAATGATGCCGCAGGCCATTCTCGCACCACCACCGCCCAGGGGCTCCGGATGGTCATGATGGTTATCACCGCCAGCATGAAGCATGAGAGAACGCCCTTTAATCTCTTTTAATGAGTTCAGTCTCGGGGCCAGGACCGGGTAGTTCGCTTTTCCGTCATGCGTCACGAACAGCGCAGGGAGGTCGCCCAGGTGTCCATCCGGAGACCAGGGGCCAAGATGTTTGCCGGTGTTTTTCGGGTCAAAGTGACCGCCAGCCGATAATGCTGCGACCGGTTTTCCGTCTTTCAGTGCCGGGGCGCAATTTCCTTTTTCGTGCACATGAAAACCATGAATGCCTTCAGACAGAGAGTGAAGGGCTGGTGTGAACAGCAGACCGTAGGGGGTCTCCTGAATGGTTATTTTTCCAATGCTGACTTCTTTTCCGTCAGCACTGACAAGGTTCATTGGGACTTCCTGTTCTGCTGCGTATCCGCATGATGCTGCTGTCAGCATGGCAATAGCAGCAATGATTTTACATTTCATAAAACCCTCATTAATTCCGTTAACAGACTGAGCTTGCTGGTTACAGGGTAACAAACAGCGTTCTGATGATATCGCGCAATAGCTGTGCAATATCCTGTCACTGCGATTAATAATACCAATTGAGAGGAACATTATGGGCAAAGGTGGCGGCAGGGCGCACACGCCTCGAGAGGCGAAGGATAATCTCAAATCCACGCAGATGATGAGTGTGATTGATGCGATTGGTGAGGGACCGATAGAAGGCCCGGTGAAGGGGCTGCAGAGTATCCTGGTGAACAAAACCCCGCTGACGGACACGGACGGCAATCCTGTGATACACGGTGTGACCGCGGTCTGGCGCGCCGGGGAGCAGGAGCAGACACCACCGGAAGGCTTTGAGTCCTCCGGAGCTGAAACCGGACTGGGCGTGGAAGTGACGAAGGCAAAGCCGGTAACGCGCACCATTACATCCGCGAACATTGACCGCCTGCGGGTCACCTTCGGGGTGCAGTCACTGTTGGAGACCACCTCAAAGGGCGACCGTAATCCCTCTTCTGTCCGACTGCTGATTCAGTTGCAGCGTAACGGTAACTGGGTGACGGAAAAGGATGTCACCATTAACGGCAAGACCACCTCACAGTACCTGGCGTCGGTGATTCTGGAGAATCTGCCTGAGCGGCCCTTTAACATCCGGATGGTCCGGGAGACAGCGGACAGCACCTCGGACCAGCTGCAGAATAAGACGCTCTGGTCGTCATACACCGAAATCATCGATGTGAAACAGTGCTACCCGAACACGGCGATTGTGGGGCTGCAGGTGGATGCGGAGCAGTTTGGCGGTCAGCAGATGACGGTGAACTACCATATCCGAGGTCGCATCATCCAGGTGCCGTCAAACTATGACCCGGAAAAACGCACGTACAGCGGCATCTGGGACGGCAGCCTGAAACCGGCATACAGCAACAACCCGGCCTGGTGCCTGTGGGACATGCTGACTCACCCGCGCTACGGCATGGGAAAACGTCTGGGGGCGGCAGACGTGGACAAATGGGCGCTGTATGCCATCGGGCAGTACTGCGACCAGACGGTCCCGGATGGTTTCGGGGGCACAGAGCCGCGGATGACCTTTAATGCGTACCTGTCACAACAGCGTAAGGCATGGGATGTGCTCAGTGATTTCTGCTCGGCGATGCGATGTATGCCGGTATGGAACGGCCAGACGCTGACGTTCGTTCAGGACCGCCCGTCGGATGTGGTGTGGCCGTACACCAACTGCGATGTGGTGGTGGATGATAACGGCGTGGGGTTTCGCTACAGCTTCAGCGCCCTGAAGGACCGCCACACGGCGGTGGAGGTGAATTACACCGACCCGCAGAACGGCTGGCAGACCTCCACGGAACTGGTGGAAGACCCGGAAGCCATACTGCGCTACGGGCGCAACCTGCTGAAGATGGATGCGTTCGGTTGCACCAGTCGCGGTCAGGCCCACCGTGCCGGGCTGTGGGTGATAAAGACCGGACTGCTGGAAACGCAGACGGTGGATTTCACGCTCGGGTCACAGGGGCTGCGTCACACACCCGGTGACATTATTGAAATCTGTGATAACGACTATGCCGGGACCATGACCGGCGGACGTATCCTGTCCATCGATGCCGCCAGCCGCACCCTGACACTGGACCGTGAGGTGACCCTGCCGGAGACAGGTGCCGCCACGGTGAACCTGATTAACGGCAGCGGTAAGCCGGTGAGCGTGGCCATCACTGCACACCCCGCGCCGGACCGGATACAGGTCAGCACCCTGCCTGATGGTGTGGAGACATACGGTGTATGGGGACTCTCCCTGCCGTCACTACGTCGTCGCCTGTTCCGCTGTGTCTCCATCCGGGAAAACACGGACGGCACCTTTGCCATCACGGCGGTGCAGCACGTACCGGAAAAAGAAGCCATTGTGGATAACGGGGCCAGCTTTGAGCCACTGTCCGGTTCGCTGAACAGCGTCATCCCGCCGGCTGTGCAGCACCTGACGGTGGAGGTGAGCGCGGCTGACGGTCAGTATCTGGCACAGGCGAAATGGGACACGCCGCGGGTGGTGAAGGGTGTGCGCTTCAGTCTGCGCCTGACCAACGGAAGCGGAGAAGACAGCCGTCTGGTGACCACCGCCATCACTGCGGATACAGAGCATCGTTTCAGTGGTCTGCCGCTCGGGGAATACACCCTGACAGTCAGGGCAATTAACAGTTATGGCCAGCAGGGCGAACCGGCCACCACCACCTTCCGGATTAACGCGCCAGCAAAACCCGCCACCATTGAACTGACGCCGGGGTATTTTCAGATAACGGCGGTCCCGCGTCTTGCGGTGTATGACCCGACGGTACAGTTTGAGTTCTGGTTTTCGGAGGCAAAAATCGCAGACACATCTCAGGTGGAAACCTCTGCCCGTTATCTGGGGACCGGCAGTCAGTGGAGTGTATCCGGCCCGCACATTAAGCCCGGGAAGGATTTCTGGTTTTACGTGCGCAGCGTCAACCTGGTGGGGAAATCTGCGTTTGTGGAAGTCAGCGGGCAGCCCAGCAATGATGGTGAAGGGTATCTGGAATTTTTCCGGGAAAAAATAGGAAAACTGCATCTGGCTCAGGGGCTATGGGAGCTGATAGACAACAGCCAGCTTGCGGATGAGATGGCGGAGATGAAGACCACCATCACCGAAACCCGCAATGAAATCACACAGACGGTCAGTAAAACGCTGGAAGACCAGAGCGCCACCATTCAGCAGATACAGCGCGTGCAGAAGGACACAAATGATGACCTGGCTGCGCTGTACATGCTGAAGGTTCAAAAAACGAAAGACGGCATTCCCTATGTGGCCGGGATTGGTGCAGGGATTGAGGATACTGATGGCCAGCCACTGAGCAACATACTGCTGCTGGCTGACCGTATCGCGATGATAAATCCGGAGAGCGGCAACAGCACTCCGTTATTTGTGGCGCAGGGGAATCAGCTGTTCATGAACGACGTGTTCCTGAAGCGTCTGTTTGCGGCGAGTATCACGTCATCCGGCAACCCCCCGACGTTTTCCCTGACGCCGGAAGGGAAGCTGACAGCCAGGAACGCGGATATCAGCGGAGCAATTACCGCGAATACCGGCACGCTCAATAATGTCACCATTAACGAGAACTGTGTCATCAGAGGGAAACTGTCTGCAAACCAGATTGAAGGCGACCTGGTGAAGACGGTGGGGAAAGCCTTTCCCCGGAATAACAGTTATGCCAGCGGGACGGTAACCGTCACAGTTTACGATGACCAGGGCTTCGACCGGCAGATTATCATTCCCCCGGTGCTGTTTCGCGGGACGAAACACCAGAATTTCAACAGCCCGAATCAGCAGTCGTACTGGTATTCCACCTGTAAGCTGCAGGTGCTGAAGAACGGGGTTGAGATTTTCCATGAACCGGCAACGGATGTCAGCCGGGTGTTCTCATCGGTGATAGATATGCCGGCAGGGCGGGGTCATGTCACCCTGACGTTTAATGTGTCGTCGGCCGGTGCGAACAACTGGACGCCGACAACGTACATCAGTGATTTACTGGTTGTGGTCATGAAAAAATCCACGGCAGGGATCAGTATCAGCTGACGGTTTATTAACCCGGACGGGCACCTCAGGAGGTGCCTTTTTTATTGACTGAAAACAAAGAGGTAATCATGCGGCATTTATACGCAACGATATTATTGTTTACTACCCTGCTGGCAGGAATTGCCTTTCCTGCACAGGCTGAAAGCGGACACGGTGCATTTTCCGTGGGATATGCTCAGGTTCACCCGGGCGGCGTACCGGCATTGTCCGGTACCGGTGCGCGTGCAGGTGATTTAAAAGGGATTAATGTGAAATACCGTTATGAGTTCACGGATCACCTGGGCGGCATTGTCGCGCTGAGTTATGCATCGGTGAAGAAAAGTGACACGATGAAGACGGGTGAAAATACCTTCCATTATGAAAGCCTGCGCGGTCGTTATGTCAGTCTGATGGCCGGCCCTGTCTGGCAGCTCAGTGAGCGGGTCAGTCTCTATGGCATGGCCGGGATGGCGTACACCCGCTGGTCTGACAGTGTTCAGGATTACCGGCGTGATGAAGTGAAACCGGGGTATGTGAAGGAGACCACCACCGCCAGTGATGGTCATACTGCGCGTCATCTGTCGCCGGCCTGGAATGCCGGGATTCAGTTCAGTCCCGTAGAGACGGTGGTTATTGACCTTGCTTATGAAGGTTCCGGCAGTGGCGACTGGCGCACTGACGGTTTCATCGTGGGTGTCGGTTATAAGTTCTGATTAGCCAGGTAACACAGTGTTATGACAGCCCGCCGGTTCAGGCGGGCTTTTTTGTGGGGTGAATATGGCAGTAAAGATTTCAGGTGTACTGAAAGACGGCACAGGAAAACCGGTAGAGAACTGCACCATTCAACTGAAAGCCAGACGGACCAGCACCACGGTGGTGGTGAACACGCTGGCCTCAGAAAATCCGGATGAAGCCGGGCGTTACAGCATGGACGTTGAGTACGGTCAGTACAGCGTTATTCTGTTGGTGGAAGGGTTCCCGCCGTCACATGCCGGGACCATCACCGTGTATGAAGATTCTCAGCCGGGTACGCTGAATGATTTTCTCGGTGCCATGACGGAGGAGGATGCCCGGCCGGAGGCACTGCGCCGTTTTGAACAGATGGTGGAAGAGGTGGCGCGTCACGCTGAGGAGGCGAAGAAGAATGCCGGAGAGGCGGAGACGTCAGCGAGGAATGCCGGCATATCAGCCAGTCAGGCAGAAGAGAGCGCTGCAAATGCTGACACTTCAGCAGGGGAGGCATCGGAGTCAGCCCGGCAGGCGGCAGAAAGTGCAGCCTCAGCAAAGCAGTCAG
>OAZV01000021.1_pt1 | contig 78881 bp, 85 predicted proteins | sample 1475841 | NCBI WGS metagenome assembly OAZV01 (sample SAMEA2579928, study PRJEB22360) | human gut metagenome | biome: human gut; feature: human-associated habitat; material: faeces | place: Denmark | collected 2008/2010 | reverse complement strand
GCACATTGTAAACCAGAGTTGCGAAGGTACAAAAAATTAACGTTTTAGCAATAGCCATATAATATAGCTTTTATTGATATAATTTATCTTTTATTTTTCAGTATATTACTTACATAAAAACATCATCAATGTCGCAAATTTGTCGCAATGATTTTTACCCAGAGCTTTCTCATGAAATTTTACTAATCTCACTTGGCTGCTACTTTCTCTAAAATGTGATAATTTGTAGCCAAAAGTCAGGAGACACCTACATGACTGACCCGTTATCTACCGTTTTATCACACCTAACTAACTTAGTTTCGTTCCGTTCTTCTCTAAGATTATTAATTATTGCTGGCTCAATCATCGGTTGCTGGGTTTTAGTAGAACCCAAACTAGGCCAATTTAAAATACCTAATGAACTTTCTATTACATTAATAACAATTATAGGCTTTTCACTTGGTGCATTACTATCATCCATACTATTTGGTATAGTAGACTTATTCATTCGATTTACTAAAGAAAAACTTATCGTCAGACAGAACAAACTAGCATTAGATAAAAAAGAAGAAGAAAAACGAAGAAATGATCTTAAAAAAATACAGCTATTGAAAATCAGTTTCAATGATTACTCTCATTTTGCCAAAGCCATATTATTAAAGCTGAAAGATAATGACTGCACAATACAACTGGAAAGATCTACCGATGATGAACACAATAAAGCATTCTTGGGACTTTTGGATGGTGAGATAGTTTTACCATTACATCGTTTAGATAAAACCACTACGCTTTGTACTATCAATCCTATCTACAGAAATATCTTAACTGATTTATTTGAACAAAAACATCGTAAAGAAGTTGAAGATTTACTAAGTTCAAATCCTGACGGGTTAGATATTTTGTTAAGTAAATTCAAAAATAAAACCTATAAAGAAGAACACATTTTTAATATTCCATATGTTATCTTTCAAAACAGATATAATTACACTCCAGTCATAAAACATGAACTTTATGAAGAAGATTTCATAGATAATTGCAACATTCAATTTTATATTTCAGAATACCACATCCCTTACTTAAGTGAAAAATTAGGTGTAGAGATAAGAGATTATATACTTGGTTACTTTAACGAAGAAAAAGCATTAGCGCGGTCAGGGAAAAACTTTTAAAATGACTGATTGAATGCACCAACTTTTTTTCATAATATGTAATCCAACTTTATTTACTAAGGATAGAGCAAACAATGAGTAACACAACCTCACTAACCTTAGATGCGGATAAGTTATATGACAACGCAATTGCTTCAATACAACTTGGGATTGAAGATTTCCAGTTATCCCAACAACCTGATAACTCATTGCGAACTCTTTCATCCATACGTAATCTTTACGCTGGTTTATTATTACTATTCAAATATAAAATCGCCAAATCTGTTGACACGCCTGAGCATGCGTATGTGCTAATACATAACCCACCGTCTAAAATGCTTCCCCACCCCGATGGGAAAGGTGGGGTAGAATGGAAACCTGAAGGAAAGTTTAAAAAATCGACTATTGATGTTTGTGGCATAAAGGAGCGCTTTCATAAATTCAACATAAAAGTTGATTGGCCAGCCATTGAAAAACTTCAGGATTGCCGAAATCATCTTGAACACTTACATCCTCAAAACACTTTCGGCGAGCTTGCTGGTTTTGTCGCCGATTTATTTCCAGTTCTTGAAAGTTTCATAACAAATGAACTTGATAAAATTCCACAAGATGTTTTAGGCAGTTCCTGGAGTACAATGCTGGAACACAAAACTTTTTATAATTCGAAATTATATGAGTGTAGGTCAACATGGGAGTATGCAGGTATTCCAGAAGGCATGATGGAATTTTTACCCGAATGTTGCTGCGATAAATGTGGTTCTAAACTTATAAAAGCCTCACAAGATAGTTTAGAAGAAGGTCTGACAGTAGAAGATTTTGAAAGCGATTTTAAGTATTTGTGCGTTGCATGCGGGAATATCAATTTATTTACGCCTTTGCTTATGCAGGTTTTTGAAGATGAGTTTTTTTATTGGCCTCCTGATGGCGATGAACCGACTTATGAAGAATGTTTTAACTGTAACCATGATACATTTATTCTAGCTGAGCAAAAATGTCGGTGGTGTGGTTATGAAGTTGACTATAATGAATGTTATATATGTGGCACAACACTTTCCCAAGACGAACAAGATTTTGGAGGTGTTTGTGGATATCACCATGATTTGATGAATAAAGATGATTGATTTATGCAAAAGGAATTAAAATGGACATTTTAGAGAAGGGGAAATTGTTTTTATTTGTACTGTTCATTATGCCCGGATTTATCAGCATGAGAGTTTACAGACTATTTCACCCATCAATTGATTTGGATACATCAAAAGTTTTAATTGACGTTGTTTCATATAGTTGCATAAATTTTTCATTTCTTTTAATACCAATTTATCTAATTGAAACAAATGACATTTTTTTGAAACACCCTATTTTATATTACATTTTTTACTTTTTAGTTTTAATTGTAATACCTGTACTATTACCTGTTGCATTGCTAAAAATTCGTAACTGGGAAAAAGTCAAAAATATTCTTCCACACCCTATAGGGCGCTCTTGGGACTACTTCTTCTCAACCAGACAACGCTGCTGGGTATTGGTAACACTAAAAAACGGTAAAAAATATGGTGGTTTTTATGGAAGTGACTCATTTGCATCCAATAGTCCAGAACCCGAACAAATCTATCTTGAGAAACATTGGGCGCTTGATGAGAATGGCGATTTCGATCACGAACTAGCTGATACATTAGGCATAATAATATTGACTAATGAAATAGAAAGTGTTGAGTTTATTGAGGTAAAATTACATTCTCCCAACAATAGTGAGGTAAAAAATGGCTGAAGAAAAACCGGCAAACAATACTAAATATGATGGCTGGCAACCTATAAATGAGGGATATCAACCATCAAGTAGGCCAAATCAGCAGAACAATGGTTATCAACCACCACGGCAAACGCAGCAAACGCAGCAAGTAGCCCCACCACCTAAAAAACGTTAATGCATACGCAGCTACCTATGAACGCTATGGCTGATCAATTTCAGTTTTAAAGACTAACTCAACCCGCATCATTGCTACAACTGCGGGTTTTTTAGCCAAAAATAAAGCGGTTAGAGATCCTTAAAATTCACATAAAAATAAAATTTATATATAAATATCAAAAGGTTACACCATAAGACTTATAATCGCCCGGGCGCTGGTTCAAGTCCAAGGGGCCACCAAATTTTAGCTTTATAATCATATAATTAAGCCACTTCTGACGGAGTGGCTTTTTTGTTTGTAGTGGTCAGCGTCCCCTTTTTGTCCCCTCATTATGCTGAGTCTGCCTAGCTTTACGTAAGGAATGGCATGAGGCATCATGACTCTTACCTAAGAAAATTATGCCCTGACTATTTATTTTAGTATTGCCGATGTTCAAAAAATGCACACTATTGCTCTAAAGAATGGGATTCCCATATGCTGATTGTATCCGTCCTTAAATGCGGTAAAGAATTTACCCCCAAACACGCACAATGGCTGCATAGCCAATTTAAAGGCATACCTTCAATTTGCTTAACTGATGCTGGAAGTATCCCTGGTGTTGAAACCGCACCGTTAATGCACAACCTTCCAGGTTGGTGGTCTAAGATTGAGCTTTTTAATCCAAACCATCCGGTAATAGGTGATAAGGATCTGCTTTATTTTGACGTTGATGTTGTCATAACTGGTGATATCAAAATCTTTGATGCGGCGAAAGAGTTCACTATGCTGCGGGAGTTTAACCACCCTTCCAGGGTTAACTCATCCATTATGTTCATTCCTGCGTCTATCAAACAATATGTTTGGGATGCGTTCTGGACTGACCCCGAAAAAAATATGCATGAATGCCAAACAGAAGATAAATGGGGTGATCAGGGGTTTCTGGGTAGCGTCATGAAACCTGTATTGTGGCAAGATATAATTCCCGGATCTGTTGTTAGTTACAAATGCCATATAGCCACACGTAAAATGATAGGTTACAACCCTGACTTGGCATCAGATTATGCTACTGGCAAAGTTCCTGATGATGTTTCAGTTGTATGCTTTCACGGTAGTCCTCGCCCATGGCGAACAGGATTCAATTGGGTTCCTTCCTTTTCTGTACGCGATACCCTGTATGGTAAATTCAAAAATTTTAAACTCAGTTTAAAGTAATTTTTTTCAGTTGTTCTATAAGAATAAATTTCTATCCATCCCGCGCCACATCTGATGTCGCGGGCTTTTTTACAGAATATCCCCCCCCCTTTAACTAACGATCCACAAACGCCACCTAAAATTCAATTTCTCTTTTATATTCTGATAGTTATATTTTCCCATCGATCCTTCACAGATCCTTTTCACTGAAAAAAAGTGAAATCCTTTTCAATCATTTCAGTTTCAGTTCTCCGCAAAGCCGCCAGCAGCGGCGCGGTCTGGCGGTCTGTTTTGTAGAAAAATAAAACAGAAAAATTTTCCAGATCCAGAAACCGCAGGCGGGTGCGGTGTAGCGCCGTTTTTGTCTGCGAAAGATTTATTTTGTCGGTGCATCGTCGCGCCAACGCAGCGCCATGCGCACGATCTTTTATGTGTGTTGAGTTGGGTTAATTTGTTGCCTAAAGTGCTGAGGGTGCGTTCTGCTGCGTCTGGAGAAGGGTATAAAAAAGCCCGCATTATGCGGGCGTGTTATCATGGTCAGGCAATTATATTCTGGTATTTGCTCCGGGTCTGCCCGGCTTTCGTCGCCGTCAGTGTGAACGCGGCGGCATTGGTTGGAGTTCCAACGGTGGGGTGCGAATGGTTCGCGCATTGCTGCGCAAGCTCTGCCAGTAAATCAATGGTATCCAGCATCATGGTCAGGGCGTTGATGCTCTCACTGCCAATATGGACAGTTGCCCCCATGACCTGCTGACCGCCAGCAGCCACTGATTTACGCAGTGCGGCAATCTTCTCTGTCAGACTTTCGCCAACCTCCACGGCTACAGCACCGCCCACTTTAGTGGACTGCTGTCCTGCTATGTCCGTTTCTTCGTTTCCTTCAATACTGGCCAGCCTGTTACCTTTCACCGCCTGGCTATAATCACCGGCGCTTACCTGCTGGATGGCTCCGGCCAGCAATGTGGCGGTTCCCAGTACCGTGGTTTTATCCGTGGCTTTCACCGTGGTTTCACGGCTGACCAGTTCGCGCTGTTCTGTATCGGCTTTTACGGTTCGCACCATTGATGTTTCGCTGATGGTCTGATCGGTCTGCCTTACCCAGTCACCCGCCTGAGTCACCCTCAGGGATACTTCTTCCCGCTGCTGCTGTAATTGCTCACCGGGTTTAACGTCCGGCAGACTGGTGCCATCCGGCAGCGTCTGCCTGATAAAGGGTTTATCCGGTCTGCCTCCTGTGAATGCGACCTCAACCAGCGTCCCTTCAGGCGGGAACTGAAACATACCTGAATCATTCCCGGCCATTGGTACCGGCAGCGGCACCGCTGAGTAAACAGGCGTCTGATTGTCCGGGTTTCCGTCTGCGTCAAGCAGTTGCACGTCCACGGCGTAACGTGGCCGGAAGGGATCGGCAAAGTTACCGCTTTTTACTGGCTCTGAATGCGCCACGACTCTGGCCGTCTTTGGCAAATGAAGCCCGGATGCCAGTTCCGGGTAATGGCTTTCAATCTGCCGTTGCGCCGGTGTTTTCTGCAAAGGTTTACCCGTTGCGCGGTTTCTCGGCGTCCATGTGATCGCCATCGTGTCATTAGTCAGGTGAACTTTAGTCACGCGTTCACCGTTCATCTCCACCCCTGGCCGCATAGTCTGGATCACTGGTAATGTCACAGAGTTACCACCAGCAGCCCCCTGGCTGAACTCTGACGGGATTTCTACGGGACGACCGGCAAACAGTGACTTTTCTGCGCCACCGACGTAAAGCGAACCATCAGGCAACTGGTACCAGATGTAATCCTGGATACTGAACGCCCTTCCCAGATTGTTCAGCAACTGATAGCCGGTACCGTTATGGGTAAAATGTGGGATGGGGGTATCGCTGTACTGTGCATCAGGCACACTGACCGAGATACCACTGTTTTCTTCCAGCCAGCTGGCAACCTCGCGTAAAGTTGGATGTTGAAATGAGCACGGCCACATCCTTTCAAACACACCTACCAGCTCACGAATGAACAGACGCTGAAAACCGTTTTCTGCGGGCTGCGATCGCTCCACGTACCCCGTAAACCAGCGCAAAAGCAGATCGGTATACCCTACATCCAGCCGCACCAGTTTTCCGGTGTAATCGGTTGTTGTCTCTGCGGTGATGAAGCCCCGGCCGCAGCTGTTCAGCTCCAGTACCAGGCTGGCATCCACCAGGTGAACTTCATCCGTTGAAAGGTAAAGGCGTTTTACTGGTTTCATCATTAACCCAAAGCATCATTGACGGGCTTCAGCACCTTGCGTTCAAACCACGTCAGTTTTTCTTCATCTTCTCCGGCAGACTGGCCACCGGCCTGTCCCGCACTACCGGCAGTCTGTTTTTTTGCGGTCGTCTTACCTGTTGCTCTGGCCTCTCGCTTTTCCTGCACGCTGATATGTTCCGCCAGTGTGAACGTCACCAGCCAGGACATTTTCCCGTCCTGCTGGGGTGCATCCAGCATTCCGCTGAACGTTGCTTCACGAAAATTAACAGCACGGGCAACTTCATGCGCCACACGGTACTTTTGACGATTACCACTGGCATCGGTAGCGCTGGCAAGCTCAAAAATACGCTTCAGTATTTCAGGCTGTTTAAAAGGTATTTCACCGCTGATCCGCAGTTCCTTTCCCTTTGCTCCCTGCTCTGATTTTGTTGTGGCGCTGGTCTGGCCGGACTGATCTTTATCCTGAAATTGCTGTGAAACAGTCACCCGCATGTTTTTCAGCTGGATAGCCTCGCCATTAAGCGCCAGTGTCGGGATCGAAGTCATGAATCATTCCCTTTATTCCATCAAGATTATCGCCAACCAGCATCATGGCTGCGGTGTAAACGGCAGACTGCTGCGGAATGTCCTTCACCAGTTCCAGTAACGTGGTGCCGGTGTCTCCGCTGGCAGTAAAAACCCACGCTCTGGCACTCTTCCCCTGTAAATCATTCAGGCCGCTGGCCACATCACTGATAAGCTGGTCACGCAGTTGCGTGAACTCGCCCAGCTGTTTTTTCAGCCCTTCGATATCAAACCCGGCACCCGCCGCCTTTTGTGCCTGGCTGATTGCCGCAGCAGATAAAGCTGCCCTGCTGGTTGATACAGACAGCGGAATGGACGCAGGTAACGCAGCGGCGGTTTTCGCCGGAATCTGCATCTTTTCAATAGCCAGCACTGCGGCGGATTGCGCCAGCCGTTTGACCTGCGTGAATGCCGGGGCGGGGAAAATCCCGACCAGGTTATTCAGGCTGGCCATAAAGTTTTCCTGCGTCTGTCCGGTGACCATCATAATCACCACATCCGCATTCCCCCCTGTTCCGGCCAGGCGTTCAGCAAGATAGCGAACGGCATTAACCGGGCTGAGATATGCCCCGTTCGCTGTCTGCTGTCCCAGCCCATAAATCCACGGATGCGCAGGGACGATCGAACAGTTCAGCGCAGCAACTGAATCCGTGAAGGCCAGACGTGCTTCACGCCACATTTCCAGGCACCTCCGGCCACACAATTTCTGGCGCATCTTCCGGTTGAATACGATTCAGTAAAACGCGGTATTTTTTCCATGCGGTAAGCAGCAATGCTTCTTCTTCGGTTGCCATGTCTAAATCAACGGCATCCTGCAATGTGGCAATGGCGTCATTGGCCTGTTTAAGCAGTCTTTTCTTTTCGGCGTCTGCCTCGCTGACTAATGCAATTCGCATGGCCTCCGCATCATCCACCCACGCCTTACCATTCCATTTTTGCCAGGCATTAGCCGGTGCTAACGTGGTTGTCCCTTCCGGGTAAGCGCCTGGCTCGGTGATCACCAGTTCATTACCGTTTTCTGTATCAAACACCACCTCGCCACGATGATCCTCACGGGAAATCCATCTTTGCTTCTCTGAATCAAAAATTGCCACAAACCCTGCTTTGATTACCGGTGGTTTTATTGTGGTGCAGTTGGCTGGCAGTCCGGTATGTGCGGGAATAAAAGCGTCCCCCGAACCAATAAACTCATTCGTGTCGGAACGCAGGTTATAAACAGTAACTGCTTGATCGGTTTCACTCATTTTAAAAGTCATTATGCGAGTCTCACTATGTAGTTAAATGCAATATTCTTAACGGTCGTTTCTGCGTTGCCCGACGCGGCGACGGTAATGGTGTGACTGTGTGCGCCAATTGCTACGGTATGAGAGTGAGCACCAATCCCCACAGTATGGTTATGCGCCCCAATACCTACTGTATGAGCATGGTTCCCTGTTGAGTTAGTATTTGCAGATGAGTTTTGTGAGCCATTACCTGGTGTGTAGTGCCCGCTTGATAATCCAGACGTTAATCCATAAATGGCCACATCAGAAGGCGTTCTCACACCAGAGATATGACTATGTGCGCCAGTCGTATTAGTTGTTTTGGTTCCATAATCAAACGTGCTCGCCGTTTTAGTACCGTAATCAAATGACGATGTTGCTTTTGTCCCCAAATCCGTACTGGATGCACTGGCAGTGTGGGCATGGGATTTATTGCCATCATCTTCATAGGAGAGAACTGCGCGACCGTCTGGTTTTCCTTTGATAGTCTGCCCACGCGCATCAGGAATTACGCCCGATGGATACGCGATGGCCAGTAAAGGATATGCAGCCTTATCAAAAGATTGTCCCTGCATAATTGCCCACCCTGCCGGTGGGATATCCGTTGACCACGGAAGCGGCACACCAACCGGCAGAACATCACTACGACTTAAAACGGCCAGTTCACCCAGATCCAGACTTTTTCTTGCTTTTACCTTGTCGTTAACATCAGCAAGGTTTGCATCCTTACGCAAAAAATCGCTGCTGGCCTGCTGTTCTCCCAGGCTACCTTTTGGCCGTAAATCCGTGATGTTGCCATCCACATCAATGCTGGCCACAGCAAACACATAATGCTGAACTCCGTTCTGAACGTAATCAGCAAGGTTTGCTGCCACCGTGATTTTGCTCTGCACATTCCAGACACTGGTCAGCGTCCCTGTCCAGCACACATCCAGCCAGACTTTTACCGGCTTTGTCGTCACCGTAATATTCTGATTCGCAGCCAGTGACGCACGAAGTCCAGCCACATACCCCGTGCCTTTCGTGACAAAAAACTGATTGCCGGTTTTGGCTACCAGATACCCGTTACCAAAAAACGCCGCCGTACCATAGATATCCATATTTTCCAGACGCTGGCGCTCATCCATTCCGGCCATACGCGCAGTAAAATCAATCTGCCAGGTTTCAGCGGGTGTATTAATCCCGGTTTCCGTTTGTGCGCCGTTGTACTCCATCAGAAACGAGCGGGTCAGCACGTTCCCCTGTTGCCCTTCTTTTGTTTTCAGTTTCTGCTGTGATGGTGCATGGACAATCATTGCCAGCGTACCGCTGGCCTTATTTAGCAGACCGATCCAGTTAAAGCTGAAATCACCCACATCTGCGCCCAGCACTACGGAATAGACCACCCCGTTTTCATTCACCACACCCGTGCGGGTAACAGACTGCCGGTGAACAATCTGTGCTGTCGGGGGCAACGCTTCATTGCGGTCAACAGGTGTATCCGGGTTTAAATCCGGCACACTGGCAAAAACAAATTCGTCCAGTAGTACCGGTTCACCCGTTGCACCCTGCTGTGCTTTCCAGTTTTCAAACGCCAGTGTGATGGCTGTCTGTGACATAAAAACCTCCTTACAAACTCGCGCTGAATGTTGCGCTGCGGGCTTCCGTCCCTGCTAACGTCGCCGGGTAAACCACATATTCCCCCTGATCCCACCCTGCCCTGATAACCAGGCTTTCAGAAGTGATCACCTCAAACTGATAACGGCGGCATGTTCGCCCGTACTGGCGGATTATCTGGATCAGCAGCTGCGTGTTGTCTGCAATCTGGCTGTCTGTAACCCGAACCAGAATCACATCCCAGTCGATATCCGGTTGCCGTTCTAACAGCTCCACATAACCAATTCCCAGCCGTTCAAAGATATTGATAAACCCCTCTACTGAACCGGCATCCCGCGCATTCACGAAGGCAAAAGCCACGCGTTTGCGGAACAGGGTCAACGGTTCACCATCAAAGCGGGTGATATCCCGGTCATAAGCCAGCAGATTCAGTAATGCCGGTGTACACGTCAGCGGATCAAACTGGTTCACTGGCCAGGTAACCCAGCCGTAAACCTCAGCCCAGAACCGCCGCGCCGTTTTCAGCAATTTCCCCGGTTCGCCTTTATTCATCCAGGAAGGCAAGACCATCCCGGCCAGCTTTTTCATGAACTCATTCATTCTCAATATTCACCGTCAGTGATTTCAGACGCGGCACGCTCAGTTCACTGGTAATGTCTCCCAGCGAAAATGTCAGTGATTCCGTCTGTGCAAAGGTTTTATGAATTTCCCGCCCCAGTTGCGAAAAGGAAAACCGCGAATATGGCCACGTCTTTCTGACGTCATAATCAGCATTTTCACGAAAGGCACAGCGGATCATGTTTTCAATGCCGCCCTTCAGCGTTTTCACTTCTTCATCGCTGAAGTTGTTCAGGTTTCTGACATAAACCGTGACGACCAGATCGTGAAGCGTTTCCGGCATGGGATAGCACTGCATATCATCACCATGCCCGTGGTGTCCCTGCGTGTTGATATAGTCATTCACCGCATCCACGAACGGCGCTGATGCCACCCCACTGTCCAGTAATAAAAAGGCATTGGCTGTTCCTGGCCCCCTCGGTGCTTCATGCTCAAAGAAAATCCGATCGATGCTCAACCCGGCAACACTGGCGATCATTGAGCGATAAACCGCATCAGTGTGGTAATTCCCCACCAGATTGAACTGATTGCGGCAACGCTCGCGCAGTTCATCATCACTTTCCTCGTCAGCCCCCGGCACGGTCAGCCAGTTTTCCTCACTGGCCACATGGCTGATACCACTGACCGCCACCGGCAGAATGCGGTAATATCCGGGCGCAAGGTTATACGCACCCCCGGTGCCGGTGGCTTTCACCGGCAGTAATGCGCTGGCCGCACCAGAAGCGATCACCACATCCTCAGTAGTGGCCAGCTCATACACTCGCCCGTTAATGCGTTCTGTCTGGATAAGTGTCCCGGCTTTGACCGTCACAACGGCCTTTGCATCTTCTTTGAAGAAACGGATCACCCCCTGTGCAGCGCTCGCCGGTTTTGCCGTGACGTTCACCGCCCAGGCCAGCAAACGCAACATGCTCCCGCTGGCTGTGGCCACAAACATATTGGCCAGCACGGTTAACACCAGAACGTCTTTAAGCCACATCACCGGGGCGGTCACAATGGCGGTGATTAATCGCCAGAACGGTGACATTCGGGATGTATTGGTGATAATCCCCTCATCCGCTGCAATCGCATTGAAGCGTTCCCGCACTTCGGCTTCCGTTACCGGCATACCGCTGTCCTTCACCACTTCTTCAAAATCAACCTGCGGTTTTTCCGTCATAAATCCACCTGCGCAGAGATCCCGCCAAAATCGTATGTACTCGCGGTTACCCACAGCCGCTTCTGACTTTCTTCACTGATTTCCACCGTACCCGGCACAATGCGTTCATCATCTTCAATCAGTAATTCCATGCGGGTAAAAATATCCGCTCTCATTGTCGGGCTACGCTCGGCAATTAATTCCGTCGCTAACCCACTTTCAATAATGGAATGAATAATGTCCTGCCCGATACTTTTTCTGTTATTACATAATTCAGGTTCATTACCGGTATTCAGAACAAAGTCACCGCCCTGAATCAGCAAATCGATATAAAGAACATCACTCATGCGCCAAGCTCCTGCCATTCCATAAGCTGGGATGGAGAAAGTGCTTCTTTGGTATGGAAATGCACTTCACCAATTTTCCGGCTGTTATCGGTTACGGATTTACTGTTGCTGCTGATTGTTTTGCTGATACCACCTTTATCCACACCTTTTAAATCACCACCCGTTGACAGTGTATTTCCGGTTAATGGCTGCGTGGTTTCACTGGCCAGTGAAATATCCACGCCAGGAATTTTATTCAGTTTCTGAACAATCCAGTTCCACGACTTAAGAAATCCCCCTTTGATTGACTTCCAGACATTATCAAACAGCGACATAATGCCGGTGGCCATTCCCTTTAATGCTTCAGACGGTGAAAATCCTGTCAGCAAAGAAATAAAGCTGTTCCATCCTTCACTGATATATTGCCAGGCTGAAACAAAGATCCCCGCCAGCCATTTCACCACGGCGGCACATGTCTGGAAGGCTCCGGTATTCATCACCGCTGCTTTTATTGTGTCCCAGTGCTTAACCAGCAGATAACAACCGGCAACCAGTAGCGCAATGGCACCAATCACAAGCAGAATCGGCCAGCTCATCAGGTTGATACCAATTCCGGCCATTATTGCGGCCATGCGTACCGCCAGTAACGCACCGCGCAAAAACTTCAGCGTGGTATTCCAGGCGATTACCGCCATTTGCGCCAGCCAGACAGTGACAGTGTAGATTTTCGTAACCGCCGTTAACGCCCCCCAGATCCCGCGCAATCCCATCATGATGAATCTGGATACCCCCATCACGATATTGGCCACCGCACCCACGGCGGCAAAGCTCAGAAGTGCCATCGACGCATAACCAATCACACGGGCAATGTTAGGAAATAGCTGCATCCAGCGGGCAAAGGTCTGCCCCATATCAGCCAGGCGATTCAGAACCGGATACAGCACCGGGATCAGCGTCAGCCCGATCACGGTCTGAATGGCTTTCAGGATTTGCACAAAGCGATCCCACGGCTTAACCATTTTTTGTGCCATTTCCTGGGTACGCTTCAGACCGTCCGCGCCGCCCAGTTCGGTGATGTTCCGCTGAAGTAACGCGACATTGCCGTAAAGCTGTTTAACTACTGCCGAACTGTCACCAAAGGCTGCATCCAGTTCCGCCTGGGCTTTCAGGTTCCCTTCAAGGCTTTTGCCATATTTGCCCTGCAACTTGATCAGCATTTCAGGCATGGACAGCATTTTGCCGGTGGAGTCAGTAAAGGACAGCCCCAGCTTTTTAGCGCCATCAATCGCACCGGTCATAAACCCTTCATAGGCGCTGCTGGCTTCCGTTCCCAGTGTCCGCTGAAGTTGCCCCAGCACGGCCAACTGTTCATCCAGTCCCACGCCGTAGTTAGTCCCGACGCCGCGCGCACCTTCCATCAAATCCTTGATAGTGGCCATTTCTGTGCCAAAGGTTTTGCGCATATAAACCATCTTGCCCGCCAGTTGCTCGGCGAATTGAACCTTGCCCAGTCTGGTGGCATCGGCGGAAAAGTTACCGAACATCTGCCCCATAAATTCCGCCGTGTCCGCCGCTGTGGACTTGAGCGCAAAAGCCAGGGTATTGGCGATTTTCGTCACCTTCGGCAGTTCATTACCCGTCAGTCCGGCAATGGAAGCGTTAATATTTTCCGTGGATTTAACGAACTCCACCGCGCTGGCACCATAGGTTGTACTAAAGCGCAAGGCATCACGCTGAACTGTCTTAAGCGCGGAATCATCAATCCCTTTTGCGGCGGCATCATTCAGCGCGTCATACATTTCAATTGCCGGTGATAACGCGCCCTTGATCGCCATCCCGATACCTGCCAGCGCCACTGCACCGCCGCCAATCTGCATAAAGGCCGCTTTTGATTTTTCCGCAAAGCCGGTGACGTTACCCTGCACCTGTTTTAACGGGCGGGATAATTTATCAATCAGGCTTAATGTAAAATCTAATTGTTTCATTCAGTGCCTTTAAATGCTTTTGCCACACCATTGGCCACGGCTATTCCCGTATATTCCCAGTGACGATTATCCAGCCAGATAGCGGCGGCGATATCATCAACGGAATCCTGACCATGCGGTAAATAATGACGGCGAAGAATTAAATATTGTTCGAGTCCATTTCTTTCGATTTCATGGACTCGCTTTGTCAGTTTTTTACTTCAATTTCCAGTTCAGGCGCATAAATATCATTTACTTTGCCAACCAGTTGAAGTGCAGCCCCCGGACGCTTTAATACTTCTGCCAGTGCTTCTTTACTTTCCGTTGCCACAATTCGCGTCAGATAGTTATGTGCCGGGGCAACTTTATTATCCATCGCCATTTCATTAATAAATTTGTTGTAGGCAGTCTGATTTGGCTCAAAAACAATATCAACACCACAAACACACAGTTTAATTTGTTCCATCACTCATACTCTCTCTTAAATTAATTTCGTCCACTAACTGATTATGACGCGCAGCACACTGCCCATAAATTTCAGGATAAATTGTCAGTAATTCCGCTGCGTCTTTTCCTGTCGTACCGTTCAGGCGCGGCAGCTGCGTGGTGCATTTAGTTTTCAGGTTTTCCTGATAACGCACGCTCGGTACCGGCTGCGGCGCTGTTGTACATGCTGACAAACTCATCAGACAGACAACGATTGGTAAAAACGGGCTTAAGTATTTCCGTGCGTATCTCACGCGGTGCCACATTTTTTAACGCCTCCAGTTTATCTTCCAGCTCTCTGGCCGAATCACTGGCAATGCCCTGCATTACTTTTCGCGATTCATTACCGGCCACCTGCGCCGCTGTATTGATCGCCAGCTCTAAGCTGTCACGCCGCCAGTCAGCGGTCAGCCAGCCCCAGACAAACGCCAGCGCCACCACAACCAGCCACTGCCCGCTGCTCATCAGCGCACCCCGTTATGTTCCAGGCTGAAATGATTGCCATCCGGCCTGGATTTGAAACGTCCGCCCCAACTGCCACCCAGTGATTCCCAGTATTCCCCCAGCGGCAGATAATCTTCCGTGCGGGTTTTATATTCGCCCTTCACGAACAGATTAAAATCCACAGCCAGACGCAGAGTGTGCAGACTGTTAGAAATGCCGCTGCCTTTCTTCGCATTCAGCGCAGCCTGTTCTGGTGTGCGGTACGCTTCACCAAACGTCAGCCACATGCCATTTGCATTGGCATATTGAATTAACAACGCAATCATTGATGTAAACCGTTGCTGTTTTTCACTCAGGGTCATTTGTCTTGCTCCCGTTCTGCTTTCCCGCTGCACGTCTGCGCAGCCACACTTCCACCGCCTGATAACCGGCAATCCCCAGCGCCGCCCCCAGCCCCTGAATGGCCAGCGGGCTGGCATCCGGGATCTGAATCAGCACCGCCCCTGCCACCACTGAAACCAGACTGCCCAGGATCACGCGACCTGCAAACAGGCGCGGCGTTATGGGGTCATTACTGGTCAGCACATTGCCGATGGCAATCAGTGCGCCAATGATCAGCAGTGAATAAAGGCTCTTTTCATGCTCCTGCATCCCTGCCCCTTATCCGATCAGGTTTTCTGTGGCTTCCGCTTCCAGATACGGCACACCGTTGATGTTGACGAATTTCGGACTGGTCACGAAATATTTGATTTTGTGCGTGGTCACGCCGCCCCCTTTCGGATCAATATCCAGCAGGTTGCTGACCTGCAATTTATTGCCGAACGTCTCCACCTTCATTTCTTCGCTACTGGCTTTGGCATAGAAAAGAAAATCAAGTGGGGGAAGCCCACGCCATGAACCCGCTGCACGGGCTTTGGCTGTCAGCACCTGAAGTGTTTTTGAACTGACTTCAATTTCCCCCTCAGCAGCAACATCGCCATCCACATACCCGTCAGGGACGCCACGCGTCTGGGCGGCAGCGCTGTTATCCGTAATATCGAGCGTGATTTTCTCGATATGGATCAGATCGCCGTCCATATAGGTGTCAAACGACATACCCGAAATACGTTTGGTCATGCTGTAGCCTCCAGACTCGCATCCAGTAACAGACTGATGGTGATTTGCAGCGGCACTTCCCAGGTGCGCACCACAATGTAAATATCCACCGCCTTTTTGTTTTTCCAGACAATGGTCACATCACCATCCTGCGGCGGCTTCACTTCACCCGGAAATGACACACCGTTAATGCTGGCTGCAGTGGACATTTCACGCAGTGGACGGGCAAACAGTGTCTGATGTGCGGCGATACTTCCCGGCGTACTGTTCAGCGAGCGATCCGCGATTTTGCTGATAGCCAGCAGACGAACACGGCGGGCAGCTTTATCCGCAACGCGCAGGGTTTCAATCGACTGATAATCGCCGCCCTCAACATCCAGCGTGCGGCCATCAGCCCAGTAAAAACCGTCATAATCCGGGTACCACATCGGCACACTGAAACGCTGTGCTTCAAGCGCCTGAAGTGTGGCCAGTTCCAGCACTTCCCCGGTACCATCAACCGGCATTTCATCACTGCCAAGATTCATCAGAGCACCGGTTTTAACCCGCGCCGGACTGTCAGCAATGGTTACCGCTCGGCTACACAGGCGACCAGCCAGCACACCCGGTTCATTTCCCCACAGGCGGGGAACCAGCTGCACCGCCTTTTCTGCAATGCCATCCTGAAGGGTGGCCATGCGTACCTGATAATCCGCCTGGGCTTCTTCGTCCTGCATTCCCTGTGCGGCCAGAATGAACCACACCCAGCGGCCATACTTTGAAATCAGGGTGGATCGTAACGTCACGGCCTGATTTACCTGCGCTTTAGCGGTCACATCGTCAGACAGCACCACGCCTTCCACAGAGCACACCACCTGCGCGGCCAGAACCGCTTTCACCCAGGCATCTGCCTCCGCGTCAGCTGGCAGGACGTGAATGAATCCCCACCAGTTCTGGCCAGCGTTCGCCAGAGCAGCCAGAACATCATTTTTCAGCGGACTGGCTTCCTCGCCCAGCAGCGAATCAAAATCACTCTGGGCATTCACCGCCAGCGTTTTCCCCACATTTTTGGTACCCGAACCGATAAACAGCAGTGTGCGTTCCACTTCATTGGTTTCACCCAACAGCTGATTTACCTGGTTTACGGTCACAATTGGCCAGGTCATGCTTTCCCCTTAATATCCTGCGCTTTAACGTCCCAGCCAAAGCCGATGGCCTGAAGCTGACGCGCCAGCGCCTTGTCAAATTCATCATCATTCATGCCCAGAAACACACGGGCAGGAAGATCCACTGTCCAGCTGGTTTTCACGGCTTTACCGCTGAGTTTTCGAATCAGCAGCCCCGCCTGGCTGTATGGCATCGTTTTGGTGATTTCGCCCAGTGTGGGCTTTTTCCATCGCTTACCGGTTTTCACCCGGTACCCCAGCGCCCGTAATTTTTTGGCCTGGGCAGGCGTCGCCATTTTCCCGGCCTCTGCCTTCCGTGGCTGATTACTGCGGCTGACCTTTACGCGCATTCCGTTTTGTTGCGCGTAACCCACCGTTCCGGCTGGTACCGGCGTTTCCCCGTTCCGGTATCCGCCGCCCTGTAAATAGATCCGCACAGCCTGAATTTCTGGCATTTCACGGATATGCAGCAGCTTTGGCAGGTTGCGCAGCATCTTCCCTTTGCGTTTTGTCTTACGTCCCGGCCACTTCTGGCCATCCGGGGATTCCTGATTGCGCACATGCCGTTTTGCCGCAGCAATCACGCCATATTTGGCCAGACGCCAGATCAGACGCTGCCGTTTTCTCGGCGGCAGCTCCATGCTGGCCAGTGCTTTGCGCAATTCGGCCAGCTGTTTTTTATTCAGCTCGCCACCGGCAATCATTCGTTATCCCCCACCGGCGCACCGGGCTCATCCACGCTGTAAATACTGGCGGTCAGTGCCGTCCAGATTTCAGGCTCAACCAGTGACCATCGCTCACCCCGCCACGGAATAGCCCCGTTTTCGTCCTGCCTGATCACCAGTTCTTCCACCATCGGAACAGTCAGCACCACAGTGGCCACTTCCTCATCCTCCACCGACACATCCCAGTCCGGTTCGGCTTCACTCAGTCCCACTTCATCCAGTAGTTCCCTGTCAGCATCATCCAGCCACGCCGCCAGTAAGGACATAAGCAGCTGCGGCGGGCACAGGCGATACGGGAAACGCTCCCAGCTCAGAACCGCGTCATATCGGATCACCGCCTGGCGATATTGTCCCAGTCCGTAATCCTTCGCCGCAGGAATGAACTTCATCTCATCCAGCACACTGTCAAATGACCGCATCGCACGGGGCGGGACATTCTCTTTAAAAAATGCGGTCAGGCTCTGGATCTGCGTCTGGCTCATACTTTTTTCACCGTTGCCCGTTTCAGCCCTTTCATACGGCGGATCACCACCGATGCTTCAGCCAGTAACCCCGCACGGGTTTCCATGCTTTCCTGTCCCGGATGGGTATCACGCCGCCCGATGGTGGCAAACTCCCCCAGCAGATCCGCTTTTGCCCTGGCAAAAACGGCCTTCATATACTGGGCGCACAGGCTGTTCAGTCCGCCCATTTTTACGCCTGGTACCTCTGCCGCCAGCGTGTTGCCTTTCGCTTTCCAGCTGGCTTCCACGTTTTCCAGCTCCGCATTCACCTCCGCCACCGCCGCAAGTAGCGCCTGGCTGATGGTGTCAGCGTCAATATCTGGCGGTAGTGACCGCTGCGCCTGAAAATCCTTCAGATTCAGGTCTGGCCAGAATCCGTTATTGGTCAGCGGTTCATCCTGATAATCCAGCGGCTTTCCGCTAAACATAAATCCCCCGAAAAGGCGGACTGGCCGGTTTCCACGGCGCAGTTACACACAAGGTGTTCTGCCCTCCACCGCGTCCGCCTGGCTTGCGGTAGTCGTTTACTGCTCAGTATTAAAAGTGTGCGTATGTGCACCACTCAGAGAATGGCTATGTGCACCCACGGTATGGGTATGTGCACCACCCAGAGAATGGCTATGTGCCCCCACGGTATGGGTATGTGCACCTTGTAAATGGCTTTCTTTCATTTGTTGTTATCCTTGTGTTGTCAATTTTCGGATGCGAGCGGCAATCGTCTGCCGTGCCGTTCTGACGCCAATTTTTGAGTAGTGTTTTTCTGCAATAGCCAGCAGCTGATCGGCCTTTTCCAGCGTTTCAATATCATCCACGCCCGCCGCCGTTTTCTGGCCATCGTCATTGCGTAGCAACTCCTGACCAGCAAACTTGAACCATTTGGCCGTCACTTGCTCATGCAGTCGCCAGGTGTTTGCCACCCGCTCAAACGTGCGGGTGAAATAAGGCTCCACACTTTCCCCACGCCCTGCGGTTTCCTGCGCCCATGCCAGCATCGTATCCGCCACGAAAGTGGGAAAATTGCTGCGTAACCGATCCGGGGTTGCCTGCTGCTGGCTGATAGCAATGTCAGCCCAGTCCAGCGCCTTATCCAGATCGCCCACGTCAAACAGCCAGATAACACACCAGGCGAAAACCGGATTTGCATACACCTGGCCACTCTCCAGATAGGCTTCCACAGTGGGAACCCAGCGCGGCAACAGCACATCGCGTTTATACTCGACGCGATCGGCGATGGTAGGCAGACTTCGAACGTGTTCCACATCCGTTTCCAGCGCCCTGATCAGCAGGTGCATACTTTCCGCGGTTTCCAGTGCCTGGCTGCGCTTCAGCTTTTGTTCCATTGCAATACGCTGGCTGTGACGCTGCGCGGGGGAAAGTGCCATTTATCAGCCCTCCACCGGTTCGGAGACTTTGCCGATTGTCACAGCGGATTCATCAATGGCCGCATACAGCTCCGGCACTTCCACCGCGTAACCTTCATTGCGCAGGTATTTGTTTTCGAACTGCTTACGATCTTCAACAAACTCCGCCTTACGCATACGGGTATTGCGCTGGGTGTAGATGTGCAGGTTAGACAGCGGCGTAACCACCATGCGTTTACCCGGCATAAACGGCGGAATAATGGCCTGACGGCCAGCAATGGTGCTTCCCAGCATCTGCGCAGCAATTTTTTCAGTCGGACGGTCTGCTGCCTGATACAGTCGGTACTGTTCAGCAGCGACCAGATCGGCACCGACCAGGACAACCAGACGCGGGTCATTGCGGAACTGTGCCGGGATTTTGGCGTTAATCAGATCAGACGCCATTGCATCCAGTGACTTGTAATCCCCTGCCTCATCGAGCACCACGGGATCGGTCATAATCTGATTGCCACCCAGCAGCGTTTTCATACGCTCATGCCAGCCGATGTTCACATCTTCACCGTTCGGGTTTGCTACCGGATCAGTGGTTTTCGCCCGGCTCTTACCATTAAAACCAATGCGCAACATGTCCAGCGCAAAAGCCTGCGTGGTGAATGCCTGTACCAGGTTGTAAAACTCGTTTTCGTCCTTACCGGCGTTTGCCCAGACAGAAAGCAGATCCCAGCGCAGTGCGGCGCAGCTGTCTGTTTCAACCAGGGAATAGTCATTACCGTCAACGCCTACCTGACGAATGAAACGGCCATTTTCGCTGCGGCCGGTATGCAGCACAGAGGAACCGACAGAGATCACCTGGCCACTCAGCTGGTCAACATCCAGACAGGTGATCATGTTCAGGAACTCGACGGACTCCAGCAGCGCAAGACGCAGCGCATTTTCCTGCGGGTCATTCAGGGAAAAATATCGACTGGTATCACGCGCACCAAACTGCTGCGCCATCCCCGCCGAGTATTTATCCAGTAAATCCCGCGCACGATTATTAAGGTGCATAAAACTCCCTCGCAATTAAGCGATTTAAAAATATGTTCTGGACTAATCAGCAATAAAGCGAATTACAGGAAATTAAATTTCCCGGCTTTATCTTTAATAGTACGCCCCGGTGTACGGGTGTTTTTATTACCCAGATCGTTAAAGCGGGTTACGATTTCTTTTGCATTATCGCGGATTGCCGCAAATTCCTGCGTATCCACCACTTCAGCGATTGTGTCAACATCACCCTGAACGTCATTCAGTTGATTTTCAATTTTCGCCACTCGCGCTTCCAGATCGTTCACTACATTGGCAAGCGCCTGTAATTTATCTTCATCCGGGGCAGGATTATCCTGTGGCGTTTCATCTTCAAACTTTGGCTTAATACCAAACCGTTTCTGCCAGTTCTTCATTCTTGCTTCCTGTTTAATTTTTCCGTCACGGGAAATTACACAACTGTAATATCCCTGCTTTGTTAATTTATTGCGCCGACTACTAAAGCGCAGCCGTGTGGTGCCAACGCTGGCAGGTGTATCTGTTACCGCCAGCCCTTTCAGGTAAGTACGCCCGCTACCGCGCCAGTTTTCTTCCGGCTCAATGGAGAAGAACAAAAGCTGATCTTCATGATTTGCGAAAATCAGACGCATATTCGGGCAAAGGCTGACATATAACCGTGCCAGTCCATCTTCACCATCATTCCAGGTGGCTTCCAGCACTTCACCAAAATTCCCGCAATCATCCTCATGTTCTGGCCAGATTAAAGCGACATAGTGGCTATAGTCATAGGTTTCCCCCATATCAATGATCCACTGCCGTTTAATTACCCTGCCGTCAACGGTATCCCCTTCAGTAGCAACACACAGCCAGTCAGTTTTTAAATGTGACATATCCCCCCTGTTCCACTCCCTGACGCTGCAAATCAATTATTGCCAAATAAAACCGCCACCGCATTACGCTTTATTCTGAACAGTTCGGTTATAACGCTTTACCGAACAGACACGAATTAACACCACCGTTTTTTCATCACAGCCACGGCATAATTATCCGCATGGCTAAATACTCTGAAGAATTAAAAGGCGTTGTTCGCGCACTTTATCTGCGCCGCTATACGCCAAAGGAAATCGCATCTGAATTAAATCTGCCGAATGCGCGGATCGTTTACTACTGGGCGGAGAAATACAGCTGGGCGGATTTGCTCAGTTTTGAAAGCACAGAGGAAGCGATTGAACGCCGTTACCAACTGCTGGCCAGCCGCGATAACAAAACCGATCTCGACCTGAAAGAAATGGACATGCTCATTGCTCATGCCACGAAACTGCGTGCGCAGAGTAATAAACACAAAGAGAAAATGGCCAGCGGTCAGAGTTCCGGGCAAGCAGCTGCGCGGGACAACAATGACGACGAACCGCGCAGCAAACGGAAGTACAAGAAAAACGATATTACCTCGCTGACGCAGGAGGACTTTGACGCATGGGCTGAGGAACATCTTTTTGAATATCAGAAACACCTGCGCAATAACATTGGCCAGCTTGTCAGGAATATCCTGAAAAGCCGCCAGATCGGTGCGACCTGGTATTTTGCGTTTGAAGCGTTTGAAAACGCGGTGATGACCGGCGATCCGCAAATCTTTCTGTCAGCGTCAAAGGCTCAGGCTGAAGTGTTCCGGTCTTACATCGTGAATATTGCAGAGCAGTATTTCGGTATTACGCTGACCGGTAACCCGATCCGCTTAAGCAACGGCGCAGAACTGCGTTTTCTCTCCACCAACAAAAACACCGCCCAGTCCTACAGTGGCCACCTGTACTGTGACGAATATTTCTGGGTACCAAACTTTGCAAAACTTAACGAAGTGGCCAGCGCAATGGCCACGCATGACAAGTGGCGTACCACCTATTTTTCAACGCCATCGGCAAAAACGCACCAGGCGTACCCGTTCTGGACGGGCGATGAGTGGAAACAGGGCAGTAAAAAACGTGCGGCCATTAAGTTTCCTTCCTTTAACGAAATGCGTGACGGCGGGCGACTCTGCCCGGATGGGCAATGGCGCTACGTCATTACGATGGAAGATGCCATTGCGGGCGGTTTCAACCTGGCGAACATCGAGAAACTTCGCAACCGCTACAACGACGCCACTTTTAACATGCTCTATATGTGCGTGTTCGTTGACAGCAAAGATTCCGTTTTCAGCTTTTCCGACCTGGAAGCCTGCGGCGTTGAAATCGACACCTGGCAGGATCACAACCCAGATGCAGCGCGGCCATTCGGTGACAGGCCAGTGTGGGGCGGCTTTGACCCGGCTCGCAGCGGGGATTTGTCCTGTTTTGTCATCATCGCCCCACCGATGCTCGCCGTGGAGAAGTTCCGCGTTCTGAAGGTGATTTACTGGAAAGGCATGAACTTCCGGTACCAGGCAAAACAGATCGAGCAGTTGTTCAAAAAATACAACTTCACATATCTGGGGGTGGACGTTACCGGCATTGGCCAGGGTGTTTTTGACAACATTCAGCATTTTGCCATGCGCGTGGCCGTCCCTATTCGTTACGACCTGAACACCAAAAATAAGCTGGTACTGAAAGCGGTGGACGTGGTGGAAAGCCAGCGTATTGAGTGGGATAAAAACCTGAAAGAGATCGCCGCCAGCTTTATGTCTGTGCGCCGAACCACCACACAAAGCGGCAACGCCATGACGTTTGTCGCTGACCGCAGCCAGGATACCGGCCACGCGGAGGCGTTCTGGGCGATTACCCACGGTCTGCATAACGAACCCCTTAATTATGAAAACAAACCTAAATCCCGCTGGGGTGTAAGGAAAGAGGCAGCATGAGTAAAAAGAAACGCTTTGTTAAGCGCGACCAGCGCGGCGACAAATCAAAAAAGATGAGCATTATCACATTCGGCAAACCTGAACCAGTTCTGACTACCGGCACAGATTACCGTGATATCTGGTACGACAATGCCGCCGATCACTTCACCCAGCCGATTGACCGGCTGGCACTCGCGCAACTGATTAATCTTAACGGTCAGCACGGCGGCATCATTCACGCCCGTAAAAACATGATTGTTTCAGACTACCAGGGGGGCGGGCTTATTCACGACCAGCTGGAAGCGGCAGCGTTTGACTATATAACCTTTGGGGATATTGCGATTGCCAAAATTCGTAACGGCTGGGGTGACGTGATCGCACTTGAACCCTTGCCCGGTCTGTATATTCGCCGCCGCAAAGTCAGAGATAACGCCCTGGATAAGCCTGGTGACTACGTGGTGTTACAGGAAGGGGAACCGCAGGTATGGCCAGAAGAAGATATTATCTTCATCAAAATGTATGACCCGCAACAGCATATCTACGGGCTGCCGGACTACATAGGCGGTGTGCATTCCGCGTTACTTAACAGTGAAGCGGTCATTTTCCGACGCCGCTATTACCACAATGGTGCGCACACAGGCGGTATTCTTTATACCCGCGATCCCAGCATGACGGACGAAATGGAGGAAGAAATTGAACAGCAGCTGCGTGACAGCAAAGGGATCGGTAACTTCTCCACCATCCTTGTAAACATTCCCGGTGGAGACGGCGACGCCATCAAATTCATTGAAATGGGGGATATTTCCGCAAAGGATGAATTTGCCAACATCAAGAACATCAGCGCCCAGGACATTCTGAACGCTCACCGTTTCCCTGCTGGCCTCGCCGGTATTGTCCCGCAGAACACTGCCGGACTGGGGGATGTTGAAAAGGCTGAACGCATTTACAAGAAAAGCGAAATTGCCCCCATCCAGCGCCGTTTTATGCTGGCCGTTAACAATGATCCCGAAATACCGGAAAGGCTACACCTTAACTTTGATTTAAGTTACACAGAATCAACGGATAAGGGTGCGGCATGAGGCGAAACAGGCTAAAATCCAGGCATCATTTAACAGCTGGAGCATGGAATATGCGAGTTCTGAAAATCGAATGCCCGGAATGCGGCTCAAAGGCTGTTATTCGTAAAACGAACAGGAAGCACCGGCAAATTGCGGATATTTACTGCGCCTGTTCAGATGTTGAGTGTGGCCACACGTTTGTTATGAATCTGACGTTCTCCCACACTCTCAGCCCCAGCGCTAAAACGGGTGATGCGATGGTGCAAAAAATACTGAATGCACTTTCACCCGATCAGCGCCAGATGGCATTAGACCTACTGAAAGCGACTCCCGCCGCCTGAAATGCCCCCATTCTGGGGGCGTTGCCCTTCCTTTTTAACCATTTCGCGAACCTCTCCCGCAAGCTCTCCAATCCAGGCCAAAGCGATTGTTTTTTCTCTCTGGTTACTTTCGTAAACATGGGCAATTTTGGCCAATAACTCAATGCGTTCCAGCTGTGCCGACGCCTCCAAAAGATCCATTTAGCCCCCACAAGCAATAAATAACTGGATATACATACAGTACACCTTAAAGCACGAATTGTGAAATTTAATTTCCTGCCATCTACTGACAAATGAATGTGTTACACACACATGCACACCTATAACCACCCCGGCCAAAGCTCCTGCAATGGTTCGTTTCGTGTTTCCTTCAACCGCCCATTGCGGTAAATCAGTGCCCCCTGACCAAATATCAAACCACTACCCCGCAGGAGAATGGCTATTTCTTCATCGGAACCCTCAAAACCCCGACTGCGTAATTCCAGTTTTAACCGTCTGCGGGTTCCCCCCTCCGTACAGTTATTGACAGAACTCCAAGGGGCGGCGTTGCCGCCAGAAAAACCCGCCTCCGCTGGCGCTTCGGCCAACTTCGCAACCTTTTGCCACTTAACCAGACGGGTGCAAACTTCTGAATCAGGAATCAAAGGAGAATAAACACCCTGTACGCGCTGCACGTCCTCCGCGTATTCGTTGCCCTGTTCCGTAATTTCATAGGCCAGACGAACAACCAGATCACGGCGGGCAACCAGTGCACCTCCCTGCGCCTGGGTATATGCAGCCCAGTCCCCGACATCAGCAGCGGCCAGAACCGCATCCATTCTGCGATCTGTCAGTACCTGATCCCGCAACCGACGCAGCTCACGCCAGACGGTTACCGGCGCACCACCAATCTGCTGAAACTGGCGAATACGCCAGCGTGAAGCCCACGCGGAAACGGACTTAGCCATATCACGCAGGTTTTCGCCGGTTTCTTCGTCCTGCTCACCATCCAGCGCAAAACCATCAATATTTTTTGAAATGTATTTCGCGATGTAGCCCGTGGCCGAACCTTTGGCGGGATCGATAGCTTCAACATGAAAACGCGCCTTCAGCGCCTTTTCAGATTGCAGTTCTTCAGAATCGGTAATTCTGGCGTGATAACAAAGAATATCGCGTACCGTGTCCACGTCCTGCGGACGCATAAAAAGCAACATATGCCAGTGCGGTGTCCCGTCATGGTGAGGCTCAACAACCCGAAACCCAAATACATGGATACCAGCACGCGAGATCGCTGCACGCGCTTTTGCCCATACGCCGCATAAATAGCGCTGGGTATCCTGCGGCGTACTTCCATCCCATTGCGATACAAAGCCCCCTTTGCTGTGAACCGCATGGAAACGTGATGGCGCGGTGATAGTGTAAAACTCACCGGCCAGCCCTTCTTCATTGGCCATATCTTCAAACCCTCGCATTCTTACTATTAGTTCACATCGACGGATCGCCGGATTTGCAACGCTGCGGTGCACCATGCTGTCCAGTGCAATGCGCAGCCCCTCATCATTCAGCAGATCAAACTTTTTAAAGAACTCCAGATTCCGCTTTTTCTGGTCTATCCATTCACCCAGTGTTTTGCGGGATACATAAGCGCTGGCCGCTTTTTGCACCTGTCCCACCGCAATGGCCATGTGCTCGCGCTGCGTATCACGCGCACGTTTAAGACGCAGGTACCACCATTCCGGCGCCATCATGCGCAGTATCCCGGATTCCGCCTTACGCATTTCCAGTTGACCTTCATTGGCCTCATGTTCAGTCCAGTACGGCGGCTGGTTATTCAGCATCAGGCAACAGGCACAAAGATGGCGGTAAGATTCCAGAGTGCGGCGATGCAGCTCTCTGGCGTCGTCAGTGCCGGAATCAAACTGTTCGGTGAAGTCATAAAGTGACTGGGAAATCCAGCCAGATACCTGGCCAGCCAGTTTTTTAAGATCAGGACGGTCTAGTGACGGCAAGCGCTCCAGCGACTTACCAAAAGGAAGATCAGCAGCATCAGCGGCCAGCGAGTAACGCGCAGCCACTTTGCGCAGACGTGGCAATACATTCTCACCGATTGTTTTGCGCAGGAATGTATTGGCACGGCGACGCCCGTCACGGCCAGAAAAAAGCTTTTCATAGCGACGGCCAAAATACCCGGCTAACCAGTCGGGTATCTCATGCAGGTACCGGGATCGCCATTCATAATCCTGCGGGTTTACAGCCCACAGGCGGCGTTCTGTGATAGTCGCGTCTGCCGGTGTGCCTGGTGCGAAAGTTTCCCGCCTCCAGGCATCAACGGCATAGCATTGTTCGTTTATTGCCAGCGTCATGCGCTGGCCTCAGAAGTCGCCGGTAAAGGCCATTTAAGAATCAGCTCTGCCGCCGTTTTCGGGCTTGCAGCTGCCGCACCGACACTACGCGGCGCATTAACCTTTACGGCGTCAAACCCTGCATACAGGTAATGCACCATTTCCAGATCGCTGTTTGACGCGACAACGGGAATCCCACGTTCCGCCAGACGGCGCAGTTTACGCGCCAGCCGCCCCTGATCCATATGCGAAAAACCGCGCTCATGGTAAGCGGTGAAATTGTCGGCATCAGTCAGATAAGGCGGATCACAGTAAACAACGTCACTCCCGCCCCGAACCAAATCAAGCGTTTCTGAATAGTGGGCAGTAATGAACGTTGCGCGTTTTGCTTTTTCAGCAAAGGCGCGGATTTCATCAGCGGGGAAATAAGGCTTTTTGTACTTACCGAACGGGACGTTGAACTGGCCTCGACGGTTATACCGACACAGACCATTGAAGCAGTGCCGGTTCAGGTACAGGAAACGCGCAGCATTTTCAACAGATTCAGAACCGGCCTTACCACCAGAAAGATTGAAAGCATCACGCACTGCGTAATAGAAAACGGCACGGCTTTCTACATCACCTAACGAACCGGCAGAAAACAGGATCTCCAGCTCATTCAGCAGCGCATTAGTGTGATACGCCATCGCCTTATAAAGATTAACCAGGTCAGGATTCACATCTGCGATCAGATACTCGTCATAATCCGTATTCATCATGACGGCGCAGGAACCTGCGAACGGTTCAACCAGGCGTTTACCTTCTGGAAGGTGCGGACGCAGCTTAGGCATGAGGCGGGCTTTGCTGCCCACCCATTTAAGCGGAGTTTTAACGGCCATATTGACCTCCGCCAACTAACGACTCTGTTACACCGTTTGAAATGATGTATTCCAGCACTTCAAGCGGTGACAGCGAACGGATAGATAAAACCACCCAATTTTCGGTATCAGCGATAATTTCATTCACCGGCAAAACATGGGTGATAACTGCCGCCCACTCTCGCCCGGTGTATTTCCCGTGCTTCCACTCGCACAATGAAAGAACATCACCGGTTTTATACCCGCGATCGTTTTTTCGCAGCTCGGCCTTTTTCTGACCAGCCACTACTGCATCAAGATATTTTGGCGCAATTTTTACCGCATGAATTTTTACTGCCATGCCGCACCGCCTTTGCTGCAAATCGCTGCGGCTTCTTCGCGGATTAACTCAACGATTTCCGTTGCGCTTAAACCTTCATTGGCCGCATGAGTGGCCAGCTTATCCAGACGGGTGGAACACAGATCAGCAACTGCGGCTTTACCTTCCTGCGTGGCTTTGGTGAGCATGGCCAGCAGGTCGGTGCCTGATTTTGTTGCGGGTAAATCCTGACGTGTCATGTGCATTTTGGTTTCCTTAAGGCAAAAGAATCCCCGGCCACTTGAACCGTGGCCAAAAAATTCAGGCTGTTAATTAGTGAAAAGTGGGTTGTACTGTGGCGGCTGAGTAGTTCGGAGCCGGAATCAGGTGCAGCTCATAGGTTGTCCGCCACCACTCCTGGATCAGCGCTTTTATCTCGCCAACTCCCAATGCCCCGGCTGTATAGAAAATTGCACGAATCCCCGCCAGCGCTTCTATCTGGGCTTCTTTGCTTTCCGCTTCGCGATACACGCAGCACCAGAAAGCAGCATTGATCGCCAGCCAGTGACGCGGATTTGTCATGTGTTCAGTGTCATTGAAGAAGAACGGATGCAAAGCGATACGCCCATTTTTACTGGTGCTTTTCTCTGCAAACGCTAATGCGTAGTTATGCGGGACGCCCCACACAGCCAGCTCTGCCCCCAACGATTTGCCCTCAACGGAAATAATGGTCATTAGTGATTCCCCTGTTGCTGGAACTTATGGACGATATGCGGCGCGATCACCATCTGCACCCCGCCACTGCTATAAATGGGATGTACTTTTTTGATCGGGCGGTTCGCGGTGCGCTTCGAAAAATCGCTGTCACGTAAACTGCCGAAACCTTCAAACGTTAACCGCGCCCGTGAAATGCCCTGGCGCAGTTGAATCATGTCCCGATAGCCCAGGCGGTCATAAAGCTCCCGCCAGCAGCACTTACTTAAATGGGCTTTAAATGCCCCGGTACCAGATGTAACCGCAGCAGCATGAAGCACTACGCCGCGCCACTCCGGTGTTAAGTTGTCCCACCATTCAGCGGCCTCGCTGCTTTTGCTGAAGTATTTGCGGCGGATCTGTTTTAAATGCTCCAGCCCGCGCTTTTGCTGTTCCTGGCTAATCGCCATAACGCCTCCTATAGCCCCATCAGACGACGCCACCACGGGCGGCGCGGCTGCTGGCCATTGAATTTGTAAATGTGGCCTGGGTTCCAGCGCTGACCGTTCGGCAGTTCTATCCAGCCCGTTGAACCACTCGGCAACTGCATGGCTGGTGATTCTTTTTTCAGGTAAGTGACAAACGCTTTCATAGTGTTCCCTCACATCAGGCCGGTGGCGTGGGTTGTGACCAGATCCACCGCAGCAGCCAGAACCGGCGCAGAGTGAATACGGCTTTCAACGGTATAAGCCAGCACGGATAAGCTACGGATTGCATCGCGGGCGCGATCCAAAATTTGAGCACGGCGGGCGGCGGTCATATGGCCAGTTGATACGGCTTCCCCAGCAATCGCTCCCACACACGCAGTGGCGCTAAGCGCACACAGTTGCATGTTGGCTTCAGTGGCATTGTTCACCGGCACGGATGGAAGGCAGTTAATCTGACCTAACATCCCATCAAGTAAACGTGCATCTTCGGTGTAATCCGTGATAGCCAAAAGCTCATCACAGGTTAGGCGGTGCGGTTGCGCTGGGTTCAGTTTGTTGCGCAAGATCTGTGGCCTCATACCAACAGCAGCGGCCACATCTTCAAGATTGTGCTCAGTTGCAAATGCTCGGCAAGCCGCATCAAAGTGCGCATGTTTAGATGTCTGGTAATCAAACATTGTTTGCCTCTCCCTAATCCGTAGGATGGATTACGCGTTAAGCGAAATGTCACATTCACTTAAAGCCTGAATAGTGAGCGCGGCCATGTTGACTTCGACCAGGCCTTTCTTCTGCTTACCCTTCGGCTTAATAGGTAATTTTCCGTATTCGATCAGGTTCCTGGCGGTTTCTTTGTTGGTGCCAGTACGGCGGCAATACTCGTCTAAAGGCAGGTATGGTTCTGGGATGATGATTGTAATGTTCGGACGCATAAGGCAAACTCCACAAGTTAACCTGTACGGCAATACAGGGTTATATAAGGCAACATTCGAAATATGGAGCCAGATTAATTCGCGTTTCGAGAAGTGTCAATGGCAATTTCTCGAATCGAGACTTATGGATTCGCTATGAGCACATTTAAAATCGACCTAAACGTAGATAGCACACCGATTCTTGACAGGGTGATCGAGGCTTACGGATTTACGCAGAAGTTACAGCTCGCGGAACATCTGGACATGGCAGCCAGTTCTCTTTCTTCACGCTACAAGCGTGGAGTTTTCCCGGCAGATATTGTCGTGAAATGCGTAGCCGAAACAGGCGCTAATCTGGAGTGGCTGGCAACAGGACAGGGACGTAAATTTAATGATGATGAATTAGACATACTCAAAATGCCGCGCAGCAAGATTGTTGATGGCCAACTCTATGACGCTGGCACACTTATGCTTGATAAAGTCATCTTCCTGCCTGGCAAGCCCTTACCGCAACAACCGATTTGTGTTCTGGATGGCCTTATTCAGTACATTGTTGACCAGTCTTATTCTGAAGTTTATGACGATGATTGGTTGGTTGAAGTTGAAGGAAAAACAAGCGTCCGCACTCTTACACGGATTCCGGTACGAAAAGTCAGAGTTAGCGGTGTTGGTATGGCATTTGATTGCGGAATTGACGACATAAAAATCATAGGCCGCGTTGTTCTGACGATAAAATAAAATGAGCGTTCGTAAACTTCCTACAGGCGAATGGATCGCCGACTTCTACACCGTCAACCGCAGTAATGGCAAGAACGGGAAGCGTATACGTAAAAAATTTGCCACGAAAGGGGAAGCCCTGGCATTCGAAAACCATACGCTTCAGAAAGTAGACGCAGCTCCGTGGCTGGGTGAAGGGAAGGACAAGCGAACTTTAATAGATCTGATAACAATGTGGTATGAACGCCACGGCGTAGCTTTGAGCAATGGCGAAAAGCGTAAAGATGCTATGACCTGGGCGGCGGAATGCATGGGATTCCCGCTGGCCACAGAATTTAATGCCCAGTTGTTCACAGCCTACCGCGCTAAAAGGCTGGATGGGCATTATGCCCGCACCAACAGAGTATCTAAGGTTTCCCCGAAAACTATGAACCTTGAACATGCTTACTTTCTAGCGATGTTCAATGAACTGAAACGGATTGGTGAATGGTCAGCACCCAACCCACTGGAAAACGTCAGACAGTATCGTACTGATGAAACCGAAATGGCTTTCCTCACTACCGAAGAAATTGATCGGCTTTTACTGGAATGCAAACGAAGCAAAGTTAAGTACCTAGAATTAGTTGTCAAAATCTGCCTTGCTACCGGCGCAAGGTGGAATGAGGCGGCAACGCTGAAAAGCTCCCAGATCGCCGGGGGTAAAGTCACGTTCGTCAAAACCAAAGGGAAGCGCAACAGAACAATTCCCCTTGATGATGAACTTCTGTCCGAATTACCTGAAACAAAAGGCGCTCTGTTCCCCAAGCCCTGCTACAACGCTTTCCGCTCTGCTCTGGAACGCGCAGGCATTGAACTCCCCTCCGGCCAGCTTACCCATGTACTGCGCCATACATTTGCCAGCCACTTTATGATGAACGGCGGAAACATTCTGGTTTTGCAAAAAATTCTCGGCCACGCTGACATAACCATGACAATGCGTTATGCCCACTTCGCCCCAAGCCACCTTGAAGATGCTGTGCGACTTAACCCCCTAAAATGTCGCAAAAATGTCGCGACAGCTTAGAAATACTGCCGAATACTCACAGACATTAACCAACGTAACTTATTGATAACACTGTAAGTTGTTGTTTTTCGCAGATAGTTGATGCTTTATAATATAGCCTGTGCTATATCTGTATGTAATGCAATCATCCCTCAAGGATCGATGGGATTAGCAAGTCAGGAGGTCTTATGAATGAGTTCAAGAGGTGTATGCGCGTGTTTAGTCATTCTCCCTTTAAAGTACGGTTAATGCTGCTCTCTATGTTATGCGATATGGTCAACAACAAACCGCAGCAGGATAAACCTTCCGATAAATAGCGGCGTCGCGGTACGCCGCTTCACTCCTGCTTTTATGCAGGCACAACGCGTTTTGGTCTGAAAAACCCCACTTTTTGTCGGATTTGCAATCCCCTTCGCAAAAGATTTGTTCGTCGGTAGTTGACCTGAACAGCAGCTCGCTCTATCTTCTTGCAGCCCTGCGTATATTGCGGCTCGCGGATGCGGACCCCTTTCCCCTCTTCACGCACTCTTGCAGGTATTGACCCTTGACGCCAGGGTAAGCACATGGCGTTTGTTACGATAGTGGCATATGAATTTAACCCTCAAAGAATCGCTTGTTACCCGTAGCCGGGTATTTAGCCCGTGGACTGCGTTCTACTTTTTACAGTCGCTATTAATTAACCTCGGCTTAGGTTACCCCTTCAGTTTGCTCTACACCGCTGCGTTTACGGCTATTTTGCTTTTGCTATGGCGAACATTGCCTCGCGTACAAAAAGTTCTGGTCGGTATCAGTTCGCTGGTGGCGGCTTGTTATTTCCCTTTTGCTCAGGCCTACGGCGCGCCTAACTTCAATACATTGCTGGCATTGCACTCCACCAATATGGAAGAGTCGACCGAAATCCTGACGATTTTTCCGTGGTACAGCTACCTGGTCGGCATATTTATTTTTGCGCTCGGCGTAATAGCAATCAGGCGAAAAAAAGAGAGTGAAAAAGCGCGCTGGAATACCTTCGACAGCCTGTGCCTGGTATTCAGTGTGGCGACATTTTTTGTTGCTCCCGTGCAAAACCTGGCCTGGGGCGGCGTATTTAAACTGAAAGATACTGGCTATCCGGTATTTCGTTTTGCTAAGGATGTCATCGTCAATAATAACGAGGTGATTGAAGAGCAAGAACGGATGGCAAAACTTTCCGGAATGAAAGATACCTGGACGGTCACTGCCGTTAAGCCGAAGTATCAGACCTATGTGGTGGTGATCGGAGAAAGCGCGCGTCGCGATGCCCTCGGTGCCTTTGGCGGTCACTGGGACAATACCCCGTTTGCCAGCAGCGTTAACGGTTTGATATTTGCTGACTACATTGCCGCCAGTGGCTCCACGCAGAAATCGCTTGGCTTAACGCTCAATCGCGTTGTCGATGGCAAACCACAGTTTCAGGATAACTTTGTCACCCTGGCAAATCGCGCGGGCTTCCAGACCTGGTGGTTTTCCAACCAGGGCCAAATCGGCGAATACGATACCGCCATCGCCAGCATCGCCAAACGAGCAGATGAAGTGTACTTCCTGAAAGAAGGTAATTTTGAAGCAGATAAAAACACGAAAGACGAAGCGTTACTGGATATGACCGCTCAAGTGCTGGCGCAAGAGCACTCGCAACCGCAGCTGATTGTTCTACACCTGATGGGCTCGCATCCGCAGGCCTGCGACCGGACACAAGGCAAATACGAAACCTTTGTGCAATCGAAAGAAACGTCGTGCTATCTCTATACCATGACGCAAACAGACAATTTACTGCGCAAGCTGTACGATCAGTTACGCAACAGCGGCAGCAGCTTCTCGCTGGTTTACTTTTCCGACCACGGTCTGGCCTTTAAAGAGCGCGGCAAAGACGTGCAATACCTTGCCCATGATGATAAGTATCAGCAAAATTTCCAGGTGCCTTTTATGGTCATTTCCAGCGACGATAAAGCGCATCGGGTGATTAAAGCCCGCCGCTCGGCCAATGACTTCTTAGGCTTTTTCTCGCAGTGGACGGGAATTAAAGCGAAGGAAATAAATATCAAATACCCGTTTATATCTGAGAAGAAAGCCGGGCCGATATACATCACCAACTTCCAGTTACAGAAGGTGGATTACAACCATCTCGGAACCGATATTTTCGACCCGAAACCTTAAAACAAAAAAATCCGCCCCGAGAGGCGGATTTTTTATATCACCGAAGTGATTAGAAGCGGTAACCAACACCGGCAATCCAGGTGCCTACGTCAACGCTACGAATACGGCTCTGCTCGTAAGAGAAGTCCAGAGCAACGTTTTCCATCGGGTTGAACTGCAGACCAGCACCGTAGGAGAAACCGTAGTCGCTGGTGTCGTGTTTGTAGGTCGGGTATTCAGTGGTCTGGAATTTACCATAACCCACACCCACTACACCGTAGATGCTTGCCCAGTCGTTAATGCGGTAAGCCGGACCAGCAGTGATGCCGTAGTACTGGTTTTTGTTGTAGTCACCAGAGCTTGCAGTACGGCTTTTCTCGGTGTAAGTGAAAGAACCGATCACACCCAGCGGGCTGTTGTCTTCTTCATAGCGGTATTTCAGGTTGAAACCGCCCATTTTGTTCATTTGGCCCTGAGCGTCGCTCTGTGCGTAACCGCCAGTTACAGTAGAAGTCGCAGCTACGGAAGTACCTGCGGTGAAAGCCAGAACTGCGGCCAGTGCTGAAAGACATGCAATTTTTTTCATAACCACCTCAAATGTGATTCAAATAAGTCCTAAGTTTTAAATATATCAAAAATTAATGGGAAACTCTTCGCGATTTATGATGTCTAACGGGCCATTTCATGTAACAGAACGTTTCCATACACCGCTATCCATCTAAATTTAAATCACTTTTTCAGAGAACTGCGTAAGTATTACGCATGTTTTCCCTGTCATTCATCCAGATTATTCCTAATCACCAGACTAATGATTCCATCAATCCTGGCGCATTTTAGTCAAAACGGGGGAAAATTTTTTCAACAAATGCTCAACCAGCATTGGGTATATCCAGTACACTCCACGCTTTACTTAGGTTTAGATATTTGTGGGAGAAAGGATGCCTGGTTCATTACGTAAAATGCCGGTCTGGTTACCAATAGTCATATTGCTCGTTGCCATGGCGTCTATTCAGGGTGGAGCCTCGTTAGCTAAGTCACTTTTTCCTCTGGTGGGCGCACCGGGGGTCACTGCGCTGCGTCTGGCATTAGGCACGCTGATCCTCATCGCGTTCTTTAAGCCATGGCGACTGCGCTTTGCCAAAGAGCAACGATTACCGCTGTTGTTTTACGGCGTTTCGCTGGGTGGAATGAATTATCTTTTTTATCTTTCTATTCAGACGGTACCGCTGGGTATTGCGGTGGCGCTGGAGTTCACCGGACCACTGGCGGTGGCACTGTTCTCTTCTCGTCGCCCGGTAGATTTCGTCTGGGTTGTGCTGGCGGTTCTTGGTCTGTGGTTCCTGCTACCGCTGGGGCAAGACGTTTCCCATGTCGATTTAACCGGCTGTGCGCTGGCACTGGGGGCCGGGGCTTGTTGGGCTATTTACATTTTAAGTGGGCAACGCGCAGGAGCGGAACATGGCCCTGCGACGGTGGCAATTGGTTCGTTGATTGCAGCGTTAATTTTCGTGCCAATTGGAGCGCTTCAGGCTGGTGAAGCACTCTGGCACTGGTCGGTTATTCCATTGGGTCTGGCTGTCGCTATTCTCTCGACCGCTCTGCCTTATTCGCTGGAAATGATTGCCCTCACCCGTTTGCCAACACGCACATTTGGTACGCTAATGAGCATGGAACCTGCGCTGGCTGCCGTTTCCGGGATGATTTTCCTCGGAGAAACACTGACACCCATACAGCTGCTGGCGCTCGGCGCTATCATCGCCGCTTCAATGGGTTCTACGCTGACAGTACGCAAAGAGAGCAAAATAAAAGAATTAGACATAAATTAAATTTACATTTCTGCATGGTTATGCATAACCATGCAGATTTTCTCGCTACTTTTCCTCTACACCGTCTTTATATATCGAATTATGCAAAAGCATATTTATTCCGAAAATTCCTGGCGAGCAAATAAATAAGAATTGTTCTTATTAATATATCTAACTCATTGAGTTTTTATTGGTTTTGTTTTTTCACGCTTGTTACCACTATTAGTGTGATAGGAACAGCCAGAATAGCGGAACACATAGCTGGTGCTATACTTAGTCTCGTTAATTACTGGGACATAACATCAAGAGGATATGAAATTATGAGTACCGCTAAATTAGTTAAATCAAAAGCGACCAATCTGCTTTATACCCGCAACGATGTCTCTGACAGCGAGAAAAAAGCAACAGTAGAGTTGCTGAATCGCCAGGTTATCCAGTTTATTGATCTTTCTTTGATTACCAAACAAGCGCACTGGAACATGCGCGGCGCTAACTTCATTGCCGTACATGAAATGCTGGATGGCTTCCGCACTGCACTGATCGATCATCTGGATACCATGGCAGAACGTGCAGTGCAGCTGGGCGGTGTAGCTCTGGGGACCACTCAAGTTATCAACAGCAAAACTCCGCTGAAAAGTTACCCGCTGGACATCCACAACGTTCAGGATCACCTGAAAGAGCTGGCTGACCGTTACGCAATCGTCGCTAATGACGTACGCAAAGCGATTGGCGAAGCGAAAGATGACGACACCGCAGATATCCTGACCGCCGCGTCTCGCGACCTGGATAAATTCCTGTGGTTTATCGAGTCTAACATCGAATAAATCCATCGCTGATGGTGCAGAACTTTAGTACACGATAAAAGCGGCTTCCTGACAGGAGGCCGTTTTGTTTTGTAGCCCGCCTCAACGCACTTATTTAGTGCATCCATCTGCTATCACCAGCTGGTTAAGTAAATTTTTTGTATCCACATCATCACACAATCGTTACATAAAGATTGTTTTTTCATCAGGTTTTACGCTAAATAATCACTGTGTTGAGTGCACAATTTTAGCGCACCAGTTTGGTGCCCCAGAATGGTGCATCTTCAGGGTATTGCCCTATAAATCGTGCATCACGTTTTTGCCGCATCTCGAAAAATCAATGAGTTGCAAAACTGGCACGATTTTTTCATATATGTGAATGTCACGCAGGGGATCGTCCCGTGGATAGAAAAAAGGAAATGCTATGAAGTCTGTATTAAAAGTTTCACTGGCTGCACTGACCCTGGCTTTTGCGGTTTCTTCTCATGCCGCGGATAAAAAATTAGTTGTCGCGACGGATACTGCCTTCGTTCCGTTTGAATTTAAACAGGGCGATAAATACGTGGGCTTTGACGTTGATCTGTGGGCTGCCATCGCTAAAGAACTGAAACTGGATTACGAACTGAAGCCGATGGATTTCAGTGGGATCATTCCGGCACTGCAAACCAAAAACGTCGATCTGGCGCTGGCGGGCATTACCATCACCGACGAGCGTAAAAAAGCGATCGATTTCTCTGACGGCTACTACAAAAGCGGCCTGTTAGTGATGGTGAAAGCTAACAATAACGATGTGAAAAGCGTGAAAGATCTCGACGGGAAAGTGGTTGCTGTGAAGAGCGGCACTGGCTCCGTTGATTACGCGAAAGCAAACATCAAAACTAAAGATCTGCGTCAGTTCCCGAACATCGATAACGCCTATATGGAACTGGGCACCAACCGCGCAGACGCCGTTCTGCACGATACGCCAAACATTCTGTACTTCATCAAAACCGCCGGTAACGGTCAGTTCAAAGCGGTAGGTGACTCTCTGGAAGCACAGCAATACGGTATTGCGTTCCCGAAAGGTAGCGACGAGCTGCGTGACAAAGTCAACGGCGCGTTGAAAACCCTGCGCGAGAACGGAACTTACAACGAAATCTACAAAAAATGGTTCGGTACTGAACCGAAATAATAACGCTGCGCCTGTAAAGCGCACTGGCAGTTCCCTCTCCCCGCCGGGGAGAGGATTAGGGTGAAGGGCGCAAACCCGCTCCGGGGCCATTAATTACCCTGAATTTGATTATTTACACCACGGTAACAGGAACAACATATGCAGTTTGACTGGAGTGCCATCTGGCCTGCCATTCCGCTTCTGATTGAAGGTGCCAAAATGACCCTGTGGATTTCGGTCCTCGGTCTGGCTGGCGGTCTGGTGATCGGATTGTTGGCAGGTTTTGCACGCACCTTCGGTGGTTGGATAGCCAACCACGTCGCGCTGGTCTTTATTGAAGTGATCCGCGGCACACCTATCGTCGTCCAGGTGATGTTTATCTATTTCGCCCTGCCGATGGCGTTTAACGATTTACGCATCGACCCGTTTACTGCGGCGGTGGTCACCATCATGATCAACTCCGGCGCGTACATTGCGGAAATCACGCGTGGTGCGGTGCTGTCTATTCACAAAGGTTTTCGTGAAGCAGGACTGGCGCTCGGTCTTTCACGTTGGGAAACCATTCGCTACGTCATTTTACCGCTGGCACTGCGTCGTATGCTGCCGCCGCTGGGTAACCAGTGGATCATCAGCATTAAAGACACTTCGCTGTTTATTGTTATCGGCGTGGCTGAACTGACCCGTCAGGGGCAAGAAATTATTGCCGGTAACTTCCGCGCCCTTGAGATCTGGAGCGCCGTGGCGGTGTTCTATCTGATTATTACCCTGGTGCTGAGCTTTATTCTGCGTCGTCTGGAAAGAAGGATGAAAATCCTGTGATTGAATTTAAAAACGTCTCCAAGCATTTTGGTCCAACCCAGGTGCTGCACAATATCGATTTGAACATTGCTCAGGGCGAAGTCGTGGTGATTATCGGGCCGTCCGGTTCCGGTAAATCGACCCTGCTGCGCTGCATCAACAAACTGGAAGAAATCACCTCCGGCGATCTGATTGTCGATGGCCTGAAGGTTAACGATCCGAAAGTTGATGAGCGCCTGATTCGCCAGGAAGCGGGTATGGTGTTCCAGCAGTTTTACCTCTTCCCGCATCTGACGGCGCTGGAAAACGTCATGTTTGGCCCGCTACGCGTGCGTGGCGCGAATAAAGAAGAGGCGGAAAAACTGGCGCGTGAGCTGCTGGCGAAAGTCGGTCTGGCAGAGCGTGCACATCACTACCCTTCCGAACTTTCTGGTGGTCAACAGCAGCGTGTGGCGATTGCCCGCGCGCTGGCGGTGAAGCCGAAAATGATGCTGTTTGATGAACCGACTTCCGCTCTTGACCCGGAACTGCGCCATGAAGTGCTGAAGGTTATGCAGGATCTGGCTGAAGAAGGGATGACGATGGTGATCGTGACCCACGAAATCGGTTTTGCCGAGAAAGTAGCTTCGCGCCTGATCTTTATCGACAAAGGCCGGATTGCAGAAGATGGCGATCCGCAGGTGTTGATCAAGAACCCGCCGAGCCAGCGCTTGCAGGAATTTTTGCAGCACGTCTCTTAACTTCTCTGCCTCCCTTTCCCCCGAAAGGGAGGCACACCAGATTCCTCTCATTTAAAATCGCCTCTCCCCCAGCATCTATACTTATCTTTTTGCTCTGTTTTCTCACTGGAGGAGTCATGCGGTGGATCCTGTTCATCCTCTTCTGCCTGCTGGGCGCACCTGCCCACGCGGTATCCATACCCGGCGTTACAACCACAACGACAACGGACTCAACGACTGAACCGGCCCCGGAACCGGATATCGAACAAAAAAAAGCGGCCTATGGCGCACTGGCGGATGTGCTGGATAATGACACCTCGCGTAAAGAGTTGATCGACCAGTTGCGCACCGTCGCCGCGACGCCACCTGCGGAACCGGTACCGAAGATCGTGCCGCCGACGCTGGTTGAAGAGCAAACCGTGCTGCAAAAGGTCACCGAAGTCAGCCGCCATTATGGTGAAGCCCTTTCCGCCCGCTTCGGGCAACTTTATCGCAATATCACCGGCTCCCCGCATAAGCCGTTTAATCCACAAACCTTCAGCAATGCGCTGACCCACTTTTCAATGTTAGCGGTATTAGTGTTTGGTTTTTACTGGCTGATTCGTCTGTGCGCACTGCCGCTGTATCGCAAAATGGGCCAGTGGGCGCGGCAAAAAAATCGTGAGCGCAGTAACTGGTTGCAGCTTCCGGCGATGATCATCGGGGCGTTTATTATCGACCTGCTGTTACTGGCACTGACATTATTTGTCGGCCAGGTATTAAGCGACAACCTGAATGCGGGCAGTCGCACCATCGCTTTCCAACAAAGTTTGTTTCTCAACGCCTTTGCCCTGATTGAATTTTTCAAAGCCGTACTACGCCTGATTTTTTGCCCAAACGTGGCTGAACTGCGCCCGTTCACGATTCATGACGAGACCGCCCGTTACTGGAGTCGTCGCCTGAGCTGGTTAAGCAGCCTGATTGGCTATGGTCTGATTGTGGCTGTGCCGATTATCTCTAATCAGGTGAATGTACAGATAGGTGCGCTGGCGAACGTCATCATTATGCTGTGCATGACCGTCTGGGCGTTGTACCTGATTTTTCGTAATAAAAAAGAGATCACCCAGCATTTGCTCAACTTTGCGGAGCATTCGCTGGCCTTTTTCAGCCTGTTTATCCGCGCCTTTGCGCTGGTGTGGCACTGGCTGGCAAGCGCCTATTTTATCATGCTGTTTTTCTTTTCGTTGTTCGATCCGGGCAACAGCCTGAAATTTATGATGGGTGCAACGGTGCGCAGCCTGGCGATTATTGGTATCGCAGCATTTGTTTCCGGTATGTTTTCCCGCTGGTTGGCGAAAACCATCACCCTCTCGCCACATACTCAGCGTAACTATCCCGAGCTGCAAAAACGGCTGAATGGATGGCTTTCGGCGGCACTGAAAACAGCGCGTATTCTGACAGTCTGCGTGGCGGTAATGCTGCTGTTGAGTGCATGGGGATTGTTCGATTTCTGGAACTGGCTGCAAAACGGAGCGGGGCAGAAAACCGTAGATATCCTGATCCGTATCGCACTCATTCTTTTCTTCTCGGCGGTTGGCTGGACGGTGCTCGCCAGTTTGATCGAAAACCGGCTGGCTTCGGATATTCATGGCCGCCCGCTACCCAGCGCCCGTACGCGAACCCTGCTGACGCTGTTCCGTAACGCGCTGGCGGTGATTATCAGTACCATCACCATCATGATTGTGTTGTCGGAAATCGGCGTCAATATCGCGCCATTGCTGGCAGGTGCCGGGGCATTAGGTCTGGCTATCTCGTTTGGTTCGCAAACGCTGGTGAAAGATATTATTACCGGAGTATTTATTCAGTTTGAAAACGGCATGAACACTGGAGATTTGGTGACTATCGGGCCGTTGACCGGCACTGTGGAACGGATGTCGATTCGCTCCGTGGGCGTGCGCCAGGATACCGGGGCGTATCACATCATTCCGTGGTCTTCGATAACCACCTTTGCTAACTTCGTCCGCGGTATTGGTTCGGTAGTGGCAAACTACGATGTTGATCGCCATGAAGATGCTGATAAAGCCAATCAGGCACTGAAAGATGCGGTAGCAGAATTGATGGAAAACGAAGAAATTCGCGGGCTGGTTATTGGTGAACCGAACTTTGCCGGGATTGTCGGCTTAAGCAATACCGCGTTTACACTGCGTGTTTCGTTCACCACGCTGCCACTCAAACAGTGGACGGTCCGCTTTGCCCTCGACAGCCAGGTGAAAAAACATTTCGACCTGGCGGGTGTTCGCGCGCCGGTGCAGACTTATCAGGTGCTGCCAGCTCCGGGCGCGGCCCCGGCTGAACCGTTGCCGCCGGGGGAGCCAACGCTTTAACGCTGGCGATTGACAAAACGGCGGCGCTGCTCGTCATTCATAAAGGTCCAGGCTATAAAGCGGCTCTGCTTTTGCCCCTGGGCCATCTCTTTTTTTACCACCTTCACCGCACCTACGTCCGTCAGAGCACGATACAACGGCGGTAAGTTTTCACCACGAGATACCAGCGAGGTAAACCACATCACCTGCTTCGCGAAGCCTTTGCTCTCTTCAATCATCTTTTTAATAAAGGCGACTTCACCGCCTTCACACCACAACTCCTGTTGCTGACCACCAAAGTTCAGTGCATCGTCTTTGTTCAGCCCCAGGTTACGGCGTTTACGTTCACTACCTGCCCGTGCCGCAGCGGCGGAATCGTGGAATGGCGGGTTACACAAGGTCGCGTCGTATTGCTCGTTTTTATGGATGATGCCGTTAAAAATCGCCCCACTCTCTTTTTGCCGACGCAGACGAATAGCGCGGTTAAGCCCCGGATTAGCACTGATGATCGCCTGCGCACTGCTTAACGCCTGGCTGCTGGTTTCACTACCGGTAAAACGCCAGCCATATTCATGTACGCCAATCAGCGGATAAATACAATTCGCACCAACGCCGATATCCAGAATGCTGGCATTAGCTGGAATTGTTCCGCTTGCTTCGGCCAGTAAATCGGCAAGGTGATGAATATAATCCGCCCGGCCCGGTACTGGTGGGCAGAGAAAACCGTCCGGGATATCCCAGTTCGCTACGGCGTAAAAATGGGCCAGCAACGCCTTATTGAGCGCCTTCACCGCCAGCGGATTGGCAAAGTCTACGCTTTGCTCCCCGGCGGGTGTAAGCGTGAGGAATTGCCTGAGTTCAGGATTGACCTGACAAAGCGTGGCGAGATCGTAGCGGCTGTGATGACGGTTGCGCGGATGCAACCCCGGTTTCTGGGCGGACATAGCATTCTCCTTTAAGCAGCGGCGTAAGATACCCGCATAACGCGACAGGGTAAATATCTGGCTGCGTTTATCATTTCTAAAAACCTTCACATGGCTATGGTTTATGGCAATTCACCATAAAAATCATCATCATGCATGTCATTGATTTGTCTTATTTTGTAAAAATATATCGTTCAAAAAATAAGCGCATCTCTGTCAATTTTTTGCGTCATTTTCATCGCGCAGGCGACCTACACTTATCTGGCACTACCCGTTGTATTTATGAGGATGTCATTATGAAAAAGTGCCTCACACTACTGATTGCCACCGTCCTGAGCGGAATCTCTCTCACGGCTTATGCCGCGCAACCGATGAGTAACCTGGACAGTGGTCAACTACGGCCCGCCGGTACCGTTTCGGCAACTGGCGCATCAAACCTAAGCGATCTGGAGGATAAACTGGCAGAAAAAGCGCGCGAACAAGGCGCGAAAGGTTATGTCATTAATTCCGCAGGCGGAAATGACCAGATGTTCGGTACTGCAATCATCTACAAATAACCCCACAAACGTAACTGCATTCGCCTCTGGATGCAGTTTTCGTCCAATTTGTAAGCAAAAAACATCAAATATGAACGTAATGTAAATAAATGTATTTCTTTTTCGCGCAATGCGTGATAGAAAATCGCGCCAAGTGATAATGCTTATCAAAATTATTATCACTTGCACGGACGCTATCACGGGATTAACAGTGGCATCGCATCCGCAGAGATGCTTTCTCGTGACAGTGAAAATTTCACCATATAAGAAAAAGTCACCTGCAAAATGGAAAACAATCGCAATTTCCCTGCCAGACAATTTCATTCGCTCACGTTCTTTGCCGGTCTTTGTATTGGTATTACGCCTGTGGCGCAGGCACTCGCTGCCGAAGGGCAAGCTAACGCGGATGACACGCTGGTTGTCGAAGCATCAACGCCTTCGCTTTATGCGCCACAACAATCTGCCGATCCGAAATTCTCGCGTCCGGTAGCGGATACTACCCGCACGATGACAGTGATTTCTGAACAAGTGATTAAAGATCAGGGTGCAACCAACCTTACCGACGCGCTCAAAAACGTCCCCGGCGTGGGTGCGTTTTTTGCGGGTGAGAACGGTAACTCCACCACTGGCGACGCCATTTATATGCGCGGTGCCGATACCTCTAACAGTATTTATATCGATGGCATTCGCGATATCGGCAGCGTCTCGCGCGACACCTTCAATACCGAGCAGGTCGAAGTAATTAAAGGGCCGTCCGGCACCGACTACGGGCGCAGCGCACCGACAGGCTCGATCAATATGATCAGCAAACAGCCGCGCAATGATTCCGGCATTGACGCCTCCGCCAGTATTGGCAGCGCCTGGTTCCGCCGCGGCACGCTGGACGTCAATCAGGTCATTGGTGATACCACTGCGGTGCGCCTGAATGTAATGGGCGAAAAAACGCACGATGCCGGACGCGACAAAGTCAAAAATGAGCGTTACGGCGTCGCCCCTTCTGTCGCTTTTGGCCTTGGTACAGCGAATCGTTTGTATCTTAATTATCTGCATGTCACCCAGCACAACACGCCAGACGGCGGCATTCCGACTATCGGTTTACCGGGTTATTCTGCCCCATCTGCGGGAACAGCAGCCCTGAATCATTCCGGAAAAGTTGATACTCATAACTTTTACGGCACAGATTCCGATTACGACGATTCGACCACCGACACCGCTACCATGCGTTTTGAGCACGACATCAACGATAACACCACCATTCGCAACACTACGCGTTGGTCGCGCGTAAAGCAGGATTACCTGATGACGGCGATTATGGGTGGAGCGTCGAATATTACCCAGCCCACCAGCGATGTGAATAGCTGGACGTGGTCACGCACGGCGAATACCAAAGATGTGAGTAATAAAATTCTCACCAACCAGACCAACCTGACCTCGACGTTCTATACCGGCGCTATCGGTCATGATCTCAGTACCGGCGTGGAATTTACCCGCGAAACACAGACTAACTATGGCGTTAATCCGGTGACGTTACCGGCGGTAAATATTTATCATCCTGACAGCAGCATTCATCCCGGCGGCCTGACGCGCAACGGCGCAAACGCCAATGGTCAGACGGATACCTTCGCAATTTATGCCTTCGATACGCTGCAAATCACCCGTGATTTTGAGCTGAACGGCGGGATCCGTCTGGATAATTATCATACTGAATATGACAGTGCTACCGCCTGCGGCGGCAGCGGGCGCGGTGCCATCACCTGCCCTGCTGGCGTGGCAAAAGGTTCTCCGGTCACCACCGTCGACACCGCCAAGTCGGGCAATCTGGTGAACTGGAAAGCCGGGGCGCTGTATCACCTGACGGAAAACGGCAATGTCTATATTAACTATGCCGTTTCCCAGCAGCCGCCGGGCGGCAACAACTTCGCCCTTGCGCAGTCTGGCAGCGGTAACAGTGCCAACCGCACCGATTTTAAACCGCAAAAAGCCAACACCAGCGAGATTGGCACCAAATGGCAGGTTCTGGATAAACGCCTGCTACTTACCGCCGCGCTGTTCCGTACTGATATTGAAAATGAAGTTGAGCAAAATGATGACGGGACTTATTCGCAATATGGTAAGAAACGTGTCGAAGGTTACGAGATATCCGTGGCCGGGAATATCACCCCCGCATGGCAGATGATTGGCGGCTATACCCAGCAAAAAGCAACTATCAAAAACGGCAAAGATGTTGCCCAGGATGGTTCCTCATCGCTGCCGTATACCCCGGAACACGCCTTCACCTTATGGAGCCAGTATCAGGCAACCGATGATATTTCTGTTGGTGCGGGCGCACGGTATATCGGCAGTATGCATAAAGGTTCAGACGGCGCGGTGGGAACGCCAGCGTTTACCGAAGGTTACTGGGTCGCCGATGCCAAACTGGGGTATCGGGTTAATCGCAATCTCGACTGCCAGCTAAACGTCTACAACCTGTTTGATACCGATTACGTCGCCTCAATCAACAAGAGCGGCTACCGTTATCACCCGGGCGAGCCAAGAACCTTCCTGCTCACGGCCAATATGCATTTCTGATTCAGATGTGGGGCGCAGGCCCCACTTTTTGGAGAACTTGTATGATGTACCACATTCCCGGCGTGTTATCGCCACAGGACGTCGCCCGTTTTCGCGAACAACTGGAACAAGCCGAATGGGTGGATGGGCGCGTCACCACCGGCGCACAAGGTGCGCAAGTTAAGAACAATCAACAAGTAGACACCCGCAGCGCCCTGTACGCCGCCCTGCAAAATGAGGTGCTGAACGCGGTTAACCAACATGCTTTGTTCTTTGCCGCGGCCTTGCCGCGTACCCTTTCCACGCCGCTGTTTAATCGCTATTAGAACAATGAAACCTATGGTTTTCATGTGGATGGCGCAGTACGCAGCCATCCACAAAACGGCTGGATGCGCACTGACCTTTCTGCCACGCTGTTTTTAAGCGATCCAGAAAGCTACGACGGCGGCGAACTGGTCGTTAATGACACCTTCGGGCAACATCGGGTAAAACTCCCGGCAGGCGATCTGGTGTTGTATCCCTCCAGCAGCCTGCATTGCGTGACACCCGTAACCCGCGGCGTGCGAGTGGCATCATTTATGTGGATCCAGTCGATGATCCGCGATGATAAAAAGCGCGCCATGCTGTTTGAACTGGACAACAATATTCAGTCGCTAAAAAGCCACTACGGCGAAAGTGAAGAGATCCTGTCGCTGCTCAATCTTTATCATAATCTGCTGCGGGAATGGTCGGAAATCTGACGCTTGAACTGCCCGAGTTCGTCCCTATATTAGCTACACTTAACTGTACAAGCATTGATATGGGGAGGACGATATGGCATCCGGTTGGGCTAACGATGACGCCGTCAACGAACAGATCAACAGTACAATTGAAGATGCGATTGCCCGCGCTCGGGGTGAAATTCCGCGTGGCGAAAGCCTGTATGAATGTGAAGAGTGCGGAGCCCCCATCCCGCAAGCCCGTCGGGAAGCCATTCCTGGTGTGCGCTTATGCATTCATTGTCAGCAGGAGAAAGATTTACAAAAACCAGCTTATACAGGATATAATCGCAGAGGTTCGAAAGACAGCCAGTTACGTTAACTACAACTGGCGGGATGTATAGCGAGTATAATTTGTATTTTGCGTGGCATTCCGTGCCTTTAACGCTGTCGTGACTGCCACGCTGCATAAAACAAGTCCATAAGTTCAACAAATAAATGGATTATCAGTATGTTAGATATCAATCAATTTATTTGAACAAGGCGGTCAATTCTCTTCGATTTTATCTCTCGAAAAAAAACGTGATACTCATCACATCGACGAAACAACGTCACTTATACAAAAATCACCTGCGAGAGATTAATTATGAAAACTATCAATACTGTTGTTGCTGCTATGGCTCTTTCAACTCTGTCATTTGGCGTGTTTGCCGCGGAACCGGTAACGGCATCCCAGGCACAGAACATGAATAAAATCGGCGTGGTTTCTGCCGATGGCGCATCCACCCTCGATGCCCTGGAAGCGAAACTGGCTGAGAAAGCCGCGGCGGCCGGTGCCAGTGGATACAGCATCACTTCTGCCACCAACAACAATAAATTAAGCGGTACTGCGGTAATTTATAAGTAATTCGTAGGACGGATAAGGCGTTTACGCCGCATCCGGCAACAGATGCCTGATGCGACGCTACCGCGTCTTATCAGACCTACAAAATCCGAACCGTTGGCTGGATCAGGCGTTTACGCTACGTTCAGCACAAGTATTTCCCTGTCTGTTTGCCGACAGACGCATATGCTCTAACCCTCATTGATCCTATGTTACCCTTGTTTGCCCGTCCGCCACTGGACGGGCTTTTTTTTAGCTGGCTAACTGCTGACAGAAAGCCTGCAACGTCTCTTCCGGCATACCAATCTGCCGCGCCGCATCACAAATGGCCTGCCAGCTTCCCGCATCCAGTGGAATCCCCTGCTCCTGCCGTTCGCGACGCGTGTTCACTTCCCACTCGCCCGGTAGCAAAATCGGCTTATCGTCATCATGCGGCGAGGCTTTCACCCACTCGGCAAAGGCTTCGGTCTGCGCACTACAATCCGGCGCGCCGAACAGTTCCGGGTTGATAATGATAGTAGTCATGCAGTTAAGAATGGCATCGGGACTGGTTTGTAACGTTTCCTGATGCGTCGTTTTACCGCCAGAAAGCGCCCCGCCAAGAATTTCACACATCGCTGCAAGGGCGTAGCCTTTATGTTCGGCAAAGGTCAACAGCGAACCCAACGGCGACTCCTGCATTACCGCCGGATTTGTCGTCGGCACGCCGTTAACGTCAATCAGGCAACCTGGCGGCACGGGGACGCCTTTATGCCAGGCGACGCGGGTTTTGCCAAATGCAATGGCGCTGGTGGCGTAATCGAGCAACAGCGGGAAATTATCTTTACGAGGGAAAACCACACAGAACGGATTGGTGCCAAAGCGGCTGTCGCGACCGTGGAACGGCGCGACCATTGGAATACCGACCACGCTAACAAAGTGGATAGAGACAAACCCCGCCGCTGCACACTGCTCCGCCCAGTAACCGATACGGCCGATATGATGCGAGTTATGGAGCGCCACGGCGGCAATGCCGTGCTGATGCGCTTTCTCAATCCCCAGCGCCATCGCTTCGTGTGCCGCGACCTGACCAAATGCGCGATCGCCATCGAGCGTGACCGCCGCCCCCGCCTCTTTAACGACTTTGGCATGATGGTTAATTTGCAGATGCCCCTGACTCCAGGAGCGCACATAGCTTGGGATCATGCCAATACCATGTGAATCATGCCCTGCCAGGTTTGCCGCGATTAAATGATCGGCGACTAATTTCGCTTCTTGTTCCTCACTACCCATCTGACGAAATACAGCCTGAATAAAACTGTGCAGCGTCTGAGCATCAAAGCGATGACCACTTACCATGGTTAACTCCTGTTTATGTTATGTGTTTGTTGTTTTTTTATGCTGCACGCCGGGCGCGGGAAGGTCAATAAAGATGCAGGAATTTCATATTGCGGTGGGGTAAAAGCCGGATGACATGGCTCATCCGGCTGAGATAAAAATTAAAATGCCTGATTAACGCGCGCCAGGCCGTCGCTGATAGTTGCCGCTTCACCCGTAGCCATCAGGCAGCAAGCCATCTGGATTTTCAGCGATTCGGGAATCGGTTCGCTGCCAGCAAGGCAACGCTCAATCCACTGCGCCGTGGTTTCCGGATCTTTTGCTTGTGGCAGTAACTCGCTACCAGCAGTGCCCTGTTTTTCATACAGTACCCGCATCCCTTCACGGTCAATGAGATTGATCTGCGGGCAGCGCTGCGGATTAGCATACACTTCACCTTCAGTACCATGCATTAGTAGCGCCCGCCCGCCGATATCACTAAAGAACTTCGCGACGCGTCCAATGTATTCCGGATGCGAAACGCTGGAAAGACGCAGTGCCTCACCTTCGGCAAATGGCGTCGCCAGTTTCGCCAGGGTATGTGCACTGTTACGCACGCCCATCCGCCAGCGCATCGCCAGTTGTTTTTCCAGCGGCGGGCAAAACGCGCCGACAGGCATAAAGACAGGTTGATGTTCGTCGAGTTTCGCCTGCGCCTGCCCGCCGTGCAACGTTGGCGTAATACCCATCAGTTCGAAAATGGTTTCGGTCAGCACGCGGGTTGGATCTTCGCTAACCCCGTGAACCACCACAGGAAAACCGAGTTTGTGCAGCAGAATCGCCAGCAACGGCGTCAGGTTGGCCTGTTTACGCGCGCCGTTGTAACTGGGGATGACAATCGGCATCGGCTTGCCTGCAGGCGGCGTCAGCTTGATGGTGTGATTTTGCATGGCTTCGTAAAAGCCGAGCATCTCTGCTTCCCCTTCCCCTTTGATACGTAGCGCAATCAATACGCCGCCCAACTCAAGGTCAGGGACTTCACCATTGAGCATATGGGCATACAGACCGCGCGCAGTATCCCGGTCTAAATCGCGCGCGTGGTTTTTCCCGCGCCCGATCTCTTTAATGATTTTGCGATAGTCCATTTACGACTCCTTACCTGACTCACATCATTAACGCCGCCGACGGCGTGGGGATTTCGTTTTTTCTTTCTTTTTAACTATACCTTCAGGGACTTCCGGTTGCTCTATCGGAAATACCGGTAATGCATCCAGTAGTCGCTTGCCATAATTTTTGGTCAGCAAGCGTTTGTCGTAGATAACCACTTCCCCCCAGCAACCGTGGCTTCGAATCAGTCGCCCAACCTGCTGAATTAGGTTAAACGAAGCGCTCGGCAGGCTTTGCACCTCAAACGGATAGCGGTTGAGGCTTTTCAGCCATTCACCTTCGGTGATCACCACCGGACTGTCGATGGGCGGAAAAGCGATCTTGTGGATATGCACCTGGCTGAGCAGATCGCCTTTCAGATCAAGACCTTCGGCAAAGGACTGTAAGCCCACCAGCACGCTACGCTCACCGTTGGCAACGCGTTTGCGGTGCAGTTCAACTAAGCGATAACGTGGCTGATCGCCCTGCACCAGCAACATCAGGCGTAAATCCGTCACATAGTCGAGAAAGCGCTGCATCGCACGCCCGCTGGCAAACAGCACCAACATGCCGAGATGTTTTTTGCTCTCCACCTGTTCACGGAAAAAGGCCGCCATTTCGGCAATGTGCTGCTCTTCGTTGTCGATGGAAGGCTCAAAGCGCATCCGGGGAATAACAATTTTGCCCTGTTCACAGTGGTTAAAGGGCGAATCCAGCGCCACAAAGCGGTCACCCGCTTTCTCTTTCAGCCCACTCATCTCCTGCAAACGCGAAAAACTGTTCAGCGAACGCAAGGTTGCGGAGGTAACAATAATGTGCGGAATACTGCGCCACAGCAGCCTTTCCAGCTGATCGCTGACACGTATTCCCACGCAGTGAAACCAAAGGTGTAGCTGCCCTTCGCGCTCTTCCCGCGTCGCCCATTTGCTCACCGGCGCACCGGAAGATTGCGCCAGAGACGCCAGCCGCCAGAGTTTGCTTTGCGCCTCGAACATCCCCAATGCGCGGTTCATCTGCAAAATCAACCGATGCAGACGTACAATGTCATGGCTGCCGGTTTTCTCACTTAAATCGTTAAGAAATAACTCCGCCAGGCCACGCAGCATCTCGGTGAGTTTTGCCAGCCGCTGGCAGATCTCCAGCACTTCATCTGGCAGTTCGCCCATCGCAAAACGGTGATCTGCCTCCTGCCCGGCAGGCATGTAGAGATTGAGAATGTTGTTTAACGAGGCGATAAGCTCATACAGCTCTTCACAATGCGCATTCAAACGTTCAGGGATCGCCAGCGGTGGGATGGTCTTCGGGCGAAACTGCTCCATGCAGGTGGCGACCAGTTTGGTGAACAGGTCCAGTTGGAGCCGGTACCAGGGCGCAGTGATTTCGGCGCTCATCTCCAGCGCATCCCGCGCCACATCCGGCAGGTGATGACCTTCGTCCAGCACCAGCAGTAAATTTTTCGGGTCAGGCAATACGGCTTCGCTTTCCATCGCCGCCATCACCAGCGCATGGTTTGCCACCACCACTTCCGCTTCCTGAATTTCCCGACGAGCGACAAAAAACGGGCATTCGCGATAGTAATAACAGTTGCGGTTGAGGCAGCTGGCTTTGTCGGTACTCAAACGACGCCAGAGATCATCATCTATAGCGATATCAGTATGATCGCGCAGACCATCCCATTTATAAGTGTCGAGATCGCCCTTCAGCTTCGCACAACGTTTTTGCTCTTCCTGATTGTTCGGCGTCAGTTCGTCGTCAAGAAACGCCAGCAGATCCTGTTGCGTGGGCTCAGTGCTGGCGAGCGCTGTCAGATTACGCGGGCAAACGTAGCGCCCACGCCCAAAAGCGGCAGTGAATTTAAGATCGGAAATGATCTTTTTCAGCAGCGGTAAATCTTTGCTGTAGATCTGATCCTGCAATGCCACGTTGGCGGTACTTACCACCAGCGTTTTTTGCTCTTCGCGGGCAATGGCGATGCCGGGGATCAAATAGGAGAGCGTTTTCCCAACGCCGGTAGGGGCTTCAATCGCCAGATGCCGCCCTTCTTCTCCGGCCAGCGTTTTGGCGACGTCCGCAATCATCTGCCGCTGCGGCGCACGGGGAATAAAGTCGGGGATCTGTTCCTGAAGCGCCTTATACCAGGCGGCAATTTGCGCTTTAAGCGCGGCGGTTAATGCCATGAGAAAACCTGAAATACTGTATAAACAGCCAATATTGTGGCATTTTTCGGTTTTCAGGGGTAATGGTTTTTCTGTTTCTGGAAAGCGGCTCGCAATAACCAGCAGGATGATGTGTAAAGCGCTTCGCGCTAAATTCGAACAACATGCAGAACTGCGTACACTCTTGCTGGCAACCGCGTCCGCAAAACTGGTTGAGCATACGCAAAATGATGCTTACTGGGGAGATGGCGGTAATGGTCAGGGCAAGAATCGCCTGGGGTACCTTTTAATGGCGTTGCGCGGACAATTGGCTGCGGAGAAGTAACGCATCGGGTGGCTTGTGGGCGTTAAAACAGAGAAATCTTTTTGCCGCGCTCGCAAATGGCTGACAAGTGCTTGTTGTGAAATGCCGGATGCGGCGCGAGCGCCTTATCCGGCCTACAAAAACATGCACATTCAATATATTGCAGAGTTCACGTAGGCCTGATAAGCGTAGCGCATCAGGCAGTTTTGTGTTTGTCATCAGTCTCATGCCGGGCATAGCCCGGCATAAAAGATTACTGCGCAGCGGCAGGTTTACGCGGACGGCGGCGACGTTGTTGTTCGCCTGCCGGTTTAGCATCGCCGAGACGACGAGACGGTTTTTCTGCGGGCTTCGCGTTACCAGACTTCGTACCACTTTCCGCACGGCGTGGTTGCTGTTGACCGCGACCACCGCCCTGTCCACGACCGCCGCCACGTTGCTGGCGACCGTTCTGGATCGGTTCGGCTTTGATTGACGGGTCCGGCTCATACCCCGGAATCGCAATGCGCGGGATCTCTTTTTTCAGCAGTTTTTCGATATCACGCAGCAGTTTGTGTTCATCAACACACACCAGCGACAATGCTTCGCCAGTTGCCGCCGCACGGCCAGTACGCCCGATACGGTGAACATAATCTTCCGGTACGTTTGGTAACTCATAGTTGACGACGTGTGGCAACTCTTCGATATCCAGACCGCGCGCAGCGATGTCAGTTGCCACCAGTACACGAATATCGCCCGATTTAAAATCGGCCAGCGCACGAGTACGCGCACCTTGCGATTTATTACCGTGGATCGCCGCACTACGGATGCCGTCTTTATTAAGCTGTTCAGCCAGATGGTTAGCGCCATGTTTGGTACGGGTAAACACCAGCACCTGCTGCCAGTTCCCTTTCCCAATCATATGCGACAGCAATTCGCGTTTGCGTTTCTTATCGACAAAGTGAACGTGCTGGGTCACCTGATCAGACGCAGTATTGCGGCGTGCCACTTCGATTTCCAGCGGGTTGTGCAACAGTTTTTCCGCCAGGGCTTTAATATCGTCAGAGAAGGTCGCGGAGAACAACAGGTTCTGGCGCTTCGCTGGCAGTTTTGTTAACACGCGACGGATATCGTGGATAAAGCCCATGTCGAGCATGCGGTCAGCTTCATCAAGGACGAGGATTTCAACCTGATCCAGCTTCACTGCATTTTGATGTTCCAGGTCCAGCAGACGTCCCGGCGTTGCCACCAGCACATCAACGCCGCCGCGCAGCTTCATCATCTGCGGGTTAATGCTGACACCGCCAAACACCACCAGCGAACGAATGTTCAGGTATTTGCTGTAATCACGGACGTTTTCGCCAATCTGCGCCGCCAGTTCACGGGTCGGGGTAAGAATGAGCGCACGCACCGGACGACGCCCTTTGGCGTGCGGCTGGCGAGTGATCAGGTGTTGCAACAGCGGCAGCGTAAAGCCCGCTGTTTTACCGGTACCGGTCTGGGCGCTGGCCATCAGGTCGCGGCCTTCCAGCACCGCAGGGATCGCCTGCTGCTGAATAGGGGTGGGTTCACGGTAACCCTGCTCGGCAACGGCGCGCAGGATATCAGGGCTTAAACCCAAAGAATCGAAAGACATAACTACTCCGAACCGCCCCGACCGTTACCGGTGTAGTTTTCAGGGAGATACTGAAAAGGAAAATGACAAAAACCACAATGTCATGAGGGAGCGGAGTGTAGCAGTTTTTGTGACGCAGCGCATAAATTATCCCTGCGACTGGCGTAGCTAAAATTCTTAGCCATACTGGACAACTCCCCTATGGAGTCATAATCTTAATCAATCATTTGATTAAGAATGGACTGTGCGATGAATAATCCTGCCATGACAATCAAGGGTGAACAGGCGAAAAAACAGCTGATTGCTGCGGCACTGGCACAGTTTGGTGAATATGGAATGAACGCCACCACCCGCGAGATAGCCGCCCAGGCCGGGCAGAATATCGCAGCCATCACCTACTACTTCGGTTCGAAAGAAGATTTGTACCTCGCCTGCGCCCAGTGGATTGCTGATTTTATTGGCGAGCAGTTCCGTCCACACGCCGAAGAAGCCGAACGTTTGTTCGCACAACCACAGCCGGATCGGGCTGCGATCCGTGAACTGATCCTTCGCGCCTGCAGAAACATGATTAAGCTGCTCACCCAGGATGACACCGTCAACCTCAGCAAATTTATCTCCCGTGAGCAGCTCTCTCCCACGGCAGCCTACCACCTGGTGCACGAACAGGTGATTAGTCCGCTACACAGTCACCTTACACGCCTGATTGCCGCCTGGACCGGCTGCGACGCTAGCGATACCCGCATGATCCTTCATACCCATGCGTTGATTGGTGAGATTCTGGCGTTTCGTCTTGGCAAAGAAACTATTCTGTTACGTACCGGCTGGACCGCGTTCGATGAAGAAAAGACCGAACTGATCAACCAGACGGTGACCTGTCATATTGACCTGATTTTGCAAGGATTATCGCAAAGGAGTTTGTAGTGATGAAAAAACCTGTCGTGATCGGACTGGCGGTAGTAGTACTTGCCGCCGTGGTTGCCGGAGGCTACTGGTGGTATCAAAGCCGCCAGGATAACGGCCTGACGCTGTATGGCAACGTGGATATTCGTACGGTGAATCTTAGTTTCCGTGTTGGGGGGCGCGTTGAGTCGCTGGCGGTGGACGAAGGTGATGCGATCAAAGCGGGCCAGGTGCTGGGCGAACTGGATCACAAGCCGTATGAGATTGCCCTGATGCAGGCGAAAGCGGGCGTTTCGGTGGCTCAGGCGCAGTATGACCTGATGCTTGCCGGGTATCGCGATGAAGAAATCGCTCAGGCCGCCGCAGCGGTGAAACAGGCGCAAGCTGCCTATGACTATGCGCAGAACTTCTATAACCGCCAGCAAGGACTGTGGAAAAGCCGCACCATTTCGGCAAATGACCTGGAAAATGCCCGCTCCTCGCGCGACCAGGCGCAGGCCACGCTGAAATCAGCGCAGGATAAATTGCGTCAGTACCGTTCCGGTAACCGCGAACAGGACATCGCCCAGGCGAAAGCCAGCCTCGAACAAGCGCAGGCGCAACTGGCGCAGGCGGAGCTGAATTTGCAGGACTCAACGTTGATAGCACCGTCTGATGGCACGCTGTTAACGCGCGCGGTAGAGCCCGGCACGGTGCTTAATGAAGGTGGCACGGTATTTACCGTCTCGCTGACGCGTCCGGTGTGGGTACGCGCCTATGTTGATGAACGTAATCTTGACCAGGCCCAGCCGGGGCGCAAAGTGCTGCTTTATACCGATGGTCGTCCGAACAAACCGTATCACGGGCAGATTGGTTTCGTTTCGCCGACTGCTGAATTTACCCCGAAAACCGTCGAAACACCGGATCTGCGTACCGACCTCGTCTATCGCCTGCGTATTGTGGTGACCGACGCCGATGATGCGTTACGCCAGGGAATGCCGGTAACGGTGCAATTCGGTGACGAGGCAGGACATGAATGATGCCGTTATCACGCTGAACGGCCTGGAAAAACGCTTTCCGGGCATGGACAAGCCCGCCGTCGCACCGCTCGACTGCACCATTCACGCCGGTTATGTGACGGGGCTGGTTGGGCCGGACGGTGCGGGCAAAACCACGCTGATGCGGATGCTGGCGGGATTACTGAAACCCGACAGCGGCAGTGCCACGGTGATTGGCTTTGATCCGATCAAAAACGACGGCGCGCTGCACGCCGTGCTCGGCTATATGCCGCAGAAATTCGGCCTGTATGAAGATCTGACGGTGATGGAGAACCTCAATCTGTACGCGGATTTGCGCAGCGTCACCGGCGAGGCACGGAAGCAAACTTTTGCTCGCCTGCTGGAGTTTACGTCTCTTGGCCCGTTTACCGGACGCCTGGCGGGCAAGCTCTCCGGTGGGATGAAACAAAAACTTGGCCTGGCCTGTACCCTGGTGGGCGAACCGAAAGTGTTGCTGCTCGATGAACCCGGCGTTGGCGTTGACCCTATCTCACGGCGCGAACTGTGGCAGATGGTGCATGAGCTGGCGGGCGAAGGGATGTTAATCCTCTGGAGTACCTCGTATCTCGACGAAGCCGAGCAGTGCCGTGACGTGTTACTGATGAACGAAGGCGAGCTGCTGTATCAGGGAGAACCGACGGCCCTGACTCAAACTATGGCCGGACGCAGCTTTCTGATGACCAGCCCGCACGAGGGCAACCGCAAACTGTTGCAACGGGCATTGAAACTGCCGCAGGTCAGCGACGGCATGATTCAGGGGAAATCGGTACGTCTGATCCTCAAAAAAGAGACCACGCCAGACGATATTCGCCATGCCGACGGGATGCCGGAAATCGACATCAACGAAACTACGCCGCGTTTTGAAGATGCGTTTATTGATTTGCTGGGCGGTGCCGGAACCTCGGAATCGCCGCTGGGCGCAATATTACATACGGTAGAAGGCACACCCGGCGAGACGGTGATCGAAGCGAAGGAACTAACCAAGAAATTTGGTGATTTTGCCGCCACCGATCACGTCAACTTTGCCGTTAAACGCGGGGAGATTTTTGGTTTGCTCGGACCAAACGGCGCGGGTAAATCGACCACCTTTAAGATGATGTGCGGTTTGCTGGTACCGACCTCTGGTCAGGCGCTGGTGCTGGGCATGGATCTGAAAGAGAGTTCCGGTAAAGCGCGCCAGCATCTCGGCTATATGGCGCAAAAATTTTCGCTCTACGGCAACCTGACGGTCGAACAGAATTTACGCTTTTTCTCTGGTGTGTATGGCTTACGCGGTCGGGCGCAGAACGAAAAAATCTCCCGTATGAGCGAGGCGTTCGGCCTGAAAAGTATCGCCTCCCACGCGACCGATGAACTGCCATTAGGTTTTAAACAGCGGCTGGCGCTGGCCTGTTCGCTGATGCATGAACCGGACATTCTGTTTCTCGACGAACCGACGTCCGGCGTTGATCCCCTCACCCGCCGTGAATTTTGGCTACATATCAACAGTATGGTAGAGAAAGGCGTCACGGTGATGGTCACCACCCACTTTATGGATGAAGCGGAATATTGCGACCGCATCGGCCTGGTGTACCGCGGGAAATTAATCGCCAGCGGCACACCGGACGATTTGAAAGCGCAGTCGGCCAACGATGAGCAACCCGATCCCACCATGGAGCAAGCCTTTATTCAGTTGATCCACGACTGGGATAAGGAGCATAGCAATGAGTAATCCGATCCTGTCCTGGCGTCGCGTGCGGGCGCTGTGCGTCAAAGAGACGCGGCAGATCGTTCGCGATCCGAGTAGCTGGCTGATTGCGGTAGTGATCCCACTGCTACTGCTGTTTATTTTTGGATACGGCATTAACCTCGACTCCAGCAAGCTGCGCGTCGGGATTTTACTGGAACAGCGTAGCGAAGCGGCGCTGGATTTCACCCACACCATGACCGGTTCGCCCTACATCGACGCCACCATCAGCGATAACCGTCAGGAACTGATCGCCAAAATGCAGGCGGGGAAAATTCGCGGTCTGGTGGTTATTCCGGTGGATTTCGCCGAACAGATGGAGCGCGCCAACGCCACCGCACCGATTCAGGTGATCACCGACGGCAGTGAGCCGAATACCGCTAACTTTGTGCAGGGGTATGTCGAAGGGATCTGGCAGATCTGGCAAATGCAGCGCGCGGAGGATAACGGGCAGACTTTTGAACCGCTTATTGATGTACAAACCCGCTACTGGTTTAACCCGGCAGCGATAAGCCAGCACTTTATTATCCCCGGTGCGGTGACCATTATCATGACGGTCATCGGCGCGATTCTCACCTCGCTGGTGGTGGCGCGAGAATGGGAACGCGGCACCATGGAGGCTCTGCTCTCTACGGAGATTACCCGCACGGAGCTGCTGCTGTGTAAGCTGATCCCTTATTACTTTCTCGGGATGCTGGCGATGTTGCTGTGTATGCTGGTGTCGGTGTTTATTCTCGGCGTGCCGTATCGCGGGTCGCTGCTGATTCTGTTTTTTATCTCCAGCCTGTTTTTACTCAGTACCCTGGGGATGGGGCTGCTGATTTCCACGATTACCCGCAACCAGTTCAACGCCGCTCAGGTGGCCCTGAACGCGGCTTTTCTGCCGTCGATTATGCTTTCCGGCTTTATATTTCAGATAGACAGTATGCCCGCGGTGATCCGCGCGGTGACGTACATTATTCCCGCACGTTATTTCGTCAGCACCCTGCAAAGCCTGTTCCTCGCCGGGAATATTCCGGTGGTACTGATAGTGAACGTGCTGTTTTTGATCGCTTCGGCGGTGATGTTTATCGGCCTGACGTGGCTGAAAACCAAACGTCGGCTGGATTAGGGAGAAGAGCATGTTTCATCGCTTATGGACGTTAATCCGCAAAGAGTTGCAGTCGCTGCTGCGCGAACCGCAAACCCGCGCAATTCTGATTTTACCCGTGCTGATTCAGGTGATCCTGTTCCCGTTCGCCGCCACGCTGGAAGTGACCAACGCCACCATCGCCATCTACGATGAAGATAACGGCGAGCATTCGGTGGAACTTACTCAACGTTTTGCCCGCGCCAGCGCCTTTACCCATGTGCTGCTGCTGAAAAGCCCGCAGGAGATCCGCCCGACCATCGACACACAAAAAGCGTTACTACTGGTGCGTTTCCCGGCTGACTTCTCGCGCAAACTGGATACCTTCCAGACCGCGCCGTTGCAGTTGATCCTCGACGGGCGTAACTCCAACAGTGCGCAAATTGCCGCCAACTACCTGCAACAGATCGTCAAAAATTATCAGCAGGAGCTGCTGGAAGGAAAACCGAAACCCAACAACAGCGAGCTGGTGGTACGCAACTGGTATAACCCGAATCTCGACTACAAATGGTTTGTGGTGCCGTCGCTGATCGCCATGATCACCACTATCGGCGTAATGATCGTCACTTCACTTTCCGTCGCCCGCGAACGTGAACAAGGTACGCTCGATCAGTTGCTGGTTTCGCCCCTCACCACCTGGCAGATATTCATCGGCAAAGCCGTACCGGCATTAATTGTCGCCACCTTCCAGGCCACCATTGTGCTGGCGATTGGTATCTGGGCGTATCAAATTCCCTTCGCCGGATCGCTGGCGCTGTTCTACTTTACGATGGTGATTTACGGTTTATCGCTGGTGGGATTCGGTCTGTTGATTTCATCACTCTGTTCAACACAACAGCAGGCGTTTATCGGCGTGTTTGTCTTTATGATGCCCGCCATTCTCCTTTCCGGTTACGTTTCGCCGGTGGAAAACATGCCAGTGTGGCTGCAAAATCTGACGTGGATTAACCCTATTCGCCACTTTACGGACATTACCAAGCAGATTTATTTGAAGGATGCGAGTCTGGATATTGTGTGGAATAGTTTGTGGCCGCTACTGGTGATAACGGCCACGACAGGGTCAGCGGCGTACGCGATGTTTAGACGTAAGGTGATGTAACTTCTTATCTTTCGCCAGCAAAGACACTACCGCCGGGCCGGCAAGGATTGCCAGCCCTACAATCGCCAGCACAAAGTTGTTTTCCAGTACGCGGGACAACAGCCACAGCACAATCAGCGCTGCGCCAAAATACCAGGTCGTGGTCAGCTCTTCCAGCACGTCTGCCACCTCACGCCAGCGTTGCTCGGGGTGGCGCTGAAACACCAGCATCATCACTACCGTGACACAATACAGTGCGCATAATCCTACACCGACGTGAACCAGAGTTTTACTCATCCAGCCCACCACCAGCAGCGCCACTACCAGTAAATGCAACATAATCTGCCAGCAACTTAGGCCAGTTGCGACACGAACACGTTGTTGCCACTTCATGGCTTCTCTCCTGAAGAATTTATCTCTACTTATTCAGAGTACCGAACTTTACGGAAAATTCCGTAAGACCGCACCTTTTTGTGACGCCGACTACACTATTTCAATGAGATAAGAGGCAAAGACAGGAAAATTATGCCCGATCAAACACAACAATTTTCGTTCAAGGTGCTCACCATCAATATTCACAAAGGCTTTACCGCGTTTAACCGACGCTTCATTTTGCCGGAACTTCGCGACGCCGTGCGTACCGTCAGCGCCGATATTGTTTGCCTGCAGGAAGTGATGGGCGCGCACGAAGTTCATCCGCTGCATGTGGAAAACTGGCCCGATACCTCGCACTACGAGTTTCTCGCCGACACCATGTGGAGCGATTTCGCCTACGGTCGCAATGCCGTATACCCGGAAGGACATCACGGTAACGCCGTTCTTTCACGTTATCCCATTGAACATTATGAGAATCGTGATGTTTCGGTCGATGGTGCGGAAAAGCGCGGCGTGCTCTACTGCCGCATTGTGCCGCCGATGACCGGGAAAGCGATTCATGTGATGTGCGTACATCTGGGCCTGCGTGAGGCGCACCGTCAGGCGCAGCTTGCGATGCTCGCCGAATGGGTGAATGAGTTACCGGACGGCGAACCGGTATTGGTAGCGGGTGATTTCAACGACTGGCGGCAAAAAGCTAATCATCCGTTAAAAGTGCAGGCCGGGCTGGATGAGATTTTTACCCGCGCCCACGGACGCCCGGCGCGCACGTTTCCGGTGCAATTTCCTCTACTACGACTGGACAGGATCTACGTCAAAAATGCCAGCGCCAGCGCGCCAACCGCGTTGCCGCTGCGGACATGGCGACACCTTTCTGATCATGCCCCTTTAAGTGCGGAGATTCATTTATGAAATGTAGCTGGCGCGAAGGCAATAAGATCCAGTTGCTGGAAAACGGCGAGCAATATTATCCCGCGGTGTTTAAGGCGATTGGCGAGGCGCAAGAACGCATCATTCTTGAAACGTTTATCTGGTTTGAGGATGACGTCGGCAAACAGCTGCATGCGGCGCTATTGGCAGCAGCGCAACGCGGGGTAAAAGCGGAAGTCTTGCTGGATGGCTACGGTTCGCCGGATCTCAGCGATGAGTTTGTCAATGAACTGACGGCAGCTGGCGTGGTGTTCCTCTACTACGATCCCCGCCCTCGCCTTTTTGGTATGCGCACCAATGTGTTTCGCCGGATGCATCGCAAAATTGTGGTGATCGACGCGCGTATCGCCTTTATTGGCGGGCTGAATTACTCCGCCGAGCATATGTCCAGCTACGGCCCGGAGGCCAAACAGGATTACGCGGTACGCCTCGAAGGGCCGATTGTCGAAGATATTCTCCAGTTTGAGCTGGAAAACCTGCCAGGACAGAGCGCGGCGCGGCGCTGGTGGCGACGTCATCATAAAGCGGAAGAGAACCGCCAGCCGGGAGAAGCGCAGGTATTGCTGGTCTGGCGCGATAACGAAGAACATCGCGATGATATCGAACGTCACTATCTGAAAATGCTCACTCAGGCGCGGCGGGAAGTGATTATCGCCAACGCCTACTTCTTCCCCGGCTATCGATTTTTACACGCCTTGCGTAAAGCGGCACGGCGCGGGGTGCGGATCAAACTGATCATTCAGGGCGAACCGGATATGCCGATTGTCAGAGTCGGCGCGCGTTTGCTGTATAACTATCTGGTTAAAGGTGGCGTTCAGGTGTTTGAGTACCGCCGCCGCCCGCTCCACGGCAAAGTGGCATTGATGGACGATCACTGGGCGACAGTAGGGTCCAGTAATCTCGATCCGCTCAGTTTGTCACTGAATCTCGAAGCAAATGTCATCATCCACGATCGTCATTTTAACCAGACGCTGCGCGATAATCTGAACGGCATTATCGCCGCAGATTGTCAGCAGGTCGATGAGACCATGCTGCCGAAACGCACCTGGTGGAACCTGACCAAAAGCGTGCTGGCGTTCCACTTTTTACGCCACTTCCCGGCGCTGGTCGGCTGGCTTCCGGCGCACACGCCACGTCTGGCGCAGGGTGACCCGCCCGCACAACCGACAATGGAAACGCAGGATCGGGTAGAAACTGAAAACACGGGGGTAAAACCCTGATGAGTAAATCACACCCACGCTGGCGCTTAGCAAAGAAGATCCTCACCTGGCTGTTTTTTATCGCGGTGATTGTGTTGCTGGTGGTCTACGCCAAAAAAGTGGACTGGGAAGAGGTCTGGAAGGTCATCCGCGACTACAATCGCGTTGCGCTGCTTAGTGCGGTCGGGCTGGTGGTCGTCAGTTATCTGATTTACGGTTGCTACGACCTGCTCGCCCGTTTCTACTGCGGTCACAAACTGGCGAAGCGCCAGGTGATGCTGGTGTCGTTTATCTGCTACGCCTTCAACCTGACACTCAGTACCTGGGTCGGCGGCATTGGTATGCGCTATCGTTTGTACTCCCGGCTAGGGTTACCGGGCAGCACTATTACGCGGATTTTCTCGCTCAGTATTACCACCAACTGGCTGGGCTATATTTTGCTGGCCGGGATTATCTTTACCGCAGGCGTGGTGGAGCTGCCGGACCACTGGTATGTCGATCAAACCACGCTGCGCATTCTCGGCATTGGCTTACTGATGATTATCGCGGTTTATTTGTGGTTTTGCGCTTTCGCGAAGCACCGCCATATGACCATCAAAGGACAAAAACTGGTGCTGCCTTCATGGAAATTCGCCCTCGCCCAAATGCTGATTTCCAGCGTTAACTGGATGGTAATGGGGGCGATTATCTGGCTGTTACTTGGTCAAAGCGTGAACTATTTCTTTGTACTGGGCGTGTTACTGGTTAGTAGTATTGCTGGCGTCATCGTGCATATTCCAGCGGGAATTGGTGTGCTGGAAGCGGTGTTTATCGCGCTACTGGCTGGGGAGCATACCTCCAAAGGCACAATTATCGCCGCCCTGCTCGCTTACCGTGTGCTGTATTACTTTATCCCACTGCTGCTGGCGCTGATCTGTTACCTGTTGCTGGAAAGCCAGGCGAAGAAGCTACGGGCGAAAAATGAAGCGGCGATGTGAAGTATAGTTAAGTTCTTTAGTATGTGCATTTACGGCTAATGAAAAAAACGCGTATGCCTTTGCCAGACAAGCGTTATAGCTATAGCGGCAAGAATCCCAAAGAAGCCGATAAAATAGTAATAGAGTGTTAATGCACCTATAAAAGCACAACGAACCGAACTCCATAATTCTTCACTATGGCTTTTTCCTGTCAGTTCAAGGAGCTTATTTCGTCCATGCGAGATAATGCCTGACCATAAGACAATCATTAAGCAACTTATTACCCAAATGGGTCGTTCACTCATTAATGTGGCATTCACGATGATTACCAGGGCCAACCCTGTCAACGTCATCATAATGATAAAACGGTGAGAACCAGGATCAAATTTAAACAATAGACCTGCCAGCATACTGATTAAAAACATCGATCCCGCAGTGCTGAACACGACGATAATGGCAGATACAGGCGCTAAACTCGCAACGACAATCGCCACCAAAGAGATTAAAAACAAATATATTACGCCCGCGATGGCGGTATTTATCTTGTTGATATCTTTACTTAAGCCATACATAGAAAGTAATAATAATCCTATAGCAACATACATTTGCGGTGAATCATATTTTGTTGCCGTAATTTCGAGATACTTAGCGCCCCAGGCCAGTCCTGCGGTTGCCACCAAACCCAAAGCGGTAATGAGCCATATGCTGTTTAATATCCTGGCTTCGTGCTGAAAATCTAATTTATTGCTATTTTGCGAGTATGATTCCATTCTTTTAGTTGTCCTTAGAAAAAACATTAATATTCACCATCAATAAATTTAAAACCACGCATACAAAATACTTTTGCATTTATGGATACAGAAAACGCTTCCGCTCGGCCATAAGGCATATTTTATACCTGGTACTTGTTAAGTGTCGTTTTTAATAAGAAAAAAATCCCGACACATGGCCGGGATATTGATGATGAAAAAGAATTAACGGCGGTTGCCGAAGATCCGCAGCAACATCAGGAACAGGTTGATGAAGTCCAGATACAAGGTTAACGCGCCAAGAATGGAATATTTGCGCAGGTTCGACGTGTCGCGAGTATCAATCTGCTCACCCATATTTTTCAGTTTCTGGGTGTCATACGCCGTCAATCCGACAAAGACAATCACGCCGATGTAGGTGACTGCCCACATCAATGCTTCGCTTTTCAGCCAGAAGTTAACCAGCGATGCCAGCACAATGCCGATTAACGCCATAAACAGCATATTGCCAAAGCCGCTTAGATCGCGCTTCGTGGTGTAACCGTACAGGCTCATTGCGCCGAACATCCCGGCAGTAACGACGAAAGTACTGGCGATAGAAGCAGCCGTATAGACAATGAAAATACTGGAAAGCGTAAGACCCGTCAGCGCCGAATAAAGCATAAAGAGCATCGTCGTTACACCTGCGCTCAGCTTTTGAATCATCGCTGATAACACAATAACCAATGCTAATTGCGCGATGATCAGACCGATTAAAAAGACACGGTTAGTAAACAACAGCTCCATCACGGCCGCGGAATTAGCCGCATACCAGGCAACAAATGCTGTCAGCAACAAGCCAACGGTCATCCAGCCATAGACTTGCGCCATATAAGTTTGCAAGCCAGCCCGGGGTTGTACGATTGAATCAGAACGTGGGAATCTGTCCATGACTTTCTCCTGAAGATATAAGGAATATCTTAAGGATACTGCAAAATGATGAGGCTGTGCATCGACGCAGCGTAAACGTATGTACTGAGCGGTGAAATTGCCGGACGCAGCGGTGCCTTATCCGGCTAACAATAAACTACCAGCGTTTTGCCGCCTGCTGATCGCTCTCCCGAGCTTCGACCCAGCGGTCGCCTTCCGGCGTGGCTTCGCGCTTCCAGAACGGTGCGCGGGTTTTGAGATAATCCATAATAAACTGCCCGGCTTCAAACGCACTGCTGCGATGCGCACTGGTAACACCGACAAAAACAATTTCATCGCCCGGCCATAATTCACCAATGCGGTGAATTACCGTGACGCGCCCCAGCGGCCAGCGGTTACGCGCTTCATCAACGATTTCTGCCAGTGCTTTTTCTGTCATTCCCGGATAGTGTTCGAGGGTTAATGCTTTGACGCTGTCGCCCAGGTTATGGTTGCGCACCTTACCGGTAAAGGTGACTACCGCACCGTCTTCGTCACGCTCAGCCAGCCACGGGTACTCTTCTCCTACGCTGAACGCCTGCGGGCCGACAACAATTTTGGTTTCTGCCATCTTAACCTCCGGTTACCGGCGGGAAGAAAGCCACTTCGTCGCCGTCAGTCAGAGAATGGTCAAAACTCACCAGCGTCTGGTTGACAGCAGCCAGCAATTTGCCATCTTCCAGCGCCAGCGCCCAGCGATCGCTCTGCGCAGCCAGATGCTGGCGTAACGCTTCAACGGTTGGGAAATCCGCAGCCACTTCGGTTGCATCTGTTCCCACCAACTCGCGCACCTGGGCGAAAAAAAGAACGTTAATCATCCGCTTCCACCTTAAAGTCACCCGACTTGCCGCCGCTCTTTGCCAGCAAACGTACCGGACCAATCACCATATCTTTTTGCACCGCTTTGCACATGTCATAAATGGTCAGCGCCGCCACGGAGGCCGCGGTTAACGCTTCCATTTCGACACCGGTTTTCCCGGTCAGGCGGCATAAGGTTTCTATACGTACCCGATTGTGCTCCGGCTCGGCCTGTAAATTGACTTCAACTGTGCTGAGCATCAGCGGGTGACACAGCGGGATCAGATCCCAGGTGCGTTTTGCCGCCTGAATACCGGCGATACGCGCAGTGGCAAATACGTCGCCTTTGTGGTGGCGACCATCAATAATCATCGCCAGCGTCTCGCTGCGCATGGTGACAAAGGCTTCGGCGCGCGCTTCACGCACGGTTTCCGCTTTGGCGGAGACATCCACCATGTGCGCTTCGCCAGCGGCGTTGATATGGGTCAGTTGCGACATACTTATTTCTTCAAATGTGGATGGAAATTACACGGACGCGTACGGGCATCCAGCTGCGGCGCAATGATATTTTCCCATGCGGTACGGCACGCTTTGGTCGAACCCGGCATGGCGAAAACCAGCGTTTTGTTAGCGACGCCCGCTACCGCACGAGATTGCAACGTGGAAGTGCCAATCTCTTCGAACGACAACATCCGGAACACTTCACCAAAACCTTCAACTTCACGGTCGAACAACGGCAGCAGCGCTTCGGGAGCCTGATCTCCTTCCGTCAGGCCAGTACCACCCGTAATCAACACCACTTGTACATCATCGCTGGCGATCCACGCAGATACCTGAGCGCGAATAGCGTAGCGGTTTTCTTTCACAATGGCTTTATCGACAACGTGATGGCCCGCTTCTTGCGCCGAGTCGCGCAGATAGTGACCGGAGGTATCGTCTTCTTCACCGCGACGATTAGAAACCGTAAGAATAGCAATACGGGTCGGGATAAATTCAGTGCTTACCTGACTCATCTGATCTCTCCTTTTGACGTTTTAGCCACCAATGTACGATAAGTTTTGCGTAATACCGGTGTTGTTTTGATGCAGGAAATGGGTCTGTTTTTTCTCCCGCAGCGCCGCTGAAATACGCGCTTCCAGCGCCTGTTGCTGGGTATCGTCTTCCAGCAGATCGCGCAGGTTAACGCCGCCTTCACCAAACAGGCAGAGATGGAGTTTACCAATGGAGGAAACGCGCAGGCGGTTGCAAGTGGCGCAGAAGTCTTTTTCATACGGCATGATAAGGCCAATCTCTCCGGCGTAATCCGGATGACAAAAGACTTGCGCGGGACCGTCGCTGCGTTGACGTAATTGGTGGATCCAGCCGCGACGCAGTAACTCGTCACGCAGAACCTGACCAGAGATGTGATGCTTACGGAAGAGCTCGCTGCCCTCGCCCGTTTCCATCAGTTCGATGAAACGCAGCTGGATGGGACGATGCTGGATCCAGTTCAGAAAGGTGTCGAGCTGATGATGATTAACATCACGCATCAGCACGGTATTGACTTTGACCTTCTCAAAACCGGCCTCAAATGCAGCATCGATCCCTGCCATGACCTGGTTGAATTTATCCTGCCCGGTAATGGCATGAAACTGGCGAGCGTCAAGGCTATCAACGCTGACGTTGATGCCAGTAAGTCCAGCATCGCGCCAGTTCGCCACATCGCGTTCCAGACGGTAACCATTGGTGGTGACCGCAATCTGGCGGATAGCGTCGTTTTCCCGCACAGCGGCGATGATATCGGTAAAGTCGCGGCGTAAAGATGGCTCACCGCCCGTCAGACGGACTTTTTCGGTGCCAAGACTGGCGAAGGCGCGCGTAACCCGGCGAATTTCATCGACGGTAAGAAAGCCTTTATTGGTGACGCCGCTCGGTTTGTAGCCATCCGGCAGGCAGTAGGTGCAACGAAAGTTACACACATCGGTAATCGACAGGCGCAAGTAGTAAAACTTACGCGCAAATGCATCAGTCAGTTGTGAAGCCATGTACACCTTTCCAGATACGGGAGGCGAAGTCATTTCTTCCTTCGCCCTGGTGGCAATCTTTACGAGCATTGTCACGGCCAAAGCACCGTATCAGTTGACCCAGGTGCAGAGGCTAGAGTGTTTAGTGGTTAAGCCGATACTAGCGTGTAAATGAGATTTTTACCATCCACACTTTCGCTATGTAATCATGTATATAGCGTCATGATCGTGCTATTTCGCTACAGAATAAGGGAAAATGGCGGTTTTACTTTGATATACATCATCAGGAAGGCATAGCGTGCATCGTCCTTTAGAGGTAGAAGAAAATAGTTTGTATCCTCAATATTGGCAGGTTAATTGCTGTTTCCTCGCAATTTGCGCTACTGTAGCGCGGATAATCTGACTCCAGGAAACTATATGCGCAATCGTACGCTGGCTGATCTTGATCGTGTCGTTGCTCTCGGCGGAGGGCATGGACTGGGACGCGTTCTCTCATCACTTTCGTCTTTGGGTTCTCGTTTAACGGGTATCGTCACCACCACCGATAACGGTGGCTCGACGGGGCGTATTCGCCGCTCAGAAGGCGGCATTGCCTGGGGCGATATGCGCAACTGCCTCAACCAGCTGATAACTGAACCCAGCGTCGCTTCCGCAATGTTTGAATATCGTTTCGGCGGTAATGGCGAACTTTCCGGGCACAACCTTGGAAACCTGATGTTAAAGGCACTGGATCACCTTAGCGTGCGACCTCTTGAAGCGATCAATCTGATTCGAAATCTGCTGAAAGTGGACGCACATTTGATTCCGATGTCGGAGCATCCTGTTGATCTGATGGCGATTGACGATCAGGGGCATGAAGTTTACGGCGAGGTCAATATCGACCAGTTAACTACGCCGATTCAAGAGTTATTGTTAACGCCGAATGTACCCGCAACGCGTGAGGCGGTTCACGCTATCAGTGAAGCGGATCTCATCATTATTGGGCCTGGCAGTTTTTACACCAGCCTGATGCCAATTCTGCTGCTGAAGGAAATCGCACAGGCATTACGCCGCACGCCAGCGCCGATGGTCTATATCGGCAATCTGGGGCGTGAATTGAGTTTACCTGCGGCTAATCTGAAGCTGGAAAGCAAGCTGGCAATTATGGAGCAATATGTTGGTAAAAAGGTAATTGATGCGGTCATCGTCGGGCCCAAAGTGGATGTCTCGGCGGTGAAAGAGCGGATTGTGATTCAGGAAGTGCTGGAGGCCAGCGATATTCCGTATCGTCATGACCGCCAGTTGTTGCATAGCGCGCTGGAAAAGGCATTACAGGCTTTAGGTTAACACGAAGCCGGAAGAATATTCCGGCTTCGTCATCTTGTCACGACGCGGCAATAAACAGCTCACGCAACTGATGCAACTGGTCACGAATTTGCGCCGCTTCTTCGAACTCCAGATTCTGCGCGTGTTGCATCATCAACCCTTCCAGTTCATGGATCTTCTGCTGTAACGCTTTAGGCGACATATCCATCGGCACATTATCCGGTTCAACAATCGGGCGCGATTTTCCTCTGCCCTTCGCTTTGGTTTTGGCAATGTTCTGCCCCAGCGCCAGGATATCGACCACTTTCTTGTTCAAGCCTTGCGGCGTAATGCCGTGTTCTTCGTTGTACTTCTGCTGTTTCTCGCGGCGACGTTCGGTTTCGCCAATCGCTTTCGCCATTGATGGGGTGATCTTATCGCCGTAGAGAATCGCTTTACCGTTAACGTTACGTGCCGCACGACCAATGGTCTGGATCAACGAACGTTCGGAACGCAGGAAGCCTTCTTTGTCAGCGTCGAGGATCGCCACCAGCGAAACTTCCGGCATATCCAGACCTTCGCGCAGTAAGTTGATCCCTACCAATACGTCAAACTCACCCAGACGCAAGTCGCGGATAATCTCCATACGTTCGACGGTATCGATATCTGAGTGAAGATAACGCACGCGCTCACCGTGTTCTTCGAGATATTCAGTGAGATCTTCCGCCATCCGCTTGGTCAGAGTTGTAACCAGTACGCGTTCGTTAATTGCCGCTCGCTGACGAATCTCCGAAAGAAGATCATCCACCTGTGTTGCCACTGGCCGCACTTCGATAATCGGGTCGAGTAAGCCTGTTGGACGCACCACCTGATCCACCACATCGCCACCGGATTTTTCCAGCTCGTAATTACCCGGCGTCGCCGAAACATAGATGGTTTGCGGCGCTAATGCTTCGAACTCTTCAAATTTCAGCGGGCGGTTATCCAGCGCTGATGGCAAGCGGAAGCCGTACTCCACCAGTGTCTCTTTACGCGCCCGGTCACCGCGATACATGCCGCCAATTTGTGGAATGGTGACGTGAGATTCATCGACCACCAGCAGCCCATCGGCAGGTAAGTAATCAAACAGCGTCGGCGGTGGCTCACCCGGTCCACGACCGGAGAGGAAGCGCGAGTAGTTCTCAATCCCCGAACAGTAGCCTAGCTCGTTCATCATCTCCAGATCAAACTGGGTACGCTGGGTCAGCCGCTGCTCTTCCAGCAGTTTGTTGTTTTCCAATAGCACTTTACGTCTGGCGGCCAGCTCTTCTTTGATCTCCTCCATCGCCTGGACGATGCGCTCGCGTGGCGTGACGTAGTGCGTTTTCGGGTAGATGGTAAAACGTGGAATAGTGGAAACAATCTGCCCGGTCAGCGGGTCAAATAACGACAATCGTTCCACTTCCTCGTCAAACAGCTCCACGCGAAGTGCAATGTCATCCGATTCTGCCGGGAAGATATCAATCACCTCGCCACGAACACGGAAAGTACCACGCTGGAATGCTTGATCATTACGAGCATATTGCAGCTCCGCCAGTCGGCGCAGGATCGCTCGCTGATCGATAATCATACCGACCGTGAGATGGAGCATCATCTTGAGATATAAATCAGGATCGCCCAGACCATAAATCGCAGAAACAGACGCCACCACAACCACATCACGCCGCTCCAGCATCGCTTTGGTGGCGGACAAACGCATCTGTTCGATATGTTCGTTTACCGAGGCATCTTTCTCAATGAAGGTGTCGGAACCCGGTACATAGGCTTCCGGCTGATAGTAGTCGTAGTAGGAGACGAAATATTCCACCGCGTTTTCCGGGAAGAACTCTTTCATTTCGCCATACAACTGGGCCGCCAGCGTTTTGTTGGGCGCAAGTACCATGGTAGGGCGCTGAAGATCAGCAATGACATTGGCAATGGTGAAGGTTTTCCCGGAGCCAGTCACGCCAAGTAACGTCTGGTGCGCCAGGCCATCTTCCAGCCCCTCTTCGAGACGTCGAATCGCCTCTGGCTGATCGCCAGAAGGTTTAAAAGCGGAATTCAGTTTGAACGGTTTACTCATGAGTCGCTACCTGAAGGAGTTGGGCGGGCAGGTATGTAATTTTACTCGTCGTACTTAATTATGCCAACAAATTATACTGGATAAAAAAACAGTTCATCACCATAATATTTCTGATACAGCGTAAACTCCGCTGTCAATGATGAGCAAAATTTACTCTGTGGCGAGATAAAACTCCGGCCTTACCGGGTTATCCCCAAAGCAACGGCTTTTTTAACATTTGTCAAGATGAGTGATGACAGTTTTATGGCAAGAGATGCCTCTTCAGTGACTGCCATTGCAATTATCTAACCAGTTAAAAAATAAAAGATATTTCTTTGAGCCGTCTTTAACGCCAATTCGCGTGCAAGCCGCGTATTCTCTCGCTTGCCTCGTGTTTTCTAACTCTAATACACATGGTTATCCACAGGAATAGTGGATAACTGTCTGCAGCCCCTATCCCCCGCCGCCTGGGCAATTCCCACATTCACCGCATGATGCGGAGGTAAAATTTTTTTCGTGATTTTTTTAGAATTTAATTGGTTAAATTGCAGTCAATCGGAGACGCGATCTCGCTCGCAATTTAACCAAGTACAGGATGACTACATTAAGGCAAGATTGATGTACTTTCCGGTTGCCGCATTTTCTGGATTTTCTGCAAGCCAGGGAATTTCGCCCAGCAGCGGCGCGGGAATCATGCGGGTGAGCGTGGTCATATATTCAGCGTGACGTTTTCCAGGAGGCGTGACATCGTTCGCCACCCACCCCGCCAGAGTCAGTCCGGCGTGTAGTATTGCCTGCGCAGTCAACATCGCGTGATTAATACAGCCGAGTTTCACACCAACTACCAGTATCACCGGCAGTTGTTCCTGTGTTACCCAATCCGCAAAAGTGAAAGTGTCAGAAAGCGGCGTAAACCAGCCGCCAGCACCTTCCACTAACACCCAGTCAGCCTGTTGTTCAAGCGCGCGTAATCCGGCGCTCATTACCAATGATTCTATCGGCCTGCCCTCTTGTGCGCTGATGATGTGCGGCGAAGTGGGTTCTGCGAAGGTGTAAGGATTTACCGTTGCGTAATCCAGCTGCAGGCTGCTGTTGTGCTGTAACGCCAGCGCGTCACTATTACGTAAGCCTTCCGGGGTCTTTTCGCTGCCAGAGGCGACCGGTTTATAACCTGCCGTCCGATAACCTGCTGCCTTCGCGGCTTGTAAAAGTGCACAACTGGCGACAGTTTTCCCCACTTCGGTATCCGTTCCGGTGACAAAATAACGTTTACTCACTAGCAATCACTCCCAAAAAAAGATGATACGTCAGAGGATATCGCCCCTGTTGTTGCGGCCATGCCAGTTGCAATCGCTGCAACTGCGAACGCGTTAATATTCGTGGGTCGCGCCCTTCATGAAGATGCGTGGCACCGATGCCTTTCAGCGAACGCATAGCACTGAGCGCATCATCAAACCACAGCGTGATGGGCTGAATATGATGTTGATAATGCACGCCGTTCAGTGACTGTTCGATTTCATCTGGCGGTAAAAAGCGATTAGCATGCGGACGCTCGTCCACCGCCTGCCACGCCTGATGCAGTTCGGGTAACGATCCCTGCACCAGCGTGGTAAACGCGACCACGCCTCCGGGGCGCACCACCCTGTATAGCTCGCGGAGTGCCGTGGATAAATTACCGCACCACTGTACCGCGAGATTGCTCCATGCAAGATCGAAGGTTGCAGTCGCTAACGGCAGGGATTCGATATCTCCCGCCAGATAATGGTCTGCGGCATCCTTCTGGCGTGCCTGAACAAGCATTGGCGGCGAGAGATCTAATGCCGTCACCTGCGCGTGACGCTCTCGCCAGCGGCGGCTCATCCAGCCAGGTCCACAACCCGCGTCCAGTACGTGGGTGTATTTACGCTGTGGGAGCATTGCCAGTAAGGCGTCAGCACTCTGGCGCTGTAGATCGGCGTGTTGCTCATAGTGTGCGGCTGCCCGCCCAAATGCCGCAGCAATGGCTTGTTTATTAACCGTTGCCATGCAGCACCTCCAGCAGACGGTCGATATCCTGCATTTCATGCGCTGCTGTTAGCGTTAAGCGCAGTCGCGCAGTACCAGCGGGTACGGTTGGTGGGCGAATTGCCGTGACCCAACAGCCTTGCTGGCGCAGTTTTTCTGCCAGTTGTAACGCACGGCTGTTATCACCGACGATCAATGGCTGGATGGCGCTGCATGAGTCAGCAAGCGTAAACGGCAAATCCTGCACTCCGGCACGAAAACGCGTTATGAGTGCCGCCAGTTTTTCGCGCCGTGTATCCCCCTCATCACTGCGAATGACCCCCAGCGACGCACGTAATGCCTGCGCCTGAGCGGGCGGCATACTGGTGCTGTAGATAAGATGGCGAGCGAATTGCAGCAGATAATCCGCCACGGTATCGGAGCAAAGCACCGCTGCCCCGCTGACGCCAAATCCTTTGCCAAAAGTCACCACCAGCAATTCTGGTTTTACCTTTTGCAGCCAGCAGCTGCCACGCCCCTGTTCCCCGATAACGCCCGTACCGTGGGCGTCATCGACCATCAACCAGCCATCGTGCTGTTGCGTTACCTGCTGGATTTCCTCCAGTGGCGCACTATCGCCGTCCATGCTGAACACACCTTCTGTCACTACCAGTTGCTGCCCCGGACAGGGGGAAGCAAGCAGTCGCGCCAGATGAGTGACATCGTTATGAGCAAAACGGCGAAGCGGCGACGGGCTTAAACTTGCAGCCTCCAGCAATGAGGCATGGCTAAGCCGGTCAGCAACAATACGGTCCTCTTTCGCCATCATCGCGGCAATGACTGCCTGATTAGCCGCAAAACCGGAGATAAACAGCAGCGCCCGTGAATAGCCCAGCCACTCGGCCAGTTCTTCTTCCAGCGCCTGATGCGCCACGCTATAACCGCTGACATGCCCGGAGCCGCCGCTACCGACACCAAATTGTTCCGCCCCCTGCTGCCAGGCGCGGATAATTTGCGGATGATGGCTTAAACCTAAATAATCGTTACTGGAAAAGTTCAGATACTGGCAATCATCTGCCACCAGCCAGCGTCCGGCTCCTTGTGCCACCGGATAACGGCGACGCAAGGCATCAGCAACACGCCGCGCATCAAGCGCCGCGTCGATTTTCTCCTGCCAGCTCATAGTGCTGCCGCGTTGTAATATTCGTCGGTGTCCGGGGTCATTAGTGCCTGCTCCAGACGCTGCTGTTGTTCGTTATCGCCCGCCAGAACGGCGGTTTGTTGCGGATTCAGCCCCAGTTTGCGGAACAGTTGCAGGTCTTTATCTTCTTCCGGATTCGGCGTGGTCAGCAGTTTGCAACCGTAGAAAATCGAGTTTGTGCCAGCCATAAAGCACATCGCCTGAGTCTGTTCGTTCATCTGCTCGCGTCCGGCAGAAAGGCGCACGTAAGAGGTCGGCATCATGATCCGCGCAACTGCAATGGTGCGAATAAAATCAAAGGCATCGACATCATCGTTATCCGCCAGCGGTGTGCCTTTCACCTTCACCAGCATGTTGATTGGCACGCTTTCCGGCGGCGTCGGCAGGTTTGCCAGTTGCAGCAATAATCCGGCGCGATCTTTTACTGTTTCGCCTAAACCCACAATGCCACCTGAGCAGACTTTGATCCCGGCGTCGCGCACTTTTTCCAGCGTATCGAGGCGTTCCTGATAGGTACGCGTGGTGATGATATTGCCGTAAAACTCCGGCGAGGTGTCGAGGTTGTGGTTGTAGTAATCCAGCCCGGCATTCGCCAGGCGCTGCGCCTGAGATTCACTCAACGTGCCCAGCGTCATACACGCCTCCAGCCCCATCGCTTTTACCCCCTGCACCATTTGTTCCAGGTACGGCATATCGCGTTCGTGGGGATTCTTCCACGCCGCGCCCATACAGAAACGCGTCGATCCCGCCGCTTTCGCTTTGCGCGCCGACTCCAGCACCTGTTCAACTTCCATCAACCGCTCGGCTTCCAGCCCGGTTTTGTAGCGCGAGCTTTGCGGGCAATATTTGCAATCTTCCGGACAAGCTCCGGTCTTAATCGACAGCAAAGTGCTGACCTGCACCTGACGAGGATCGAAATGCTGACGATGCACCTGCTGCGCTTCAAACAGCAGATCCAGCAACGGTTTTTCAAATAATTCTGTGACTTGCGACAATGTCCAGCGTGGGCGGTGAGCCATGGGGCTTCTCCAAAACGTGTTTTTTGTTGTTAATTCGGTGTAGACTCGTAAACCTAAATCTTTTCAATTTGGTTTACAAGTCGATTATGACAACGGACGATCTTGCCTTTGACCAACGCCATATCTGGCACCCATACACATCCATGACCTCCCCGCTGCCGGTTTATCCGGTGGCAAGCGCCGAAGGTTGCGAGCTAATTATGTCTGACGGCAGACGCCTGGTTGACGGTATGTCGTCCTGGTGGGCGGCGATCCACGGTTACAATCACCCGCAGCTTAATGCGGCGATGAAGTCGCAAATTGATGCTATGTCGCATGTGATGTTTGGCGGTATCACCCATGCGCCCGCCATTGAGCTGTGCCGCAAATTGGTGGCAATGACGCCGCAACCGCTGGAGTGCGTTTTTCTCGCGGACTCCGGCTCCGTAGCGGTAGAAGTGGCGATGAAAATGGCGTTGCAGTACTGGCAGGCCAAAGGCGAAGCGCGCCAGCGTTTTCTAACCTTCCGCAATGGTTATCATGGCGATACCTTTGGCGCGATGTCGGTGTGCGATCCGGACAACTCAATGCACAACCTGTGGAAAGGCTATCTGCCAGAAAACCTGTTTGCTCCCGCCCCGCAAAGCCGCATGGATGGCGAATGGGATGAGCGCGATATGGTGGGCTTTGCCCGCCTGATGGCGGCGCATCGTCATGAAATCGCGGCGGTGATCATTGAACCGATTGTCCAGGGCGCAGGCGGGATGCGCATGTACCATCCGGAATGGTTAAAACGAATCCGCAAAATGTGCGATCGCGAAGGTATCTTGCTGATTGCCGACGAGATCGCCACCGGATTTGGTCGTACCGGCAAACTGTTTGCCTGTGAACATGCAGAAATCGCGCCGGATATTTTATGTCTCGGTAAAGCCTTAACCGGCGGCACAATGACCCTTTCCGCCACGCTCACCACGCGCGAGGTTGCGGAAACCATCAGTAACGGCGAAGCCGGCTGCTTTATGCATGGGCCAACTTTTATGGGCAATCCGCTGGCCTGCGCAGCAGCAAACGCCAGCCTGGCGATTCTCGAATCTGGCGACTGGCAGCATCAGGTGGCGGCTATTGAAGGGCAGCTACGCGAGCAACTTGCCCCCGCCTGTGACGCCGAAATGGTTGCCGATGTGCGCGTACTGGGGGCAATCGGCGTGGTCGAAACCACTCGTCCGGTGAATATGGCAGCGCTGCAAAAATTCTTTGTCGAACAGGGTGTCTGGATCCGGCCTTTTGGCAAACTGATTTACCTGATGCCGCCCTATATTATTCTCCCGCAACAGTTGCAGCGTCTGACCGCAGCGGTTAACCGTGCGGTGCAGGATGAAACATTTTTTTGCCAATAACGGGAAGTCAGCGTGAGGGGTTCTGGCTACACTTTCTGCAAACAAGAAAGGAGGGTTCATGAAACTCATCAGTAACGATCTGCGCGATGGCGATAAGCTGCCGCATCGTCATGTCTTTAACGGCATGGGTTACGATGGCGATAATATTTCACCGCATCTGGCGTGGGATGATGTTCCTGTGGGAACGAAAAGTTTTGTTGTCACCTGCTACGACCCGGACGCGCCAACCGGCTCCGGCTGGTGGCACTGGGTAGTTGTTAATTTACCCGCTGATACCCGCGTATTACCGCAAGGGTTTGGCTCTGGTCTGGTAGCTATGCCAGACGGCGTTTTGCAGACGCGTACCGACTTTGGTAAAACCGGGTACGATGGCGCAGCGCCGCCGAAAGGCGAAACCCATCGCTACATTTTTACCGTTCACGCGCTGGATGTAGAACGTATTGATGTCGATGAAGGTGCCAGCGGCGCGATGGTCGGGTTTAACGTTCATTTTCACTCTCTGGCGAGTGCCTCAATTACTGCGATGTTTAGTTAATCACTCTGCCAGATGGCGCAATGCCATCTGGTATCACTTAAAGGTATTAAAAACAACTTTTTGTCTTTTTACCTTCCCGTTTCGCTCAAGTTAGTATAAAAAAGCAGGCTTCAACGGATTCATTTTTCTATTTCATAGCCCGGAGCAACCTGTGAACACATTTTCAGTTTCCCGTCTGGCGCTGGCATTGGCTTTTGGCGTGACGCTGACCGCCTGTAGCTCAACACCGCCCGATCAACGTCCTTCTGATCAAACCGCGCCTGGTACCTCTTCGCGCCCGATTCTGTCGGCAAAAGAAGCGCAGAATTTCGATGCTCAACACTATTTTGCATCCCTGACACCAGGTGCGGCAGCGTGGAATCCTTCCCCGATTACCCTGCCTGCGCAACCTGACTTTGTTGTCGGCCCGGCGGGTACTCAAGGTGTAACGCATACCACGATTCAGGCGGCGGTAGATGCGGCAATTATCAAGCGTACCAACAAGCGCCAGTATATTGCCGTGATGCCTGGTGAGTATCAGGGAACGGTATATGTCCCTGCCGCTCCGGGTGGAATTACTCTGTACGGTACAGGTGAAAAACCGATTGATGTGAAGATTGGGCTTTCCCTTGATGGTGGCATGAGCCCTGCCGACTGGCGTCACGACGTCAACCCGCGCGGCAAATATATGCCAGGTAAACCAGCGTGGTATATGTACGATAGCTGCCAGAGCAAACGCAGCGACAGTATCGGTGTTCTCTGCTCTGCGGTCTTCTGGTCACAAAATAATGGCCTGCAACTGCAAAACCTGACCATCGAAAACACGCTGGGCGATAGCGTAGATGCGGGTAACCATCCGGCGGTGGCACTGCGTACTGATGGCGACAAAGTGCAGATCAATAACGTCAACATTCTCGGTCGTCAGAACACCTTCTTTGTCACCAACAGCGGTGTGCAGAACCGTCTGGAAACGAATCGTCAGCCGCGTACGCTGGTGACCAACAGCTATATTGAAGGGGATGTGGATATCGTTTCTGGTCGCGGCGCAGTGGTGTTCGATAACACCGAATTCCGCGTGGTGAACTCCCGTACCCAGCAAGAAGCGTATGTGTTTGCACCGGCTACGCTGTCCAACATTTACTACGGTTTCCTCGCCGTAAACAGCCGTTTCAATGCTTCCGGTGATGGCGTGGCGCAACTGGGCCGCTCGCTGGATGTTGATGCCAATACCAACGGTCAGGTAGTGATCCGTGATAGCGCCATCAACGAAGGTTTTAACACAGCCAAACCGTGGGCTGATGCGGTGATCTCTAATCGTCCGTTTGCGGGTAACACCGGCAGCGTTGATGATAACGACGAAGTACAGCGCAATCTGAATGACACTAACTACAACCGCATGTGGGAATACAATAACCGCGGCGTGGGTAGCAAAGTGGTTGCAGAGGCGAAGAAGTAGGAGCTGTTAACTATGTGCCGGATGCGGCGTAATGAACTGAACCCCAAAACCTGGACAGTTTCAGTTAACCGGCTTTTTGATACTCAG
>OAZV01000014.1_pt1 | contig 98499 bp, 89 predicted proteins | sample 1475841 | NCBI WGS metagenome assembly OAZV01 (sample SAMEA2579928, study PRJEB22360) | human gut metagenome | biome: human gut; feature: human-associated habitat; material: faeces | place: Denmark | collected 2008/2010 | reverse complement strand
AGGGAGTTATTCCGGCCTGACAAGAGGAAATTTAAAATAATTTTCTGACCGCGCAACATTCAACCAAATCAGCCTAAAACTGCCAGTTTTTCGAGCGTTTCGAAGCCGTAACGCTGTAAAACGGGCAATAATTGTTCAGCTTCTGGCGTCATTGCCATACAAAAGGCAATATTCGCATCGGCAGATTTTGCATCCGGGGCTTCATGTTCTAACAGCCAGGCCGTTCGGCGAGCAATCGCTGCGCCAGAATCCACCAGCCGGGTTCCCTCTGGCAGCACCTGTAACAGTTCTTCTTGTAGTAGAGGGAAATGGGTACACCCCAGTACAACGGTATCTGGCGGCTCTTTCATTCTTAACCACGGGCGTAGGATACGTTTTAGCGCATCCAGAGAAACATCTTCGCCATGCAGCTTCGCTTCAGCCAACTCAACCATCTCTGCCGAGCCCAGCATTTCTATCTGGCATTCATTAGCGAAACGCGCGATCAGCTCATGAGTATAAGAACGTTTAACAGTTCCGCGGGTTGCCAGTAATCCGACAATGCCATTTGCCGTCAGACGTGCAGCAGGTTTAATCGCCGGCACGACACCAACAACCGGGAAGTCGAACTTTTCGCGTAATGCAGGAAGTGAAACGGTACTGGCGGTGTTGCAAGCAACCACAGCCAGCGCAAGGGGATAACGTTCTTGCACTGCGGTGACAATTTCCACCACTCGCTCAACAATAAACACTTCGCTTTTTTCGCCATACGGGAAAGCGACGTTATCGAAAGCATAAATGTAATGGAGATCCGGTAAGAGATGCCGGATCTCGTCATAGACCGACAACCCACCGACGCCGGAGTCAAACACCAGCACGGTGGGACGTGGTTCAGAAGGTGTAGCTGCCAGACAAGGTGTATTCCCGTCCTGCAGTTTGGTAGCCATAGACTGTCTCATAATCTTTGTCGAACAGGTTGGCTATTTTACCACGAACTGTCAGGTGAGAGGTGACCGGATACGCAACCGCAAGATCCCACAAGCTCACACCGCCCATTTTAACGGTTTGATAAGGATAAGAGGAGTAATCCTTATCATAACGAGAACCTAAGTACTGATAAGTAATCCCCCAGTCGAAGTCATACAACTGCCAGTCGAGCTGGTATTTCACCTGCTGTTTAGCACGGCGTAACAACGGCGTGTCAGTAATCGCGTTACGCGCATCAACATAATCATAACTCACAGTATGCGTCAGTGGTCCGGTATCAAAATTGGCGGTCGCCTCGACACCCTTAATCCGCGCTTTCCCTTCGTTGTAATATTTCAGGGTGTGATCATCATAATCGATCAAGTCACTGACATCGTTACGATATCCGGAAATACGCCAGTTAACCCCAGCAGTTAAGCCTTCAAACGCGCCTTCCCATTGTTTGCTTTTCTCAGGATTCAGATTCGGATTACCGTAGGAGCCGTACAGTTGCCCAAGATTTGGTGCCTTATAAGATGTTCCGTAGGAAGCAATAAAGCGATAACCTTCGATGAACTCCCAACCGGCGCTGGTTTGCCAGGTACCATGACGACCAAACTGAGAATTATCGTCGCTGCGTCCTGCGCCTTCAAAAGTAAAATCGCCGACTTGTTGCAGCCCAGTCAGATAGATGCCGGTATTACGTTGATCATATCCATCCTCAACATAAGCTGTGCCCGGTGCCGTGCTCTGCTTCTGCCAGTCAACACCCGCACCAATATTACCGTGGCCAATGATGATGTTGTTTGCCCACTGGACGGTGTACTGTTTCATCTCATCGAGCGTCGCGGACGAATCATAACGACCATAATGCGGATCGTAGTTGTAATCTTTGCTATGGCTGTAGCTGGTAATCAGTTGTGATTTAATCAGTTCGCCGTTATAGCGCAGTCCGGCATCCCAACTTTGGCTATAGAGTTTACGGGTATCGACCAGTGGCAAGCCGGGAGAATAATATGCGTCATAATTGGTACGATTATCATAGCCATAGCCGCGCACAAAGCCGCTCCAGACATCAGTAAAATTATGCTCCAGCGCGCCATAAAGCGTTTTACTTAAAAAACCATCGTTATCTGGCTGCGCTTGCGTTCCGGTATTACCATAGGCGACAACATCATAACCATGAGTATGGGCATAATCGCCCAACAGCGTTACCCGTGTCTTATCCCCCAGTTGTTGCTGTGTAGAGACATCATAGTTCTGATAACTATTGCTTCCCCACCCTGCTGAAATTTCCGTTCCGGGGTGATCGCGCGTCGTGATGATATTCACGACCCCGCCTATTGCATCTGAACCATAAACAGCGGAGCGCGGCCCACGGATATATTCAACACGCTGGACAAGCGCAATAGGGAACTGACTAAGATCAGCAGAACCACTCACCCCCGCCAAATTCAGGCGGACGCCATCAATTAACACCAACACATGACTGGCATTTGTACCGCGAATAAAAATAGATGAGAGCTGACCTGAACCGCCGTTTTGGGTGATATCCACGCCCGGAAGACGGCGCAGCACATCATTGACCGAGGTCGACTGCCAGCGGTCGATATCCTGACGCGTCACAACAGTAGTTGGCGCAAGCACAGTGCTGCGCGGTTGTTCAAAACGGTTAGCAGTAACGACGAGAGTATCCGGGCTGGTATCCTGTGCCCAAGCGGAAAATGCCGTGACGGAACACGCCGTCAGCAGCGAAGCTTTTTTAATCATTGTAAAGCATCCACAATAGAAGAAGGATGCCGCAGGTTTCATCAATATTACGCGATGATGAGAACCAGATGCGACGTTGGCCGGCAGGTCTTCGGGCTTGGAGGGGTATCTAAGATACTAAGAGATGATGACTTCCCACCGGATGGCAGTGTCCGCATAACGCAATCATCGCACCTTTCCTTACCGCTGCGCGTCAGCTCCAGATTCGCACTGGATTCCCTATTAACTCACAGGACCGGCAAGTGGATGCTACAGGTTGTAACAAGTTACTGTCCAGACGTAGCTCACAAATAGGAATTCATCAAGATCTGGACATCTGATGAGCAATCCCTACAATCGCCGCGTACTTTAATTTTTCAGGATACATCATGACCCCCGAACACCTTCCAACAGAACAGTATGAAGCGCAGTTAGCCGAAAAAGTGGTACGTTTGCAAAGTATGATGGCACCGTTTTCTGACCTGGTTCCGGAAGTGTTTCGCTCGCCGGTCAGTCATTACCGGATGCGTGCGGAGTTCCGCATCTGGCACGATGGCGATGACCTGTATCACATCATTTTCGATCAACAAACCAAAAGCCGCATCCGCGTGGATAGCTTCCCCGCCGCCAGTGAACTTATCAACCAGTTGATGACGGCGATGATTGCGGGTGTGCGTAATAATCCCGTTCTGCGCCACAAGTTGTTCCAGATTGATTACCTCACCACGCTGAGTAATCAGGCGGTGGTTTCCCTGCTGTACCATAAGAAGCTGGATGATGAGTGGCGTCAGCAGGCGGAAGCCCTGCGCGATGCACTGCGCGCGCAGAATCTGAATGTGCATCTGATTGGTCGGGCAACGAAAACCAAAATCGAGCTGGACCAAGATTACATCGATGAACGTCTGCCGGTCGCAGGGAAAGAGATGATCTACCGTCAGGTAGAAAACAGCTTTACCCAGCCGAACGCGGCGATGAATATTCAGATGCTGGAATGGGCGCTGGACGTCACCAAAGGCTCAAAAGGCGATTTACTGGAGCTGTATTGCGGCAACGGTAACTTCTCATTAGCCCTGGCGCGCAATTTTGATCGGGTATTAGCCACCGAAATCGCCAAGCCTTCGGTCGCTGCCGCGCAATACAACATTGCCGCTAACCATATTGATAACGTCCAAATTATTCGTATGGCGGCAGAAGAATTTACTCAGGCGATGAATGGTGTGCGCGAGTTTAATCGCCTGCAAGGGATCGACTTGAAGAGTTATCAGTGCGAAACCATTTTTGTCGACCCACCGCGCAGCGGTCTGGACAGTGAAACCGAGAAAATGGTGCAGGCGTATCCACGTATTCTGTATATCTCCTGCAATCCGGAAACGTTATGCAAGAATCTGGAAACATTAAGCCAGACGCACAAGGTCGAACGTCTGGCTCTGTTTGATCAGTTCCCCTACACGCACCATATGGAGTGCGGCGTATTACTGACCGCGAAGTAAAACCCATGCCGGATGCACCAGCATCCGGCATGATACTGATTACTCAGCAACTTCCTGCTTACGGTTACGCATCTTCGCGCCAATCCAGAACACCATAATGACGGACAGTACTGCCGGGAAGAAGTTAGAGCCGATATCCGGATATTCCGCACGAACCACCGTGCTGTACAGCAGTACGCCGAGAATAAAACAGGCAGCAGCCAGACCCGGCAAGCCTACCGGCATGGTGCGATTAAGATAACGTTGATGCAGGCAGTAAACCGTCAGCACCAGAGAAATAATCGGGAATACAGAAAATGGTACAATGGAGCTAAACAGCGCTGCGAAAGTACCATTAATCGATAAGCCAGCCACTAGCGCCAGCAGCAGCGTACCTCTATCTTGATTTGCTTGTTTCATTACTCGTCCTTCACATTTCCCGGAATAATTGCGGTTTTCTCTTGTTCACGGCGATACCAGTAATAAGCCCCTTTCGAAATCATTCGCAGCTGCAGTACCAGTCGCTCTTCTAATTGCCGGCGTTGCTCGACGCCGACATCCAACGCCTCGGCCCCCGCACTGAAGACAATCGTCACCATTGCTTCGGCTTGCGCTTCAGTAAACGCACGCGGCATATGGTTTTCGAGTTCAAGATAGTCCGCAAGTTCCGCAATGAAGTGCTGAATTTCACGCGCAACGGCGGCACGAAACGCAGCGGAGGTGCCGGAGCGTTCCCGCAATAATAACCGGAAGGCGTTAGGATTATTACCGATGAACTCCATAAATGTGGAGACCGAGGTACGGATCACACTCCCGCCTTTGGCGATACGCTGACGCGCCTGACGCATGAGTTGGCGTAGCATTAAACCACTCTCATCAACCATGGTCAGACCCAGTTCGTCTACGTCGCGGAAATGCCGATAAAAAGAGGTGGGAGCAATGCCTGCTTCTCGTGCCACTTCACGCAAACTCAGGCTGGCGAAGCTGCGTTCAGCACTTAATTGGCTAAATGCGGCTTCCACCAGCGAACGGCGGGTTTTTTCTTTTTGTTGCGCTCTTACGCCCATCACGATGTCTGAATCCTTGCCAAAAGTACTGCTGGCACTATACCAGAGAATGAACATACTGGATTGCTCCAGTGTTGTGAATGAACGGTAACGCAATAAAACATATTTACTGCAATTCTTTGGCCGGTTCTTTTACGTACAACAACGCCAGCATCGACAGCAACGTGCCTCCACCCAGATACCACGCCGGAGCCGTCAGACTATCCAGCAACACGATGGATTGCGTGGCGAAATATTGCGCAAAACCGCCAAAGATTGCTACGCCAATGCTATAAACCAGCGCGAAACCTAATGCCCGAATCCGTTTCGGCAACAGTTCAGAGATCAACAACATCACTGGCACACCGCCAAGCGTGGTAAAGCTGACCATCACGAAAACCACCGTCAGCAACATGCCAGGGCTTGGGTAATTCACCAACAGCCAGAATGACGGCCAGCTACAGAGAAGCACCATCACACGGGAGATTAAAATCAGCTTTTTACGCCCAACCGAATCACATAGCATCCCCACCAACAGCGCGCCCACAAACGTAATTACCCCCGCCAGTAACATCGCTGCATGAGAATAGTGTTGAGGCATTGCCAGATACTTCGCCGCCCATGTGCCATAGTAAAAGAGGGAAATATAGGTTGCTACCGTGCTACCAATAGCGAGTAAAACGCCATTAACGATAGTCGCCTTATGTTGCAGGAGCAGAGAAAACGCGCTTTCGCTGGTAGCAGCTTTTTTATTGCGCACTGGCTCAGGTACGTCATTTTCCAGGCTCAGACGCAACCAGCAACCGATAGGTGCTAATAACACGCCAATAAAAAACGGCACACGCCAGCCCCATTCTGCCATTACGGTTTCTGAACCTGTGGCGAACGGTAGCCATGCGCTTAAACCTAAAGCGACAACACCGCCAAAAGTTGTTGCCAGGCCTTGAGTCGCCAGTGACCAACTGCTGTAAAAGCCGCGACGATTTGCCGGAGCTGACTCCACCAGTAGCGACATTGAAGCCCCGACTTCACCACCTGCCGCAACACCCTGAATTAGACGCGCCAGCACCAGCGTTGCGGTTCCCCAATAGCCCGCCGTTTCATACGTCGGTGCGATGCCGATCATCAGCGTACCGAGGCTCATCAGAGCAATAGTGAACACCATCGCCGGTTTACGCCCGAAGCGATCGGCCCAGGCACCAACGATAATCCCACCGAGCGGACGCATAAAAAAGCTCACACCAAACGTTGCAAATGCCAGTAACAGCGCGACGTTATGATCGGCACTGGGTGGGAAGAAAAGCGTACTGATATAGACCACAAAAAAGTTGTAGACGCCAAAATCAAAAAATTCGAGCGCATTGCCAAACGCCGAGGCAAAGATCACCCGCCTGCCGCTGGGCTTTTTCTTCACACTCACGGTTTCATTTACGATCGCCGTCATTCCATGTTCCTTGCCAAAAAGTGTTGTTGTGTGTTGTTTTATTTATTGCAGCCAGGCTTCAACCAGTGCGCCCCAGTAGCTGCTTGCCGGGACCAGGCTTGCATCGTTAAAGTCGTAACCGGGGTTATGCACCATGCAGGAACCTTCCCCGACATCGCCATTACCGAATAACAGGAAACCGCCTTTGGGTTGGGCTTCCAGCATGAAAGAGAAATCTTCACTGCCCATCAGGGGTTTGATGCCAAACTCAGCCCGATCTTCACCAAATGTTTTGCACGCCACCTGCCAGGCGAAGCGCGCCATCTCCTCGTCATTTACTAATACCGGTGTACCGTTAACATGCGTAACCTCAGCCGTAGCGCCAAAGCTGGCAGCCTGGGCTTGTGCAAGAGCAGGAATACGGGTCAGAAGAAGTTGTCGGGTATCGCGGCTAAGAGAGCGGACACTGATTTTCATCTCAGCACTGTCAGGAATGACGTTAGCCGCCTCACCCGCAACAATGCTGCCGACGGTAATTACCGCCGCTTCCAGCGGATCAACATTGCGCGACACAATGCTTTGTAATGCGGTGGTGATATGTGCGGCAACCAGCACTGGATCGATGGCTTTGTGCGGGATCGCACCGTGTCCGCCACAACCACGAACCGTAATATGGAACTGATCCATTGACGCCATCAGCGCCCCAGGCTGGAAGAAAAACTTGCCGACCGGCAAACCCGGCATGTTGTGCATCCCGAAAATGACATCGCAGGGGAAACGATCAAAAAGCCCCTCTTTAACCATGATCTCACCGCCGTTAATCATCTCTTCCGCAGGCTGGAAGATAAGGCGTAACGTGCCGTTAAAACGGCGGGTTTCGGCAAAATAACGCGCAGCCCCCAGCAGTATGGTGGTATGCCCGTCATGCCCGCAGGCGTGCATTAAACCAGGATGTTTACTAGCCCAGGGCTTGCCACTATTTTCATAAATCGGCAACGCATCCATATCCGCCCGCAGGCCAATACTTTTCTCTCCGTCGCCCACTTTTAACGTGGCTACCACGCCGGTTGTCGCCAGCCCTTGCTCAACCTCATAGCCCCACTGGCGCAGCTTTTCCGCAACCAAAGCACTGGTTTTAAATTCTTGTAATCCCAGCTCCGGGTTTTCGTGGATCTGATGGCGGATCTCGCGAAGTTCTTCCTCAAACCCACGAATATAGTGTTCGATCATCGGCTATTCCTTTATTCACTTATAAGCAGGCTAATTAACGGATTATATTGATGGTATAAATACAAATAACTCATCAATATAAAATATTTATATATTTGTTTTATAAGAATATTTCATAAAGACAATAACAAAAAAGCACGCTTCGGCAAGATAAAACTATCAGCCATAAGAAAAAGCGATTAATAGTGAATAAATAAAATAAGAAGGAGGAAGACAAAGCAAAGGCCGCTCACGATATAGCCAGATAAATGACGGGGATCAATTGGCTTACCCGCGATAAAATGTTACCATTCTGTTGCTTTTATGTATAAGAACAGGTAAGCCCTACCATGCCACATTCCTACGATTACGATGCCATAGTAATAGGTTCCGGCCCCGGCGGCGAAGGCGCTGCAATGGGCCTGGTTAAGCAAGGTGCGCGCGTCGCAGTTATCGAGCGTTATCAAAATGTTGGCGGCGGTTGCACCCACTGGGGCACCATCCCGTCGAAAGCTCTCCGTCACGCCGTCAGCCGCATTATAGAATTCAATCAAAACCCACTATACAGCGACCATTCCCGACTGCTCCGCTCTTCTTTTGCCGATATCCTTAACCATGCCGATAACGTGATTAATCAACAAACGCGCATGCGTCAGGGATTTTACGAACGTAATCACTGTGAAATATTGCAGGGGAACGCTCGCTTTGTTGATGAGCATACGTTGGCGCTGGATTGCCCGGACGGCAGCGTCGAAACACTAACTGCTGAAAAATTTGTTATTGCCTGCGGTTCTCGTCCATATCATCCAACAGATGTTGATTTCCCCCATCCACGCATTTATGACAGCGACTCAATTCTTAGCATGCACCACGAACCGCGCCATGTACTTATTTACGGTGCTGGAGTGATCGGCTGTGAATATGCGTCGATCTTCCGCGGTATGGATGTAAAAGTGGATCTGATCAACACCCGCGATCGCCTGCTGGCATTTCTCGATCAAGAGATGTCAGATTCTCTCTCCTATCACTTCTGGAACAGTGGCGTAGTGATTCGTCACAACGAAGAGTACGAGAAGATCGAAGGCTGTGACGACGGTGTGATCATGCATCTGAAGTCGGGTAAAAAACTGAAAGCTGACTGTCTGCTCTATGCCAACGGTCGCACCGGTAATACCGATTCGCTGGCATTACAGAACATTGGGCTGGAAACTGACAGTCGCGGACAGCTGAAGGTCAACAGCATGTATCAGACCGCACAGCCGCACGTTTACGCGGTGGGCGACGTGATTGGTTATCCGAGCCTGGCGTCGGCAGCCTATGACCAGGGGCGCATTGCCGCGCAGGCGCTGGTGAAAGGCGAAGCCAACGCACATCTGATTGAAGATATCCCTACCGGCATTTACACCATCCCGGAAATCAGCTCTGTGGGCAAAACTGAACAGCAGCTGACCGCGATGAAAGTGCCATATGAAGTGGGCCGTGCCCAGTTTAAACATCTGGCACGTGCACAAATCGTCGGCATGAACGTGGGCACGCTGAAAATTTTGTTCCATCGGGAAACAAAAGAGATTCTGGGTATTCACTGCTTTGGCGAGCGCGCTGCCGAAATTATTCATATCGGTCAGGCGATTATGGAACAGAAAGGTGGCGGCAACACTATTGAGTACTTCGTCAACACCACCTTTAACTACCCGACGATGGCGGAAGCCTATCGGGTAGCTGCGCTAAATGGCTTAAACCGCCTGTTTTAACACTTTATCGAAATGGCCATCCATTCTTGCGCGGATGGCCTCTGCCAGCTGCTCATAGCGGCTGCGCAGCGGTGAGCCAGGACGATAAACCAGGCCAATAGTGCGGCGTGGTTCCGGCTTAATGCACGGCAGATAAACAACCCCATCGCGTTTGCGTTCCGGCGGCACAGCCAGCGCAGGCAGTAAAGTGATCCCGCTACCTGCCGCCACCATGTTGCGCAGAGTTTCCAGGCTGGTCGCGCGGAAGTGTGTATCTTCATCCGCCCCGGCTTCAAAACAGAAACCCATTGCCTGATCGCGCAAACAGTGACCATCTTCCAGCATCAGCAGTTTTTCCCCTGCCAGATCGGCCATCGGTACGCATTCGCGGTTCGCCCACGGGTGGTCTTCATAGATAGCCAGCAACATTGGCTCATCAAACAACGGCACTTCAATGAATGCTTCGCTCTCTTTCACCAGCGCGAGGATCACGCAATCGAGTTTGCCGCTGTCCAGTTGCGCCAGTAACTGGTGGGTCTGTGCTTCATGCAGATACATTTCCAGCTTTGGAAAGGTCTGGTGCAGCATCGGGATAATATGCGGTAGCAGGTACGGTCCAACCGTGGGAATCAAACCAATATGCAGCGGCCCGGACATCGTCTCGCCCTGCTGGCTTGCCATCTCTTTAAGGACTTTCACCTCACGCAGTACGGTACGCGCCTGATCCACCAGCAGCATTCCCGCCTGGGTGAACAACACTTTACGGCTGGTCCGCTCCAGCAACATCACGCCCAACTCATCTTCCAGCTTACGAATTTGCCCGCTAAGCGTCGGCTGGCTAACGTGGCAGGAATCTGCCGCACGCCGAAAATGGCGGTGTTCGGCCAATGCCACCAGGTACTCAAGATCACGAATATTCATTATCCATCCTCCATTGCCACGATAGTTCGCGGCGATAGGTAGCATAGCAACGAACGATTATCCCTATCAAGCATTCTGACTGATAATTGCTCACAGAAACGGAGCGGCACCTCTTTTAACCCTTGAAGTCACTGCCCGTTTCGAGAGTTTCTCAACTCGAATAACTAAAGCCAACGTGAACTTTTGCGGATCTCCAGGATCCGCTTTTTTTATTCTACAGGCCCACAGCAAGAGAGCCTGATAGTAACGGTTACTCAATCCGATCTTTGACAATAAAGAAGTAACACAGCGCCCCGGTGAACGTCACACAGGCCGCGATAACCAGCGCCAGATTAAACGAGTGTGTGGTATCCACTACCCAACCGGTTACGATCGGAGCAAAGGAAGCAAAAACAAAACTGCCAAAGTTTTGAATCCCGGCGATGGAAGCCACTTTTGTTTCTGACACCATCACCTGCACCAGCCCCCATGCAGATGTTCCCGCGAAATGCACGCAGAACAGCGCCATTGAGATAAACGCTACCGCCTGGGCTGGCGAGGAAGATTGCACGACCAGCAACGTGCCTAATGCCGACATCATCAAACCGCAGACAATAGCCGTTTTACGCGTCTTCGCCAGGTCATAGCCTTTTTTTGCCAGCCGATCGACAACAATACCGTTAACCCACATCCCGACCGCCGCCGCGAGGAAAGGAATTGCCGCCACCCAACCGGTTTTCGCCAGACTGAAGCCTTGCTCGGCTTGTAAATAACCGGGTAACCACGCGATGTAGAGCCAACCGGTATAATTGACGCCAGAGAAACCTAAAATCATCCCCCAGGTTGTCCGATGCTTAAACAGCGCCAGCCACTCGCTAAATTGTAATTGTGGACGCGGTTTAACCGGCGCGGAGAGATAGGTCCGTTCTTCGTCGGTCAGGACAAACTGCGCCCGGTTGCGATACCACGCGTACCAACAGATCCCAACCAGAATCCCCGCCACGCCGATGATGACGAACATTGCCCGCCAGCCCCATGCCAGTTGCATCAATACAAGAGCAGGAGGCGCGATAGCCTGACCGATAACGGTAGATGAGTTAAAAATCCCCAGCGCCGTGCCGCGTTCTTTTTGCGCATACCAGTCGGTGATCGACTTTACTCCCGCAGGCATAAATGGCGCTTCGCCAATACCCAGACCGATACGCATTAAAATAAAGTGGCTAAAAGAATTAACCATTCCTGTTAATGCCTGCATTAATGACCAGAATATTAAACCTGCGCCTAAAACTATTCGTGGGCCAAAGCGGTCTAGCAAAATACCGGAAGGAAGTTGTGAAAAACCATAAGACAGAGAAAATGCAGAAAGCAAAACACCAAACTCTGTCGCCGATAATCCTAACTCGCCACGAATCGCTTCACCTGCCACGCTCAATGATGAACGGTCGAGAAAATTAACGATCCCCGCCATAAATAATAAAACCAAGGTCACTGTCTGAATACGACGAATCCGTTGCGGTTTATTACCCGCAACACTGGTTGACACATCAATGTCCATTTTTAGCTCCTTGAGCGGAATTAATCGATTTGATGAATATTCAGAAAATAATTAAGCGAACCGCTATTACCAGTTCCACAATGTACCGTCTTCCAGTCGCGCGACGGGGAGATACGCTGGGTCATACGGATATTTCGCCGCCAGTTTCTCATCGAAAGAAATACCCAGCCCCGGTTCATCGCCTGGGTGCATATAACCTTCATCGAAGCGCCAGCTATGCGGGAAGACTTCAAGCATTTGTTCGGAATAGCCCATGTACTCCTGAACGCCAAAGTTTGGCACCCAGAGGTCAAAATGCAGCGCCGCCGCATGACAAACAGGCGATAAATCTGAAGGGCCATGCGAACCGGTACGTACCTGATAAAGCGATGCAAAATCGGCAATCCGTCGCATCCCGGTAATGCCGCCTGCATGGGTAATCGTCGTGCGAATATAGTCAATCAGCTGCTCTTCGATTAACTGCTTGCAGTCCCAGATACTGTTAAACACTTCACCGACCGCAATCGGCGTCACGGTATGCTGGCGAATCAGACGAAAACATTCCTGGTTCTCGGCAGGCGTCGGATCTTCCATCCAGAACAGGCGGTAATCCTCAATGCTCCTCCCAAAGCGTGCCGCTTCGATGGGGGTCAGGCGATGGTGCATGTCATGCAACAGATGTTCGTTAAAACCGAACTTATTACGCACCGCTTCAAATAACTTCGGCGTAAAATCGAGATACTTTTCTGAAGACCACAACTGCTCTTCTGGCCACAGGCCTTTGGTTGCTGGTTCATACGCCAGTCCTTTGCCCTTCGCCAGACCATAGGTGGTTTGCATACCCGGTACACCACACTGCACACGAATCGCCTTAAAGCCCATCTGCTGGTGCTTTGCATAGTCTTCAAGGACTTCATCAATCGTCCGCCCGGTGGTGTGGCAATAAACCATCACGCCTTCACGAGAAGCGCCACCAAGCAGTTGATACAATGGCATATTTGCCGCTTTAGCTTTGATATCCCACAACGCCATATCAATGGCAGAAATGGCCGACATCGTGACGGGACCACGTCGCCAGTAAGCTCCTTTATAAAAGAATTGCCAGATATCTTCGATACGGCTGGCATCGCGGCCAATTAATTGAGGACAAAGATGATCTTTCAGATAAGAAGCGACCGACAATTCGCGACCATTTAACGTGGCATCTCCTAATCCACAAAGTCCGCTTTCAGTGGTTATTTTAAGCGTAACGAAATTACGCCCGGGACAAGTAACAAAAACATCCACAGCAATAATTTTCATTATTGCAATCTCCTGTATTGTAAATAGACACTTCAAACTTAATTTTACGCCTACTACCATACAAGAGAGAAAAGGTGATTATTCAACCGTGATCACATTAAAAATAAAAATTTCTACCGAGGAGAAAAAACACCCTCAAAAACCACCTGAATAATTAGCCATCATCGTTAAAACAACACGTTAAATAATCACATAACAAACTCCGTTAATCATTAAAAATGAACACAGCAATAGAAATGAATTATATTCAATTAATTAAAGTATGTATTGGCTGATGTATTGAAAATATAATTTTTATGGAGAGAGTGAAGGTAAATAAGACGCAAGAATAAAAAGGAATGTGACAAATAATGGTTCTGGTTGGGCGTTAAATTTAAGGTCACCAGAATGCTGACAAATTTCTGCCTGATGCGGCGTAAACGCCTTATCCGCCTACGAAGTGTCACACTTTGTAGGCGTGGTAAGCTCCCCATTTTCAGGGGAGCAATATAAACAAATTACCCCAACCGCGCCTGCGCAAAAGCAATCGCCTGCGCCACCTGTTGCGGTGAGACACCGCCTTTTGCTGCACGCTTGTCGAGGCACGATTGCAGCGACAGAATCGGATAGACATCTTCGCCAATCACCTGGCTGAATTTCTGCAACTCACTGAGCGGCAGATCTTCCAGCGCTTTGCCCTGACGAATGGCTTCCACCACAGCTTCACCCACAATATGGTGCGCCTCGCGGAACGGTACGCCTTTCGCCACCAGATAATCCGCCAGTTCAGTAGCGTTGGCGTAACCCTGCTGCGCCGCTTCCTGGCAACGCGGACGTTTCACCTGAATGCCGTCCAGCACCAGCGCCGCCATATGCAGGCAGTCCAGCCAGGTATCGAGCGCGTCGAACAGACCTTCTTTGTCTTCCTGCATATCTTTGTTGTAAGCCAGCGGCAAACCTTTCAGCGTCATCATCATGCCGGTTAACGCCCCCTGCACCCGACCGCATTTACCGCGAATCAGCTCCAGCGCATCCGGGTTTTTCTTCTGCGGCATTAATGATGAACCGGAAGTCACACGGTCAGAAAGCTCCACAAACCCCGCTTCGCCGGTGTTAAAGAAAATCAGATCTTCAGCAAAACGCGACAGATGCACCATGCCGATAGCGGCAGCAGAAAGCAGTTCCAACACATGGTCACGGTCAGAAACGCTGTCGAGACTGTTACGGGTCGCCGAAGCAAAGCCCAGCCAGCCTGCTAACTGTTCACGGTCGATTTCATAGGCCGTTCCTGCCAGTGCGCCACAGCCTAGCGGGCTGACATCCAGACGCTTAAGCGCGTCCTGCAAACGGCTTTCATCACGCGCCAGCATCTCAACGTAGGCCAGGCACCAGTGAGCGAACGTCACCGGCTGGGCGCGTTGCAGGTGAGTGTAACCCGGCATCACCGCGTCCTGATTGTTCTGCGCGGTCTCGACCAGAGCGGATTGTAACTGCCGGTTAGCCGTCAGCAACTCGCTAACGGTATCTTTGCACCACAGTTTCAGGTCAGTTGCTACCTGATCATTACGGCTACGCCCGGTATGCAGTTTTTTGCCTAACTGACCCACTTTGTCGATCAGTTTGCCTTCCACCCAGCTATGGATATCTTCGGCGTCGCTTTCAAGGATTTGTTGTGGCCTGGCGCGAACATCTTCCAGCAGCACGTTCAGCGCCTCTTCCAGTTGCGCCTGCTCTTCTGCGGTTAACACGCCGACCGTTACCAGGGCTTTGGACCAGGCCACAGAGCCAACAATATCCTGCTCCGCCAGACGGTAATCAAAGCGCAGTGAGTCGTTGAATTGTTTGAACCGTTGATCTGCTGCCTGGGTAAAACGCCCGCCCCAAAGTGCCATAACTCTGTTTCCTTATTTTGAAATTCAATGCCGGAAAGCTGCGCCTCCGGCCAACAAAACTTAAGCTAAAATCCGCGTACCCATCGGCATACCGTTAAACAGTGCCGGAAGCTGTTCCGCATGACGCCAGGAGGCGATATCTACCGGACGGCCCAACGTGCGCGCAGCATCCAGCGCCGCGTTCACTTTCACAATCATGCCGTCAGTAATAATGCCCTGCTCAATCAGTTGTTCTGCTTTCGCGGCGGTCATTTCGGCAATACGTTGCCCTTTGCCGTCGAGAATGCCGCTGACGTCAGAGAGCAAAATCAGATCCGCGCCCAGCGTTGCCGCCAGCGCCGTCGCCGCCTGGTCGGCATTGACGTTCATCAGTTGCCCTTCGTCTGTTACGCCAATAGAGCTGACCACCGGCAGATAACCGTTCTCCAGCAAGCTGTTGATAAGCTTAGACGAACCTGGCTGCGCCAGTCCAACATGGCCTAACTCTTCATCAAGCTGGGTCACTTTGACGCTGTCGCCGTCACCGAGAAACAAACCTACGGCCGCAATCTGATGTTTCTTCGCCCATGCCAGCAGGGTTTTATTTGCCGTTCCCGCCAGAGCTCCGGTGATAATGTCTATCTGATCCGCAGGCGTCACCCGCAGGCCATTTTTCTTTTTCACCGGCAGATTCAGCCATTTCATCAGCTCATCCACCACGCAACCGCCGCCGTGCACAATCACCAGCGGACGCTGATGTGACTCGCGATAATTCACCAGTGCGCTAAACAGACGTTCCAGCGCCTCTTCACTATCCAGCAGTACGCCACCCAGTTTGATAATTAATGGATTCATCATTGCACCCTTAAATAAGAGACTGCGTTTCCGCATAGCCGAAACGAATATTGGCGCACTGCACCGCTTGTGCCGCCGCGCCTTTCAGTAAGTTGTCTTCGGTCGCCACAATAATCAGATGCTCGCCCTGAACGGCAAAACCGATATCGCAGAATGGCAGTCCAACGACATTTTTCAGCGCCGGAACGCCTTTGTCATACAGCCGCACCAGTGGTTTATGGGCATACGCCTGCTGTAACGCTTGCGCCACTTGCACCTGTCTCACACCCGGTTTCAGGCGGCAGGTAATGGTTTCGAGAATGCCGCGCGGGAAATTGCCCAGATGCGGGGTGAAGATAACGTCAGCACCGAGGTGTATGGCGATCTCTGGTTGATGGCGATGGGTAAAGACGCCATACGGTTGCAGGCTAACTTCACAAAAACTATTTGAAATCGCTGCCTTACGTCCTGCACCGCTCACGCCGCTGGTGGCGTTGATCACCGGCCACTGATTGAGGTCAAGAAGATCGGCATCAATCAACGGTTTCAGCGCCAGCTGTGCTGCCGTCGGATAACAGCCTGGCACGGCAATCAAGTTCGCTTCTTTTAATTTATTACCGCACCACTCCGCCAGACCGTAGGCTGCCTGTTCCAGCAGTTCCGGGTATTGATGGGTAAAGCCGTAATATTTTTCATAGAAGGCGACATCGTTAACACGAAACGCGCCGGAAAGGTCGAACACCACACAGCCTGCTTCAAGAAATTGCGGCGCTAAATCGTGGCTGACTTCATGGGCGGTGGCGAGAAACACCACGTCCACCCCTGGGCTAAACTCGCTGATATCCGACATCGGCTGCAACGGCAGATCAACGATGCCTTTTAGCTGCGGATGCAAATCGGAGATTAACTTTCCCGCATCATTGCTTTGCGCTGAAACAGTCAAAGCGGTTATGTTCATATGCGGATGGCGATTTACATAGGTCACTAGCTCTGCGCCAGCGTAGCCGCTGGCACCCACAATCAGCGTATTCAACATCGGGGCTATTCACCTTCTTATGTCTGGTTGCCAGGTTAAACGTAAAACATTCACCTTACGGCTGGTGGGTTTTATTACGCTCAACGTTAGTGTATTTTTATTCATAAATACTGCATGAATATTGATACTATCATGACCAGAGGTGTGTCAACAATGAAAAACAAATTACCGCCATTTATCGAGATTTACCGTGCTCTGATTGCTACACCTTCAATAAGCGCCACGGAAGAGGCACTCGATCAAAGCAATGCAGATTTAATCACTCTGCTGGCGGACTGGTTTAAGGATTTAGGCTTCAATGTGGAAGTACAGCCTGTGCCAGGAACTCGCAACAAATTTAATATGCTGGCCAGTTGCGGACAGGGGGCTGGCGGTTTGTTGCTGGCGGGGCATACCGATACGGTGCCATTTGATGACGGACGCTGGACGCGCGATCCATTTACGTTGACGGAGCATGACGGCAAGCTTTACGGCTTAGGCACCGCCGACATGAAAGGCTTTTTTGCGTTTATCCTTGATGCGCTACGCGATGTCGACGTCACGAAGCTTGAAAAACCGCTCTACATTCTGGCGACTGCCGATGAAGAAACCAGTATGGCCGGAGCGCGTTATTTTGCCGAAACTACCGCCCTGCGCCCGGATTGCGCCATCATTGGCGAGCCAACGTCGCTGCAACCGGTACGCGCGCATAAAGGTCATATCTCTAACGCCATCCGTATTCAGGGCCAGTCGGGCCACTCCAGCGATCCAGCACGCGGAGTTAACGCTATCGAACTGATGCACGACGCCATAGGGCATATTTTGCAATTGCGCGATAACCTGAAAGAACGTTATCACTACGACGCGTTTACCGTGCCATACCCTACGCTCAACCTCGGGCATATCCACGGTGGCGACGCTTCTAACCGTATTTGTGCTTGCTGTGAGTTGCATATGGATATTCGTCCGCTGCCAGGCATGACACTCAATGAACTTAATGGTTTGCTCAACGATGCATTGGCTCCAGTGAGCGAGCGCTGGCCGGGTCGTCTGACGGTCGACGAGCTGCATCCGCCGATCCCTGGCTATGAATGCCCACCGAATCATCAACTGGTTGAAGTGGTTGAGAAATTGCTCGGAGCAAAGACCGAAGTGGTGAATTACTGTACCGAAGCGCCGTTTATTCAAACGTTATGCCCGACGCTGGTTCTGGGGCCTGGCTCAATTAATCAGGCTCATCAGCCTGATGAATATCTGGAGACGAGGTTTATCAAGCCCACCCGCGAACTGATCACCCAGGTGATTCACCATTTTTGCTGGCATTAAAACGTAGGCCAAACAATGTCGGATGCGATGCTTACGCATCTTATCCGACCTACACCTTTGGTGTTACTCGAGGCGATTTTTTAACATTCCCATAAGTTACGCTTATTTAAAGCGTCATGAATTTAATGGCGTAAATTCCTGCTATTTATTCGTTTGCTGAAGCGATTTCGCAGCATTTGACGTCACCGCTTTTACGTGGCTTTATAAAAGACGACGAAAAGCAAAGCCCGAGCATATTCGCGCCAATGCGACGTGAAGGATACAGGGCTATCAAACGATAAGATGGGGTGTCTGGGGTAATATGAACGAACAATATTCCGCATTGCGTAGTAATGTCAGTATGCTCGGCAAAGTGCTGGGAGAAACCATCAAGGATGCATTGGGAGAACACATTCTTGAACGCGTAGAAACTATCCGTAAGTTGTCGAAATCTTCACGCGCTGGCAATGATGCTAACCGCCAGGAGTTGCTCACCACCTTACAAAATTTGTCGAACGACGAGCTGCTGCCCGTTGCGCGTGCGTTTAGTCAGTTTCTGAACCTGGCCAACACCGCCGAGCAATACCACAGCATTTCGCCGAAAGGCGAAGCTGCCAGCAACCCGGAAGTGATCGCCCGCACCCTGCGCAAACTGAAAAACCAGCCGGAACTGAGCGAAGACACCATAAAAAAAGCAGTGGAATCGCTGTCGCTGGAACTAGTCCTCACGGCTCACCCAACCGAAATTACCCGTCGTACACTGATCCACAAAATGGTGGAAGTGAACGCCTGCTTAAAACAGCTCGATAACAAAGATATCGCCGACTACGAACATAACCAGCTGATGCGCCGCCTGCGCCAGTTGATCGCCCAGTCATGGCATACAGATGAAATCCGTAAGCTGCGTCCAAGCCCGGTAGATGAAGCCAAATGGGGCTTTGCCGTAGTAGAAAACAGCCTGTGGCAAGGCGTACCGAATTACCTGCGCGAACTAAACGAACAACTGGAAGAGAACCTCGGCTACAAACTGCCCGTCGAATTTGTTCCGGTACGTTTTACCTCGTGGATGGGCGGTGACCGCGACGGCAACCCGAACGTCACTGCCGATATCACCCGCCACGTCCTGCTGCTCAGTCGCTGGAAAGCCACCGATCTGTTCCTGAAAGATATTCAGGTGCTGGTTTCTGAACTGTCGATGGTTGAAGCGACCCCTGAACTGCTGGCGCTGGTTGGCGAAGAAGGTGCCGCAGAACCGTATCGCTATCTGATGAAAAACCTGCGTTCTCGCCTGATGGCGACACAGGCATGGCTGGAAGCGCGCCTGAAAGGCGAAGAACTGCCAAAACCAGAAGGCCTGCTGACACAAAACGAAGAACTGTGGGAACCGCTCTACGCTTGCTACCAGTCACTTCAGGCGTGTGGCATGGGTATTATCGCCAACGGCGATCTGCTCGACACCCTGCGCCGCGTGAAATGTTTCGGCGTACCGCTGGTCCGTATTGATATCCGTCAGGAGAGCACCCGCCATACCGAAGCGCTGGGCGAGCTGACCCGCTACCTCGGTATCGGCGACTACGAAAGCTGGTCAGAGGCCGACAAACAGGCGTTCCTGATCCGCGAACTGAACTCCAAACGTCCGCTTCTGCCGCGCAACTGGCAACCAAGCGCCGAAACGCGCGAAGTGCTCGATACCTGCCAGGTGATTGCCGAAGCGCCGCAAGGCTCCATTGCCGCCTACGTGATCTCGATGGCAAAAACGCCGTCCGACGTGCTGGCTGTCCACCTGCTGCTGAAAGAAGCGGGTATCGGGTTTGCGATGCCGGTTGCTCCGCTGTTTGAAACCCTCGATGACCTGAACAACGCCAACGATGTCATGACCCAGCTGCTCAATATCGACTGGTATCGCGGCCTGATTCAGGGCAAACAGATGGTGATGATTGGCTATTCCGACTCAGCAAAAGATGCGGGCGTGATGGCAGCTTCCTGGGCGCAATATCAGGCACAGGATGCATTAATCAAAACCTGCGAAAAAGCGGGTATTGAACTGACGCTGTTCCACGGTCGCGGCGGTTCCATTGGTCGCGGCGGCGCACCTGCTCATGCGGCGCTGCTGTCACAACCGCCAGGAAGCCTGAAAGGTGGCCTGCGCGTGACTGAACAGGGCGAGATGATCCGCTTTAAATATGGTCTGCCAGAAATCACCGTCAGCAGCCTGTCGCTGTACACCGGGGCGATTCTGGAAGCCAACCTGCTGCCACCGCCTGAGCCGAAAGAGAGCTGGCGTCGTATTATGGATGAACTGTCTGTTATCTCTTGCGATGTCTACCGCGGCTACGTACGTGAAAACAAAGATTTTGTGCCTTACTTCCGCTCCGCTACGCCGGAACAAGAATTGGGTAAACTGCCGTTGGGTTCACGTCCGGCGAAACGTCGCCCGACCGGCGGCGTCGAGTCACTGCGCGCTATTCCGTGGATTTTCGCCTGGACGCAAAACCGCCTGATGCTCCCCGCCTGGCTGGGTGCAGGTACGGCGCTGCAAAAAGTGGTCGAAGATGGCAAACAGAGCGAGCTGGAAGCCATGTGCCGCGATTGGCCATTCTTCTCGACGCGTCTCGGCATGCTGGAGATGGTCTTCGCCAAAGCAGACCTGTGGCTGGCGGAATACTATGACCAACGCCTGGTAGACAAAGCACTGTGGCCGTTAGGTAAAGAGTTACGCAATCTGCAAGAAGAAGACATCAAAGTGGTGCTGGCGATTGCCAACGATTCTCACCTGATGGCCGATCTGCCGTGGATTGCAGAGTCTATTCAGCTACGGAATATTTACACCGACCCGCTGAACGTATTGCAGGCCGAGTTGCTGCACCGCTCCCGCCAGGCAGAAAAAGAAGGCCAGGAACCGGATCCTCGCGTCGAGCAGGCGTTAATGGTCACTATTGCCGGGATTGCGGCAGGTATGCGTAATACCGGCTAATCTTCCTCTCCTGCAAACCCTCGTGCTTTTGCGCGAGGGTTTTCTGAAATACTTCTGTTCTAACACCTTCGTTTTCAATATATTTCTGTCTGCATTTTATTCAAATTCTGAATACACCTTCAGATATCCTTAAGGAATTGTCGTTACATTCGGCGATATTTTTTTCAAGACAGGTTCTTACTATGCATTCCACAGAAGTCCAGGCTAAACCCCTTTTTAGCTGGAAAGCCCTGGGTTGGGCACTGCTCTACTTTTGGTTTTTCTCTACTCTGCTACAGGCCATTATTTACATCAGTGGTTATAGTGGCACTAACGGCATTCGCGACTCGCTGTTATTCAGTTCGCTGTGGTTGATCCCGGCATTCCTCTTTCCGAAGCGGATTAAAATTATTGCCGCAGTGATCGGCGTGGTGCTATGGGCGGCCTCTCTGGCGGCGCTGTGCTACTACGTCATCTACGGTCAGGAGTTCTCGCAGAGCGTTCTGTTTGTGATGTTCGAAACCAACACCAACGAAGCTAGCGAGTATTTAAGCCAGTATTTCAGCCTGAAAATTGTGCTTATCGCGCTGGCCTATACGGCGGTGGCAGTTCTGCTGTGGACACGCCTGCGCCCGGTCTATATTCCAAAGCCGTGGCGTTATGTTGTCTCTTTTGCCCTGCTTTATGGCTTGATTCTGCATCCGATCGCCATGAACACCATCATCAAAGGCAAACCGATTGAAAAAACGCTGGATAGTCTGGCATCGCGAATGGAACCCGCAGCACCATGGCAATTTATTTCCGGCTACTACCAGTACCGCCAGCAACTTAACTCGCTGACCAAATTACTCAACGAAAACAATGCGCTGCCGCCGCTGGCTAATTTCAAAGATGAATCGGGTAACGAACCGCGCACCTTAGTGCTGGTGATTGGCGAGTCGACCCAGCGTGGACGCATGAGTCTGTACGGTTATCCGCGTGAAACCACGCCGGAGCTGGATGCGCTGCATAAAACCGATCCGAATCTGACCGTGTTTAATAACGTGGTGACGTCTCGTCCGTACACCATTGAAATCCTGCAACAGGCGCTGACCTTTGCCAATGAAAAGAACCCGGATCTGTATCTGACGCAGCCGTCGCTGATGAACATGATGAAACAGGCGGGTTATAAAACCTTCTGGATCACCAACCAGCAGACGATGACCGCCCGCAATACCATGCTGACGGTATTTTCGCGCCAGACCGACAAGCAGTACTACATGAACCAGCAACGTACGCAGAGTGCGCGTGAATACGACACCAACGTGCTGAAGCCGTTCCAGGAAGTGCTGAAGGACCCTGCGCCGAAGAAACTGATCATCGTTCATCTGCTGGGTACGCATATCAAGTACAAGTACCGTTATCCGGAAGATCAGGGCAAATTTGACGGTAATACAGAGCATGTTCCACCGGGATTAAACGCAGAAGAGCTGGAGTCATATAATGATTATGACAATGCTAACCTGTACAACGATCACGTGGTTGCCAGCCTGATTAAAGACTTTAAAGCGACCGATCCGAACGGTTTCCTGGTTTACTTCTCTGACCACGGTGAAGAGGTTTACGACACGCCGCCGCATAAAACCCAGGGGCGTAACGAAGACAACCCGACGCGTCATATGTACACCATTCCGTTCCTGCTGTGGACGTCAGAAAAATGGCAAGCGACTCATCCGCGTGATTTCTCACAGGATGTTGATCGTAAATACAGCCTGGCGGAACTGATCCACACCTGGTCAGATTTGGCGGGCTTATCTTACGACGGTTACGATCCAACCCGTTCAGTGGTGAATCCGCAGTTCAAAGAAACTACCCGCTGGATTGGTAACCCGTATAAGAAAAACGCACTGATCGATTACGACACTCTGCCGTATGGCGATCAGGTGGGTAATCAGTAATTATCAGCCAGATGTTATTTGCCGGATGCGACGCTTGACGCGTCTTATCCGGCCTACAGATCGCGGCGGTAGGCCGGATAAGGCGTTTACGCCGCATCCGGCAATACAAGTCGACTGAAACTGCCGCAATGTTTACATCTCACTCCCATCAGGCCACACTTTTCAGGTGGCCTTTTTTCATAATGCCAGTTACTGTTTTCCCGTCTACATACCTAAGGGAATAACATGTATCACGACGTCAGCTATCTGCTCTCCCGCCTGATCAACGGCCCGCTGTCCCTGCGCCAGATTTACTTTGCCAGCAGCAACGGCCCGGTGCCCGATCTTGCGTATCAGGTCGATTTTCCACGGCTGGAAATTGTGCTGGAAGGTGAGTTTATTGATACCGGCGCTGGAGCAGCGTTAGTTCCCGGCGATGTGCTGTACGTCCCTGCTGGTGGCTGGAATTTTCCACAATGGCAAGCCCCCGCCACCACCTTTAGCGTGCTGTTTGGCAAACAGCAACTCGGCTTCAGCGTTGTGCAATGGGATGGCAAACAATATCAAAATCTGGCGAAGCAACACGTCGCCCGACGCGGCCCGCGCATTGGTTCTTTTCTGCTACAAACGCTCAATGAAATGCAAATGCAGTCGCAGGAGCAGCAAACGGCCAGACTTATCGTCACCAGCCTGCTTAGCCACTGCCGCGATTTGCTCGGCAGCCAAATACAGACCGCCTCACGCAGCCAGGCTCTATTCGAAGCTATTCGTGATTATATCGACGAACGCTATGCCTCCGCACTTACCCGCGAATCTGTCGCACAGGCGTTCTATATTTCGCCAAATTACCTCTCGCACCTGTTTCAAAAAACGGGGGCCATTGGTTTTAACGAATACCTGAATCACACGCGACTGGAGCACGCTAAGACATTATTGAAAGGCTATGACCTGAAGGTAAAAGAAGTGGCGCACGCCTGCGGCTTTGTCGACAGCAACTACTTCTGCCGTCTGTTTCGTAAAAATACCGAACGCTCGCCGTCGGAATATCGTCGGCAGTACCACAGCCAACTGACAGAAAAACCGACTACTCCAGAATGAGATGGGTTTGCTGCGGCGCAGAAAGCACTTTGCGTACCGCGCTCATCACCCGCTGCGGCTCACGCAGGAAAGCGTAGATGCTGCATTGCACGTAGCGGCAATGTTCAAATCGCTCGGCACCGGCAAGCTCGATATCCGTAATCAACAGAGCAACATCCGCCCGACGGATATCCTCGTCCGCTAAACGATTCTCCGTTCCCAGCGCGCCCTGAGTTTCAATGCTGACGCCCCACTTCTCTAACAGGCACAACTTTTCCAGCCGTTCCGCCGCCATATAAGTATGCGCCACGCCACTGACGCAGGCGGTTACTGCCACCAGGTATGCCATTTTAACCTCCCACGGTAACCTGAAATCCGGCCCGTTCTGCCATTTCGCGCATCGTTGCCACATCAGCTGACGACGGCGCAGGCACCTCTTTCATCGACCATGTTTTCCCCAGCAGGCGGTATTTCGGTTCGCCGTACTGATGAAACGGTAACAGATGGATCTGCCTGATATTCAGCGGGATCAGCACGTCCAGAGCCTGCTGCATATTCTCCCGACTGAGCGTGAAACCGGGGATCAGCGGTAAACGCGGGATCACGTTGACACCCTCACTCACCAGCAAACGCAGATTCTCCAGCACGCGTGGCAGGTTCATCTTCACCACATCCCGCGCCTGAGTCGCGTCCATAATTTTTAAATCGAACAACACTTCATCGCACAATTTCGCCAGCGGTAACAGCTTGCTGGCTGGCGCGTCTCCGGCAGTTTCGATGGCGCATGACACACCCCACAACCGCAGCCGCTGTAAAAAAAGAGTAGCAAACTCCGCCTGCATTAACACTTCGCCGCCAGAAAGCGTGACGCCGCCGCCGGACGTGCGAAAGAAAATGTCATCTTTCATCACTTCCCGTTCCAGAGCGTCAAGGCTGATATCGCGACCAATCCGTTCAAACGCACCGGAGGGGCATTCATCCGCATCACGCAAACATTTCGCACAGTGCAGACATTTCGCCTCTCTGCGTACAGTCTGGATTTTGCCGGAGATCGACTCCGGATTAGCACACCACGGGCAAAGATGTGGACAGCCTTTAAAAAAGACCACCGTACGAATGCCCTCGCCGTCATTCAGTGAATAACGCTGAATGTTGAAAATGCGCGCCACATCATTGCGGCGCGTTTCCACAACGTTACAGCTGATGCGCTGTCCGGCGGATGATGTCATCCTGGATCTCCTTCGACAATTCGACAAAGAAGGCGCTGTATCCGGCAACGCGCACCACCAGCCCGGCATAATCTTGTGGGCGCTGTTGCGCTTCCCGCAACGTGTCGGCGTTCACCACGTTAAACTGAATATGCTGCAACTTAAGCTGGGTAAACGCCCGTAAGAAGTCGGCCAGTTTGCGTAATCCCGCTTCACCTTCCAGGGTCGCCGGAGTGAATTTCACGTTCAGCAACGTACCGTTAGACAGCAGCGTATTATCGAGCTTACTGACTGACTTCAGTACCGCTGTTGGCCCTTGTGCGTCCTGGCCCAGCATGGGTGACAAGCCGCCGTCTGCCAGCTGTTCTCCGGCAAAACGACCGTCTGGCGTCGCGCCAACCACCGCTCCCAACGGGACGTGAGCAGAAACGGTATACGATCCCGGCGTGAAGTAGCCGCCGCGCGGGTTCTGGTATTTTTCCACTTCTTTGCAGTAGTGGCGTAACAGTTCGGCGCTGATGTTATCCACCTCGTCGATATCGTTACCGTATTTCTCGAAGCGGTTAATTAAGCGAGCACGGACTTTTTCGCCTTCTGGCGTTGCGAAGTTGGCTTTTAATACCGACAGCAATTCGTCAAAACTTAAACGCTGTTGCTCAAAAACCATACCTTTCAACGCATGGAGAGAATCGCTCAGGTTGGCGATACCGATCCCCTGTACGCCGGAGAAGTTATAACGCGCACCGCCATCGGTAATATCGCGGCCTTTTTCCAGACAATCGCTGATAAACGATGAGAGCAGCGGTACAGGTGCCCAGTCACGGTGACCGATATCGCAAATATTGCTGCCCTCAACCATCAGGGTGATGTAGTGGCTGATCTTGGCGCGGATCTGCTCCAGTAAACCTTCATAAGTCAGCGCAGCATTGCCTTCATTTTCATGCAGGCAGATTTCCATCACTTTCAGCAGATTAAACATCGCGATGTCATGCAAGCCGTAGGTTCTGCCGGGAATAGATAATTCCACACAGCCCACTACGGAATAGTCGCGCGCATCTTCCAGCGAAACGCCACGGTTGAGGAACGCTGGCACCACCACTTCATCGTTAAAGATTTGCGGAATACCGGTGCCGAGGCGAATGGTTTCTGCGGTTTTCATCAGGAACGGCGTGTCGATCAAGGCGTTAGTGCGCACGCCGAGGTTCGGTTGCGGTAATTGCACGCTTTGATAAGCGTCAAGGCAAAGGAACGAAAGCACGTTCACCGCGCTACGTCCGTTCTCGGTTAACCCGCCGAGCAGTGCGGTATAGCCGGTAGGGAAACCTGCGAAATAACGCGCGCTACTGGTGGAGCGCAACAGCACGATGTCGTTGCATTTCACCCATAAAGATTCGAGCAGTTCTTTCAGGAATGCCGGATCTTCGCCCTGGGTTAATGATGCCTGATAGAACGGCAACATATACTGGTCGAAGCGCCCCAACGATAGCGAACTGGCGTTGGATTCGTATTGCAGAATGATGTTCATGTACCAGAATAACTGGCACGCCTGCCAGAACGTCTGCGGCTTATGTTCGGCGTTATGGCGGGAGATCTCCGCAATGGTCAGCAGTTCTTCGCGACGCGGGCCATCAGTGCAGCTTGCCGCCATCGTTTCCGCCAGTTCGGCGTAACGCAAAATATGTTTCTGCGAGGCTTCCAGCAGTAACAGCGCTGCCTGATAAAAGTGATTCTCCGGCTGTTGCTGACAATGTTGCTGCATCTGTGCCACCAGCTCCCCCAGCCCGTGATTCAGCAGGCGCGGGTAATCAATAATAATGTGCCCCTGGCCTTTATCCGTCTGGTTGATGCTGAAAATCTGCGTGCTGGTCGCGGCTTTTACTTCATCCGTCATCTGCCCGTTGATGAAATCTTTCATCGAACGTTTTTCCCAGTACGGGAACAACTCTTCGCGGTAGATACGTTTATCTTCTTCGCTGATAGCAAAGCGGTCCTGCGGACGCGTCGGGAATTGATCCAGCTCTTTCAGCAGCCAGTAAGGGTCCATTTCCGGCGACATAATCCCGGCGCGTGGTTTTACGGTGCGGTTACCGGCAATCAGTTCTTCATCACGAATCGAAATTTCAACGTGTTCAAGGATATACGCTGTTGCTTTCGCCCGACGCATTATCACCGGCTCCCCTTCGGTTTGCCGATGGCTGGCGGTATAAAGCAACGCCCGCTCCAGCGAGATTTCACGGGTATTGGCAAACAGTGCAGTTTTGAGGCGAGAGATACGATTCGTCATGAGGAACTCCTGTGGGAAAGCGAACCCGCCCTTACGGGCGGGATAAGAACTTAAGCGGTTTGTGCCAGGTGAGCTTCAATTTTGCTCATAATGGCATCAGCGCGTTTTACCGCGTCGCTGATGTTGACGCGCACGATGGTCTTGCCAGCAAAACGCTCTTCAAACTTGATGCCGATATCTTTGGTCAGAATCACCATATCGGCGCTCGCCACGTCTTCCGCAGTCAGTTCATTTTCCAGACCAATCGAGCCCTGGGTTTCTACTTTCACTTCCCAGCCTTTCGCTTTCGCGGCACTTTCCAGCGCCTCTGCCGCCATATAGGTATGGGCAACACCAGATGGACACGCGGTTACTGCAATAATTTTCGTCATGGCTCGTTCCTCAATTAATTAATTTCAAAATCCAAATCCAGGTCGTCTTCTTTTTCATCAGTCGAAGACCCATTTTTACGCGCCAGACTTTTCAGCACGTTCACACAAACAGCCGTCACCACTGCTCCGACAGCCACTGCTGCGATATAACCCAGCTTGCCTTCAACCACCGGCAGCACAATCAGACCACCCCAGCCTGCATAGCACTGCGCACCGACCAGCGCCGCAGTTACTGCACCACAAACTGAACCGATCATGATGGAAGGAATAACACGCAGCGGATCGGCAGCGGCGAAAGGAATCGCCCCTTCAGTAACGCCAACGCACCCCATCACCAGCGCCGCTTTACCGGTTTCGCGCTCTTCTGCGGAGAAATTTTTACGACCAATCAGCGTCGCCAGCCCCATCCCCAGCGGCGGAACACAAATCCCCACGGCAGCAATGGCCACCACGGTATAAACACCCTGAGCAACGCAAATCAGCATGAAGGCATAGGCCACTTTGTTAACCGGACCGCCCATATCGAACGCCAGCATCAGACCCATGATCACCGCCAGCATAACAATGCTGCCCTGCTGCATCCCCTGAAGCCACTGAGTCAGGCTGTTGGTCAACGCCCCTACAGGCTCGCCCAAGCCCCACATCATGATGCCTGCGGTAATCAGTGTGCCGACGATAGGAATGATGAAGATAGGCATCACCGAGCGCAGAACTTTATGCACCGGAATTTTCTTCAGGTAATGCACCACGATGCCCCCGATAATCCCGGCGATCAGTGCACCAAAGAAGCCCGCACCAAAGCTGTTACCAACCCAGGCACCGATAGCGCATGGAGCCAGCGCAGAACGTTCTGCAATGGAATAACCGATGTAAGCGGCGAGGAAAGGCACCATCAGCGTCAAACCTGCAACGCCGATATCAAACAGTTTTTTCAGATTCGGATCGGCAACGGCATCCGGCACTGCGCCTTTGCCATACAACATGACGGAAACCGCCAGCAAAATACCGCCCGATACCACGAAGGGAATCATGTGTGAAACGCCCGTCATTAAATGCTGACGGGTATTTTTCAGGATCTGCACCAACTCATTCATAAGCTGCTCCCGGGCTTGCGAAAGCCCATGTCCATATTTTTGATGGAAGAAACAATAGGCAATCGCAGGCGGAGCAAACAGTGGATAAAAAGGCCATTTACTGGACTTTTGTAATATCAGTACAAAAATGCGATCCGCCTCATAACTTGCGATAATCCGGAAGTACACCGCAAAACGGCGTCTTGTGAGACGCGTCGCAAATTGACGGTTACATTACATTTGTCCAGCTTTTGGCAGATTTGTCACATGGTAGGCCGTTGCCGTGCGCTCTTATCCTGTAAACAGAAAACCGTACCGGGAGAAAGGCAATGGCCCTGATTGTGGAATTTATTTGTGAGCTACCTAACGGCGTCCATGCGCGTCCGGCAAGCCACGTTGAAACGCTGTGTAATACTTTTTCATCACAAATTGAGTGGCATAACCTGCGCACTGACCGCAAGGGCAACGCCAAAAGCGCCCTTGCGCTGATTGGCACCGATACGCTGGTGGGCGATAACTGCCAGTTACTGATTTCCGGGGCCGACGAACAGGAAGCGCACCAGCGTTTAAGCCAATGGCTGCGCGATGAATTCCCCCACTGCGACGCACCGCTGGCGGAAGTAAAATCTGACGAACTGGAACCACTGCCGGTTTCACAGACCAATCTGAATCCGCAAATTATCCGTGCCCGCACCGTGTGCAGCGGTAGCGCAGGCGGCATTCTGACGCCGATCTCTTCTTTAGATCTCAATGCGCTGGGTAATCTTCCCGCTGCCAAAGGCGTTGACGCCGAGCAATCCGCGCTGGAAAACGGCCTGACGCTGGTACTGAAAAACATTGAGTTTCGTCTGCTGGATAGCGACGGTGCTACCAGCGCGATTCTGGAAGCGCACCGATCCCTGGCTGGCGATACTTCCCTGCGCGAACATTTACTGGCAGGCGTCAGCGCCGGATTAAGCTGCGCCGAAGCAATTGTCGCCAGTGCGAATCACTTTTGCGAAGAGTTCGCCCGTTCCAGCAGCAGCTACCTGCAAGAACGTGCGCTGGACATACGCGACGTCTGCTTCCAGTTACTCCAGCAAATCTACGGTGAGCAACGCTTCCCGGCACCGGGCAAACTGACGCAGCCCGCCATTTGTATGGCTGATGAACTGACCCCCAGCCAGTTCCTCGAACTGGATAAAAATCACCTCAAAGGATTGTTGCTCAAAAGCGGCGGCACCACCTCACATACGGTGATCCTTGCCCGTTCGTTCAACATTCCGACGCTGGTTGGTGTGGATATTGATGCCCTCACTCCGTGGCAGCATCAAACGATTTATATCGACGGCAACGCTGGGGCGATTGTGGTTGAGCCAGGGGAAGCCGTAGCTCGTTATTATCAGCAGGAAGCCCGCGTACAGGACGCCCTGCGTGAGCAACAGCGTGTCTGGCTGACCCAACAAGCCCGTACTGCTGACGGTATCCGCATTGAAATTGCTGCTAACATCGCTCACTCCGTGGAAGCGCAGGCCGCATTCGGCAATGGTGCGGAAGGCGTTGGTTTATTCCGCACTGAAATGCTCTATATGGATCGCACCAGTGCACCGGGCGAAAGCGAGCTGTACAACATTTTTTGTCAGGCGCTGGAGTCCGCCAACGGACGCAGCATTATTGTGCGCACTATGGATATTGGCGGTGACAAACCCGTTGATTATCTGAACATTCCCGCAGAAGCTAACCCGTTCCTCGGTTATCGCGCCGTGCGTATTTATGAAGAGTACGCGTCGTTATTTACCACACAACTACGGTCGATTCTCCGTGCCTCCGCTCACGGCAGCCTGAAAATCATGATCCCGATGATCTCCTCAATGGAAGAGATCTTATGGGTAAAAGAAAAACTGGCAGAAGCCAAACAGCAACTACGTAACGAACACATTCCGTTTGATGAGAAGATCCAGCTCGGCATTATGCTGGAAGTGCCGTCGGTGATGTTCATCATCGATCAATGCTGCGAAGAGATTGATTTCTTTAGTATCGGTAGTAATGACCTGACGCAATATCTGCTGGCAGTGGATCGCGATAACGCTAAGGTTACTCGTCACTATAACAGCCTGAATCCAGCATTCTTGCGGGCGCTCGATTACGCCGTGCAGGCGGTGCATCGCCAGGGCAAATGGATTGGTCTGTGCGGTGAACTGGGAGCGAAAGGTTCCGTGCTGCCGTTGCTGGTCGGTTTAGGGCTGGATGAACTCAGCATGAGCGCACCATCAATTCCGGCGGCGAAAGCGCGGATGGCGCAACTTGATAGCCGTGAGTGCCGCCAGTTGCTCAACCAGGCAATGGCCTGCCGTACTTCGCTGGAAGTGGAACACCTGCTGGCGCAATTCCGCATGACCCAACAGGACGCACCGCTGGTCACCGCCGAGTGCATCACACTGGAAAGCGACTGGCGCAGCAAAGAAGAAGTGCTCAAAGGCATGACCGATAACCTGCTGCTGGCGGGCCGCTGCCGCTATCCGCGTAAACTGGAAGCCGACTTGTGGGCGCGCGAGGCCGTTTTCTCTACCGGACTGGGCTTTAGTTTCGCCATTCCCCACAGTAAATCGGAACACATTGAGCAATCCACCATCAGCGTAGCGCGTCTGCAAGCGCCAGTGCGCTGGGGCGATGATGAAGCGCAATTCATCATTATGTTAACCCTGAACAAACATGCTGCGGGCGATCAGCACATGCGCATTTTCTCGCGCCTCGCTCGTCGCATCATGCACGAAGAATTCCGTAACGCGCTGGTTAACGCCGCCTCTGCCGACGCTATCGCCAGCCTGCTGCAACATGAACTGGAACTGTAAAAGGAAACATCATGGAACTGTATCTGGACACCGCTAACGTCGCAGAAGTCGAACGTCTGGCACGCATATTCCCGATTGCCGGGGTGACAACTAACCCGAGCATTATCGCGGCCAGCAAGGAGTCCATCTGGGAAGTGCTGCCGCGTTTGCAAAAAGCGATTGTTGATGAGGGTATTTTGTTTGCTCAGACCATGAGTCGTGACGCGCAGGGTATGGTGGAAGAAGCGAAGCGCCTGCGCGACGCCATTCCGGGCATTGTGGTGAAAATCCCGGTAACTTCCGAAGGTCTTGCCGCCATTAAAATGCTGAAAAAAGAGGGTATTACTACACTTGGCACCGCTGTATATAGCGCCGCACAAGGGTTATTAGCCGCACTGGCAGGGGCAAAATACGTTGCTCCGTATGTTAACCGCGTCGACGCCCAGGGCGGTGACGGCATTCGTACGGTTCAGGAGCTGCAAGCGCTGTTAGAAATGCACGCACCAGAAAGCATGGTGCTGGCGGCCAGCTTTAAAACGCCGCGTCAGGCGCTGGACTGTTTACTGGCAGGATGTGAATCCATCACCCTGCCCTTAGATGTAGCGCAACAAATGCTCAACACCCCTGCGGTAGAGTCAGCTATAGAGAAGTTCGAACACGACTGGAATGCCGCATTTGGCACTACTCATCTCTAAAGGAGCAATTATGGACCGCATTATTCAATCACCGGGTAAATACATCCAGGGCGCTGATGTGATTAATCGTCTGGGCGAATACCTGAAGCCGCTGGCAGAACGCTGGTTAGTGGTGGGTGACAAATTTGTTTTAGGTTTTGCTCAATCCACTGTCGAGAAAAGTTTTAAAGATGCTGGACTGGTAGTAGAAATTGCGCCGTTTGGCGGTGAATGTTCGCAAAATGAGATCGACCGTCTGCGTGACATCGCGGAGACTGCGCAGTGTGGCGCAATTCTCGGTATCGGTGGCGGAAAAACCCTCGATACTGCCAAAGCACTGGCACATTTCATGGGTGTTCCGGTAGCGATCGCACCGACTATCGCCTCTACCGATGCACCATGCAGCGCATTGTCTGTTATCTACACCGATGATGGTGAGTTTGACCGCTATCTGCTGTTGCCAAATAACCCGAATATGGTCATTGTCGACACCAAAATCGTCGCTGGCGCACCTGAACGTCTGTTAGCGGCGGGTATCGGCGATGCGCTGGCAACCTGGTTTGAAGCGCGTGCTTGCTCTCGTAGCGGCGCGACCACCATGGCGGGCGGCAAGTGCACCCAGGCGGCGCTGGCACTGGCAGAACTGTGCTACAACACGCTGCTGGAAGAAGGCGAAAAAGCGATGCTTGCCGCCGAACAGCATGTAGTGACTCCGGCGCTGGAACGCGTGATTGAAGCGAACACCTATTTGAGCGGTGTTGGTTTTGAAAGCGGCGGGCTGGCGGCGGCGCACGCAGTGCATAACGGCCTGACCGCTATCCCGGACGCGCATCACTATTATCATGGTGAAAAAGTGGCATTCGGTACGCTGACGCAGCTGGTTCTGGAAAACGCGCCGGTGGAGGAAATCGAAACCGTAGCTGCGCTTAGCCATGCGGTAGGTTTGCCAATAACGCTCGCTCAACTGGATATTAAAGAAGATGTCCCGGCGAAAATGCGAATTGTGGCAGAAGCGGCATGTGCAGAAGGTGAAACCATCCACAACATGCCTGGCGGCGCGACACCAGATCAGGTTTACGCCGCACTGCTGGTAGCCGACCAGTATGGTCAGCGTTTCCTGCAAGAGTGGGAATAACCTACTCCAAACTCCCGGCTTGTCCGGGAGTTTGAACGCAAAATTGCCTGATGCGCTACGCTTATCAGGCCTACGCAATCTCTGCAATATAGTAAATTTACGTACTTTTGTAGGCCGGATAAGGCGTTCACGCCGCATCCGGCACGCTGTGCCAGTAATCTGAAACTTCCACCTTGTTCGGTTTTTTTTTATCCGCTTCTGGACATTTTCTCCACAGAACAATCGTTAGCCCTGAAGGTCGAATCTGTGAATATTTTTTCACGGACGAAACAGATGAAAGCTTCACTGGCGTTGTTCAGTCTTCTGACGGTATTTACCAGTTACTCCTTAAAATCTCCCGCCATTCAACCAACCGTGGTACAAATCCAGGCCAACACCAACCTTGCCATCGCGGACGGTGCCAGACAGCAAATCGGCAGCACGCTATTTTACGATCCGGCGTATGTGCGGCTTACCTATCCTGGCGGTGATGTCCCGCAAGAACGCGGTGTTTGTTCTGATGTGGTGATCCGAGCATTGCGCAGCCAGAAGGTCGATTTGCAGAAACTGGTTCACGAAGATATGGCGAAGAATTTTGCTGCGTACCCGCAAAAATGGCAGTTAAAGCGCCCGGACAGCAACATCGATCACCGTCGGGTGCCTAATCTGGAAACCTGGTTTACCCGCCACGATAAAACACGCCCCACCAGCAAGAACCCCAGTGACTATCAAGCGGGCGATATTGTCTCCTGGCGATTAGATAACGGGCTGGCACATATTGGGGTGGTGTCAGATGGCTTCGCCCGCGACGGTACGCCGCTGGTGATACATAACATTGGCGCAGGCGCGCAGGAAGAAGATGTACTGTTTAGCTGGCGGATGGTGGGGCACTATCGGTATTTTGCTAAATAAGAGATCTCCCCACATGAAGAAAAAATTCAGATCCTTTTTACACTGACGGCTTCTTTTTTCTTACGGCTCACCAGCGCCAGTGCCAGCACAATCAGCACAATACCGCTACCTTCAACGGCCCCCGGATTCTCACCGAGCAGCCACCAGGAAAAGAGTACGCCGCAAACGGGAACGGCCAGTGTGCTTAAGCTGGCAATACTGGCAGGCAAGTTTTTCAATACAAACAACCATAAGCTCCACGCCAGCGCTGTCGCCAGAATCGCACTGTAGGCCAGCGCCCAGAACACGGTGGGTTGCCAGTCAATTTCACGTTGCGGCACCAGTAAAGCGACCACGCTCATCACCAGCGCCGCATACAGCATCTGCCAGGATGTTAGCGACAATAAATCCACGCGCGGATGGCGGGCATACAGACGTTTAGCAACAATCGCGCTCGCCCCCCAACTCACACCGGAGAGGATTGCCAGCATGGCACTTTTCATCGAAGAGAAATCGAGTTGCCACGGCTGCAACACCAAAAATAAGCCGAAAGCGGCAATCAGTATCGCGAAATATTGCCCACGTCGCAGGCGTTCACCGAGAAACAACGCGGCGAAAATTACCACCCAGAACGGCATGGTATAGCTCAGGATTGCCACCTTCCCCGCTCCGCCGCTGACCAGCGCCCACTGTGCCAGGCCAACCATCCCGCAGGTTTGTAACAGGGCAATGGCTAAGGTGTATTTAAACGGCGTCGGGCGCATTCCGCGACCACGTAATAAAAGGACGATGAATAAAACGAGAGCGCCGAAAATGCAGCGTAAGGCGGTGAAGTCGAAGGCACCGATGTAGCTGGTGACTTGCTTCATGAAAATCCAGCTATAACTCCAGATAAGTGTGAGCACAACCAGGCCACTGATTGCCAGTGGGTTGCTCTTTCCTGCGGCAGACATGAGAGATCCAGTGTGTAGTTTTCCTGTGGACACTATACGCCGGTAAAGAAACTTCAGCGACTGCATGAAAGGCAGTCGCTGAAGAAGGTCAGATTACAGCAGGTCGAAACGGTCGAGGTTCATCACTTTCACCCACGCTGCCACGAAGTCTTTAACAAACTTCTCGTGGGCATCGCTGCTGGCGTAAACTTCCGCCACCGCACGCAGGACTGAGTTAGAACCAAAGACCAGATCCGCACGGCTGGCGGTGTATTTCACTTCGCCGGTTTCACGGTCACGGCCTTCGAACAGCTCTTTCGATTCGTCGGTCGCTTTCCACTCATAACGCATATCCAGCAAGTTCACGAAGAAGTCATTGCTCAATACGCCAACGCGGTCAGTGAAGACGCCGTTTTTGCTGCCATCGAAGTTGGCACCCAGTACGCGCATCCCGCCCACCAGCGCAGTCATTTCCGGCGCGGTCAGCGTCAGTTGCTGTGCTTTATCAATCAACAGTGACTCGGTGGTGGAAACGTCCAGACGAGCGCGATAGTTACGGAAACCGTCAGCAATTGGCTCCAGCAGTTCGAACATCTCAATGTCAGTCTGATCCTGACGCGCATCAACGCGGCCCGGCGCAAACGGTACATGAATGCTCAAACCTGCGGCGCTTGCGGCTTTCTCAACGCCAACCACACCTGCCAGCACGATGATATCCGCCAGCGAAGCTTTGCCAGACTCTTTCTGAATTTTCTCCAGAACTGGCAGAGCACGAACGGCTGCGGCGTTCACATCCCAGTCACGCTGCGGCATTAATGCCAGACGCGCACCGTTGGCACCACCACGTTTGTCGCCACCACGGAAGGTAGAAGCAGACGCCCAGGCCACCGATACCAGCTCACTAACAGACAGACCAGAATCCGCAATCGCGAATTTCAGATCGATAATGTCCTGCTCGGTCGGGTTGTAGATCGGCTGCGGCAGCGGATCTTGCCAGATCAGATCTTCTTTCGGTACTTCCGGCCCGATGTAACGAGATTTCGGCCCCATATCCCTGTGCGTCAGTTTGAACCAGGCACGAGCAAAGGCTTCGTTGAACGCCTGCGGATCGTTGAGGAAACGACGAGAGATCTTCTCGAACTCAGGATCAAAACGCAGCGTCAGGTCGGTCACCAGCATCGTCGGTTTACGTTTCTTCGACGGATCAAACGGATCCGGGATAATTTCCGGTGCGTCTACCGCTTCAAACTGGATTGCACCAGCCGGGCTGCGGGTCTGTACCCACTCATACTTGAACAGGTTCTCGAAGAAATAGTTGCTCCACTGGGTCGGCGTCTGGGTCCAGACCACTTCCAGACCAGAGGTAATGGCATCTGCGCCAACGCCGCTGCCGTAAGTGCTCGCCCAGCCTAAACCTTGTTCTTCAATCGGTGCTGCTTCTGGATCAGGACCTACGTTTGATGTCGGACCGGCACCGTGGGTTTTACCCAGCGTATGACCACCCGCAATCAGCGCCACGGTTTCTTCGTCATTCATGCCCATGTTGCCGAAGGTCGCGCGGATAGCTGCTGCTGCCGAAAGCGGTTCGCCGCTGTGATCCGGGCCTTCCGGGTTAACGTAAATCAGGCCCATCTCGGTTGCACCCAGCGGTGCTTTCGCCAGCGCTTCCGGATGACGGTGAGTCAGCCAGGCTTTTTCATCACCCCAGTTAACATCCAGATCCGGTTCCCAGACGTCTTCACGACCGGCACCAAAACCGAAGGTACGGAAGCCGGAGTTTTCCAGCGCCACGTTACCCGCGAGGATAAACAGGTCGGCCCAGGAGATTTTCTGGCCATATTTCCGTTTGATTGGCCACAACAGGCGACGCGCTTTATCGAGGCTTACGTTATCCGGCCAGGAGTTCAGCGGTGCAAAACGTTGCTGACCACGACCCGCGCCGCCGCGACCGTCGATTGAACGGTAAGTACCCGCGCCGTGCCAGGCCATACGAATAAACAGACCGGCGTAGCTGCCCCAGTCGGCTGGCCACCACGGTTGAGATTCTGTCAGCAGGGCTTTCAGATCTTTTTTCAGGCCGTAGTAATCTAATTTGCTGAATTCTTTGCGGTAGTCAAAGTCCTCACCCAGCGGGTTAGAACGATTAGAATGTTGGTTTAACAGGTCAACACGGAGTTGATTTGGCCACCAGTCGCGCGTGGTTGTGCCCCCACCTGCGCTCTGGTCGTGACCGCCCTGATGGAACGGGCATTTGCCGGTGGCTGTCGTGTTATGGATATCGTCTGACGTGCTCATCAATGTGCTCCCCTCTACAGTGTTACCGTTACGATACACAGCGTTAGAGAGAAGTTATAATTGAATTAATCCACGGATGCGATAGTTGAGATCTTACATATTGTTGGTTAAAGAGATGTAGATCAAATTGATCGTAATTAAGCCTTTATGAGTATGTCTGATTTCGGCAGAATGCTTTATAAGAAAAGGTTTTAGCCTGGTACCCTTCAAGTAATGAAGGCGAAAACAAGGCTGATAACCTTATTTTCCCGCCCTCATTTCGAGGCAGCATTTTGTGCTCTGTTTAAAATTTGTGATCACTGTGTGATTTTCACAAAAGGCACACTATTTATAAACCAGGTCGAACACCCAGTGTATGGCAAATCGCGTAACTCATTTCAGCGCGGTTAAGCGTATAGAAGTGGAAATCTTTCACTCCTTCACGGCTTAAAATCTTCACCATATCCATGGCAATATTCGCGCCCACCAGCTTGCGGGTTTCAGCATCGTCATCCAGCCCGTCGAACATTTGTGCCATCCACGCCGGAATACGCACGTTGGTCATGTCGGCAAATTTCTTCGCCTGTTTAAAGTTCGAAACCGGCAAAATTCCCGGAATGATTTCCACATCAATGCCTGCCGAGACGCAGCGATCGCGAAAACGCAGGTAGCTTTCGACATCGAAGAAGAACTGAGTAATGGCGCGGTTGGCTCCGGCATCCACTTTTCGTCTCAGGTTGAGTAAATCGGCCTGGGCACTTTTCGCTTCTGGATGTACTTCCGGATACGCCGCCACGGAGATATCGAAATCTGCCACTTCTTTTAACAGTGTCACCAGGTCAGAAGCATACATTTCTGGCTTACCACTTCCCGGCGGCAGGTCGCCACGCAGCGCCACGATATGGCGAATACCGTTATTCCAGTAGTCGCGTGCAATGATCCGCAGCTCGGCAGGCGTCGCATCAATGCAGGTAAGATGCGGTGCCGCTTCCAGGCCGGTGCGATCTTTAATGCCTTTAATAATGCTGTGCGTACGGTCGCGCTCGCCGGAGTTTGCGCCATAGGTCACCGATACAAACTTCGGTTTCAGGCTGCTAAGGCGATCGATGGAGTTCCACAGGGTCTGCTCCATTTCACTGGTACGCGGCGGGAAAAATTCGAACGAAACGTTAATCTGCCCCTGGACTTCTGCCAGACTCTGATTCAGGGCATCCCGCTGGCTGGCGTGAAAAAAGCTCATACCTTACCTCATCAATCGCTTGTCGTTATATGTTGTGTTGTGCACATCTATCCGTTTAGACGTCCAGATGTAAAGATGAAGGAAAAGCCGAAGGGCGTCAACCGAAAAATAACCAATGATGGTGAGGAAAAATCAGGGAAGATGAAAAAAACTCATCTTAATTAGAGGCGATAAAAGATTTCTCTATAGCGCAATCCACCTCGCACGTTTTGACTCATATTCTGACAACACAGCGACACCTGGGCTAATTCGAAAAACAACGTCCTGCCACCGGATGGTGATGTTAAGGCATCTGATTCGGCCTGCGCCCTTGCGTAGGCCGAATACAGGATCTGCGCAATCAACGGGTAACAAACAGTTGAGTCAATTCAGTGCGCACTTTTATTTGATATCCTTCACGCGCATACCGTTGAGCTGTTCATCCGTAATGGTGTTGCCCGCTTTGAAGTAATCAACCACCGCGTGATAAACGTAATAACCGCCCGTTGTGTTACGCGCTTTCCCTTCGGTAAAGGCGGTAAAACCATCTCCACCATCAGCCAGGAAACTCTGAGTAGCAATGTGATAAACCGTCGCATCTTCAATGGGTTTGCCATTCAGAGTCAGTGTGATTACCCGCTGACCAACCGGCTTGCTGCTGTCGTACTTCATTTCCAGGCCTTTCGATACCTGTAAAACGCCATTGCTTAAACTTGCGCCGTGTTCCATCAGACTGCGTAATTGTTTACCCGTGAGTTCCATCGTCACCAGTTCGTTGGGGAACGGGAACGTACTGATGACGCCGCCCATCGTGATCGCCCCTGCGGGGATCTCATTGCGGATACCACCAGAGTTTGTTAACGCCAGTTGGGTATTTTTACCCGCTGCTGCCAGTAAAGCGTCAGCCGCCAGGTTCCCGAGGGAAGCCGATTCACCATAGGCACGTTTTAATTCAACCGGCGATTGCGCCACCGTTTGTTGCACCACTTCATCAAGCTTTTTATTCCAGCCGTCGATCACCTGTTTCGTTTGCTGATCGGGCTTCCACTCGTCAGCGTAAATGGTTTTAAGCTCGAAGTTTTTCACCGTAAAATTATGCGGCTTCTCTTTGTAGTCGAGAACCAGTTTGCCCACATCAATCCCGCCGCTGTCAGTGGAGAGGATGAGCGTATTGCCGACTTTAATCGGTTCCGGCGTACCCACATGTGCATGTCCGGTGATCAAAATATCCAGCCCTTTCACCTGACTTGCCGTCTGAATATCTTTATCCAACGCGCGACGCACATCTGTGCCTCCCATACTGGACTGGCGGGCTGGAACACCTTCGTGGATCAGGGCGACGGTCAAATCAACCTTGCCTTTGAGTTCATCGATATAACGTTGTAGCCATTTAATTTCATCGCGCGCTTCAATACCCACGCGCGTGGCAGCAGATACCGTATCATTAAAGGCAAATACTCCGTGCAAACCAATAACGCCTATTTTCACACCGTCTTTTTCGATGATGGTATAGGGCTTATCCCAGAATGATTTACTGCTGTTCTGATAAAAAATATTGCCCTGCACAATAGGGAATTTTGCCTGGCTCAACTGTAATAATGTGTTGTCCCAGCCGTGGTCAAATTCATGGTTGCCTATTGTGACGGCATCAAACGGCATAGTATTCATAATATCGATAATAGCCTTACCTTTGGTCAGGCTGCTGATATATGGCCCGGTAAAATAGTCGCCCGCATCAAAAAACCATGTCGCTTTATTTTTTGCTTTTTCTTGCTTAACCAGCGTAGTGATATTTGCCCAGCCGCCAATATCCCGTTTACCGTCAGCGATCCACGGCACTTTATAAGGTTCTACATGCGCATGGAGGTCGTTGGTATAAATAATAGTGACATCTTTAGCGCAAGCCCAGAACGGCAGTGTTAATGCGATACCCGCAGCAAGTATTTTAATTTTCATAAACAATCCCTTTCAGTGAGATAAAGGATTGCTACATTACGTTCTGAAAGACTTATTTATGTGAGAGTAATCACATCCGCAGGGGATAGTTGCCGGACAAAATCAACGACCTTGTGAAATCGTTGGTGATATATGTCGACTCTGTTTACGATTAATGCCTGTAAAACGTTCGGTTGCCGAAATTTGGGATTGGCCTCATCGGAAGATTACAGTTGGCCAGACTATAAACTGGGTTATCCGGCACTGCACTGTCGGGCATGTGGCAGTTACCCGCCGTTGTTTGACGAGCAACAATTTCGTGACTGGTTGTCAGTTCACTTGTCTACTTATGCAATTGAGAAAGGCCATTTCTGCCCGGTATGTTATGGCACAGACATGATTTGTTATGGTCACAATCCACAGGGTTCGCAACGCATTCAATGCCGTAACTGCAAAAAAGTCTGGACGCCTAAAAAATATCAGAAAGAAATTACGCATCCCCAGGCCATTGAAACCGTTCAACTGTTCATACCCTTTCAAGGGGCCAGCGCAGTACAAAAACTGTATGTTTTAGTCAGTCTTGACGCCACTCGTGGCAACATTCTTCATCTCTCCACGAATTATACGCAACATCAGACAGGAGACAGTCTGCGGTACAGTTACAAGGGCAACACAGAACCAACTATGCACCATCGCGATATCGTGCAGAAGGTAGATATGCGTGAAGCGCAATTCTTGCGCCGGAGCCAGTTCGATGAAATTCAGTATGGCAGTGCTGTACTCAAGCGCAACGGTAAGGGAGCCATACTACGCCCGGTTATCACGGCACACGGGCATTTCAGAATACTGAAAATCCGCTATCCAGATGTCAAAACGCATATTATTTCACACGAATGTTTTCTAAGAGGCGCAATTATTACAGCCTGGGCAGATCAGTTCCGCCAACAACAAGGTGAACTTTGGTTCGTAGAAGAAGAAATCAGTGACAGTAACGCTGATACGCCCTGGCATTTTAAGGGAACGACATACCATGGTTGGTGGCAAAATCAGTGGCAGCGCTGGGAGCAGGGGAATAACTGCAAGATGGTCTGCCTACTCACGGGAGCCAGCTTAGAAAGGGGCGCAAATGTTTCTCTGGCAACCAGTCGTTGTTTTATCACATGGCTGACAGGCCAACACGACTTTACCCAAAGCGCGTTATTATCCGCAGGTCGCGTAACGCAAATGCTGACCTCACTGGCGTTAAAATACAATGAATCGCTCACTCCATCTTGTTAGTCAATACACTCGACAAACGACCATAAATTAATGGGATCACTATTTCTCATTTAATTAAATATATGAATGTATGACTGAAAAATATAATCACAGTCAATGTTTAATTAATAACATTATTTGTTACTAAGATCACATAATACTTTCCTGACCTATGCTTACATAAAAATAAGACACGGTGTACCTTTTATTTAAATAATTCAACCAATGTAACAACCCCTATCAAGGAGGGATGATGAGAACTGTATTTACGACTTTATCAGTCATATTCAGCGTGATGTTTTCTCACAGTATACTAGCTCAGGACGTTACTATTTATTATACGAATGATATTCACGCACATGTCAATCCGGCAAAAATTCCCGCTGTTGATAAGAACAGACTTGTAGGTGGTATGGCTAATATTGCAGGCATCGTTAATGAAGCGAAGAAAAAAAACAAAGATGTCTTTTTCTTTGATGCAGGCGACTATTTTACCGGTCCGTATATCAGTACCCTGACCAAAGGTGAAGCTATTATTGATATCATGAACACTATGCCCTTTGATGCGGTGTCTGTTGGTAATCACGAGTTCGATCACGGTGTGCCCAATATGGTGTCTCAGTTATCAAAAGCAAAATTTCCCATTCTGCTGGGAAATATCTACTACACCGATACGAATAAACCAGTTTGGGATCATCCGTGGACCATTATCGAAAAAGATGGTTTAAAGATTGGTGTGATTGGATTGCATAGCGCATTCGCTTTCTATGATACAGTCGCGGCAAAAGCACGTGAAGGCGTAGAAGCCAGAGACGAAATTAAATATTTAAATAAAGCACTTGCAGAATTAAAAGGTAAAGTCGACATTACCGTTTTGCTAATTCACGAAGGTGTCCCGGCGCGTCAATCAAGCTTTGGTAGTAAAGATGTGGAGCGGCTACTACAGGCAGATATTGAGACAGCTAAAAAAGTGAATGGTGTTGATGTCTTAATTACCGGTCACGCACATGTCGGAACACCGCAACCAATAAAAGTTAATAACACATTAATTGTATCTACCGATGCATACGGCACCAACATCGGAAAACTTGTGCTTGATTACAATCCGAAAACGAAGAAAATTGATAGTTATAATGGTGAGTTAATCACCATCTTTGCAGATCAATTTAAACCTGACACCATCGTTCAAAATACTATTGATAAATGGAGTGCAAAGCTTAACAAAATAACACAGGAAGTTGTCGGCCATTCTCCCGTAGTTTTAACACGTGAGTATGGTAGTTCCTCTTCTACCGGCAACCTTATTCTTGATGCAATGATGGAAAAAACACCTGATGCCGTTGCCGGATTTCAAAATAGCGGTGGGATGCGAGCTGATTTTCCTAAAGGCGATATCACACTGGGAGATGTTATTAGCACATTCCCCTTTAATAATGACCTCATCGAGATGGATTTGACGGGCCGCGATCTCAAATCATTGATGACGCATGCAACCAATCTAACTAACGGTGTGTTACAGGTTTCAAAAAGCGTTGCGGTTGTCTATGACAGCAAAAAACCACTCAACCAACGGTTAATCTCTTTCACCATTAACGGCAAACCCGTGGAAGATAATCAAACATATCGTATTGCCACGCACTCCTTTTGTGCCAGTGGTGGTGACGGTTTTGAAGCATTTTTGAATGGAAAAAATGTGAAGACGATACCGGGAACAACCTCGGCGGAATCTATCATCGATTATTTCAAAAATCATAAACCTGTCACCCCAGACTTAACTAAACGAGTCATGGACGTCGCCAAATAAAATCTCATTTATCAGTCAATTTATTTAACAAGGAATGCGAATGAAAACAGCGCAGCGTACTTTATTTGCCGCAACATTGCTGACTATTTTTTCGACCTCAGTTATGGCGCAGGATGTCACGATTATTTATACCAATGATCTTCACGCCCATGTGGATTCCTATAAAGTACCATATGTCGCAGACGGAAAACGCGACATTGGTGGCTTTGCCAATATATCTACGTTAGTAAAACAAGAGAAAGCCAAAAATAAAGCCACTTTTTATTTTGATGCTGGAGACTATTTCACCGGGCCATATATCAGTAGCCTGACAAAGGGCGAAGCAATAATTGATATTATGAATACCATGCCTTTTGACGCAGTATCAATCGGTAATCATGAGTTTGACCATGGCTGGGATAATGCCCTCCGACAATTAAGCAAAGCGAATTTCCCTGTTTTATTAGGCAATGTTTATCATAAAGAGAGTGAGAAACCCTTCTGGAACAAGCCCTACACCATCCTGGAAAAAGATGGCATCAGGATTGGTATTGTTGGGCTACACGGCGTATTTGCATTTAATGACACGGTCTCGGAGCTCTCTCTCCAGGGACTCGATAATGACAATAATAACCGATTTGATAAATCTTCCGCGACCCTCAAGAATCAGGGGATTGAAGCACGTGATGAAGTGAAGTATTTGCAGCATTATATCGACGAGTTACGTGATAAGGTTGACCTCACCGTGGCGCTGGTTCATGAAGGCGTACCGGCGCGTCAGTCCAGCATTGGCAATACAGATGTTAGACGTGCGCTGGATAAAGATATTCAAACCGCAAGCAAGGTGAAAGGATTGGATATTCTGATTACCGGGCATGCCCACGTCGGAACGCCAGAACCAATCAAAGTCGGCAACACCTTAATCCTTTCGACTGACAGTGGCGGTATCGATATTGGTAAATTAATCCTTGATGTCAACCCTACAGCTCGTACTCATAAAGTGAAGAGCTTTGAGCTGAAAACGGTTTATGCCGATGAATGGATACCCGATCCAACCACACAAAAAGTTATCAATGGCTGGAATAAAAAACTGGCGGATCTTGTACGCCAACCAGTCGGTGAATCATCGATTGCATTAACTCGTGCCTACGGTGAGTCATCGCAACTTGGCAACCTGTTTACCGATGCAATGCTTGTCGCTGCACCGACTGCACAAATTGCGTTGATAAACTCCGGCAGTTTACGTGCTGATATAAATGCAGGCACGATTACCTTTGGTGACATTACCAGTACATTCCCCTTCAAGAATGAACTTACTGAAATGGATCTCAGCGGTAAGGATCTGCGTAACCTACTGGAACACGGGGCATCGCTTACCAATGGCATCCTGCAAATGTCAAAAGGCGCAGAAATGCGCTATACCCTGCAGAAACCAGTAGGTCAGCGCATTGTATCTTTTAAAATTAATGGTGAAGAGATCGTTGATACGAATATTTACCATGTTGCGACTACGACTTTCCTTGCACTTGGGGGCGATGGTTTTCTGGCATTCAAAGAAGGGAAAAATGTCCAGGTCCGCGCCGGAAATAACATGTCCAATGTCGTGATCGATTATTTTAAGAAAGGCCACAAGATTACTCCTGCACAGGTAAATGAAATGCGGGTAGAAGTAAGCAAATAACAAAAACTTATAATACCATTCATTCACTGGATGACATTATTTCTCTCTAAATCAACAATATATAAGAGATATATTTATGTATATAAAAAAGCTCTGGATAGCTTTATCCATTCTATTAATACCTTGCATTGGAAACGCTCAGGAAATTAAAATTGATGAAAGCTGGTTACATCAAAGCTTGAATGTCATTGGTCGCACAGACTCTCGCTTTGGCCCAAGACTGACTAACGACCTCTACCCTGAATATACTGTAGCAGGAAGAAAAGACTGGTTTGATTTTTATGGTTATGTTGATCTACCAAAATTCTTTGGCGTCGGCAGTCACTATGATGTTGGGATCTGGGATGAGGGCTCACCACTATTTACGGAAATAGAACCTCGGTTTTCCATTGACAAATTGACCGGATTAAATCTTGCGTTCGGCCCATTTAAAGAATGGTTCATTGCAAACAACTATGTCTATGATATGGGTGACAACCAGTCATCCCGGCAAAGTACATGGTATATGGGGCTTGGTACAGATATCGACACGGGTCTACCAATTAAGCTTTCTGCCAATATATACGCCAAGTATCAGTGGCAAAACTATGGTGCCGCTAATGAAAATGAATGGGACGGATATCGATTCAAAATAAAATATAGCATCCCTCTTACAAATTTATTCGGAGGGCGATTGGTATACAATAGTTTTACTAACTTTGATTTTGGCTCCGATCTTGCGGACAAGTCACACAATAATAAACGAACCAGTAATGCTATTGCTTCAAGCCATATCCTTTCCCTTCTATATGAACACTGGAAATTTGCATTTACACTACGTTATTTTCACAACGGTGGACAATGGAATGCGGGAGAGAAGGTTAACTTCGGAGATGGTCCATTTGAATTGAAAAATACAGGATGGGGAACCTATACTACTATTGGTTATCAATTTTAAATTAGGTGACATTTTAGATATTGTTACTTAATGTCATTTTGTAATTGTCATTAATAACTTCACCATTCACTCTGTTACTTCATCGCTCAACACAAAAGCCCCCTTATTACCGGGGGCACTGACCAAAGGCAAAATGACAATCAATCACCACTTCCCCAGGAAAAGGTTTAGGGGTGACAACAAAAGCTGGCAACTGCCAGCTTTTGTTCAATAATCACTACAACAACTGCGCCAGCCGGTTAATATCCGACTGAATCGCCCCGGCGGTGACGTCGCGCCCTGCACCTGGCCCGCGGATCACCAGCGGGTTGTCGCGATACCAGCGGCTTTCGATGGCAAAGACGTTATCGCATGGCAGTAGTGATGCCAGCGGATGGTCTTCACGCACCGCTTCCACGCCCACACGCGCTTTGCCATTGGCATCGAAACGCGCCACGTAGCGCAGCACCAGCCCCATTTCGCGGGCCGCTTCCAGTCGTTGCACCATCTGCTCGTTAAGTTCATCGCCATTTTCAAAGAAATGGTCGATGCTGCCGCCTTCGCAATGGGCAGGTACCAGTGATTCAACACGTACCTGGTCCGGTTCAATGTTGTAACCCGCTTCACGCGCCAGAATCACCAGCTTGCGCATCACGTCTTTGCCGGAAAGGTCATCACGCGGGTCAGGCTCGGTTAAGCCCTGCTGCCACGCCTGATCCACCAGTTCGGTAAACGGCACGCTACCGTCGAATTGCAGGAACAGCCAGGAGAGCGTGCCAGAGAAGATCCCACTGATCGACAAAATGGTATCGCCGCTGTCGATCAGATCGCGCACGGTATGGTTGATCGGCAAACCCGCACCGACAGTGGCATTGTACAGCCAGTGACGCCCGGTTTTTTCGAAGGCGTCGTGGATCTGGCGATATTTATTGCTGTCGCTCGCTCCTGCCAGTTTGTTGGCACTGATGACGTGGAAACCGTGGCTGGCGAAATCAAGATACTGGTCAGCGAGCTGCTGGCTGGCGGTAACGTCCAGCACCACTAAATCATCATACGGGTGGGCGCGCATCCACAGGAACAGCGACTCTTCATCCTGCTCGACCGCTTCATCGTTGAAGAAGGCTAACGCGCGGCTGGCGTCCAGCCCGTCATAGCTCAACAGGCTGCGGCGGCTGTCCACCACGCCTGCCAGCACAAATTCAAAGCCGGTACGTGCCGAAAGCGTACTCTGCTCACGGGCGAACAGTTCCAGCCAGCGGGAACCGATATTGCCCTTACCGAACAATACCAGGCCGATGCGTTTTTCCGCGCGGAAGACGGACTGATGCAGCCCCTGAATCAGGCTTTCGGTCGGGCCGGTGCGCAGTACTGCCACCAGGCTGATGCCGTCATCGGACTGCCAGGTAAATTCGACCGGCTGGCCTTTCAGTTGCTGCCAGAAGCGGTGGCAATGCAGCGGGTTACGGGTGACGCCCGCCCCAACCATCGCCACCAGCGCTAGCCCCTGACGCAGGCGCAGTTCGCCAGGTAATCCCGCTTCGTCGAGGATTTTCAGCGCACTGTCGGCCACTTCTGAGGTGTAGCAAAATTGCAGCAACTGGCGATCGTTATGCACGCCAACCGCCAGTGGGCGCACCTGAGCACGTTTCAGGATCTGGTCGATCTCTTTATGCGCCAGTTTGAAATCCTGGCTGGCGGGCACCTGAAACTCAATCAAGCAGACATCATCATGGCTGGTGACAATACGCGCACCAGTACCGGAGGCCAGCACGCGTTCAATGCGCGTGGAACCTTGATCCGGCATGTAGCTACAGCGCAGTTGCAAGTCGATTTCGCTGCCAGAAACGGGCTGTAAAGTACGGGCATGAAGAACGGGAGCCGCCAGACGCGCCAGTTCGCTGGCTTCATCCAGACGCAGCAACGGCAGCAGGCAGGCATCTTTCACTTTACGCGGGTCGGCGCTATATCCCCCGGCGACGTCGCTCCAGATGGTTACGCGAGAAACACCCGCCAGCGCACCGATTTGTGTCGCGGAATAGTCGGAACCGTTACGCCCCAGCAGCACCGTTTCACCGGCGTTGTTACGGCTGATAAACCCGGTCACCACCAGACGTTTGCCCGGATGTTGTACCAGTAGCTGTTGCAGCAACGGGTAAGAAAGTCCTTCATCAACCTGCGGTTGCGCAGCGCGTTCAGCGCGTAAAAACTCGCGGGCATCAAGCCAGACCGATGGCAGCCCTTGTTGATTAAGCACCGCAGACATCAGGCGCGCCGACCACACTTCACCGTGGCCCACCACTTCCGCATACACCGCATCGTTAATACCGCTGTCGAGCAACGCCGCCAGGCGCTCAAGATCGCTGACAAAAGCGCTAATGAGGTTATCGGCTTCTTCGGCGGGTAGCAGGCCGCTAATCAGATCGCACTGATAGCGACGCAGCGTTTGTTGAACCTGATGCGCAGAGAGACGATCGGTCTGGCTGAGTTTCAACCAGTTAATCAACTGGTTAGTGGTGCTACCGGCGGCGGAAACCACCATCATATCGTCAGGCTGAGAGTACTCCGCCATAATGCCCGCGACACGCAAATAACACTTCACATCAGCCAGACTACTGCCACCAAATTTATGCAGTTGACGACCTTTCGCCCCTGCCTGCGCAATCACACTCATTTTTACCCCTTGTTTGCAGCCCGGAAGCCATTTTCCAGGTCGGCAATTAAATCTTCGCCATCTTCAATACCGGTGGAGATACGCAGCAGCGTCTCGGAGATCCCGGCGGCAGCACGCGCTTCTGGCGCCATGCCTGCATGTGTCATGGTTGCGGCGTGAGAGATTAAACTTTCCACTCCCCCTAATGATTCCGCCAGCGTAAACAACGACAGCCCACCCAGGAAACGACGCAGCGTCTGCTCATCGCCATCCAGTTCAAAACTCAACATTGCGCCAAAGCCTTTTTGCTGGCGCGCGGCAATTTCATGCCCCTGATTTTCTGGCAGCGACGGGTGATACAGTTTTTTCACCAACGGCTGGGTTTGCAGATATTTCACAATCGCCTGCGCGTTGCGCTGCGCCAGCTCCATACGCGGCACCAGTGTTCGCAACCCGCGTAGCAGCAGATAGCTGTCAAACGCGCCGCCCGTCACGCCAATATTGTTTGCCCACCAGGCAAGTTCAGTGACAACGTCTGGATCTTTAGCAATCACCACGCCTGCCACCACGTCTGAGTGACCGTTCAGATATTTCGTACATGAATGCAACACCAGATCGGCACCTAATGCCAGCGGATTTTGTAATGCCGGGCTTAAGAAGGTGTTATCCACCACGCTCACCGCCCCGACTTCCCTTGCCAGATGGCAGATTTTCGCAATATCCACGACGCGTAACAATGGATTACTTGGGCTTTCTACCAGTACCAGTTTGGGGTTTTCTGCCAGCGCTGCCCGTAATGCCTGTTCATCGCCTTGATCAACAAACAACACGCGATAGCAACCACGTTTAGCCAGGCTGTCGAACAGGCGATAGCTGCCGCCATAGCAGTCGTGCGGCGCAACCAGCAGATCGCCCGGTTTCAAAAAGACGGTAGTGACCAGGTGAATCGCGGACATGCCGGTATTAGTAAGTACGGCACCGGCACCGCCTTCCAGTTCTGCCAGCGCACGCTGAACCACATCGCGCGTTGGGTTGCCGCGCCGCGAGTAATCATGCGCGCGCGGTTCATTAAATCCGGTAAAGTTATAGGTACTGGAAAGATGGATGGGAGGGACAACGCAACCATACTGTTCGTCGTCATTTAACCCGCTACGCACTGCGATGGTGGCCTGTTTACGCGTCATGTGATGAAGTTCCCTGGGCTTGGTCGGTGAAATGTCAGGCACCAGAGTAAACATTGTGTTAATGGACGTCAATACATCTGGACATCTAAACTTCTTTGCGTATAGATTGAGCAAATCTCAAATAGCCGTTAAAATTATATGCATTATCACGCCGACAGGCGCATTACACGATGTCACGGTAACGCCTGTACGGTAAACTATGCGGGTTTACGGTCAGTACCCACATTAACTGTGTGGTCTGGTCTCAATTTATTGACGAAGAGGATTAAGTATCTCATGGCTGAATGGAGCGGCGAATATATCAGCCCATACGCTGAGCACGGCAAGAAGAGTGAACAAGTCAAAAAAATTACGGTTTCCATTCCTCTTAAGGTGTTAAAAATCCTCACCGATGAACGCACGCGTCGTCAGGTGAACAACCTGCGTCACGCGACCAACAGCGAGCTGCTGTGCGAAGCGTTTCTGCATGCCTTTACCGGGCAACCTTTGCCGGATGATGCCGACCTGCGTAAAGAGCGCAGCGACGAAATTCCGGAGGCGGCAAAAGAGATCATGCGTGAGATGGGGATTAACCCGGAGACGTGGGAATACTAAAGCGGAAAAGAGCGGCGCGGAGTTAACCAGCCGCTTTTTTCATACATGGACGTTTAACGATGAAAATCAGGCTACTGATCCCCGGCCTGCTGGTTTCTGTGCCTGCATTTGCCTGGCAACCACAAACCGGCGACATCATCTTTCAGATCTCTCGCTCATCGCAAAGTAAAGCGATCCAACTGGCGACCCATTCCGATTACAGCCACACCGGTATGCTGGTGATACGCAACAAACAGCCCTACGTTTTTGAAGCGGTCGGCCGGGTAAAATACACCCCACTCAAGCAGTGGATCGCCCATGGTGAAAAGGGCAAATACGTTGTTCGCCGCGTTGAAGGCGGACTGAGTGTTGAACAACAGCAAAAACTGGCGCAAACGGCAAAACGTTATCTCGGTAAACCGTATGACTCCAGCTTCTCGTGGAGCGACGATCGCCAGTACTGTTCGGAAGTGGTGTGGAAGGTTTACCAGAATGCGCAGGGAATGCGCGTAGGCGAACAGCAGAAGTTGAAAGAGTTCGATCTTAGTAACCCGCTGGTTCAGGCAAAGCTCAAAGAACGCTACGGCAAAAATATTCCGCTTGAGGAAACGGTAGTTTCACCACAAACCGTTTTCGACGCGCCACAACTCACCACGGTCGCCAAAGAATGGCCGCTGTTTTCCTGGTAATACGACCAAAATTACAGGCACAAAAAAAGCGCCGTGCGGCGCTTTTTTCGGAAATCCGGTCTTATTTGCTGCCCGGGATGTTGAAACGCTTGTTGAAGCGGTCAACACGGCCACCGGTAGCAACATCACGCTGTTTGCCAGTGAAGAACGGGTGGCACTTGCTGCACACGTCGAGGTTCAGGTCATGACCAACGGTGGAGCGGATTTTCATTACGTTACCGCAAGAGCAGCTAGCAGTAATTTCTTCGTATTTCGGGTGAATATCTTTTTTCATGGGAAAACCTCGGTTTAAGGCCGCGTCGCTCTTCCAGCCCTAACGCCAGACACCACGCGATGTTAAAAGTATAGCTTCAATACGATCATTTCGTACGAAGGCGCGAAATCATACAGAAATTAACCAGCGTATGCAAACTGATCCGCACTCTTCTACGGCAATGTGTATACTAACCCACCGAATTTCAAGTCAGGATGATGCTATGCCCGTTGCCCACGTTGCCTTGCCCGTTCCGCTTCCTCGTACCTTTGACTATCTGCTGCCAGAAGGCATGACGGTTAAAGCCGGGAGTCGCGTACGCGTGCCGTTTGGCAAACAACAGGAGCGCATCGGGGTTGTGGTGTCAGTTAGCGACGTCAGCGAGCTGCCGCTTAACGAGCTGAAAGCGGTAGTTGAAGTGCTGGACGTTGAGCCGGTATTTACTCACTCCGTCTGGCGATTACTGCTCTGGGCGGCAGATTACTATCATCATCCGATTGGCGATGTGCTGTTTCATGCCTTGCCGATTTTACTGCGCCAGGGGCGGCCTGCGGCGAACGCGCCGATGTGGTACTGGTTTGCCACTGAACAAGGCCAGGCGGTGGATCTTAACAGCCTGAAACGCTCACCCAAGCAACAACAGGCACTGGCAGCGTTACGGCAAGGCAAAATCTGGCGTGATCAGGTTGCCACGCTCGAATTTAATGATGCCGCGTTGCAGGCGCTGCGCAAAAAAGGTCTGTGTGATTTAGCAAGTGAAACACCAGAGTTTAGCGACTGGCGAACGAACTATGCCGTTTCTGGTGAGCGGTTGCGGTTGAATACCGAACAGGCCACCGCCGTTGGCGCAATTCATAGCGCGGCAGATACTTTTTCTGCCTGGCTGCTGGCGGGCGTTACCGGTTCCGGTAAAACGGAGGTTTATCTCAGTGTACTGGAAAACGTGCTCGCTCAGGGCAAACAGGCGCTGGTGATGGTGCCGGAAATCGGCCTGACACCGCAAACTATCGCCCGTTTTCGTGAACGTTTTAATGCCCCCGTGGAAGTTCTGCATTCCGGCCTGAACGACAGCGAGCGTCTTTCGGCGTGGCTGAAAGCGAAAAATGGCGAGGCGGCGATTGTCATCGGCACCCGCTCCGCGCTGTTTACGCCGTTTAAAAATCTCGGCGTGATTGTCATTGATGAAGAGCACGACAGCTCCTACAAGCAGCAGGAAGGCTGGCGCTATCATGCCCGCGACCTGGCGGTGTATCGCGCGCATAGCGAGCAAATCCCAATTATTCTTGGCTCCGCAACGCCCGCACTGGAAACGTTATGCAACGTGCAGCAGAAAAAATCCCGCCTGCTGCGCCTGACCCGTCGGGCGGGCAATGCGCGCCCGGCAATTCAACATGTGCTGGATTTAAAAGGTCAGAAGGTGCAGGCAGGTCTGGCTCCGGCGTTAATCACCCGTATGCGCCAGCATTTACAGGCCGACAACCAGGTTATCCTCTTTCTTAACCGCCGTGGCTTTGCGCCTGCCTTGCTGTGCCACGACTGCGGCTGGATTGCCGAATGCCCACGTTGCGATCACTACTACACGCTGCATCAGGCGCAACAGCATTTGCGCTGTCACCACTGTGACAGCCAACGTCCGGTGCCGCGCCAGTGCCCTTCTTGCGGTTCCACGCACCTGGTACCCGTGGGGCTGGGCACCGAACAGCTTGAACAGACGCTCGCGCCGTTGTTCCCTGGTGTGCCCATTTCTCGTATCGACCGCGATACCACCAGCCGCAAAGGCGCGCTGGAACAACAACTGGCGGAAGTACATCGCGGTGGCGCACGGATATTGATCGGTACGCAAATGCTGGCGAAAGGTCACCACTTTCCGGATGTGACGCTGGTGGCGTTACTGGATGTGGACGGCGCGCTGTTTTCTGCCGATTTCCGCTCGGCAGAGCGTTTTGCCCAGCTTTATACCCAGGTGGCAGGCCGTGCCGGGCGTGCGGGTAAACAGGGCGAAGTAGTTCTGCAAACGCACCATCCTGAACATCCGCTGTTGCAAACGTTGCTTTATAAAAGCTACGACGCCTTTGCCGAACAGGCACTGGCTGAACGACGCATGATGCAGCTGCCGCCGTGGACCAGCCATGTGATTGTGCGTGCGGAAGATCATAACAATCAGCACGCGCCATTGTTCCTGCAACAACTGCGTAATCTCATTCTCGCCAGCCCACTGGCAGACGAGAAACTGTGGGTTCTCGGTCCGGTTCCGGCGCTGGCCCCTAAACGTGGCGGTCGCTGGCGCTGGCAGATATTGTTGCAGCACCCTTCCCGCGTGCGCTTACAGCACATCATCAATGGTACGCTGGCGCTTATTAATACAATACCGGATTCCCGCAAGGTGAAATGGGTGCTGGATGTCGATCCGATTGAGGGTTAAACCGCTCACGATGCGAGGCGGATCGAAAAATTCAATATTCATCACACTTTTCATGAAAATTCTGTAACCGTTTTCACGCGCTATCTGCTAAAAATGTTGCCGATGTGAAGTAAACATGGATGTAGTACGCCTGACGTGCCAGGCGAGGAGTGAGTGTGAAAGCGAAGAAGCAGGAAACTGCCGCGACCATGAAAGACGTTGCCCTCAAGGCAAAAGTCTCTACAGCGACCGTCTCCCGAGCATTAATGAATCCCGATAAAGTCTCCCAGGCCACTCGTAATCGGGTTGAAAAAGCGGCCCGGGAAGTGGGTTATTTACCACAGCCTATGGGGCGCAACGTCAAGCGTAATGAATCCCGCACTATTCTGGTGATTGTCCCGGATATCTGCGACCCTTTCTTTAGCGAAATTATTCGCGGTATCGAAGTTACGGCGGCAAATCACGGATATCTGGTGCTGATTGGCGACTGTGCGCATCAAAATCAGCAGGAAAAAACCTTTATCGATTTGATCATCACCAAGCAAATTGATGGCATGTTGCTGCTGGGTTCAAGGCTGCCGTTTGATGCCAGCATTGAGGAACAGCGTAATCTGCCGCCGATGGTGATGGCGAACGAATTTGCACCGGAACTGGAGCTGCCTACAGTTCATATCGACAATCTGACCGCCGCATTTGATGCAGTAAATTATTTATATGAGCAAGGGCATAAACGGATTGGCTGTATAGCCGGTCCCGAAGAGATGCCGCTGTGTCACTACCGCCTGCAAGGCTACGTTCAGGCGCTGCGTCGCTGCGGCATTATGGTTGATCCGCAATACATCGCCCGTGGCGACTTCACCTTCGAAGCCGGAAGCAAAGCAATGCAACAGCTGCTTGATCTTCCACAACCGCCTACTGCTGTCTTCTGCCATAGCGATGTGATGGCGCTCGGCGCACTTTCGCAGGCAAAACGCCAGGGGCTGAAAGTACCGGAAGACCTTTCCATAATCGGTTTTGATAACATCGACCTGACGCAATTTTGTGATCCGCCGCTGACAACCATCGCGCAGCCGCGTTACGAAATCGGTCGGGAAGCTATGCTGTTATTGCTTGATCAAATGCAGGGGCAACACGTTGGCAGTGGCTCTCGTTTAATGGACTGCGAACTTATCATCCGGGGATCAACACGCGCGTTACCTTAAAGTAAACCTTTAAGACTGCCGTGACTGGTCAAAGGCCCGCCGCTTAAGTAACATGGCGGGCTGACGAACGAATAAATACAGCGAAACGATAGTGGCACAACGAGATTATGTACGCCGCAGCCAACCGGCACCTTCGCGGCGAAAAAAGAGCACCTCACGGAAAAAGCAACGAAATCTGCCTGCGGTTTCTCCCGCTATGGTCGCTATTGCTGCCGCCGTTCTTGTGACCTTTATCGGTGGTCTGTACTTCATTACGCATCACAAGAAAGAAGAGTCCGAGACGCTGCAAAGCCAGAAAGTGACCGGAAACGGACTACCACCAAAACCAGAAGAACGCTGGCGCTACATCAAAGAGCTGGAAAGTCGCCAGCCGGGTGTGCGTGCGCCTACAGAACCTTCTGCCGGTGGTGAAGTGAAAACGCCGGAGCAACTGACACCAGAACAACGCCAGCTTCTTGAGCAAATGCAGGCTGATATGCGCCAGCAGCCAACGCAGCTGGTTGAAGTTCCGTGGAATGAACAGACGCCGGAACAGCGTCAGCAAACGCTACAGCGCCAGCGTCAGGCGCAGCAATTAGCGGAGCAGCAACGCCTGGCTCAGCAGTCGCGTACGACTGAACAAAGCTGGCAGCAGCAGACGCGTACGTCGCAAGCCGCGCCGGTACAGGCGCAACCGCGCCAGTCTAAACCGGCTTCTACTCAGCAGCCGTACCAGGATCTGCTGCAAACCCCTGCGCACACGACCGCGCAGTCGAAGCCGCAGCAAGCTGCGCCGGTTGCTCGTGCCGCTGACGCGCCAAAACCGACGGCGGAGAAAAAAGACGAACGCCGCTGGATGGTGCAGTGCGGTTCGTTCAGAGGCGCGGAACAGGCAGAGACGGTACGTGCTCAGCTGGCGTTCGAAGGCTTTGACTCAAAAATTACCACCAACAATGGCTGGAATCGTGTGGTGATTGGCCCGGTGAAAGGCAAAGAGAACGCAGACAGCACCCTCAATCGCTTGAAGATGGCGGGTCATACAAACTGCATTCGGCTCGCCGCCGGGGGTTGAAACCCTCAAAATCCCCCCCATCTATAATTGCATTATGCCCCGTACTTTTGTACGGGGTTTGTACTCTGTATTCGTAACCAAGGGGTCAGCTCGTGACAACTATAGTAAGCGTACGCCGTAACGGCCATGTGGTCATCGCTGGTGATGGTCAGGCCACGTTGGGCAATACCGTAATGAAAGGCAACGTGAAAAAGGTCCGCCGTCTGTACAACGACAAAGTCATCGCGGGCTTTGCGGGCGGTACTGCGGATGCTTTTACGCTGTTCGAACTGTTTGAACGTAAACTGGAAATGCATCAGGGCCATCTGGTCAAAGCCGCCGTTGAGCTGGCGAAAGACTGGCGTACCGATCGCATGCTGCGCAAACTTGAAGCACTGCTGGCAGTCGCGGATGAAACTGCATCGCTTATCATCACCGGTAACGGTGACGTGGTGCAGCCAGAAAACGATCTTATTGCTATCGGCTCTGGCGGCCCTTACGCCCAGGCTGCGGCGCGCGCGCTGTTAGAAAACACTGAACTTAGCGCCCGTGAAATTGCTGAAAAGGCGTTGGATATTGCAGGCGACATTTGCATCTATACCAACCATTTCCACACCATCGAAGAATTAAGCTACAAAGCGTAAGGATCTCCCATGTCTGAAATGACCCCACGCGAAATCGTCAGCGAACTGAATAAGCACATCATCGGCCAGGACAACGCCAAGCGTTCCGTGGCGATTGCTCTGCGTAACCGCTGGCGTCGCATGCAGCTCAACGAAGAGCTGCGCCATGAAGTGACCCCGAAAAATATCCTGATGATCGGCCCGACCGGTGTCGGTAAAACTGAAATCGCCCGTCGTCTGGCTAAGCTGGCGAATGCGCCGTTCATCAAAGTTGAAGCGACCAAATTCACCGAAGTGGGCTATGTCGGTAAGGAAGTGGATTCTATTATTCGCGATCTGACCGATGCCGCCGTGAAAATGGTACGCGTCCAGGCTATCGAGAAAAACCGTTATCGCGCTGAAGAACTGGCAGAAGAACGTATTCTCGACGTGCTGATCCCACCGGCTAAAAACAACTGGGGACAGACCGAACAGCAGCAGGAACCGTCCGCTGCTCGTCAGGCATTCCGCAAAAAACTGCGTGAAGGCCAGCTTGATGACAAAGAAATCGAGATCGATCTTGCCGCAGCACCGATGGGCGTTGAAATTATGGCTCCTCCGGGCATGGAAGAGATGACCAGCCAGCTGCAGTCCATGTTCCAGAACCTGGGCGGTCAGAAGCAAAAAGCGCGTAAGCTGAAAATCAAAGACGCCATGAAGCTGCTGATTGAAGAAGAAGCGGCGAAACTGGTGAACCCGGAAGAGCTGAAGCAAGATGCTATCGACGCTGTTGAGCAGCACGGGATCGTGTTTATCGACGAAATCGACAAAATCTGTAAGCGCGGCGAGTCTTCCGGTCCGGATGTTTCTCGTGAAGGCGTTCAGCGTGACCTGCTGCCGCTGGTAGAAGGTTGCACTGTTTCCACCAAACACGGGATGGTCAAAACTGACCACATTCTGTTTATCGCTTCTGGCGCGTTCCAGATTGCGAAACCGTCTGACCTGATCCCGGAACTGCAAGGTCGTCTGCCAATCCGCGTTGAGCTGCAGGCACTGACCACCAGCGACTTCGAGCGTATTCTGACCGAGCCGAATGCCTCTATTACCGTGCAGTACAAAGCACTGATGGCGACTGAAGGCGTAAATATCGAGTTTACCGACTCCGGTATTAAGCGCATCGCGGAAGCGGCATGGCAGGTGAACGAATCTACCGAAAACATCGGTGCTCGTCGTTTACATACCGTTCTGGAGCGTTTAATGGAAGAGATTTCCTACGACGCCAGCGATTTAAGCGGTCAAACCATCACTATTGACGCAGATTATGTGAGCAAACATCTGGATGCGTTGGTGGCAGATGAAGATCTGAGCCGTTTTATCCTATAATCGCGTTCAATCATTTTCATCATTGTTTGATGGGGCTGAAAGGCCCCATTTTTATTGGCGCGTATTATGACTGAACAACAAATTAGCCGAACTCAGGCGTGGCTGGAAAGTTTACGACCTAAAACCCTCCCCCTCGCCTTTGCTGCAATTATCGTCGGGACGGCGCTGGCATGGTGGCAAGGTCACTTCGATCCACTGGTCGCCCTGCTGGCATTGATTACCGCCGGGCTATTACAGATCCTTTCTAACCTCGCCAATGATTACGGCGATGCGGTAAAAGGCAGCGATAAACCTGACCGCATTGGGCCGCTACGCGGCATGCAAAAAGGGGTCATTACCCAGCAAGAGATGAAACGGGCGCTCATTATTACCGTTGTGCTCATCTGTCTTTCCGGGCTGGCACTGGTTGCAGTGGCGTGCCATACGCTGGCCGATTTTGTCGGTTTCCTGATTCTTGGCGGGTTGTCGATCATTGCCGCTATCACCTACACCGTGGGCAATCGTCCTTATGGTTATATCGGTTTGGGTGATATTTCCGTACTGGTTTTCTTTGGCTGGTTGAGCGTCATGGGGAGCTGGTATTTACAGGCTCATACATTGATTCCAGCACTGATCCTTCCGGCAACCGCATGCGGCCTGCTGGCAACGGCAGTACTGAACATTAATAACCTGCGTGATATCAATAGCGACCGCGAAAACGGCAAAAACACGTTGGTGGTGCGCTTAGGTGCAGTAAACGCGCGTCGTTATCATGCCTGCCTGCTGATGGGCTCACTGGTGTGTCTGGCGCTGTTTAATCTCTTTTCGCTGCATAGCCTGTGGGGCTGGCTGTTCCTGCTGGCGGCACCGTTGCTGGTGAAGCAAGCTCGTTATGTGATGCGCGAAATGGACCCGGTGGCGATGCGACCAATGCTGGAACGCACTGTCAAAGGAGCGTTACTGACTAACCTGCTGTTTGTTTTAGGGATATTCCTAAGCCAGTGGGCAGCATAACTGACAAATATCAATTAACAATTGATGATTTTGCCAACAGCCCACATAGCGCGATATACTGAAAATTCTCGCAGCAACTGAATGTTAAGCCTATGAAATACGATACTTCCGAGCTTTGTGACATCTATCAAGAAGATGTTAACGTCGTGGAACCGCTGTTCTCCAACTTTGGCGGACGGACGTCGTTTGGCGGACAAATAATCACGGTAAAATGTTTCGAGGACAACGGGTTGCTGTACGATCTGCTCGAACAGAATGGCCGTGGTCGTGTTCTTGTCGTCGATGGCGGAGGTTCTGTTCGTCGCGCACTGGTCGATGCTGAACTGGCGCGTCTGGCAGTACAAAATGAATGGGAAGGTCTGGTCATTTACGGCGCGGTGCGTCAGGTAGATGACCTGGAAGAGTTGGATATCGGCATCCAGGCGATGGCGGCAATGCCGGTTGGTGCCGCTGGCGAAGGCATTGGCGAAAGCGATGTCCGCGTCAATTTTGGCGGTGTCACCTTCTTCTCCGGCGACCATCTTTATGCCGACAATACCGGGATTATTCTTTCAGAAGATCCGCTGGATATTGAATGATAAAAAAGGCACCGCAAGGTGCCTTTTTTCTGCGTTACCTGTTGGCCTACACAGTAAAGAAATTACGCGAAAGATGAAGTGTAATCAGACCTCTTCCATGCGACCCAGCAGGGCCTGCAGACGTTCCTGCCAGCCGTTCTGCTGTTCTTTCAGATGGTTGTTCTCACGCTCCAGCTCTTCGCGCTGATGCTGGGCATTTTGAACTTCCTGCGACAGTGAGTTGTTTTTTTCTTTCAGCTCTTCGATTTCCATCTGCAACAGAGTGATGGTATCAATCGCCTGCTGTACTTTTGCTTCCAGTTTCTCAAACACTTCTAATGACATTGTCATACCTCTCCTGAATTGCAAGGCGTTGATGGATAAAAATCCTCGTCCCGATTACCGGTGACGCCTTAATAAATACGAGCGCACTTTAGTTAGCTCCGATTGTATGAAGCCGCGCCATCGCTGTCCAGCGGCACGCCTTGCAGATTACGGTTTGCCACACTTTTCATCCTTCTCCTGGTGACATAATCCACACCAATCGAAAATGTTAATAAATTTGTTGCTCGAATGATCTAACAAACATGCATCATGTGCAATCAGATGGAATAAATGGCGCGATAACGCTCATTTTATGACGAAGCACACACATTTTAAGTTCGATATTTCTCGTTTTTGCTCGTTAACGATAAGTTTACAGCATGCCTACAAGCATCGTGGAGGTCCGTGACTTTCACGCATACAACAAACATTAACTCTTCAGGATCCGATTATGAGTCAAACATCAACCTTGAAAGGCCAGTGCATTGCTGAATTCCTCGGTACCGGGTTGTTGATTTTTTTCGGTGTGGGTTGCGTTGCAGCACTAAAAGTCGCTGGTGCGTCTTTTGGTCAGTGGGAAATCAGTGTCATTTGGGGGCTGGGGGTGGCAATGGCCATCTACCTGACCGCAGGGGTTTCCGGCGCGCATCTTAATCCCGCTGTTACCATTGCATTGTGGCTGTTTGCCTGTTTCGACAAGCGCAAAGTTATTCCTTTTATCGTTTCACAAGTTGCCGGCGCTTTCTGCGCTGCGGCTTTAGTTTACGGGCTTTACTACAATTTATTCCTCGACTTCGAGCAGACTCATCACATTGTTCGCGGCAGCGTTGAAAGTGTTGATCTGGCTGGCACTTTCTCTACTTACCCTAATCCTCATATCAATTTTGTGCAGGCTTTCGCAGTTGAGATGGTGATTACCGCTATTCTGATGGGGCTGATCCTGGCGTTAACGGACGATGGCAACGGTGTACCACGCGGCCCTTTGGCTCCCTTGCTGATTGGTCTACTGATTGCGGTCATTGGCGCATCTATGGGCCCATTGACGGGCTTTGCCATGAACCCAGCGCGTGACTTCGGTCCGAAAGTCTTTGCCTGGCTGGCGGGCTGGGGCAATGTCGCCTTTACCGGCGGCAGAGACATTCCTTACTTCCTGGTGCCGCTTTTTGGCCCTATCGTTGGCGCGATTGTAGGTGCATTTGCCTATCGCAAACTGATTGGTCGCCATTTGCCTTGCGATATCTGTGTTGTGGAAGAAAAGGAGACCACAACTCCTTCAGAACAAAAAGCTTCGCTGTAATATGACTACGGGACAATTAAACATGACTGAAAAAAAATATATCGTTGCGCTCGACCAGGGCACCACCAGCTCCCGCGCGGTCGTAATGGATCACGATGCCAATATCATTAGCGTGTCGCAGCGCGAATTTGAGCAAATCTACCCAAAACCAGGCTGGGTAGAACACGACCCAATGGAAATCTGGGCCACCCAAAGCTCCACGCTGGTAGAAGTGCTGGCGAAAGCCGATATCAGTTCCGATCAAATTGCAGCTATCGGTATTACGAACCAGCGTGAAACCACTATTGTCTGGGAAAAAGAAACCGGCAAGCCTATCTATAACGCCATTGTCTGGCAGTGCCGTCGTACCGCCGAGATCTGCGAACATCTCAAACGCGATGGCATGGAAGAGTACATTCGTAACAACACCGGTCTGGTGATTGACCCGTACTTCTCTGGCACCAAAGTGAAGTGGATCCTCGACCATGTGGAAGGCTCTCGCGAGCGTGCGCGTCGTGGTGAATTGCTGTTTGGTACGGTTGATACGTGGCTTATCTGGAAAATGACTCAGGGCCGTGTCCATGTGACCGATTACACCAACGCCTCTCGTACCATGTTGTTTAACATCCATACTCTGGACTGGGACGACAAAATGCTGGAGGTGCTGGATATTCCACGCGAGATGCTGCCAGAAGTGCGTCGTTCTTCCGAAGTATACGGTCAGACTAACATTGGCGGCAAAGGCGGCACGCGTATTCCAATCTCCGGGATCGCCGGTGACCAGCAGGCGGCGCTGTTTGGTCAGTTGTGCGTGAAAGAAGGAATGGCGAAGAACACCTATGGCACTGGCTGCTTTATGCTGATGAACACTGGCGAGAAAGCGGTGAAATCAGAAAACGGCCTGCTGACCACCATCGCCTGCGGCCCGACTGGCGAAGTGAACTATGCGCTGGAAGGTGCAGTGTTTATGGCGGGCGCGTCCATTCAGTGGCTGCGCGATGAGATGAAGTTGATTAACGACGCGTACGATTCCGAATATTTCGCCACCAAAGTGCAAAACACCAATGGTGTGTATGTGGTTCCGGCCTTTACCGGGCTGGGTGCGCCATACTGGGATCCGTATGCACGCGGGGCGATTTTCGGTCTGACTCGTGGGGTGAACGCTAACCACATTATACGCGCGACGCTGGAGTCTATTGCTTATCAGACGCGTGACGTGCTGGAAGCGATGCAGGCCGACTCCGGTATTCGTCTGCACGCGCTGCGCGTGGACGGCGGTGCGGTGGCAAACAATTTCCTGATGCAGTTCCAGTCCGATATTCTCGGTACGCGCGTTGAGCGCCCGGAAGTGCGCGAAGTCACCGCTTTGGGTGCGGCCTATCTTGCTGGTCTGGCGGTTGGCTTCTGGCAGAATCTTGACGAGCTGCAAGAGAAAGCGGTGATTGAACGCGAGTTCCGTCCAGGCATCGAAACCACTGAGCGTAATTACCGTTACGCAGGCTGGAAAAAAGCGGTCAAACGCGCGATGGCATGGGAAGAACACGACGAGTAATAATGATTGCCTGATGCGACGCTTGCGCGTCTTATCAGGCCTACGAGTCGGATACACATCCGGCATCACGCAGACTCTGAAACCGTGCGGGGGCAACCCCGCACACATCAATAATCCCGCCCTTCCCCTGTGCTACACTTCGCGCCATTCCTTACTGCTTAGAGTTTGCTATGAGACGAGAACTTGCCATCGAATTTTCCCGCGTCACCGAATCAGCGGCGCTGGCTGGCTACAAATGGTTAGGACGCGGCGATAAAAACACCGCGGACGGCGCGGCGGTAAACGCCATGCGTATTATGCTCAACCAGGTCAACATTGACGGCACCATCGTCATTGGTGAAGGTGAAATCGACGAAGCACCGATGCTCTACATTGGTGAAAAAGTCGGTACTGGTCGCGGCGACGCGGTAGATATTGCTGTTGATCCGATTGAAGGCACGCGCATGACGGCGATGGGCCAGGCTAACGCGCTGGCGGTGCTGGCAGTAGGCGATAAAGGCTGTTTCCTCAACGCGCCAGATATGTATATGGAGAAGCTGATCGTCGGACCGGGAGCCAAAGGCACCATTGATCTGAACCTGCCGCTGGCGGATAACCTGCGCAATGTTGCGGCGGCGCTCGGCAAACCGTTGAGCGAACTGACGGTAACGATTCTGGCAAAACCGCGCCACGATGCCGTTATCGCAGAAATGCAACAACTCGGCGTACGCGTATTTGCTATTCCGGATGGCGATGTGGCGGCCTCAATTCTCACCTGTATGCCGGACAGTGAAGTCGATGTACTGTACGGCATTGGCGGCGCGCCGGAAGGCGTGGTTTCTGCGGCGGTGATCCGCGCATTAGATGGTGACATGAACGGTCGTCTGCTGGCACGTCATGACGTCAAAGGCGACAACGAAGAGAATCGTCGCATTGGCGAGCAGGAGCTGGCACGCTGCAAAGCGATGGGCATCGAAGCCGGTAAAGTATTGCGTTTGGGCGATATGGCGCGCAGCGACAACGTCATCTTTTCTGCCACCGGCATCACCAAAGGTGATCTGCTGGAAGGCATTAGCCGCAAAGGCAATATCGCGACTACCGAAACGCTGCTGATCCGCGGCAAGTCACGCACCATTCGCCGCATTCAGTCCATCCACTATCTGGATCGCAAAGATCCGGAAATGCAGGTGCACATTCTCTGAGTGATTTGATCGATTGAGCCTTCCAGTCCTTCGGGACTGGAATTTTTTTGTTCGGAGAACGAAGATAAGGCAAGTCAATCAAAACAGGAGAAAAACATGGCTGATTGGGTAACAGGCAAAGTCACTAAAGTGCAGAACTGGACCGACGCCCTGTTTAGTCTCACCGTTCACGCCCCCGTGCTTCCGTTTACCGCCGGGCAATTCACCAAGCTTGGCCTTGAAATCGACGGCGAACGCGTCCAGCGCGCCTACTCCTATGTTAACTCGCCCGATAATCCCGATCTGGAGTTTTACCTGGTCACCGTCCCCGATGGCAAATTAAGCCCACGACTGGCGGCACTGAGACCAGGCGATGAAGTGCAGGTGGTTAGCGAAGCCGCTGGCTTCTTTGTTCTGGATGAAGTACCAGATTGCGAAACGCTATGGATGCTGGCAACCGGTACAGCGATTGGCCCTTATTTATCGATTCTGCAACTAGGCAAAGATTTAGATCGCTTCAAAAATCTGGTGCTGGTTCACGCCGCACGTTATGCCGCCGACTTAAGCTATTTGCCACTGATGCAAGAACTGGAAAAACGCTACGAAGGGAAACTGCGCATTCAGACGGTGGTCAGTCGGGAAATGGCGGCGGGGTCACTCACCGGGCGGATACCGGCGTTAATTGAAAGTGGTGAACTGGAAAGCGCGATTGGCCTGCCGATGAATAAAGAAACCAGCCATGTGATGCTGTGCGGCAATCCACAGATGGTGCGCGATACGCAACAGTTGCTAAAAGAGACCCGGCAGATGACGAAACATTTACGTCGCCGACCGGGCCATATGACAGCGGAGCATTACTGGTAAGCGGTTACTTGTCGATAAACGGCACGATCAAGAGATCCGCACTCAACTTATTGATCATCCCGCGATATGCCGGCATCAAACGGTTGATAAATGAGTGGTGATGACCACAGACAAGGAGGTCGCACTGCTCTTTTTGCATAATTTCCAGCAGTGTTTCCGGCATTTCTCCGCGTTCAATACGCAGTTTTGTCTTCGGCCATTGAATATTTTTCGTCAGTTTATACAGCTTGTTATCCGACTTATTCTTCAACAATTGAAGAATATCTTCTGTTGCAGGGAAGTAGATACCCGGATACAACTCGCTTAAGCCATCATCAATATGAATTAACGTCAGGTGAGCGTCATTATGTCTGGCGAGCTCCAGGGCTTTATTCACCAGTAAGGCATCTTCTTCATTCCCGGAAATTGCCACGCCAATGTGTTTATAAGCCATATTTAACTCCTTCTAAAGCAACTCCATCAAGCTAACGAACGCAGTGATAACTCAAAAATAATCATCTCGGCCTGGCATGAGAAGGTGAAGGCCGCATCAAGCTCAACTTGCCCCTCCAGATCCTTAATCTTATAGGCCACGCTGGCCCCTTCATCCGCAGAGGATGCAGCGGCGGCAAGCTCTTTCAGTTTGGTCATAAAGGACTCAGCTTCTTCGCGGGTGGCAAAAAAGCGCGAAAACTTACTGGTACAGTTGTCGTTATCAATCACCGTACCGATATCAATCGCACATCCTTTAGTACTGCATTTATCTACGACATCTTTCATAGGGCACCTCTGTATATTCGCCTCTCTGTCGATTACGACTTAAGAATAATGCGCCGTTAAAGGAAGAACAAACAAGTAATGATCTTATGGATTACCATTTTTTTTGATATTGCTTAAGGTGAAGAGTTCAGAAGGATTTTCCGGGCATTGTCATTTGCATCGTGGAAATAACAATCCCAGAAAAAAATAGCGATAAGAGATATATTAAAGGTTAATTACTTGATTTATTGTCGGCTTTATACTTCACATCCTGAGTATCTTTACCATATTTATTTTCGCCTTGTGTGCCAACAAACGCACCAAGATCGATAAGCATCATCACCAGAATCAATGTCGGGATAAAACGCCCCACCGCCCATTGCCAGACACCCGGTAAAATTGCCCAGTTACCCGCCAGCAGCATCCACGCCACAATCATCAGAAATGCCCATGCGCCGGAACGCCCGCGATCATGCAAGCGCTTAACGGTTACTGCCGCTGTTGGCCAAAGCAAGCACACAAGGCAAAACGCCGCGGTCTGAATATCGAGTAAATTTTTACCCGCCAGTGAGAAAAGCACCAGCATGCCTGCGAACCACAGGCCTATCCAAATCCAGAAATCACGGCGTCCAATACGCCCTTTAAATGAGAATAACCATTGCTGTATGGTCATGTAAGTTCCTTGATGGTTGTCTTTTCCAGGATTCTACCCTTTTGACAAGGGCGACAGATATCGTTTTAATCGGAGCCAGTCATAACAAAAGGTACTGTCAATGAAGCTAGGGTGTACGCTGTTTTTTCTCTTATGTTCTGCATTAACCGTTACAACAACGGCGCATGCACAAACACCAGATACGGCAACGACCGCGCCTTATCTGCTGGCTGGAGCCCCTACTTTCGATCTCTCCATCAGCCAGTTTCGAGAAGACTTTAACAGCCAGAATCCCAGCCTGCCACTGAACGAATTTCGTGCCATCGACAGCAGTCCCGACAAAGCCAATCTCACTCGTGCAGCAAGTAAAATTAACGAGAACTTGTATGCTTCTACTGCACTGGAGCGCGGTACCTTAAAAATCAAAAGCATTCAAATAACCTGGCTACCCATCCAGGGGCCAGAGCAAAAAGCCGCGAAAGCGAAAGCTCAGGCATACATGGCAGCGGTGATCCGCACACTCACCCCATTAATGACCAAAACTCAAAGCCAGAAAAAACTGCAGTCGCTACTAACGGCGGGGAAAAACAAACGTTATTACACCGAGACAGAAGGTGCACTGCGTTATGTTGTCGCGGACAACGGCGAAAAGGGGCTGACCTTCGCTGTTGAACCGATTAAGCTGGCGCTATCTGAATCGCTTGAAGGTTTGAATAAATGACAAAAAGCAAAGCCTTTGTGCCGATGAATCTCTATACTGTTTCACAGACCTGCTGCCCTGCGGGGCGGCCATCTTCCTTTATTCGCTTATAAGCGTGGAGAATTAAAATGCGACATCCTTTAGTGATGGGTAACTGGAAACTGAACGGCAGCCGCCACATGGTTCACGAGCTGGTATCTAACCTGCGTAAAGAGCTGGCAGGTGTTGCTGGCTGTGCGGTTGCAATCGCACCACCGGAAATGTACATCGATATGGCGAAGCGTGAAGCTGAAGGCAGCCACATCATGCTGGGTGCGCAAAACGTGGACCTGAACCTGTCCGGCGCATTCACCGGTGAAACCTCTGCTGCTATGCTGAAAGACATCGGCGCACAGTACATCATCATCGGCCACTCTGAACGTCGTACTTACCACAAAGAATCTGACGAACTGATCGCGAAAAAATTCGCGGTGCTGAAAGAGCAGGGACTGACTCCGGTTCTGTGCATCGGTGAAACCGAAGCGGAAAACGAAGCGGGCAAAACTGAAGAAGTTTGTGCACGTCAGATCGACGCGGTACTGAAAACTCAGGGTGCTGCGGCATTCGAAGGTGCGGTTATCGCTTACGAACCTGTATGGGCAATCGGTACTGGCAAATCTGCAACTCCGGCTCAGGCACAGGCTGTTCACAAATTCATCCGTGACCACATTGCTAAAGTTGACGCTAACATCGCTGAACAAGTGATCATTCAGTACGGCGGCTCTGTAAACGCGTCTAACGCTGCAGAACTGTTTGCTCAGCCAGACATCGACGGCGCGCTGGTTGGCGGTGCTTCTCTGAAAGCTGACGCTTTCGCCGTGATCGTTAAAGCTGCAGAAGCGGCTAAACAGGCTTAAGTCTGACAGGTGCCGGATTTCATATCCGGCACTTACTTTCCTAAACTCCTCGCCTTAACGCAAAATCTCACACTGATGATCCTGGATTTCCTCGGCTGAAGCACGGTTCAGCGTCAGTAGATTTCGTTGTGTCGCCAGCAATACAAATGAGTTATCACTCTGCCGTACCATCGCCAGCCCGTAGCTTCCCATATGTTCCCGCGCCTCAGGCACTTCTTCCGCCAGCATCATAAATGGGCTGCGTTGTACCAGTTCGCTTTCCGTTACCCGACGCGCCAGGTACTCATGCCCACGCAAACCACCTGGCAGTGGCAACCAGCGGCTACTGATGTTCGCCAGATTGTTATCCAGTTGTTCGCGCACATCAGGACGAATACAAGAAATATGAATATGAAAATGGTTTTGCGTACGCCCGGTCCGGGAGTTGATCGCCAGAGATACCGCGCGATCGGGAACAGGCTGGCCGTATTTTTGGCTCATAAAATCACGCGCCTGCCAGGCTAACCAGAAAAAATTAGGCGTTGACGGATCGGTCAACAATGGGCTTTCAGTACCGTTAATACGGTACGTTGGCATCAACAGATATTGCAGTGGGCCATGACGATCTTTTAAAACCACGTATCCGGCGTTGGGTTTGACTTCCGCACATGGCGACGGGTTTTGGTTTTCCTGCTGGTTGGGCAAACATTGCTCAAGAACAATCTTACGTAACGTGTCTGACTCTTCACCGGTTAATTTCCAGTAACCAATACCGGCAGCCACAACGGCGATAACTATCATCACCAAAAAAAGAAGACCCGCTTTTTTCATCTTTTTTTCCCTGTACCTCAAAGAGATGCAAGGGTAACGCAAAATCGTGACAAATAAAAAACCCAGTCGCGAGAAACCACCGGGCTTGATAATTATCCTGGGGAAATCAGCGTTTGCTGATCTGATCGAACGTACCGCCGTTAGCAAAATGCTCTTTTTGCGCTTTCGTCCAGCCGCCGAACTCTTCATCAATGGTGAATAACTTCAATTTTGGAAACGCATTTTCGTACTTTTTCGCTACCTCAGCGTCGCGCGGACGGTAGTAGTTTTTCGCTGCAATTTCCTGACCTTCTGGCGAGTAGAGATATTTCAGGTAGGCTTCCGCCACCTCTTTGGTGCCTTTTTTCTCGACCACTTTATCGACCACCGACACGGTTGGCTCTGCGAGGATAGACTCACTCGGCGTAACGATTTCGAATTTATCTTTCCCCAGTTCATTCGCTGCCAGCAGAGCTTCATTTTCCCAGGCAATCAGTACATCGCCAATTCCGCGCTCGACAAAAGTGTTAGTGGATCCGCGCGCGCCAGAATCCAGAACTTCGACGTTTTTATACAGTGCACGAACAAAATCCTGTGCTTTTGCCTGATCGTTGTTGTTGTGATGCAGCGCGTAGCCCCAGGCTGCCAGGTAATTCCAGCGCGCGCCACCAGAGCTTTTCGGATTAGGCGTGATCACCGAAACACCCGGTTTAATCAGATCGTTCCAGTCATGGATCTGCTTCGGATTACCCTTACGTACCAGGAAAACAATGGTGGAAGTGTACGGTGCGGAGTTATCCGGCAGACGTTTGATCCACTCTTTATCAATCCGCCCGCGTTCAGCAATCGCGTCCACGTCATAGGCCAGAGCCAGCGTGACAACATCAGCTTCAATACCGTTGATTACCGACGTCGCTTGTTTGCCTGAACCACCGTGTGACTGACGAATCACCACGTTATCGCCAGTTTGCTGTTTCCAGTGGGCGCTGAATGCCTTGTTGTACTGTTCGTACAATTCGCGCGTTGGATCATATGAAACGTTAAGAAGCTGAATATCCTTTGCCATAACGCTGGTTGCCGCCAGCAAAAATGTTAACCCTACGCCCCACTTTTTCATCGCCCGACTCTCTTATGTTGTGTTGTGATGAGCAAAGCGTGCCAGAAGGTTGACCAAACATTAAAGAATAAAAAAAGATTGGCTATAACTTGCGAGTATATGTTGGGGGATTAAAAAGGCGGAAGAAATCCGCCTCATATTGCTGACAAAGTGCGCTTTGTCCATGCCGGATGCGGCACAAACGCCTTATCCGGCCTACAAAAGTTTGCAAATTCAATAGATTACAGAATTCATGTAGGCCTGATAAGCGAAGCGCATCAGGCCTTTTTGCTTCTGTCATCGGTTTCAGGCTAAAGGAATCTGCCTTTTTCCGAAATCATTAATACAGTTTTTTCGCGCAGTCCAGCCAGTCGCCTTTGAACGGACGCTTCATGTTTTCGATAGCGTCGATGATGTCGTGGTGAACCAGCTGTTCGTTCTGGATACCTACGCAACGACCACCGTAACCTGCCAGCAGCAGCTCGATAGCGTAAGCGCCCATACGGGAAGCCAGAATACGGTCGTAAGGCACCGGAGAACCACCGCGCTGGATGTGGCCCAGCACAGTTGCGCGGGTTTCACGGCCGGTTTCTTTCTCGATGAAATGCGCCAGTTCGTCAACATCACACATATGTTCGGTAATCGCCACGATCGCGTGTTTTTTACCTTTCGCGATACCCGCTTTGATTTCGTTTACCAGGTCTTCACGGCTGAATTCAACTTCCGGAACCACAACGAATTCACAGCCACCGGCAATGGCCGCAGCCAACGTCAGATCGCCACAATAACGGCCCATCACTTCCACCACGGAAATACGCTGGTGAGAAGAAGAGGTGTCACGCAGACGGTCGATCGCTTCTACAACGGTGCTCAGCGCAGTGAAGAAACCGATCGTGTAGTCAGTGCCTTTGATGTCGTTGTCAATAGTGCCCGGCAGGCCGATGCACGGGAAGCCCATTTCGGTCAGACGCATTGCCCCCATGTAGGAGCCGTCACCGCCGATAACCACCAGCGCGTCGATCCCACGTTTTTTCAGGTTTTCGATAGCCACGGCGCGGATGTTCTCGTCGCGGAATTCCGGGAAACGCGCAGAACCGAGGAACGTACCACCACGGTTGATCATGTCAGAAACGCTGTAACGGTCTAGCTGTACCATACGGTCTTCATACAGACCCAGATAGCCGTCATAAATGCCCATTACTTCCAGACCTTCTGTCAGCGCAGAACGAACAACCCCGCGAATTGCGGCGTTCATGCCTGGCGCATCACCGCCGCTTGTCAACACACCGATTTTCTTAATCATGACTACCTCTGAACTTTGGAATGCAAAATGAAATCTGTTGCCGGAAGTCTTCTTGCACATCGAAGTGATCCAACGAATGTGCAAATAGTATAACAATCACTTCCTGCTGAATTGATTCAGGTCAGGCCAAATGGCGGTATTTTATACACAAAATGCGGGTCTGGCTCTCTTTTATACTGATTATGAAAGCATAGACCGTTTACCCTCCCTGGGTACGACGGAACAGGGGTCCTGATGGATAATCACATCCGATCCCGGAAAACGCCGTAAAATAGCCTGCTCTACCTGATCCGCCACCATATGTGCCTGAACCAAAGGCAGAGAGTCTTCCATTTCCAAATGAATCTGAATAAAGCGGGTCGGCCCTGACTGCCGCGTGCGAAGATCGTGAGCGCCGCTAACACCCGGCCAGGAAGCCACGATATCAATAATTTCTTGCCGTTCCTCATCAGGCAATGCGCGATCCAGTAATGACTGTACCGCCTCATATCCCATGCGTAACGCGCTATATAAAATATAGATGCCGATCCCCAATGCAAACAGAGCATCGGCGCGATGCCAGCCGTACCAGGACAACCCCAGCGCCAGCAGAATTGCGCCGTTCATCATAACATCAGACTGGTAATGTAGCATATCAGCCCGCACCGCCTGGCTTTGCGTCCGGCGCACCACCCAACGCTGAAACGAGACAAGGATAATCGTACAAATTAGCGCCACAATTGTCACGATAACCCCGACGCCTGGATCTGTCATCGGTGTTGGAGATACCAGATGTTGAATACCCGTCAAAAACAGGAATAGTGCCGAACCGGAGATAAACATACTTTGCGCCAGCGCCGCGAGAGACTCAGCTTTACCGTGACCAAACGAGTGATTATCGTCGGCAGGTTGCAGGGAATATCGCACCACCAGTAAATTCGTCAACGACGCGCCGATATCCACCAGCGAATCCACCAGCGCGGCGAGAATACTCACCGACCCGGTATACCACCATGCAAAAATTTTAATCAGCAATAGCAGCGAAGCCATCGCCGTCGCAGCAATCGCCGCCCGACTGACCAGCCGTCCATAAGATTGATTCATAAATACTCCCGCTATCAACTGACGGTAGTATAACGGAAGCAAATCATCTGCAATGCATTAAGCAGCAGGCAAATTGAGGATAAAAAAAACCCCCACATCATGTGGGGGAAGACAGGGATGGTGTCACAAAAAAGCACCTAACCTGATGATATAAATGGATTTATGTCAACCGCTGTCCACATAGCGTCCACATCGACCATAAATAAAGCCCCTCAACTGAGGGGCTATTTTTGTGATCACATCCACATAATTTGCTGCCCTGACGGCAACGGGTGCGGCCTTACGGCGTGGACTTCTCCCGGCTTCACGATGTATCGCTGTACAGACTCATAAGTGATGAACGTGGCGCTGCAATTCACGTTCTGGCACTGGTGATAACGCTCTTTTGTCGTGTCAGTGATATAGCGACTTGTACGCGCATGTGCGGCATGCTGGCATAAAGGACAATGAAACATCGCGAGCACCTCTTCCGGTTTTGTTGATGGTGCCATTTTAGTTAATTTATCCTTATAAAACAAACAGATAAAATAAAAACATCACTCATCATCTTCTGTTTCGTACTCCACATCAGAAAGCCTGACCTCAAGCTCTAAGGACGTCGTGAAGCCGCTATTATTCAGAAAATGTGTCACCTTAGTGATTGTCCAGTCCTGCTCGTCTATGACGCGCTTAAAGCCTGATACCTTGACCGGCGTTTCCGTGTAAATATCTGCCCGACCGGTAGCCAGGCTGATGGAGAACTCCGCCACACCCCGTTGCAGTTTATCCCACTTCGCCTGAGCGGCGCGCATGGCCTGCGCTTTCGTGGCATATACCGTAGTCAGGGCAAAAACGTTGTCAGCCTCACCGGCCATGTATTCACCTTCGCGCGCTTCCGGTACTTTTGGCGCTTTCTTCTGCGTGACCGGTTTTGCTTTCGGGTGCTCCAGTGCGCGCAGGTGTTTCTCTTTCTTTTTGCGCTTCAGTTTTACCTTCTGCTTTTGTGGCTTCGGGTCTTTGGTGTGTAACCACTTTGCCGTTACGCCGGTATAGGCTCCACGGTCAGCAATCGCAAAATGATGGCGGTCGCCGTCGCTGCGGGTGATGGTAATCTGCGGGATTTTTTTACCGCTGGCCGTCACCCCCTGCCCCGCTTTGAGAAACAACAGTTTTCCCATTTTTACCGACACCTCACCGCCGTTGCGTTCTGCAAGACGGGTCATGAATTTCGCATCAGACTCCTGCGACTGGTCGATGTGCGGGATTTTAATTCCGGCCAGTGACGGAGCGACACTGGCTTCCAGCTTATTACGGGAGGCTATCGCCTCAACAATCGCACCGAGCGTGGTGTCATGCCATGAGCCTTCACGGCGGGAATTGAGCGTCCCGCGAAAATCTGCACTCCGGGCGCGGATGGTGACCACATCCGGTGCGCCCCGGTGTTCAACCTCATCAACGGTAAATTTCCCTTTGCATACCAGGGCAAAACCTTTCCAGCCGATATACACCGTCAGGACAGCGCCACGAACCGGCAGCCCGACCTGCCCGTCGGCATCGTTCAGTTCAATATCAAGCTGGTCAGCCTCAAAGCCCCGGTTATCCGTCAGGGTCATGCTCATCAGACGGTCGCTGATATTGCCGGTAATATCCCTGCTGTCGAGCATCAGCATGTAATCCGGCGTCAGCGTACTGCCTGCATCAAATGTCAGTGCATCCAGCATTATCCCGCCCCCGTCATACCCGTGAATTTAGTCGCCATACTGCCAGCCTTACCGATGAGCGATTCCGCCTGTTTACCGATATCGCCATAAAGCGCGGCCAGTGATTCATCAACGCGGGTGAGCGACAGCGTAAAATCAATTTTCCGGGGTGTGCCGTCTGCAAAGAAAATACTCCCTGTTTCACTCACCTTGCTGATGACATACATGCCGTAAATCATGCCGGTGCCATCCAGCAACGGCCACGCCCGCCCCTCCTCTGCCATCAGCCTGAGCGTGGTCATCGTCAGCTTGCCGCCGGTCAGTTCGGGATAAAGCACACCGGCAAGCGTGATGTTTTCCTCACCCACACCGAGAAACTGAAAAGCGTCCCGTTTACCGATACGGGAATTTGACGGCCAGCGATAATCTGATTCACGCTGCATGGTCTGGTGTGGCAGCGTCTGGCGCATAAAAACAAACATACCTAACGCGAGCATCATTTTTCGTCACCTCCTTAACCGTCATGCATCATGCTGGCACGGGCGCGCGCACGTTTATCCCGCTCGTATTTTTCGAGCGCATCCTGTAACTGGCGGTCGAGCTGTGTCCCCGGCGCAGTACCACCCGTCAGGCTGATGTGATATTCGTTTTTACTCTGGTCTACATAAGAGCGGCCAGCCGGTGCCGTGACTGGCTGATAAGCCTGATAACCTGCATAAGAGCTGGTCGCCGGAATATAACCACCGCTGCCATACGTGGCGGCTTGAGTTCTGGCGGCGGTCTGGTCAAGTGTGTCTGACTCTTTGTTGATAACACCGAGTTTTTCCAGTACCCAGTCAATACCACTGCGCAGTTTGTTGAACGCATTAAGCGGCAGCATCAGCGCGTCAGCCAGTGCCTGCCCGAACATGACGCCCGTGTCACGGCAACGGTTCAGGGTGTCCTGGGTGGCTTTGACCGGGGCAATCAGGTTTTTAAACCACTGCCACGCGGCCTGTAACTTTTCACCCAGCCAGTCAAACACCGGTTTAAGTGGCGCGAACAGTTCCCCCACCGGCGCAAATGCCGCTTTCAGCCCTTCCACCACACCGCCAAAGAATGCGCTGACAGGCTCCCAGTATTTACGGATAAGCAACGCCCCGGCGACAATGGCGGCCACCACGGCCACAACCGGCCAGCTAATCGCCCCGATGGCGGTTATAACAGCACTGCCAACCGTCGTGAAGATTGCCCCCATTGCGCCTGCTGCCGCGATGATGGCATTGATGCCGGTGATAACCGGCCAGGCTACGAGGCCAATGGCACCGATGACACCAATCAGTGCCAGTGCACCACCGACAATGATGCCGATGGTTGACGCCAGTGATTTGTTTTTCTGGATCCAGCCGTCGAGTTTTAACACATACTTTGTGGCCGTCTGCGTGAGATTACGCAGTGCGCCTTCCTGCTGGTCAAACAGGTCAGTCCCCACCGCCTCATAAGCGGACTGAAACTCCTTAAAGTCACCGCCGAGGTTGTCCTGCATGATATTTACCAGCTCTGCGGTCTTCCCGTCTGAGGCTTTAAACGCAGCGGTCAGTTTGTCCAGCTTTCCGGTTGAGGCGGCAGTCATCAGCACAGCGGCGGCTGAGCTGGCCTCCTCCCCGAAAATGGTTTTCATGTATTCAGCCTGCTGGGCAGTACCGAGCCGGTTTTTCTCAAAACTGGCCTGCATTTCTTTCAGAATGGTAAATATTGGCCGGGTGTTTCCCTTGCTGTCTGAGGTTTTCACTCCAAGCTCTTTGAGTGCATCCCATGCTTTTCCCGTCGGTGCCTGCAGGCGGCTTAACACGGCACGGCTTCCCGTCCCCGCCATTGAGCCTGTGATTTTTGCATCATGCAGCGCCCCGACCATTGCGGCGGTTTCTTCAATGCTGACACCGGCATTTTTTGCCACAGGTGCGGCATAGGTCAGCGCATCGCTCATGCCGTCAAAATCGGCGGCGGTTTTGTTCATCGTCATGGAGAGAACATCCCCGATATGAGCGACCTTATCGTTTGAAAGCTGAAAGGCGGATTTCATCCCCATCAGCAGGGCGGCGTTTTCTTCCATCGTGCGGCGGTTCGCCAGCGCCATATTCAGCGTGACCGGCGTTGCCGCCTGAATGGCATCAACATCCCCACCGGCTTTCGCAATGATAATCTGTGCACCGGCTGCATCATCTGCCGAGGCTGCGGTATTGTCGCCGAGCTGGCGCGCCTGCTTGCGGAGTGCGGTCATTTCGGCGGAGTCTTTTGCCACTCCCAGCACAGCCTGCAATTCTGAGTTTTTCTGCGCAAACTCATAACCGGGCATCAGCAGCTTAACTCCGGCCATCGTTCCCGCAGCAGCAATCCCCACACCGGCAGCGCCCACCGAGACCATATTTCCGGCCAGCTCCTTTCCGGCCTGATAACGCTGTTTGACTGCGTTAAGTTTTGCCTGTTGCGCACTGACACGCGCCAGCGCGTCGCGCTGACGGTTAAGCTGTGCGGTGGTTTCACTGATACGGTTTTTCAGTCCCTGCTCATCATGTGCAAGATTGCGGGTATTAATTCCCACAGCGGCCAGTTCCCGCTGCTGGCGTTTAACGGAATCCGTCAGGCGGTTATATTTCGCCTGTAAGTCCTCCGCCGCACGCTTTGCGGATTCCAGCACTTTCGCCTGAGCACGGGTCGGACGTTCGGTGTTTTTAAACTGTGTGGCAAGGGCTTCGGCTTCCTGCCGAGCCTTTTCAAGTGCATGACCAGTCACGGCGAGCTGTGCACTGGTCTTGCGGAATCCCTCAATACGGGATGCCTGACCGTTCAGCTCGCGCAGTGATTTTTGTGTTTCCCGGATATCCCCCGACAGCGACTTGCTCGCTGTGCGGATGGATTTAAACGGGCGGGATGCCTGGTCAACAGCCCTGAGCAATACCTGTAATTTTACATTGTTACTCATTCGTGTTTCCGCTTCGCCGGAGCGCCTTTTCGCGCCATGTGATGAGTTCGGTCAGGCTCATGGGATACAGTTCTGATGGCGGCCAGTGAAATATCACTGCCACATCCGCCATCAGGTCATCGACCGAGAGATTTTTCGGAAACGTCACTGCACCGAGTTCGGCGACAAAAAACCGACCACCTTACCGGCCAGCGCCACAAGGTCAGGCAGTTCCAGCGCGGCGATCTCCTGCTCGGTCAGCATCGGTGCCGTCATGCGCGGCAGCACTTTAATCAGTGCATCGACTTCGGAGTTTGCGACCGCAGCCAGACTGACACCGCGCAGCGTCCCGGCATTGGGTTTCATCAGCGTGACCTGTTCGATAACCTGTTCACCACGTTTAACCGGATTATCCAGGGTAATGACGTTTTCTTTGTTCATGGTTTTCTCACTTCTGAATCGGGGTTAACCGGTCAGCCAGGCTGACCGGATGAAAATCACAGGCCGATATTGCGGCGGTGTTGCTCCAGCCGGTCGACGCCGTTCACCTTCTCAATCATGTTGATGGTGTCGATTTCGACCAGCTCCTTACCGTCCATCGTCAGCCGGAAATAGGTGCAGACCACGGAGATTTTCGACTCGGTGTCTTCTCCCTGTTTACCCTCGCCGGTGTCGATTTCTTTCTGACGGCCACGCATGACCACCTCGACGGCCACCGTTTCGCCGGTATCGTCGCGCTGGTAAGAGCCTGCAAAACGAATCGGTACGGCATCCACACCGGTTGCGGCGTAAAGCTCCCAGATAACCGAATCCGGGAAGCCCCCGAGCGACCACTCCATTGACAGCGCATCGTCATCAAGGCCGAGGTCTACCGGTGCGCTGCCGTTCATCCCCGCACCGCGATAGTTTTCGAGCTTACGGGTCAGTTTTGGCAGCGTGACGGACTTCGCGACGCCCTGATAGCTGTAGCCGTTCAGAAAGACGTTCATTAACTTGAGTTTGCGCGGCATTGCCATCGGTCAGGCTCCTTAATTGCTGTTAACCGAGGTGACCAGATTTGCCAGGTATTTATCGGTAATACGCTGGCGCAGGGTCAGGTTTTCAAGAGGAGGCACCGGTGTATAGTCGTAGTCGATATACAGTTTTCCGGCCTTGAGGGTTTCCGCATCGTTGGATTCTTCGCTGAACCAGCAGGTCGCATCCACGATATAGCCGTTTGTTTTCAGCTCACGGAATTTGGCATTGATGCCGTCAACGATGTCGCGAATCAGCGTTGCGGTGATGGGCTTGTCCACCGCCCACATGTGCGCCTCAGCCATCGTGTCGGCCAGCACCTGCGCGGTGCGGGTGTAGTTTTCAAAGAGGAACAGCGGGTCATCAGAGCAGGTACGGTTACCCCAGAAGCGGAAACCGTCGCGGCGAATCAGCGTAGTGACGCCTGACTCGTTAAGCAGGTCAGCATCGGTGCCGGACTCCTGCAAATCCCAGAATACAGATGCGCTGATGCCGGTAACACCGTTCACCCCGACGTTGGACAGCGTTTTATGCCAGCCCTGCTCCTGGTCGATTTTAGCGCGCAGCCCCAGCGCACGAGCGGTGGCATACGCGGTGGCGGTGGTACTGGTGACCGTATCCCATGCGAGGAAATCCGGCCAGATGACCATCAGCTCACGCTGGCTGAAATTCTGGCGGTAGGCTTTCACCTCGGAAATGGTCTTACAGCCCCATGCGCTGATATACCCGAAAGCGCGCAGCTTCTGACAGACTGATGCCAGTGCTACAGCCACCTCTTTGGTATCCAGTCCCGGCACACCAAGAATACGCGGTTTAACACCGGTTACCGACTCTGCCGCCAGCAGGGCTTTCAGTCCGGTGTACTGACCGTTTTCGTCAGTGGTGCCGATGATATTGGAAACGGTCTGCGCAAGTTTCGTTTCTTCGTCGTCGCCGGTGCCGTCCTCCACGCGCACAACAACGGTGACCGGTTTTGACTGGTCGGCGATAGCCTGCAACGATGCCGCCAGCGTGCCTTTTTTACCGGCCTTTGCAATTGCGCTCTGCACATTGGTAATCAGCACCGGTTTATTGAGGGGGAAGGTTTCCGCATCCGCATCGCTGGCCGTGCAGACCATGCCAACAATGGCAGTGGATACGGTGGAAATGACACGGGTGCCGTCGTTAATCTCCAGCACCTGCACGCCGTGATGATAGTCACTCATCCGTTTAACTCCGTGGTTAATGGGTGAGTGATATTTTCAGTTGTGCCGGAGATGTCAGGCTATTTGTCCCGGTTGGCTAAGGGATGACACAATTTATTCTTTGTCGCTGATGAGGGGAATTTTTTATAGAGCGTGGACAGGCCAATATCAAAAATCAGCGCCACGCGTTGACGTGATTCACCCGCAGCCAGCAACCGTCCTGCCTGTTCCCACTCACTCGCGGTGAGCTTCGGACGTCTGCCACCAATACGACCTTTAGCTCTGGTCGCTTCCAGTCCGGCGCGTGTCCGCTCGACAATGAGTTCTCGTTCCATTTCAGCCAGGGCACCCATCACATGAAAGAAAAAACGCCCCATCGGCGTGCTGGTATCAATAGCATCCGTCAGGCTGCGAAAATTAACGCCGCGTTCGCGCAGCTCCTCAACCAGAATGACCAGATGCCGCATACTACGCCCCAGCCTGTCCAGCTTCCAGACCACCAGTGTATCCCCCTCCGATAATGTCCTGAGCAGTTTTTTCAGTCCCGGTCGGTCGGACTTAGTGCCGCTGATTTTATCCTCAAAAATCAGCTCACATCCTGCGCACTCCAGCGCGTTACGCTGCAATTCCGTGTTCTGGTCATTTGTTGACACGCGTACATAGCCAATAAGCATGAGCATCCCCCTGAATAAAAACCGGAGATGATGCCAGTTACCCGTTGTCTCTGCATTTTCATAAACGTTGGTTTGGGGGAAGGCTCTGCACTGCCTGTTGGTGTGCCCGTTCCGTGGCCCTTAGAAACACCACCAACGGGCTGGCTAAAATGCAATGGTGCAGCATTTTCTTCTGAAATGTATCCCAAACTGGCAAAAGCCTACCCCACCAATAAATTACCGGATTTACGCGGTGAATTTATCCGTGGCTGGGATGATGGGCGCGGGATTGATGCGGGACGTACCCTGCTTTCAGGGCAGGATGGTACAAGTTTTTCTCATTACGGAGGTAATTTCGACATTGGGTCTGGTCATTCAATCAATAACTATGACCAAATTGTTTCTAACCAACCAGGATTTTCCCGTTTTTCATTTGCAGGGCCTTCACGAGGTGATGGGGTTAATTATGTAACCATTCGTCCTCGTAACATTGCGTTTAATTATATCGTAAGGGCGGCATGAAAACGTTCGTTTCGAACAGGAGGAGTAGCGGAGGGCTATGTTGCTTAGTTTGAAAATAGCTGGTCTTGCTGATGCGCATTGATGTAGCAAGACCAGTATGGTCTAAAGTTCCGGGATGACAGGCCAGTTAACATGCTCAGGGTCGGTTGTTACATCAACAGCCTTAACCTGATTCTTATATAAAAGCCACGCCGAAAGTTTAGCTCTGTTGGCATCGCTGATTTCACCCAGCATCAGCTCTGTGCGCCAGTCGAGCATAATTGCATCAGCGGCGGACAGTAATCGCTGTCGCTCATTTTCAGCAGCCTGGATGAGTTGTTCATGAGTCGGTGGGGGATTAATAATTGCCATAGCCTCACTTCTGGTGATTGGCACAAGCCCTTCTTTGATAAAAGCATCCTGTGTGCCATACGCATCGTAGGCATATACGACGTTATTTTCATCTTTGTAATACTTCATCATTGTTATCATTTTTTATCCACCTCTACCCAGGTAACATCTGACACTGTTCCTGAAAACTGCTGCACAATATAGGTCGCACCGGCAGGAACCATGAATGCGATAGTTGCTCTTTGCCCTGCAAGATTTGTTGTCTGAGAGCCGCGAAAATTAGCCGAATTACCATCCACATTAACGTTGGCGCTCAGAAATGAACTACCGTCAGACAGCACCGCATTGACGCTTACAAATATGGCGAAAGACTGGCTGTTGGTGTATACGACACCGAGATTTCTAGATTTCATTCCGCATTGACCAAACAACCCTTTCATATCTGAATAGTTTTGTGATGCAGCAAGTGATGATGCAGCAACACCAGATTCTGTTGATGTTCTGGAATCAGATACGCGGATAATTCCCTTGTTTGTAGTGGTTGCATCATTAGTCTTGCCTTGCAGAGCTACAATATCCGCATAATTCATCGCTGCCGCTTTTGCTGTTGCAGCAAGCGTTTCAGATTCGGATACCCTTGATGATGTAAGTTGAACAATTCCTTTCTGTGTCGTAGTTGAATCCTGAGTTTTGTTTTGCAAAGATTTTATGTCCGTATAGTTTTGCGCGACAGCATTAGCTGTGGCTGCAATATCCTCTGCACCCGATACCCGCGATGAGGTTAACCGGACTAAACCCACCTGTGTTGTTGATGCGTCTTTAATACCAAGGTATGCAAGAAGACCGGCAACATCCTTCCCACTCAAATGAGTCAGCGTCTCATCCAGTGGCTGCTTACCTGACAGCGCATTGTTAATGGTGGTACTGAATTTCGGGTCATTGTTAATGGCTGCGGCAATTTCTTTCAGTGTGTCCAGCGTGGCTGGCGCACCGTTAATCAGAGCGGTAATAGCGGCCTGAACAAACTCAGTGGTCGCAATCCGCGTGGTGTTATTTCCTGCGGCAGGCGTCGGCGCTTTTGGTTCTCCGGTAAATGTCGGATTATGTTTCTGTGCATACTGGGTATGAGGATCCTGTGCGGCAATGTGGTTTCTCATCTGGTCATCCACATACAGCCTTAATTCCAGGACTTCATCATCCACGTATTTACGGGTCGCCAGTACCACCGACGGGTCGATTTTCAGCGTGATAGCTTCGGTATTCGTGACAACCAGAATCATGCGGATAGTCTGGGTACGACCGCTGCCTTCCTGCAACTGCGGTTTGTACGTTTCCGGGCAGTTCGCCACCGCAATGAGTACGCCTTCATCATCATAAAGCCCAATCTCACGGATCCAGAATCCGCCCTCGTTCTCAGGGATGATTTGCTCCGCAATAATCTGGCTCTGGTTGTTCGGGTCAACACTCAGAAGATTCAGCGGCGCGATGCGTTTCTGGTTAATCAGTTTTGTCTGTGCCGGGTCTGGTGTCGGCAAGACACCATTCGCATCACCAACTGCCATTTGCGTCAGATTCAGCTTACTGCCGAGCATCGTCGCGTTAGCCAGCCGTGCTGCGCCCTGATTAGTCAGAATGGCGTAGTATTTCACTGTCATGCGTTTACTCTCAGGTTATCAATTAAATGAATGGCCGAGGCCGGGAAATAATCCCCTCCGACAATAATGGCCTCCGGGGTGTAGGGATAAACCGTCAGGGCGTCGCCGTGATAGCATCCTGCACCGGCAAAAATGTTGCCGGTTGTACTTAAACTGATAGCCAGTCCCGTCAGATGGCGGCTTGCAGGTTTTGCATCAGCAACGAGACGCTCCAGCTCCTGATACATTTCCTCGGTAATACCCTGCTCAAGCACGCCAACAACGATGCGGAACGTCCCCGGCTCCTCGTTGAGCTGCCACCACTCCCTCACCTCAATCAGATAGCCGAGCGGCTCCACCACACGGCGAATCGCACCAATAGTGCCCTTATGGCAGTGAATGAAATACGCATCGCGGATAACAGCGCGTTTTGTCGCTTCCGGCCACTTATCATCCCAGCGGTCAACCGAAAATGACCACGCCAGCCACGGCAGCAGATTTGCCGGACAGGTATCCGGGTTCCACAGCTCACGAATACTGACCGGCGTTTTTTCAATTTCCGCACAGGCTCTTGCGGCGGCGACTTCAAGCGGTGATGAGCCGGTCGGCAGCAGTCGCGAATCACTCATCCGAGCCTCCGGTCACAACGCGGTATTCGGTACAGAAAGACGCCTGCGTATTGTTGAGCACGATGTCGGCCAGTGGTGCAGCCAGTTCGACACGCTGCACACCTTCCACATGCAAAGCGGCATAAATGGCAGACAGACGGATGTCGCGCCCCAGCCGGTGCTGTGCCGTGATATACGTTTCCAGTTTTTTCACGGCGGCAGCGCGAATGGGTTCGCTTTCGGGACCAGGGTAAAGGTAAAGCGTGGCGTTTATCTGGTATTCAACAATGGCGGCAGACTGCACGGTCACGCGGTCGGCCACCGGCCTGACGTCCTCACCATTAAGGGCGTTACGCACCACGGCCAGCAGGTCTTCGGATGCGACGCCGTTATTTTCACGTGACAGCACGGAGATGGTGACGCAGGCCGGAGACGGACTGGTGACAGAGATATCCGCGACACGCCCGTCGGCACTGCGACCATGATACTGATAGGCTCCCACCGACCCGGCGACGCTTAAGCCCTCAAAAGCCTGCTGAATACGCAGACGATAATCTGTGTCAGATTCCATCACTGCCGGTGTCGGCGGAATGGTCGAATCATCTGCCGGGGTGATAATCAGGCGCGTGGTGTTGTAATTGGCACCAATTACATCAAGGTCATTACCGGCAGCACAGGCCAGCATCACCGCCCGTGCGGCCTCATTCACACGCTGACGCCAGATAAGCTCACGATAAGCATTTTCCTCCAGCAGTTTGACAAGAGGCTCAGATTCCAGCGTCAGGGTACGGGCGACCGCCTCCTGCTGGTCTTCCGGGTAAAGGGAAATCAGTGTCGCCTTGCGTTCGGCAAGAATGGTTTCAAAGTCCAGCTCCTCGACCACATCCGGTGCGGGTAGCTGGTTCAGGTCGATAATCTGCATGGTTTCAACTCACAGGGATGGTTAACGAAAGTGGCTGGCCGGTCTCGTTGTGCTGGCCGGTTAACGTGACCGTCATTCGCCCGTCAAAACTGCGCTCAGTGGTGACGGATGACAGGGTGACGCGGGGTTCCCATTTCAGCACCGCCATGTAACAGGCGACCTTAATCTGCAACTCAAGCGCCGGGGTCTGCGGCTGGTCAATCATTGACGCCAGCAACGAGCCGTAATCACGACGCATCACCCGTGAGCCGACCGGTGTGCGCAGGATATCGCCGATACTCTGGCTGATATGCTCAAGGTCAGTGACAGTCAGGCCATCACTGCGATTCATTCCGAGATAACGCGCTGTCATAGAGGGCTCCCGGTTGTGCCGCCGCTGTCGCCGGGGTGTTTATGGGTATGCAGTACCTTACCGTTTGATGAGAGTTCACCGCCGGTGTGTTCAATGTTGCCGCGCATCGTCCCGCCCTTCTGTACTTCCAGCGTGCCGGTAATCAGCCTGTTGGTGCAGACCACCTCCGGTGTGTCCAGGGTGACGCGGGTTGATGCTTTCACCATGACCACCGGCACCGTGGCGGTAACAGAATCAGAAGCCGTCACGCTGGCCGTTTTAATTCCGCTTACCGTGAGTGCACTGGTTTCGGGTTCATACTCAATCACCGCCCCGTCAGGGAAACGGATATGCAGGGCATCCGCCGACGCAGACGGCGCGGGGTTATCGCCGGAATAAATCCCCGGCAGAACAAACGCCGTGTCAAGTTCACCGCCCACGGCCAGAATCAGCACCTGCTCCCCCACGGAAGGTGCCCACCATGTGCGCGAACGCCCGGCACGACAGGTCAGCCACTGAAGCCAGTCGGTGCACATGCCGCCGGTCTGCACACGGCAGCGACCGGCTTTAAGGTTGGTTTCGACGACAAGGCCGGTGCGGATCATGTTGCGCAGTGCGCGCGCGAGTTCCTGGATATTTGCGAGAGTGTTCATAACGGGAAGGATGCCGCCGGGTCATACCGGCGGCAATGTAACGATGAGGTGTCGGGAATGGCACAACTAACGGTCGAGGTGAGCCAGGATAATCTCTTCAATCATCTGCACATCCTCACCGGTAAAGCCGAGCAGAGGACGCGCCGGATAATCAATTTTCTTACCGTCTTTCCGGGTTTCTTCCGACAGACCGAACTGATGCACACTGGCTATTTTCGGTGACTTCCCGCCGTAAAACTCCATTGATGCCTGTTCAGGGCTGGCGCGGATATGCAAAAAACGACTGGTGATAAGTTTCGCAAACATTTTTCGCTTAACGCGACCGGTCTTTTTTCTGGCGCTCTGCTGCTGGCGTGGTGCGTAGGGTGTGCCGTCCGGGGCTTTCTGTGCCATCACCCGGCGCTGCTGACTCTGCCGCAGACGTTTCGCCAGTTCGGCGCTCAGTCGCCGACGCCCTGACGGTGACAGCGATTCAATAAGTCCGGTCAGCCGGTCTTCAAAACGCTTAAACTCATTCATCCCACTTGCTCACCAGTTCGCCATTGATATAAAGCTCCACCGGGCGGGTGACCGGCTCCGGCGGCGGAGGTTCCGGGATATTCTTCACATGCAGTGCGCCGTCCACCTCACTGACCAGCGTTCGCTCGGTCAGCATCAGGCTGATGCTGATATCAAAGCTGCTGTCATTGTTGATGTCTGCATAAAACGTGAAGCCCTTTTTCTGACCTGCGTCGGTGGTCATGATGTCGGGCTGATTTTCCCGCAGCCACGCCAGCACCGGCACGATGAGCAGGTCAAAATCACCGGTAAAGTCGGTCACAATGACATTGAGCGTGTAACGCTTTTCAAATGACAGCGACGTCGCCAGTGTGGAGGCAATACTCCCGTTATCCACGAATATCCGCAGCATCTCGGGACTGGTTTTCAGCACCGTGACGGCATCAGTCAGCGCCCTGCGCAGGCTGTCGGGTTTGAGCATCGTTTTCGTCCTGACAGTGTTTAATCATTTTTACCTGGCTGGCACAGCGTGCCAGCGCGTTCTCAAGCTGCCGGATATCGGCACTTAAATCACCGTTCGTCTCCGGGTCACTGCCCGGCATCGGGCAAAGGCTCACTTTCGGGCAGGCGTTGTGGACAATCACTGGCGTCAGTGCAGGCCGGGCGCTGGTGCAACCGGCGCACAGCATCAGGCAGGTCAGCGCCGTACCAGCGGCGAAAATCTTCGTTTTCATTCAGTAACCTCGTGATGGTTTTCTCGCGCTGTGCTTCACGCTTCGCGGCGTTCTCCAGCTCCTGACGCAGTTCCACCTGCGCCAGCTCGTTTTTGTCTGCCCTGGTAAGGGCAACATGAAGCTGGTTTTTCAGCATGGTGATGGTCGTCTGCTGCCCGCTGGCGACATTGTTTGCCCTGTCCAGCGAGACGCGCAGGCTGGCGTTTTCATGCTTCACCAGAAACAGTCCCGCCACCGCCAGCGATAACAACACGACCAGCACAATCATCAGCTTTGACATGGTTCCCGCCCCTCAAAACGCTGACGACAGGCCGTACGTATCAGCCGGAATAACAGCGCCGCCACGAGATAAATCAGCGCGGTAAAAATCCACCCGGCAGCGACCAGCGAGATAAACGTCGCCACCATCACCACCAGACCCATCGCCCGTCTGCACCACGGCACCGGCTGCAAATACAGCGACGTGACAATCTTCACGGCCAGCGATTCCGGCGGAAGCTCCCGCCCGTAGCGTTCAAGTACATACTCAGTGGCATACACGCCGACACCACCGGCAACCACACAGATAACTGTCGCCAGAATCGCCCAGGCGGCGACAAAATTGACGGCCACGCTCTGCGGGTAAATCAGGGACAGTGCCAGCATCAGCGCCAGCGACACGTTCAGCATCAGTGAAAGGGATAATTTCTTCATGGTGTTTACTCCATTTAAGCCGGTACGCCGCCAGCGGTACGCCAGACGGTGACCAGTTTTTCCAGTGAATGCTCACGCTGACCGTAACCGGCTCCTGGCAGGGACGCCCAGATATTGCGACAGCGTGAAATGGCGCGCTCAATGCGTCCCGCCCGGATGTCATCCAGTGCACCGCGTTCGCGGATCAACTGAATGGCAAGTCTGTCCTGTGACAACGGACTGAAATCCGGCAGGGCAAGCTGTTTGCGGTAGTGCGGCCAGAACAGGTAAAGCTGCTGATAGCGACCGGAAGCCGTGGATTTTTCACCGCGACGGTTAAACACCTTCGCCGGTCGGCCATGCGCGAACGGGTGGTCACTGTAGTCGGTGAATATTTCCGGCTTTCCGTCCAGTCCGGTGACTATCACGTCATAGCCCCGGTTTTTCGTCAGCGGGTGATTCGCCGTCCCTTCGGACACCGCCAGCATGTCGAGAAAGGCGGCGATATTCTGATGCGTGTTAATTACCGGCATTACGGTTTCCCCCTGCCCTTAAAGCGGCGCTGAATGGCAATCTCAATCACCTGATAACCGGCGATACCCAGCATGGAGCCGATGCCGCACACCGCAGGCAGTGACAGGTCAGGAAACTGCACCAGAACAACACCGGCAACCATCGAAACAAAACCACCGAGCAACATGCGCCCGATAAACAGACGCGGGGTGATGGGTTCACCACCGGCAAGCACCTTGCCGACAACAATCAGCACCCCAATCATGAAAAGCGACAGGACGCTTTTTTCTTCTGCTGTCATGCGTTACTCCCACAGATTGACAGTTTCAGCCACGGGCGCGGTCTGAACGTCGGGCAGTTCGACGGCGGTGCCGTGTGGCAGCACCGCACCCAGTTCAGCCAGTCCCGGATTTGCGGCGAGCACGGTCTCAACCACGCCCTCAGTGCGCCCGTAATACCGGACACAAATGGCGTCGAGCGTGTCGCCCTGTAGCGCAAAGGTCTTCATCAGATTTGACTCACGATGCAGCGCGGCTTGTCCTGGATACGCGCCACCGCCCAGCGCATATCCCGCCACAGTTCATCAATGGTGCTGTCAATGCTGTCAGCCTTCTTGTCGCCTTTCGCACTGGCATCCACGCCGCGATAACGCTCATAAAGCGACGCGGTCGCCATCGCGCACACGGCGCGCTCGTAGTAAAAAACTCTGATGCTTTCACCGTCGATGTCGTCCGCCGGGACGTCCGCCAGACGCGTAAAACCGGCGGCAATTTTCTGTTCGCGGTACTCGTACAGCTCCGCATTCGTCTCCGCCATGCCTGACTTGATGGCCTCACGCAGACGGGCGGGGGCGACGGTCTGCTCAAGGCGCATACGTTCCCGGACGCGCTTCGGGTCGATATCGGGAAAAAAGAACGTGTTTTTAATCACCGGCTCGTCGCCTGCCGGTTGCGGGATGACCACCGTACCCTCACCGGACACGGGAGCCTCCTTTCGCGGAATAATCAGCGTCATCATGACTACCTCTGAAAAGTCGGGCGGTGGACGCCGGTACAGCGTCAGGTGATTCACCCTCACTGACCGGCGTGCCGCCCTGGCGCGGGGCGCATTCGGTTGTTAACTGGCTTTCTTTTTCGGGCGTCCACGTTTTGCCGGTGTCACGCTCCGGCTCTTACGCGGGGTACGGGTGGCCGCTTTGGGCTGCGGCTCCGGCTTCGGTTTCAGCTCCCGCTCCAGTCGTTCAATCTCTTTTTTGACACCTGCCTGACAGTCGAGCTGTGTCGCACGTTGCAGGTGAGCCAGCGCACCGGCGGCATCACCACCATCACGCAGAAACAGACCTGTGATTTTGTGCAGCTTTGCGCGCACTTCATCAGGCATGTCAGCCGTGGCGGTCAGTTCAAGGGTCTCCGTCAGCAGGCGGGTATCCACAGACTCACCGGCAGCGTGAGCACGCATGGCCGCGAGCGCCACCTCCTCGGTGAACATGTACGGCGGGGTGCGGCGGTGTTTACCCGGCATGGTCAGACCGTACTTCAGGGCATAACGGGCAATCTCCAGCGCACCGGCAATATCGCCGGTATCCAGACGCCACAGCATGACCGTCATCAGAATGTCATCCTGTGCACCTTTGCCCTGCTCCAGCACGCCGTTCACCCACGGCAACCAGAACGGCAGCAGTTCGCGTTTTTTCGCGGCCTTAAGCTCTTTTGAATAAATCGCTTTCAGTGTGCGCTGGTCTGCGGCCAGCTTGACCAGCATCTGCTCATAGACAGTTGCATGTCGCAGCGGGGCGGCTTCCCGCTGCGCGGTCATCGCTGCCGAGACCCGCATCATGTGGCGCTGTGCGGGACTCGTCATCGGTTACGCTCCCGGCTCTGCGGTCACTTTGGCCGGTGTGGAAAAATCACCGACCTTAATTTTTTCCACCAGACAACCGGCGGCGTAGTCTTCCACCACGTAATCAATGTTCATTGACTCGTAGTTCTCCACGCGGTCGAGTTTCGGGTTTTCCTCAATCACGCGGCGATGGCTGTCATCCATGTAGTAGATGGACAGGTTTTCCAGCTTCGTGATGAGCATCGCATCCGCCGGGAAGTACGGGACGCGTACCGCCGGCAGGTTACCGATGCGTTTCTGACTGATGATGACGTCAGCGGCCAGCATTTCGCTGTTGTCCTGCTCCTTGTTAACGATGGGGAAATACTTGTCCGCCAGTAGCTGACGCCCCACAATCACCACAAGGTCAGGGTCTTCCTGATACCACGGCTCAATCAGGTTGTTGGTCGCATCCATCACCAGTGCATCGAGGCTGGCATAATCACCGCCCTTACCCACGCGGATGACCTCAGAGGTCGTGTGACCTTCCTCGTCAGTAACCTTGCTCATCACGCGCGCCGGGGCTTCATTGCGGTATTTCTGCAGCCAGCCGACCGCCACATCCTGCAGCATCGGGTTACTGCTGCGGTCAGAGGTTTCGGCACGCCTCACGCCGTTAAAACCGGCCATGATTAAATCAAGGGACTGGCGTTTGATAATGGCGTTACGGACACGGAGCTGGAAATCCTGATAACGCGCCCACAGGTCCAGCGTTTTGTAGCGGATATAAAAATCGAAGTTAATCTGGTCGCATTCGTACTTGTTTGACGCCAGCTTCGAGAAGTCCTTCGGCTGACGCTCGGTGCCACCGGCGGTGTCGGTGGTGCTGGCGATGGAGCCGGTGACACCGATGCCAATTTTTTCCCCTTTCATTTCGCTGACCGGCACAATGTTGATGCGGGTCAGAAAGTCAGAGGACTCCTGCATGGTGTTCATCAGGGTCTGGGTGACCGACGGTTCAACGGTGAATTTTTTCGACACATCACCGGCGTCGATGCCGTTCAGTTCGGCAACACGGGACAGGTAAGCATTAAATTTAAAGCGGGTTTCCTGGCGCATAGTTTTTCCTGAAATTAAGAGTTAATCGTGAAGGTTTTCCCGGACTGACTGACGCCGGTCAGCAGTTCGTCATCAGGGCGTCACCGCCACCACCGGTGGCCTTGCTGCGGCGCTGCTGGGTCAGACTTTCGGTGTGGTCGAGACTGTTTTTCAGTCGGGTGAATGCCTGGCTGGTTTCATCCGCCCTGTCAGCTACATCCTGCTTAAGTGCGGAAAAGGCGGTTTCCATCTCAGCGAGGCGCTGCTCAGTGGCACTCAGTTTTTCCTGCACATGTTCAGCAACAGCGGTCACCGCTTCATGCACGTCATTCAGACGGGCGTCATCGCTGGCCTGTTTGCGGCCAAAAATGGATTTCACCTTTTCGGTCAGGGCGGTGAACACGGTTTCAGGCAGGTCTTCAAATTCCAGCTCAACAGGCGTTGCCACTGAAATCAGGTTTTCAGGGCTTAATTTGAAGCGGTTCAGGGGGTTGTGTTTTGCCGTGCGGCAGAATTCCAGGTATTCCGTGCCGAGGCTTGCCGGGTCATCGGTGACGGCCAGACCCACCAGATAACATTTGCCGGTGTTGGCAAAGTTCGGCTGAATTTCCATTGAGGTGTAGACCTTCTGCGCGGCCTTGTTCATCGCGATAAGGTCATCGGTCGGGGTGATTTTCGCAAACAGCGCCCATTTGCCTTTCAGCGCCGAATCATCGTCAATCTTTTCGGCCTTCAGTTCGGCCACATCGCCATAACGCTTAAAAATACCGTCAGGCAGGATGCCGCGCAGATGTTCCAGGTTAATGCGGCAACCATAGACTCGCGGGTCAAAGGTTTCGGCCATTTCCTGAATATCCTGCGCACTGATGACACGCCCGTCACAGGTGTCACCCTCAACGCCGATACGAAAGAATTTTGAGACTTTTTTTGCCATTGTCAGGAGTCCTGAATAGTGATTAGAGGAGTCACATGTCGGCATCAGTTTCCCGACGATGCGCATCCTCCGCCATCAGTCCCGGATGGCTTATCACTGACACAACAGCACCTTAGCGAATCGCGGGGCGCGACTCAGTAGCCTTGCCGTGTATTCATCACGGCGAGGTATTCATGACCATCACCACAGACACCACTCTTTTACACGACCCGCGTCGTCAGGCGGCGCTGCTGTACTGGCAGGGGTTTTCCGTGCCGCAGATTGCCGCCATGTTGCAGATGAAACGTCCGACGGTGCAGAGCTGGAAACAGCGCGACGGCTGGGACAGCGTTGCCCCCATCAGCCGTGTCGAAATGAGTCTGGAAGCGCGACTGACCCAGCTCATCATCAAACCGCAGAAAACCGGCGGTGACTTCAAGGAAATTGACCTGCTGGGACGCCAGATTGAACGACTGGCACGGGTAAACCGCTACAGTCAGACCGGCAACGAGGCAGACCTTAATCCGAACGTCGCTAACCGCAACAAAGGCGGGCGTCGCAAACCGAAAAAGAATTTTTTCAGTGACGAGGCCATCGAAAAGCTGGAGCAGATTTTCTTTGAGCAGTCTTTCGAATATCAGTTGCACTGGTATCGCGCCGGGCTTGAGCACCGCATCCGCGATATCCTGAAATCCCGCCAGATTGGCGCGACGTTTTATTTTTCCCGCGAGGCGCTGCTGCGCGCCCTGAAAACCGGTCATAACCAGATTTTTCTGTCGGCCAGTAAAACGCAGGCGTATGTGTTCCGCGAATACATCATCGCCTTTGCCCGGCTGGTTGACGTTGACCTGACCGGTGACCCGATTGTCCTGGGCAATAACGGCGCAAAACTGATTTTTCTCGGCACCAACTCCAACACCGCACAGAGCCATAACGGCGACCTGTACGTCGACGAGATTTTCTGGATCCCGAATTTTCAGGTACTGCGTAAGGTGGCATCAGGTATGGCCTCACAGAGTCACCTGCGCTCGACCTATTTCTCCACCCCGTCCACGCTGGCGCACGACGCCTACCCGTTCTGGTCGGGTGAACTGTTCAACCGGGGACGCGCCAGCGCCGCCGAACGCGTGGAAATCGACGTCAGTCATAACGCCCTTGCCGGAGGTCTTCTCTGTGCGGACGGCCAGTGGCGGCAGATTGTCACCATTGAGGACGCCCTGAAAGGCGGCTGCACGCTGTTCGACATTGAGCAGCTCAAACGTGAAAACAGCGCCGACGATTTTAAAAACCTGTTCATGTGTGAATTTGTTGACGACAAGGCGTCGGTGTTCCCGTTCGAGGAGCTGCAACGCTGCATGGTCGACACGCTGGAAGAATGGGAAGACTATGCGCCGTTTGCCGCGAATCCGTTCGGCTCCCGCCCGGTCTGGATTGGTTACGACCCGTCACACCGTGGCGACAGTGCCGGATGCGTGGTGCTGGCACCGCCGGTGGTGGCCGGTGGCAAATTCAGAATACTTGAGCGTCACCAGTGGAAAGGCATGGACTTTGCCACTCAGGCGGAATCCATCCGCAAACTCACCGAAAAATACAACGTCGAATACATCGGTATTGATGCCACCGGCCTCGGTGTCGGCGTGTTCCAGCTCGTGCGCTCGTTCTATCCCGCCGCGCGCGACATCCGCTACACGCCGGAAATGAAAACCGCAATGGTGCTCAAGGCAAAAGACGTCATCCGCCGTGGCTGTCTGGAATATGACGTCAGCGCCACCGACATCACCAGCTCGTTTATGGCTATCCGCAAGACCATGACCAGCAGCGGACGCAGCGCCACCTATGAGGCCAGCCGCAGCGAGGAAGCCAGCCACGCCGACCTCGCCTGGGCGACCATGCACGCCCTGTTAAATGAGCCACTCACCGCGGGTATCAGCACTCCGCTGACATCCACCATTCTGGAGTTTTACTGATGAGCAAGAAAAAAGGGAAAACACCGCGACCAGCGGCAAAAAAAATGACCGCCAGCGCCCCGAAAATGGAGGCATTCACCTTTGGTGAACCGGTGCCGGTACTCGACCGCCGTGACATTCTGGATTACGTCGAGTGCATCAGTAACGGCAGATGGTATGAGCCACCGGTCAGCTTTACCGGTCTGGCAAAAAGCCTGCGTGCTGCCGTGCATCACAGTTCACCGATTTACGTCAAACGTAATATTCTGGCTTCAACGTTTATTCCGCACCCGTGGCTTTCGCAACAGGATTTCAGCCGCTTTGTGCTGGATTTTCTGGTGTTCGGTAATGCGTTTCTGGAAAAGCGTTACAGCACCACCGGTAAGGTCATCAGACTGGAAACCTCACCGGCAAAATATACCCGCCGTGGCGTGGAGGAGGATGTTTACTGGTGGGTGCCGTCCTTCAACGAACCGACAGCCTTCACGCCCGGCTCCGTGTTTCACCTGCTGGAGCCGGATATTAATCAGGAGCTGTACGGCCTGCCGGAATATCTCAGCGCCCTTAACTCTGCCTGGCTGAATGAGTCGGCCACACTGTTCCGCCGCAAGTATTACGAAAACGGCGCGCATGCCGGATACATCATGTACGTTACCGATGCCGTGCAGGATCGCAACGATATCGAAATGCTTCGCGAAAACATGGTTAAGTCGAAAGGCCGCAACAACTTTAAAAACCTGTTTCTCTATGCCCCACAGGGGAAAGCCGACGGCATTAAAATTATCCCGCTCAGTGAAGTGGCAACGAAGGACGATTTTTTTAATATCAAAAAAGCCAGCGCCGCTGACCTGCTGGACGCGCACCGCATCCCCTTTCAGTTGATGGGAGGCAAGCCGGAGAACGTCGGGTCGCTGGGTGATATTGAGAAAGTGGCAAAGGTCTTTGTCCGCAATGAGCTTATCCCGTTACAGGACAGGATTCGGGAAATAAACGGCTGGCTCGGTCAGGAGGTCATCCGCTTTAAAAACTACTCACTGGACACAGACAACGGCTGAACATCGCCGCCTGCGGGCGGCTTTTTTACACCCCGTCATCACGCCCTCACACACTCACCACCGCACAAAACAGCCCGCAGACACACCAGCGCCCCGGCGCACAATCTAAACGCCATTACGACGCGCTGAGACGCTGAAAAAATAAAATCAGCACCACCGCCAGCGCGCAGTGCTTTCCCCGCCTCGCCCGCCCGCTTCATGAGGCGGTTTTGATGCAGTACATGATTAAATTCCAAAACCCATCAGCACTGGCAAAGCTAATCCCAAATGGTAATCTTTCTCTCATGCAAATTCATGCATGCGATGGCATTTTTCCTGATCTATGCGGTATGCTATCTGTTTTCATTTATAACAATCATTAAGGGATCTGGATATGGATATTATTGGGTTAAAATCTCAACTAGAACATGAAGATAATGCCAAAAAAAGGGCAGAACTCCTAGCTCAGCTAGAAGTTATAAAACAAGAGGCTGAAGAGCAAATTCGCGCAGAGCAAAAGGATGTTGACTTTGAGACCAAAGAATTTACTGTTGAGTTATTAGTTAATAAATATCATAACGGGTTAGAGGATGATACCAACGAACTCTTTGTTCCTGATTATCAAAGGGACTTTGTTTGGAATGAAAAGAGACAATCAAGATTAATAGAGTCTTTAATTTTGGGCTTCCCTATACCATATATATTTACAGCTGATGTCTTTTCAGAAGATCCCGATTTAGATGGACGGATTGAAATTGTTGATGGCTCACAGCGTGTTAGAACCATACATGCGTTTATCCACAATGAATTAGTTTTACAAGATCTGAAATCTTTAAGTTCTCTTAATGGTTTCAGATTCCAAGATTTACCATTATCACGCCAACGCCGTTTCATGAGAATTCCTGTGCGTGTTATAGAGTTGAGTTCTAAATGCAATGAAGAAACCCGCAGGGATCTTTTTGAGCGAATTAACTCTGGTAGTGACATATTGAAAGATATGGAAGTTCGTAAAGGTTCAGAACTTGGCTCAACAAATTTATATACGCAGGTTATTAAGCCATGCTCGACAATATCTAAATTTAAGGAGTTAGCACCTTTATCTGAGGCTAAAGAAAAACGAGATGAACGGTTAGAATTTACATTGAGATTCTTTGCTTACTTAGATAAATATAAGAAATTTGATCATTCCGTGCGTGATTTTCTGAATGATTACATGAAGGAAAAGAGTGATATAGATGAAGCTGAACAAAACTCAATGAAAGAAGAGTTTTCGAATGTTCTGTCTTTCGTTGAAAACCATTTCCCAGCAGGCTTTAAGAAAACTATCACTGCAAAATCCACACCTCGAGTTAGATTTGAATCTCTCGCTGTTGGTGCTGCACTCGCATTACGTCTAGAGCCTAACCTTGTCCCCAAAAACTTAGATTGGCTAAGCTCAGAAGAATTCAAACAATTAACCACCTCCGACGGAGCAAATAGTCGCGTGAAGGTAATTGAACGAATTGAATATGTGCGAGACAAACTATTAGAGGATTAACATGGATCGTTTTCGTGAGGATTTTGACGAAAGGTCAGGAGAAATCTTGGCCTATTTAGATCTTTTAAAATTTATTGAGCATGCTGGTGCGGAATTGATATCATCCGATAATAAAGAACATAAGTTCACCATTACATCTCAATCACGAAAAACTCTAAAGGGTGCAGTGTATATACTATTATACAACCTTATTGAATCAACAATGAGAGAGGCTATCTGCCTTATACATGAGACTATTTATGATAGAAACATAGAGTTTGATAAACTTAAAAAAAACCTAAAATCAGAAATTTTAAAAAGATTAAAAAATGAATCTGTTAACATCGATAATTTAATCGGCGGACTTACTAAAGGCATATCCTGTGGTATTTCTTATGGTACATTCAACAAAAAGAAAATATTTTCAGGCAATATTGATAGAGAGGAAATAAAAGAAAAATCGAAAATATATGGATTTTCAACCCATTCTGATTACACTCACACTAAACATGGTGAAAAATTAGCCACCGTTAAACAGCATCGCAATGATTTATCTCATGGAAATGTATCATTTGCTGAGATTGGGAAAAATGTTTCATATCAGGATTTAGAGAATATTTCATTAGAAGTAATAGCCTATCTTGATGCAATCGCGAATAATATAGAACATTATATAAATAATAATGAATACTTAGAGAAATAATCACAAGGCCTGCAAAGCAGGCCATTTTATTATTTCAAATGATTTTTTATTGATTGCCCAATGACTTTTCCTAACTCAACTGGTACAGCATTACCTATCATTTTTCCAATACTTCTTATAACAAACTTTTCCTGTTCTTCAACAAAAACATAATCCATAGGAAATGTTTGCAACAAAGCCGCTTCTCTAAGAGAAATAGCTCTGTTCTGTTCTGGGTGGCCAAAACGACCATTCCCAAAACCATAACAAAGAGTTGTAATTGTCGGGCTTGGCTTATCCCAAGACATCCTCCCATATACGCTAGCATACCCTTTACCGCTAGACTTCATATGACAAGCAGCAATAAGTTCTTCCGGCCAGTCCTTCCATGTACCACCTGGAATAGAGTGTATAATTCTTTTTTTATTAATCGAGTTTAATTTACTGGCTCTATGCAATATATCATTTGGATCTGTTTGACCATCTTCTAATGGTGGAAGACCACCTATTGCATCCCTAACAGTTTTCAAAATAACATCATTACGTTTTACTAACTCAATCTCCCCCAACTTTGAGGCTAACAATACATGACGAGAACGGTTCTGTGGAATTCCATATTCGACACAATCAACCTTTGATGCCCAAACATAATATCCCAGTTCTAACAACGAATAATAAAAGTCATTATAAACTTTATGTTTAGTTACATCAGGCACGTTCTCCATTGTTACAATTTCTGGAGATACCTCGCGAATTAAACGCTCGAACTCATAAAGAAGAGGCCATTTTTTATCTTCCGCTTTATCTTTTCCTTGAGTATATTTTGAAAAAGGTTGGCAAGGTGCACATCCAGCCAATACTTTTATAGACGCATCACCATATAGCTTCAGTAATTCCTCTTTGGTTACTTTAGCGATATCTTTCTCAATAAACTTTGATTTATTGTTTTTTTCATAGGGAAATCGACATTCCCCCTCAAGGTCAATACCAGCAACGACATCAAGACCTGCGAGTTGCAAACCATGAGTTAATCCGCCAGCACCACAAAAAAGGTCTATCACCTTTACAATCATCATTCACTCCAGATCCATACGATGTCCAGTATACAACCCTTTCTACAAAATCTCGAGGCTTAACTCATAAGCTTATGATCATCGATTGAACTAACGCCTCGCTTCGCTCGTTGTTCAACCCCGCCAGCCCTGAAAACAAGTTTCACGACTGGCGGCGTTCTCTATCGTCTACGTGGTGGTGGCGCAACTCTGGACTGACCGATACCGATATAGTTAAGTCGCCCGTAATTATCCCGGACTATTTCGGCACACCCGACTAGCTCATCGGGCGTCAGATTTTCGTTGACCATAATCTGCTGTAGACGGTGAACAATAGCCATCAGCTTGATATTTTTAGTTTTATGGTGCGGTATCTCGCCTGGTATTCTGTGCATTATCCAAGCCACCCGTTTTGCTGTGCACGCTCCATCTGTTCATCTGAATAGTTCCATGCTCCATCCGTGGCAACCATTGCCCCGCCAGACATCCCCGTCTCTGGTTCATACATAACAGCAAGGCCGAGCTGATGCATAATTTCATGATTAATTCTGAATACCAGACCACGCTCACTAAGTTCTTTCCAGTTCACAATCTCATATGCGCCTGTATTAAGCAGCTCAATACTTAGCAAGACATAATCTTCCAGCCAGTCTGACAGGTCAGTAACATCTGTTATCCGGGCTTCAACCTTTCGCCCCGTATACACACCCTGTACCCATTCATGCAAAATCAACGTGTCCCCGCGCTCATAATTACGGTCATTTTTCCGAAACTCTGCGCGTTTCTTTCCTTCCAGCACAAGGTCAAAATATTTGGCGTGCAGCTTTACCTCGTGAATTTTTGCCATCATTTCCACTCCATTACTGTTGAGAATCCCGGCCACTCATCAGCGACCGGATACGTGAATTTTTTCCCGTCATAAT
>OAZV01000008.1_pt1 | contig 112077 bp, 90 predicted proteins | sample 1475841 | NCBI WGS metagenome assembly OAZV01 (sample SAMEA2579928, study PRJEB22360) | human gut metagenome | biome: human gut; feature: human-associated habitat; material: faeces | place: Denmark | collected 2008/2010 | reverse complement strand
GATGGTAGTGTGGGGTCTCCCCATGCGAGAGTAGGGAACTGCCAGGCATCAAATTAAGCGAAAGGCCCAGTCGGAAGACTGGGCTTTTTTGCGTTGGTGCGGAATAAATGCCGGATGCGACGCTGGCACGTCTTATCCATATATGGACAACTCCCGTTGCGCAAGTTATTTTTCATCTGTGTAACGGGAGTAAGTTGCATTCGTATATCCGGCCTCTCTTACGGTACCGTCGTTCCCGGCCATGATGTTATCTGCACATCTGTTTCCTTTCGGCCTGCCGGCTTTGCTTTACAGGGAGCCATGGATAAGGTCGGATTTATCAGATGTCGGTCTTACCTGTTACACATCAGTTTTTTATAACTTTGTACGCTTACGGCAGGTTTATTACTCGTTTACTTACAAGGTGGTCAGTGCTGTTTACGCCGCATTCGGCACCCCACAGTACTCTTCACCACGATTTAATATCGCCTACGCTATCCTGATGTTTTTATTTGCCAGCGCCACCACGGCAATATTGTTATTGCGTCTTTCTGCCACCGACTGTAGCCAGCGACTGCGCCTGTCTGTTTTTCCGGCGCTGAATCTCAGTACTGCGGGGGGACCGTGGATTATCAGCGTTCTCTGGTAACTGTCGCCCCGTTTGCTTATATGACCCAACCGCTCTTTTCCGCCGCTGGAATGCTGTCGCGGAACCAGCCCAATAAAGGCTGACATTTCCCACCCGTTTTTAAATTGCTTCGCATCCCCTACGGCGGCTACAAAGCGCTCGCTACTATCGGGCCAAAACTCTCTATTTCCATCAGCCGTTTAATACGGATATCATCCCTTGCAGCCTCATGAGGACGGCGGTCATAACGCGATATGCGTTCATCTAGCATCTGCATTTCCTCTGACAGTTCGCACAACAAACGGATGAAGCGGTCATTCCACTGCTCCTGTTGTGACAGGATTTCCGGCAGGATTTTACGCACATGCCTTATCCCCACGGGCAGCACCAGACCAAACTCACTTAACAGCCCCCGGATTTCATTGCACAGTGCCGTTCGCTCGCGGATGATTCTTGCCCGGACCCGGACCCGGACCCGGACCCGGACCCGGACCCGGTGCTCTGCCTGCAGCGTCTGCTGGGCTTCCGATTTGAGGGCAACAAATCGCATGCCGGGCCTGCTGATGGCCCCACAGATGGCGGCTGTATCATTGGCGTCGTTTTTGTTACCTTTGAGATAAGGTTTGACAAGTTTCGGTGGAATAATGCGCACGGTATGGCCCATACGGGTGAGCTCGCGGGCCCAGTAATGAGAAGAGCCACAGGCTTCGATGCCGATGAGGCAGGGAGAAAGCCCGGAGAAAAACGTCATCATGTGGGGACGGCGCAGCCTTTTTCGCAGTACCACTTTTTCATGGTGATCAACGCCGTGGATCTGAAAAACGTTTTTGCAAGATCGAGACCAATACGCTTAATATTCATGACGGACACCTCCACCTGGGAACTGGGTACGCCTCAGTCTGGCACATTGATGCCGTAAGGCGGGAGGTGTCCATCACATCGGCCTACGCAAGCACGGTAGAGGCAGCTTATTCCTCCACATACGCCAGCGAATACGTCTTCCCCAAATTGCCCACTTCCATACTTCCTCCTTACCAGAAATCTATCCTTAAGCTCCTTAATAACCATTTTCCTGCTAACTAAATTCATGGTTAAGGTTGCATAATGATACGCAACAAATGTATAACATTTTCTTTACCAAAAAAATGAACAAAAGCGACCGACAAAAGCATCGGATTACGGCAGGAGACATAATGGCATGGCTGAAAGTACTGTAACGGCAGACAGCAAACTGACAAGTAGTGATACTCGTCGCCGCATTTGGGCAATTGTTGGGGCCTCTTCAGGTAATCTGGTCGAGTGGTTCGATTTCTATGTCTACTCGTTCTGTTCACTCTACTTCGCCCACATCTTCTTCCCTTCCGGGAACACGACGACTCAACTACTGCAAACAGCAGGTGTTTTTGCTGCAGGATTTCTGATGCGCCCAATAGGCGGTTGGCTATTTGGCCGCATAGCCGATAAACATGGTCGCAAAAAATCGATGTTGTTATCGGTGTGTATGATGTGTTTCGGCTCACTGGTTATCGCCTGTTTGCCAGGCTACGAAACAATCGGTACCTGGGCTCCGGCATTATTGCTTCTCGCGCGTTTATTCCAGGGATTATCCGTTGGCGGAGAATATGGCACCAGCGCCACCTATATGAGTGAAGTTGCCGTTGAAGGGCGCAAAGGTTTTTACGCATCATTTCAGTATGTGACGTTGATCGGCGGGCAACTGCTAGCTCTACTGGTTGTCGTGGTTTTACAACACACCATGGAAGACGCTGTACTCAGAGAGTGGGGATGGCGTATTCCTTTCGCGTTAGGGGCTGTGTTAGCTGTTGTGGCGTTGTGGTTACGTCGTCAGTTAGATGAAACTTCACAACAAGAAACACGCGCTTTAAAAGAAGCTGGATCTCTGAAAGGATTATGGCGCAATCGCCGTGCATTCATCATGGTTCTCGGTTTTACCGCTGCGGGCTCCCTTTGTTTCTATACCTTCACCACTTATATGCAGAAGTATCTGGTAAATACTGCGGGAATGCATGCCAACGTGGCGAGTGGCATTATGACTGCCGCATTGTTTGTATTCATGCTTATTCAACCACTTATTGGCGCGCTGTCGGATAAGATTGGTCGTCGTACCTCAATGTTATGTTTCGGTTCTCTGGCAGCCATTTTTACCGTTCCTATTCTCTCAGCATTGCAGAACGTTTCCTCGCCTTATGCCGCTTTTGGTCTGGTGATGTGCGCCCTGCTGATCGTGAGTTTTTATACTTCAATCAGTGGAATACTGAAGGCTGAGATGTTCCCGGCACAGGTTCGCGCATTAGGCGTTGGTCTGTCATATGCGGTCGCTAATGCTATATTTGGTGGTTCGGCGGAGTACGTAGCGTTGTCGCTGAAATCAATAGGAATGGAAACAGCCTTCTTCTGGTATGTGACCTTGATGGCCGTGGTGGCGTTTCTGGTTTCTTTGATGCTACATCGCAAAGGGAAGGGGATGCGTCTTTAGTGACGGGTCAGTTGCCAGACGGTATAGCCGGTGCTTGCACCGGCGACATCCCAGGCCAAATCCCTCCAGCTCCAGCCGCTCCCTTCGGGGCGGCTATCCCAAAGCTCTTTTGACGCCCCCAAACTGACAGAGAACATTAATCCGAACATGGCACTGCGATCCCGGCTCATCCCCTGATGCTGTGAATATTCATTTCCGGCGGCGGAAAGCATCGCCGAGGCGATAAAGTGTTGAGCTTTATCCTGCCCGCTCCAGCTATCGTTAGCCATATGGCTGCATCCAGAAAGTAATAATAGCGAACAGACAAAAAGAATACGCAAAACGTGGCCTCCAAAAAACAAACCCCGTACAGGACGGGGTTGTGATTACAGGATGCGGCTAATTAATCGGTCGATGCGGATACGGCGCAGACGGCGGATGAGTTTACGAACCTTCACCGGATAATCGGCAATACTTTGCAGATCGCGATAGTGCTTAACGATGGTGGTATGCTCGCGGATCAGCTCCAGTTCTTTCTCTCGCTGCGGCGCAAGCTCCAGTTGTGGATCGTGGATCAAAATGGCGTTTTCCAGATCCAGACGCCAGGCGCGCGGGTTCAGGTTATTACCGGTGATCAACATCCACTTATCATCAACCCACATCCCTTTTAGGTGATAGGTGTTGTCGTCATCTTTCCATAACCGAACCACTAGCTGGTCAGTATTGACGTAATACTGCAAACGGCTCAGGAAACGACGCAGATTGATCTCATAGAGATAAGGCAATGCGCCAATTATCTTGAAAGGTTCATCTTCCGGAATGTAGAAGTCGTTCGCGGTTTTATCACCAACAATAATTTCGACCTTTTTCCCTTCGCGCAGCAACTGGATAATATTGCGCACAAGGATTGCTGGCAGGTTGAAGTATGGCGTACAGATGGTTAGTTTCTGCTCGGCACAAGGCATAAGATGGAAAATGGTCTTGTTCAACAGACTCGATTTCCCCAGCCCCACTAGCGGCGTTACGGAAAGCTGATCGTTGTCGGCATCGCCCTGGAAATGATAAGCGGCATCACGCAGCTCCTGGCGGAACAGGCGAATGTCGTTCTTGATTTCCGGGCTTTTTGGCCGATTAATATCATCCAGACGATTAACGCCGCGGCCATTCATAATATTCTGTGTAACCCATTCAAACATAATGTCTGACATCTTACGGTTACGGATCAGATGATAACGGTCGTAGCGATATTTATCGTGCTGATGCAGGTAAACATCGTTCAGGCTGGCACCGCTATAAAGTACGCTATCGTCGATGATAAAGCCTTTAAAGTGCAGAACACCAAGGGCTTCACGGGTATTGATTGGAACGCCATAAACCGGAACATCTACGCCCGGATTTTCCTGCGCCATGCGGCAGTACCAGTCAGCGTTAGTGTTAGATGCCGCAGCGCCAATGCGTCCACGTTGTGCACGATGCCAGTCGACCAGCACCCGCACATCCAGTTCCGGACGCTGCCTTTTAGCCTCATACAACGCGTTCAGAATGCCTTTGCCACCGTCATCCTGTTCGAGATACAGGGCGACAATGCAAATGCGCTGCTTCGCGCTGGCTATTTTTTCCAGCAGCGTCTCCCGGAAGTCGGCGGGAGCGTAAAAGAAATCGACATCATCAACTGATTGAGAAATCTTGGGTAGTTGGGCAAGGTGTTGTTGATGTTTATTACGCTTAAATTTTGACAACATCACAGTGCATTTCTTCTCTGTTCATTGAAGGGTCCTCTGTGCAATGCAGACGACATAAGCGGGCAATAATAACACCAGTCCCGATTAAGTGGTCAACATTTCCAGTACCTTACTCATGATTCCTCGCGCTGGGCAAGATTTAGCGTAAGCCCAACGATCCCCTCTTCGAGCTGGATATCAACGTTAAACCCGAGCTTGCGGGCCAGCGCCACCATGCCACGATTGTTTGGCATCGTAATACCATTCAGACGTTGTAGTCCGTGATCTCGCGTATAGGTAATCAACTTTTCCATTAAGCGTCGACCTAAGCCTAACCCTTTGAGATCCGAGCGAACCAGCACGGCAAATTCGGCATCGATGTTATCAGGGTCGGAGATCGCACGCGTGACGCCGAGGATCTCTTCTGTTTGATCAATACGTCGTACCGCCACAAAAGCCATTTCCCGATCGTAGTCGATCTGCGTCATGTTGGCTAAATCTTCATGGGTAAATTCGTTGATCTCGCTAAAGTAGCGATAATAAAGATCTTCTTTGGTGACTCGCGAAATGAATTGCTGAAGCTGTGGCTCATCTTCTGGCAAAATCGGGCGGAACAAGCAGCGTTCACCGTTTTTCAATTCTACCCATTCTTCCAGCTGATGCGGATAAGGGCGCACTGCCAGCCGACTCTCGTTATCGCCTTCAAACGGCGCGATATCCAGCGTGACATCCAGCGCGGTAAATTCACTGCCAGAAGCCAGCAAAGGATGAATATCCAGACGCTGAATTTCCGGGCAATCGACAATCAAGTTAGAAACCTGCACCAGAAGCTGGCTCAAGCCTGCAACATCTAATGGGCGTAGCGCACTGCGCGCACGAATCTTTTTACTTTTGATCCCCTGAATAACCAGATAGCGGGCCAGGTTCATGTTCAGCGGCGGTAGTGCGACGACGGCTTGATCTTCAGGACGCCACTCCACACCGCCTTCGCCCAGCATGATCAACGGCCCGAAAACCGGATCGTGCTCAACCACAACCCGCAACTCCTGAGCGCCAGCACGGTTAGCCATACTTTGCACCAACAGGCCGTGGATCCGCGCCTGCGGCCAGGCCATTTTTACGCGATCGAAAATGGCGTTTGCCGCTTGCTGGACTTCATTAGCTGTACGCAGGTAGAGCATTACGCCCTGAACTTCCGATTTATGTGGAATATCCGGCGAACGCAATTTCAGCGCCACCGGATAACCAATCTGTTCGGCAATATGCACCGCTTCGGTGCTATCGCTGGCAATCCAGGTGGGGAGCGTGTTCATGCCATACGCTTGCAGGATGGGCTGAACTTCATGGGTATCGAGCGACGTAGCCCCTTCGGCAATCGCCTGTTGCAACAGAAGATGCGCTTCTGCGGTATTGGAGGTCAGATTGCTGGGCAACGCCGGCGTTTCGCGTAGTTGCTTCTGATTACGTCGGTACTCCACCATATGCATAAAAGCAGTGATGGTTCCTTCCGGCGTGCGATAGGTCGGCAGCCCGGCTTCACTGAATAATCGTCGTGCCTCTTGCGAGGAGTGCTCGCCGCACCAGTTCGTCAGCAGAGAAACATACTTGCTGCGGGGATGATGCTTTACCGCTTCAATTAATGCTTGCGCGCTTTCTGTTGCGGGAGCAGCGGCGCTGGGCGAATGAATAACCATCAGCGCGTCAAAATCCTGGCTGTGGAGCAGAATATCCAGCGTTTTAATATAGTGCTCACTGCTGGCGTCATCGCGTAGATCGAGCGGGTTAGAGATTGCCACATGTTCTGGCAGTGCATCGCGCAGTTTCTGGCAGGTTTCTTCGCTTAGCGTTGCCAGTTTGCCATTGCGTGACCATAAGGCATCCAGCGCCAGCGCGGCAGGCGCAGCACCGTTGCTGATAATCATCAGCCGGTCGCCACGCAGCGGGCGCATATGGCTGAGGGTTTCCACCGCCGAAAACAGCTCGTGAGTATCCTGTACCCGCAACAAACCGGCACGCTGAATAGCCGCATCCCACGCCGGATCCATTCCTGCCGTGGTGTTCAACAGACGTTGAGCCGCCGGGCTACGTCCGCTTTTAATCACCAGAATCGGTTTGTTGCGAGAGGCACTACGGGCCGCCGAAACAAAGCGTCGCGCGTCGCTTAACTGTTCGAGATAGAGCAGGATGGCGCTGGTTTTACTGTCGCGGGCCAGATAGTCGAGCAATTCATCAACGTCGATATCCAGGCTGTCGCCGAGCGCAATAAAGTAGGAAAAGCCCATCTCACGCTGTTGCGCCCAGTCGAGGATGGTGTTGGAGACGGCAGCCGATTGCGAAATAAACGCCAGCTTGCCGCGTTTAATCGGCACAGGCGAAAAGCTGGCATTCAGACCTTGCCAGGGAGCCAGTAAACCCAGACTGTTTGGTCCAAGCAGGCGCATGTTATGGCGCAGGGCGCAGGCGCGGAGATCTTCGTGTTGCGATGCCGGGGCGGAAAGAATAATGCAGGTTTTACAGCCTTTCTCGCCGAGCTCTTCCAGAAGAGCAAGATTACGGCTGGCATTGGTACATAAAACCGCAAGGTCGGGTGTAAAGGGCAAGCTGGCAATATCCGGCCAGGCCAACACACCCAACACCGCTTTCCAGGCAGGCGTCACCGGGAGTACCGGTCCGTTAAAGCCTCCCGCCAGCAGGTTACGCATCATCAGGTAACCTGCTCGATTGGGTTTCATCGATGCGCCAATTACCGCAATCGATTTTGGTCGCAATAGTGCTTCCAGTCCTCGCTGACTCATACCGGTCTCCCGCAGAAGTGACCGAATGATTTTAAACGCTTTCTAACTGTTCTGCTGTGATGCTACCCAGATGTTGCGTTTTTCCTGCCAGATAGCGCGTTTTAAAACGAGTGAAATGCTCGCCTAAGCCCGTTGCGGCTTCGGTATCGCCCGCCATATCTAAAAGCGCGATGGCTACTTCGGCGGTGCAATATTGGCCTTCACCCTGGGCTTCACGCAGGCGATAGGCAGAAAGCCGGGAAAGATCGACGGAAATGACGGGAAGATTATCCAGATACGGACTTTTACGAAACATCTTGCGAGCTTCTGGCCAGGTACCATCGAGCATGATAAACAGCGGTGGCTTACCGGCAGGTGGTGTGAAGATCACTTCCCGTTGCTCGTCAGCATACGAGGCGGGAAAGACCACCATTGGTTGATAGTCCGGGTTTTGCACCAGCTCCAGCAAGTCCTGCGAGGGTTCGGTTCGCGACCATTGAAACGCAACGGTATCAGGCAAAATATCAGCAATCAGACGCCCGGTATTACTGGGCTTCATTGGCTCGGTGTCGAACATCAGCAAACAGAAGCGACTTTTTGCTTGTGCTGGGGTAATTGTCGAACAGAGACATAATTTCTCTGGCAAAAGACAGCGTTGGCAGCGACGAACGCGATTACCGCGGGCAAGAAAAGGACGTGTTGCGCGCGCAATACGCTCGGCGCGTAACTGGAGAACAGCGTTTTCGGTCATAAGAGAGCGTCGAAAAAACGCCATTGTCGCAGAGGAGAAAACGGGGCACAAGATGCGCCCCGGTAAGATTAAAGAGATTCGTTCAGCCAGCTATCAAACGGCGCTTTCGGTACTGCGCCATTAAGCATGTCGACAACCTGACCGTTTTTGAAAATCATGATCGTCGGTATACTACGAATTCCAAAGCGACTGCTCAATTCACGTTCAGCTTCGGTATTCACTTTCACAAAGCGCACTTTACCGCTACGCTCTTGCGCGACATCTTCAAAAATTGGTGCGAAATTACGGCAGGGGCCGCACCACGGTGCCCAGAAGTCGATCACCACAGGTAGATCATCTTTCAGCAATTTGTCGAGCGTTTCACCGGTCGCATTAATCACCTCTCCGTCAAACAAGTCGTGACCGCAGCGTCCGCATTTTGCCGCATCTTCGATCCGATCGTCGGGAATGCGATTGATGGCCTGACAATGGGTACAAACGGTATTCATAACTAACCTCGGGATGAGTAAGGAGACTTATCGGCAACGACGCCGGTATGTTTCTAATATGTTACATATTATCGGGGACATTGTTCCAGACAACAATCTGTTTTATTCAATAGGTATGATAGTCGCAGGCTTTGGTACGAAATCATGGCGAACCGCGCGGACTTCGGGTAATCTGCGCGCTTCGCGCAGCGCTGGTGGAGAAAAGCATGAACGATGAAATGAAAGGTAAAAGCGGCAAGGTCAAAGTGATGTATGTCCGCAGTGATGATGATTCTGATAAACGTACCCACAACCCGCGTACCGGGAAAGGGGGCGGGCGTCCAGGAAAATCTCGTGCTGACGGTGGCCGTCGCCCCGCCCGCGATGACAAACAGAGTCAGCCCCGTGACCGCAAGTGGGAAGAGTCGCCGTGGCGCACAGTTTCCCGCGCGCCGGGTGATGAGACGCCGGAAAAGGCCGATCACGGTGGCATCAGTGGTAAAAGTTTTATTGATCCGGAAGTGTTGCGTCGTCAGCGTGCGGAAGAAACCCGCGTCTACGGCGAAAATGCCTGTCAGGCACTGTTCCAGAGCCGTCCGGAAGCGATTGTTCGCGCCTGGTTTATCCAGAGTGTAACGCCGCGTTTTAAAGAAGCCTTGCGCTGGATGGCAGCAAACCGCAAAGCGTACCATGTGGTAGATGAAGCGGAACTGACAAAAGCGTCAGGCACGGAACATCACGGCGGCGTTTGCTTCCTGATCAAAAAGCGTAACGGTACAACCGTGCAGCAGTGGGTAAGCCAGGCAGGCGCGCAGGATTGTGTACTGGCGCTGGAAAACGAATCTAACCCGCATAACCTGGGTGGCATGATGCGCAGCTGCGCGCACTTCGGCGTGAAAGGCGTTGTGGTGCAGGATGCGGCACTGCTGGAGTCGGGGGCGGCTATCCGTACCGCAGAAGGCGGCGCAGAGCACGTTCAGCCGATTACTGGCGACAACATTGTTAACGTGCTGGATGATTTCCGTCAGGCAGGTTACACCGTAGTGACCACTTCCAGCGAGCAGGGGAAACCGCTGTTCAAAACCAGTCTGCCAGCGAAAATGGTACTGGTGCTGGGTCAGGAATATGAAGGGTTACCGGATGCCGCACGCGATCCGAACGATTTGCGCGTGAAGATTGATGGTACTGGCAACGTTGCCGGGCTAAATATCTCTGTTGCAACCGGCGTTTTGCTTGGTGAATGGTGGCGTCAGAATAAAGCCTGATAAATCAGCCGGGTGGCAACGCTGCCATCCGGCGTTTTCCTGCAAATTTACTCACTTTCTGCCGGTAATACTGGCATCCAGTCAATCGGTTTCTCGCCACGTTGTTCCAGCCACTGATTTGCCAGCACAAAATGGTTGCAGCCAAAGAACCCACGATGCGCCGAAAGCGGTGATGGATGCGGCGCTTTCAGTACGTGATGGCGTTGTTTATCAATAATCGCCCCTTTCTTCTGTGCATGTGAGCCCCACAACAAAAACACCACGCCTTCGCGGTGCTGGTTAATCAGGCTGATTACTTTATCGGTGAAGGTCTCCCAGCCGAGGCTGGCGTGGGAATGTGCCTGACCTGCGCGAACCGTCAACACAGTATTGAGTAGCAGAACGCCCTGACGCGCCCAGCTTTCAAGATAACCATGATTAGGGCGGGTGAAACCGGGAATAGTATTTTCCAGCTCTTTATACATATTCAGCAGTGACGGCGGTGTCGCAATGCCGGGGCGAACGGAAAATGCCAGACCATGCGCCTGTCCCGGTCCGTGATAAGGATCCTGGCCGAGAATCACCACTTTAACGTCACCCAACGCTGTAAAGCGGAACGCGTTAAAGACATCCTTTTGTGGCGGATAGATAGTGACGCCGGACTGCCGCTCGCTGGCGACGGTCTGTAGGGTATTAAGAAAATAGGGTTGTTGCTTCTCTTCAGCCAGCACGTCATGCCAGGTTAATTCGTTTGCCATCTCGCTCTCCCGCGAATCTTCAATCCGCCTAGCTTAACTGCTTCTTTCTACAGAACAAAATCATGCTCATTTTTTAGACTTAAACGAGTGCAAAAAAATGTAAATTGGTAAAATTTCACACCTGCATAAGTTGATGTAAAACAATAAAATCCATTTGCGACCATACTTGATGTGTGGTTTTTATTGATTTAAATCAAAGATTCAAGGGTGTTTGAGGAGTATATATACACTCAAGCAACAATGGTTTTACCAATTGGCCGCGACAGGCTGAACAAATCAAATAATTTTGCCGGGGAGGCATCACATGATTACAGGTATCCAGATTACTAAAGCCGCTAACGACGATCTGCTGAACTCTTTCTGGCTGCTGGACAGCGAAAAAGGCGAAGCGCGTTGCATCGTTGCGAAAGCAGGTTTTGCAGAAGACGAAGTGGTTGCAGTAAGCAAACTGGGTGACATTGAGTACCGTGAAGTTCCAGTAGAAGTGAAACCAGAAGTTCGCGTTGAAGGTGGTCAACATCTGAACGTAAACGTTCTGCGTCGTGAAACTCTGGAAGATGCAGTTAAGCATCCGGAAAAATATCCGCAGCTGACCATCCGTGTATCCGGTTATGCAGTTCGCTTTAACTCTCTGACTCCGGAACAGCAGCGCGACGTTATTGCTCGTACCTTTACTGAAAGCCTGTAAGGCTTAAGTAGCAAGTTACTAAGCGGAAGAGGGCGACTTCTTCCGCTTTTTTTCGTTAATAGAAAATGCGTACCGCGCAATAGACTAGCAACAGTGCAAGCACGATATTCAACTGGCGACCATACTGGCGAAACAATCGCTGAAAAAGGTGCCCCGCCAGCGCCCAGCACACATTGCCAAACGTCCCAATCATCGCCAGCAAAACGCTGACGCCAATTATCCAGCTTAGCGCCTGCGTTTGCGGCAGAACAAACGTCGACAGTGCCGTAACACCGTACAAAATGATTTTGACGTTCACAAACTGCAAAGCAAAGCTGGCCCAAAAACTGATTGGTTTTGTCTGAAGCCCATCTTCCTTTGTTGGACTGGTAACGATTTTCCACGCCAGCCAGACAATATATGCCGCCCCCGCCCAACTCAACAGATGCACTGCTGCCGGGTCGATAACAGCCAGTGAAAACGAAATTCCCGCGCATAGCAACATGACGATTAAAAATCCCAGACTCATCCCTGCCAGCACGCGAGTACTCTGACGAAATCCGTGCGTTGTAGCTGAGCTAAGGGCGAGAATATTGTTCGGTCCTGGCGTCATGGCGGTAATCAGGGTGTAAGTCCAAAAAGCACTTAAAAGGGTCGGTGTCACTTGTTATCTCCTCTGTTTTGGTAGACAGTACCCGACACGGAACATTTAAAAAAATGAATGTTTTTACATTCTAAATTCGATGTTTTCGATAGGTTTGGGGTTATGGATCTGCGCCGTTTTATTACGCTTAAAACCGTGGTGGAAGAGGGTTCCTTTTTGCGAGCTTCGCAAAAATTGTGCTGCACACAATCGACGGTGACTTTTCATATTCAGCAACTTGAGCAGGAGTTCTCAGTCCAGTTATTTGAGAAAATTGGTCGACGAATGTGCCTTACCCGCGAAGGAAAAAAGCTGCTGCCGCACATTTATGAACTCACCAGAGTGATGGATACCCTTCGTGAGGCTGCCAAAAAAGAGTCGGATCCGGACGGGGAACTACGCGTTGTTTCAGGCGAAACGTTGCTTTGTTACCGAATGCCGCAGGTGTTGCAGCGTTTTCGGCAACGCGCACCAAAAGTGCGTTTATCGTTGCAGTCTCTGAACTGTTACGTGATCCGTGATGCGCTACTGAATGATGAGGCTGATGTCGGCGTCTTTTACCGCGTAGGGAATGATGATGCTCTGAACCGACGAGAGTTGGGTGAACAATCGCTGGTGCTGGTGGCTTCACCGCAAATTGCAGATGTCGATTTTACTGAGCCGGGAAGACATAACGCCTGTAGTTTTATTATCAATGAACCGCAATGTGTCTTCCGCCAGATATTTGAGAGCACGCTGCGCCAGCGGCGGATCACGGTGGAAAACACCATTGAGCTTATAAGTATCGAAAGCATCAAGCGTTGTGTCGCGGCAAATATCGGAGTCAGTTACCTGCCGCGTTTTGCGGTGGTAAAAGAGTTGGAGTGCGGAGAATTAATTGAATTGCCTTTTGGCGAACAGTCGCAAACCATTACGGCCATGTGCGCTCACCATGCCGGAAAAGCGGTTAGCCCGGCGATGCACACTTTTATTCAGTGTGTTGAAGAGTGTTTTTTGCCGGGATAAAAACAATGCCGGGCTTAAACCCGGCATTGAGATTACTCTTCTGTCGTTTGCGGTGGCACGCCCGTTCCGCTTGGTTTACGGCGCTTACCAATATTTTTAGTGTCGCGATGGCGTTTTTTCACCCGCGGCTTCTCTTTCTCTTTAGCTTTTTTCTTCTCGGCACGTTTAGCCAACACTTTCTTCGATGGCTTGCCGGTCTGCTTCTCGCTTGGCGCACGCGTTTTCGGACGTAACTCATCAATTACGCGAGCTTTAATTGGCTCTTCAATATAACGGCCAACTTTGCCCAGCAGCAGATGGTCATGGGCTTCCACCAGCGAAATCGCGGTGCCTTTACGACCGGCGCGCGCGGTACGTCCGATACGGTGCAAATAAGTATCGCCACTGCGCGGCATATCGAAGTTAAAGACGTGGCTGACGTCAGGAATGTCGATACCGCGCGCGGCAACATCGGTAGCAACCAGTACGTTTACGCGGCCTTCGGTCAAGCGTTTAATCGCTTCGTTACGCTTGCCTTGTACCATCTCACCTTCGAGATAGCAGTTGTTGATGCCTGCTTCGCGCAGCCAGTTTGCCAGCTCATGCACACGCTCACGTTTACGCACAAACACAATTGAGCGGGTCGCTTCCGGCTGTTTTAACAGATGCACCAGCAACGCGGTTTTATGCTCAAGATCATCGGCGCGGTAATACCACTGATGAATTTTTTTGCGCTCACGGGTGGACGGATTGGCAGAAACCTCCACCGGATCTTCCAGCAGACGCTCGGCAAAGTCCTGAATCGCATCGCCTTCCAGAGTTGCCGAAAAGAGCAGGGTCTGTTTACGCCAGCGCGTTTCGCCAGCAATATGTTCGATATCCTGGGCGAAGCCCATATCCAGCATACGGTCTGCTTCGTCGAGGATCAGCGTTTCAACCGCGCGGCAATCGAAGTTCTCTTCTTTTATGTATTGCAGCAGACGTCCGGTCGTGGCGACCACGATGTCCTGATTTTCGCTGAACACTTCCGCGTGGTTCATATAGGCTACGCCGCCGGTGATGGTGGCAATATCCAGATGCGTATGTTTCGCCAGTTCGCGGGCATGATCGGCCACCTGCATCGCCAGCTCGCGAGTTGGGGTGAGGATCAAAATACGCGGCGGACCGGATTTCTTACGTGGGAAATCGAGCAGGTGCTGCAACGCTGGCAGCAGATACGCCGCCGTTTTACCGGTGCCTGTCGGCGCAGAACCGAGTACATCACGGCCATCGAGCGCAGGCGGAATGGCGGCAGCCTGAATGGCGGTCGGGCGAGTGAAACCTTTATCCTGGAGGGCTTCCAGCAGGCTTTCGTCGAGTTCAAGTTCGGAAAAAGTCGTTACAGTCATGTTCTACCTCTGTGTGGGGCGCTGATTATAGACGTTACGGCTGCAATCTTCATCTGTTTGTATGGATATCGCTTCTCGGGTATTGTTCTCACCCGGTGCTATCGCTGTTTTTCCTGCAAGGTTTTATTTTCATGTCACAGTCTACATTCGTGCTTCGTCGTAATGGATTTACTTTTAAACAGTTTTTTGTTGCTCACGATCGTTGTGCGATGAAAGTGGGAACGGATGGCATTTTGCTGGGCGCATGGGCACCGGTGGCTGGGGTAAAACGTTGCCTTGATATCGGCGCGGGTAGCGGGTTGCTGGCATTAATGCTGGCGCAGCGAACCGATGACAGCGTAATGATTGATGCAGTTGAACTGGAAAGTGAAGCTGCCGCGCAGGCGCAGGAAAATATCAACCAGTCCCCGTGGGCAGAGCGGATTAACGTCCATACGGCGGATATTCAGCAGTGGATCACACAGCAGACAGTACGCTTCGATTTAATCATCAGTAACCCACCTTACTATCAGCAGGGAGTAGAGTGCTCGACACCTCAACGGGAACAGGCTCGCTATACCACTACGCTTGATCACCCATCGTTGCTGACCTGTGCGGCGGAGTGCATTACCGAAGAGGGATTTTTCTGCGTGGTGCTGCCAGAGCAGATTGGTAATGGTTTTACTGAACTGGCATTAAGTATGGGCTGGCATTTACGTTTGCGGACGGATGTGGCGGAAAACGAAGCGCGACTGCCGCATCGGGTGCTGCTGGCATTCTCCCCGCAGGCGGGAGAATGCTTTAGCGATCGCTTAGTCATTCGTGGGCCAGACCAGAACTATTCCGAAGCGTATACGGCGCTGACCCAGGCTTTTTATCTGTTTATGTAATGATTGCCGGGAGAAAGGATCGATGGACCGGAATGCGTGAGCAGTTCCGGATAATCCAGCGTGAAATGCAGGCCACGGCTCTCCTTGCGCATCATCGCACAGCGAACAATCAACTCGGCAACCTGTACCAGATTACGCAGCTCCAGCAAATTATTTGAGACGCGGAAATGGGCGTAATATTCGTCTATTTCTTGTTGGAGCATGGTTATCCGCCGCAGGGCGCGTTCCAGGCGCTTCGTTGTGCGCACAATGCCAACGTAATCCCACATAAACAGACGTAGCTCGTGCCAGTTATGCTGAATTACTACCCGTTCGTCAGGGTCCTCAACGCGGCTTTCATCCCACGGCGGTAACGTACTGACGCCGTGGGCATAAGGCATACGCCTGGTAATATCCTCCGCCGCCGACCAGCCGTAAACCAGACACTCCAGTAATGAATTTGAGGCCATGCGGTTAGCGCCGTGTAAGCCGGTATAACTCACTTCGCCAATGGCGTACAAACCTTCGACGTCCGTACGCCCATGATCATCAACCATTACACCACCGCAGGTATAATGTGCAGCAGGCACAATCGGCACGGGTTCTTTCGTGAGATCTATCCCCAGCCCGAGCAATTTTTCATAAATCATCGGGAAATGCTGGCGAATAAATTCAGCGGGCTTATGGCTGATGTCGAGGAACATACAATCTGCGCCGAGGCGTTTCATTTCATGGTCAATGGCGCGGGCGACAATATCGCGCGGGGCCAGTTCGCCGTGCTCATCAAAATCGGGCATAAAACGCGTGCCATCCGGGCGCTTGAGATAAGCGCCTTCGCCGCGCAGTGCTTCTGTTAACAGGAAATTGCGTGCCTGTGGGTGATACAGTGCGCTAGGGTGGAACTGATTAAATTCGAGATTGGCAACCCGGCAGCCTGCGCGCCACGCCATAGCAATGCCATCGCCAGAAGAAATATCTGGATTGGTGGTGTACTGATAAACCTTCGACGCACCGCCGGTTGCCAGTACCACTGCTTTTGCGTGGCAGGGTTCCACCGTTTCTTTATTTCGGTTCCATACCCACGCGCCAACAACCCGTCGCGTGCCCGGCAGGCCAATTTTGTCAGAAATAATCAGATCAACCGCGTTGCTGCGCTCCAGCACGCGAATATTCGGATGGTTCAGCGCCTTGCTCACCAGCGTGGTTTCTACTTCTCTACCGGTGGCGTCGGCGGCATGAAGAATACGACGGTGACTATGTCCACCTTCACGGGTCAGATGGTAGCTTTCTGCGCCATTTGGCTGAATGTGGGTATCAAACAACACCCCCTGGTCGATTAGCCATTGCACACAGGATCGTGCATTGCTGGCGACAAATTCAACTGCATGACGATCGCAAATACCAGCCCCGGCAATCAATGTGTCTTCCACATGCGAGTCAATGCTGTCAGTTTCATCAAACACGGCGGCAATACTGCCCTGGGCATAAAATGTTGAACCTTCCGTTACCGGGCCTTTACTTAGAACGATGACCTGATGCTGATCAGCCAGGCGCAGCGCCAGTGAAAGTCCGGCTGCGCCGCTACCGATAATCAACACGTCACATGAATGATCAGGGAGAGTATTCATTTTCTTTGTTTAATTTACTAAACACGGTTTGGTCAGCATAGCATCATGTTGTGCGATTAAACACCTGCTATTTTAATATTTGTTACAGTGGCTAAACACGCTGACGCAGGGCGGCGAGAAAAAGAGAAGTTACTGGCTGGTGGAGGATTAGGTGGTGAAATAAAAAGGCCGTTGGGTTACTCTTCAGGCAGTTAAATGGGCATTTCTACACAGATAATGCGATGTTCAGATTCTGTAGACTTATAATGATAGATAATGATCCGTCTACAGCATGACAAACAAAAACAGATGCGTTACGGAACTTTACAAAAACGAGACACTCTAACCCTTTGCTTGCTCAAATTGCAGCTAATGGAGTGGCGTTTCGATAGCGCGTGGAAATTTGGTTTGGGGAGACTTTACCTCGGATGAGCGAGCAGTTAACGGACCAGGTCCTGGTTGAACGGGTCCAGAAGGGAGATCAGAAAGCCTTTAACTTACTGGTAGTGCGCTATCAGCATAAAGTGGCGAGTCTGGTTTCCCGCTATGTGCCGTCGGGTGATGTTCCCGATGTGGTACAAGAAGCTTTTATTAAAGCCTATCGTGCGCTGGATTCGTTCCGGGGAGATAGCGCTTTTTATACATGGCTGTATCGGATTGCTGTAAATACAGCGAAAAATTACCTGGTTGCTCAGGGGCGTCGTCCACCTTCCAGTGATGTGGATGCCATTGAAGCTGAAAACTTCGAAAGTGGCGGCGCGTTGAAAGAAATTTCGAACCCTGAGAACTTAATGTTGTCAGAAGAACTGAGACAGATAGTTTTCCGAACTATTGAGTCCCTCCCGGAAGATTTACGCATGGCAATAACCTTGCGGGAGCTGGATGGCCTGAGCTATGAAGAGATAGCCGCTATCATGGATTGTCCGGTAGGTACGGTGCGTTCACGTATCTTCCGAGCGAGGGAAGCTATTGATAACAAAGTTCAACCGCTTATCAGGCGTTGACGATAGCGGGATACTGGATAAGGGTATTAGGCATGCAGAAAGAACAACTTTCCGCTTTAATGGATGGCGAAACGCTGGATAGTGAGCTGCTTAACGAACTGGCTCATAACCCAGAAATGCAGAAAACCTGGGAAAGCTATCACTTAATCCGTGACTCAATGCGGGGTGATACTCCCGAGGTGCTCCATTTCGATATCTCTTCACGCGTGATGGCCGCCATTGAAGAAGAGCCAGTACGTCAACCGGCGACATTGATCCCGGAAGCCCAGCCTGCGCCGCATCAATGGCAGAAAATGCCATTCTGGCAGAAAGTACGTCCGTGGGCGGCACAGCTTACCCAAATGGGCGTAGCCGCATGCGTATCGCTTGCAGTTATCGTTGGCGTCCAGCACTATAATGGACAATCTGAAACGTCCCAGCAGCCCGAAACGCCGGTATTTAATACACTGCCGATGATGGGTAAAGCCAGCCCGGTTAGCCTGGGAGTACCTTCTGAAGCGACCGCAAATAATGGTCAACAGCAGCAGGTACAGGAGCAGCGTCGTCGCATTAATGCAATGTTGCAGGATTACGAACTGCAACGCCGACTCCACTCTGAACAGCTTCAGTTTGAGCAGGCGCAAACCCAGCAAGCCGCTGTACAGGTGCCAGGAATTCAAACTTTAGGAACGCAATCGCAGTAATGAAGCAACTTTGGTTTGCCATGTCATTAGTGACAGGTAGCCTGTTATTCTCTGCTAACGCCTCGGCCACTCCCGCGTCCGGGGCGTTATTACAGCAGATGAACCTGGCCAGTCAGTCACTGAATTACGAGCTGTCATTCATCAGCATCAATAAACAGGGTGTTGAGTCTCTGCGTTATCGACATGCACGCCTCGATAACCGTCCTCTTGCACAATTGTTGCAAATGGATGGCCCGCGCCGGGAAGTGGTACAGCGCGGCAATGAAATCAGCTATTTTGAACCGGGACTTGAACCGTTCACGCTTAATGGCGATTACATTGTTGATTCTCTGCCATCGCTCATCTATACCGATTTCAAACGCCTTTCTCCTTACTACGACTTTATCTCCGTCGGGCGCACGCGTATTGCTGATCGTCTTTGCGAAGTTATTCGCGTGGTTGCCCGAGATGGTACACGCTACAGCTACATCGTGTGGATGGACACCGAATCGAAATTACCGATGAGGGTTGATCTCCTTGATCGCGATGGTGAAACGCTGGAACAATTTCGCGTGATTGCTTTTAATGTCAATCAGGATATCAGCAGCAGTATGCAGACGCTAGCGAAGGCAAATTTGCCGCCGTTGCTTTCTGTTCCTGTAGGTGAAAAAGCTAAATTCAGCTGGACGCCAACCTGGTTGCCACAGGGTTTTAGCGAAGTTTCCAGTAGCCGACGTCCGCTACCGACGATGGACAACATGCCTATCGAATCACGTCTCTATTCCGACGGATTATTCAGCTTTTCGGTAAACGTTAACCGCGCTACGCCATCGAGCACCGATCAGATGTTGCGCACCGGACGCAGAACCGTCAGTACAAGCGTACGTGATAACGCCGAAATCACCATTGTCGGTGAACTGCCGCCGCAAACGGCGAAACGCATTGCCGAGAATATTAAGTTCGGGGCAGCGCAATGATCAAAGAGTGGGCTACCGTCGTCTCCTGGGAAAACGGGCAGGCGCTGGTCAGTTGTGATGTTAAAGCCTCATGCAGCAGCTGCGCTTCACGTGCCGGTTGCGGTAGCCGCGTGTTGAATAAACTTGGCCCGCAAACCACGCATACCATTGTCGTACCCTGTGATGAGCCGTTAGTGCCGGGGCAAAAAGTAGAATTAGGAATCGCCGAAGGCAGCCTGCTTAGCTCCGCATTACTGGTTTATATGTCGCCGTTGATGGGACTATTCCTCATCGCTTCACTATTTCAGCTACTCTTTGCTTCAGATATTGCAGCATTATGCGGTGCGATTCTCGGTGGCGTTGGTGGATTCCTGATTGCACGTGGCTGCTCTCGAAAGTTTGCTGCCCGGTCTGAATGGCAACCGATCATCTTAAGCGTGGCATTGCCGCCTGGCCTTGTGCGATTTGAAACATCTTCGGAAGACGCGAGCCAGTGATTTCACTGGCTTTGTTGCATTTTGCATAACAAATGCGAGGACGTTTCCAGATACCACAATCCATACGGTATGAACATTTCCTCGCCTCAATGTTGTAGTGTAGAATGCGGCGTTTCTATTAATACAGACGTTAAGCTCAGAACAGCGACTTCTAAAAGCCTGGTTAACCGGGCATTAAGGCACAATAATCATACTTTATGAAGAATATACGTAACTTTTCGATCATAGCTCACATTGACCACGGTAAATCGACGCTGTCTGACCGTATTATCCAGATCTGCGGTGGCCTGTCTGACCGTGAAATGGAGGCGCAGGTTCTCGATTCCATGGATCTTGAGCGTGAGCGTGGCATTACCATCAAAGCGCAAAGCGTGACGCTGGACTACAAAGCGTCTGACGGCGAAACCTATCAGCTTAACTTTATCGACACCCCGGGCCACGTTGACTTCTCTTATGAAGTTTCTCGTTCGCTGGCTGCCTGTGAAGGTGCATTGCTGGTGGTCGACGCCGGGCAGGGCGTAGAAGCGCAAACCCTGGCAAACTGCTACACCGCCATGGAAATGGATCTCGAAGTGGTGCCGGTACTGAACAAGATTGACCTGCCGGCAGCCGATCCTGAACGCGTGGCGGAAGAAATTGAAGATATTGTCGGCATCGACGCCACCGACGCGGTGCGCTGTTCAGCGAAAACCGGCGTTGGCGTGCAGGACGTTCTCGAACGTCTGGTGCGCGACATTCCGCCGCCGGAAGGCGATCCGGAAGGCCCGTTGCAGGCACTCATTATCGACTCCTGGTTCGACAACTACCTGGGCGTTGTTTCACTTATCCGTATTAAAAACGGCACCCTGCGTAAGGGCGACAAAGTGAAAGTCATGAGTACCGGGCAGACCTATAACGCCGACCGTCTGGGTATCTTCACGCCAAAACAGGTTGACCGCACTGAACTGAAATGTGGCGAAGTAGGTTGGCTGGTATGTGCGATTAAAGATATCCACGGCGCTCCAGTAGGCGATACCTTAACGCTGGCGCGTAATCCGGCAGAAAAGGCGCTGCCTGGCTTTAAGAAAGTCAAACCGCAGGTATACGCCGGTCTGTTCCCGGTAAGTTCCGACGACTATGAAGCCTTCCGTGACGCGCTGGGCAAACTCAGCCTGAACGATGCTTCACTGTTCTATGAGCCGGAAAGCTCCAGCGCGCTGGGCTTTGGTTTCCGCTGCGGCTTCCTCGGCCTGCTGCACATGGAGATCATCCAGGAACGTCTGGAACGTGAATACGATCTGGATCTGATCACCACTGCGCCGACCGTAGTGTATGAAGTTGAAACCACGTCAAGAGAAGTTATCTACGTCGACAGCCCATCCAAGCTGCCAGCGGTAAATAACATCTACGAACTGCGCGAGCCGATTGCAGAGTGTCACATGCTGCTGCCGCAGGCATATCTCGGCAACGTTATTACACTGTGCGTAGAAAAACGCGGCGTGCAGACCAATATGGTTTACCACGGTAATCAGGTGGCGCTGACGTACGAGATCCCGATGGCGGAAGTGGTGCTCGACTTCTTCGATCGCCTGAAATCTACCTCGCGTGGTTATGCGTCTCTGGATTACAACTTCAAACGCTTCCAGGCGTCCGACATGGTTCGTGTAGACGTATTAATCAACGGTGAACGTGTTGATGCGTTGGCGCTGATCACCCACCGTGGTAATTCGCAAAACCGCGGTCGCGAGCTGGTGGAGAAGATGAAAGATCTGATCCCGCGCCAGCAGTTTGATATCGCCATTCAGGCAGCGATTGGTACGCACATCATTGCGCGCTCCACCGTGAAACAGCTGCGTAAAAACGTACTGGCTAAATGTTATGGCGGCGATATCAGTCGTAAGAAAAAGCTGCTGCAGAAGCAGAAAGAAGGTAAGAAACGCATGAAGCAGATCGGTAACGTCGAGCTGCCGCAGGAAGCGTTCCTCGCCATTCTGCACGTCGGCAAAGACAACAAATAACCCTTAGGAGTTGGCATGGCGAATATGTTTGCCCTGATTCTGGTGATTGCCACACTGGTGACGGGCATTTTATGGTGCGTGGATAAATTCTTTTTCGCACCTAAACGGCGGGAACGTCAGGCAGCGGCGCAGGCGGCTGCCGGTGACTCACTGGATAAAGCAACGCTGAAGAAAGTTGCGCCGAAGCCTGGCTGGCTGGAAACCGGTGCTTCTGTTTTTCCGGTGCTGGCTATCGTATTGATTGTGCGTTCGTTTATTTATGAACCGTTCCAGATCCCGTCAGGTTCGATGATGCCGACTCTGTTAATCGGTGATTTTATTCTGGTAGAGAAGTTTGCTTATGGCATTAAAGATCCTATCTACCAGAAAACGCTGATCGAAACCGGTCATCCGAAACGCGGCGATATCGTGGTCTTTAAATATCCGGAAGATCCAAAGCTTGATTACATCAAGCGCGCGGTGGGTTTGCCGGGCGATAAAGTCACTTATGATCCGGTCTCAAAAGAGCTGACGATTCAACCGGGATGCAGTTCCGGCCAGGCGTGCGAAAACGCGCTACCGGTCACTTACTCCAACGTGGAACCGAGCGATTTCGTTCAGACCTTCTCACGCCGTAATGGTGGGGAAGCGACCAGCGGATTCTTTGAAGTGCCGAAAAACGAAACCAAAGAAAATGGAATTCGTCTTTCCGAGCGTAAAGAGACATTGGGTGATGTGACGCACCGCATTCTGACAGTGCCGATTGCGCAGGACCAGGTGGGGATGTATTACCAGCAGCCAGGGCAACAACTGGCAACCTGGATTGTTCCGCCGGGACAATACTTCATGATGGGCGACAACCGCGACAACAGCGCGGACAGCCGTTACTGGGGCTTTGTGCCTGAAGCGAATCTGGTCGGTCGGGCAACGGCTATCTGGATGAGCTTCGATAAGCAAGAAGGCGAATGGCCGACTGGTGTGCGCTTAAGTCGCATTGGCGGTATCCATTAATAGCCATCTTCGTCACGTTGTCGCCGTTATGGCGACAACGTGAATTATTTATGAGATAAATCTCCCGTGGCTAACGACATCCCCCGTCGTTGTGTATAGAATATTCCCCCGAAGTTTAAGGTTGGCACCTCCAGGTTGCCACGGCACACGAAACAGCGTTGGTCCCCATATACCGGTAAACTGAAACTGCAGTGAAGCAGTTAGCCGAGCCATGTATATCAGGTCTGTTTCGTGTGCTGAATTGTTGACGCATTTATTTATTGGTATCGCATGAACCCCATCGTAATTAATCGGCTTCAACGGAAGCTGGGCTACACTTTTAATCATCAGGAACTGTTGCAGCAGGCATTAACTCATCGTAGTGCCAGCAGTAAACATAACGAGCGTTTAGAATTTTTAGGTGACTCTATTCTGAGCTACGTTATCGCCAATGCGCTTTATCACCGTTTCCCTCGTGTGGATGAAGGCGATATGAGCCGGATGCGCGCCACGCTGGTCCGTGGTAATACGCTGGCTGAACTGGCGCGCGAATTTGAGTTAGGTGAGTGCTTACGTTTAGGGCCAGGTGAACTTAAAAGCGGTGGATTTCGTCGTGAGTCAATTCTCGCCGACACCGTCGAGGCATTAATTGGTGGCGTATTCCTCGACAGTGATATTCAAACCGTCGAGAAATTAATCCTCAACTGGTATCAAACTCGTCTGGACGAAATTAGCCCAGGCGATAAACAAAAAGATCCGAAAACGCGTCTGCAGGAATATTTGCAGGGTCGCCATCTGCCGCTGCCAACTTATCTGGTAGTCCAGGTACGTGGCGAAGCGCACGATCAGGAATTTACTATCCACTGCCAGGTCAGCGGCCTGAGTGAACCGGTGGTTGGCACAGGTTCAAGCCGTCGTAAGGCTGAGCAGGCTGCCGCCGAACAGGCGTTGAAAAAACTGGAGCTGGAATGAGCATCGATAAAAGTTACTGCGGATTTATTGCTATCGTCGGACGTCCGAACGTTGGCAAATCCACATTGTTGAACAAACTGCTGGGGCAGAAGATCTCCATTACCTCCCGCAAGGCGCAAACAACTCGTCACCGCATTGTGGGGATCCATACTGAAGGCGCGTATCAGGCGATCTACGTTGATACCCCAGGTCTGCATATGGAAGAAAAACGCGCTATTAACCGTCTGATGAACAAAGCGGCGAGCAGCTCCATTGGCGACGTTGAGCTGGTGATTTTTGTCGTAGAAGGCACCCGCTGGACGCCGGACGATGAAATGGTGCTCAACAAGCTGCGTGATGGCAAAGCGCCGGTAATCCTCGCGGTGAACAAAGTGGACAACGTGCAGGAAAAAGCCGATCTGCTGCCACACTTACAGTTCCTGGCAAGCCAGATGAACTTCCTCGATATCGTGCCGATCTCTGCCGAAACCGGGCTGAATGTCGACACTATCGCGGCAATCGTGCGTAAGCATCTGCCTGAAGCGACCCATCACTTCCCGGAAGATTACATCACCGATCGCTCACAGCGTTTTATGGCGTCTGAAATTATCCGCGAAAAACTGATGCGTTTTCTCGGCGCTGAACTGCCGTACTCCGTGACCGTGGAGATCGAACGTTTCGTCTCTAACGAACGCGGTGGTTATGACATCAACGGTTTGATTCTCGTTGAGCGTGAAGGGCAGAAGAAGATGGTCATTGGCAACAAAGGGGCCAAGATCAAAACCATCGGGATTGAAGCGCGTAAAGACATGCAGGAAATGTTCGAAGCGCCTGTTCACCTTGAGCTGTGGGTAAAAGTGAAATCCGGTTGGGCCGACGACGAACGCGCACTGCGCAGTCTCGGTTATGTTGACGATCTTTAAGAGTAACTCCGATGGAAGGCTGGCAGCGCGCATTTGTCCTGCATAGTCGCCCGTGGAGCGAAACCAGCCTGATGCTGGACGTCTTCACGGAGGAATCGGGTCGCGTGCGTCTGGTTGCCAAAGGCGCACGCTCTAAACGCTCTACTCTGAAAGGGGCATTACAGCCTTTCACCCCTCTCTTGCTACGTTTTGGCGGGCGTGGCGAAGTCAAAACGCTGCGCAGTGCTGAAGCTGTCTCGCTGGCGCTGCCATTAAGCGGTATCACGCTTTACAGCGGTCTGTACATCAACGAACTTCTCTCCCGCGTACTGGAATACGAGACGCGCTTCTCTGAACTCTTTTTCGATTATTTACATTGCATTCAGTCTCTGGCCGGTGCCACTGGTACGCCAGAACCCGCGTTGCGCCGCTTTGAACTGGCACTGCTCGGGCATCTGGGCTATGGCGTCAATTTTACCCATTGTGCGGGTAGCGGCGAGCCGGTAGATGACACCATGACGTATCGTTATCGCGAAGAAAAAGGGTTTATCGCAAGTGTCGTTATCGATAATAAAACGTTCACTGGAAGGCAGTTAAAAGCGTTAAACGCGCGGGAATTTCCTGACGCAGACACACTGCGCGCCGCGAAACGCTTTACCCGCATGGCGCTTAAGCCGTATCTTGGCGGTAAACCATTAAAGAGCAGGGAACTGTTCCGGCAGTTTATGCCTAAGCGAACGGTGAAAACACATTATGAATGATGAGGATTGTCATGGCTGAATTACTGTTAGGCGTCAACATTGACCATATTGCAACGCTGCGTAATGCACGCGGTACTGCTTACCCGGATCCAGTGCAGGCGGCGTTTATTGCTGAGCAGGCGGGAGCGGACGGCATTACCGTGCATTTACGCGAAGATCGCCGCCACATTACCGACCGCGACGTGCGCATCCTGCGCCAGACGCTGGATACCCGCATGAATCTGGAGATGGCGGTGACCGAAGAGATGCTGGCGATCGCCGTTGAGACGAAGCCACATTTTTGCTGTCTGGTACCGGAAAAGCGTCAGGAAGTAACAACCGAAGGCGGCCTGGACGTCGCAGGGCAGCGTGACAAAATGCGCGATGCCTGCAAACGTCTGGCAGATGCCGGGATCCAGGTTTCTCTGTTTATCGACGCCGATGAAGAGCAGATCAAAGCTGCGGCAGAGGTTGGCGCACCGTTTATCGAGATCCACACAGGTTGCTATGCTGATGCCAAAACTGACGCCGAACAGGCGCAAGAGCTGGCGCGTATCGCCAAAGCCGCGACCTTTGCCGCTAGTCTCGGTCTGAAAGTTAACGCTGGTCACGGTCTGACCTATCACAACGTGAAAGCTATTGCTGCCATCCCTGAGATGCATGAACTGAATATCGGTCATGCCATTATTGGTCGTGCAGTGATGACCGGACTGAAAGATGCGGTGGCAGAAATGAAACGTCTGATGCTGGAAGCGCGTGGCTAATGGCAATATTAGGTTTAGGTACGGATATTGTAGAGATCGCTCGCATAGAAGCGGTGATCGCCCGATCCGGTGAGCGCCTGGCACGCCGCGTATTAAGCGATAACGAATGGGAAATCTGGAAAACGCACCACCAGCCAGTGCGTTTTCTGGCGAAGCGTTTTGCTGTGAAAGAAGCGGCGGCAAAAGCATTTGGCACAGGGATCCGCAATGGTCTGGCGTTTAATCAGTTTGAAGTATTCAATGATGAGCTCGGCAAACCACGGCTACGGCTATGGGGTGAGGCATTAAAACTGGCGGAAAAGCTCGGCGTTGTAAATATGCATGTAACGCTTGCCGATGAGCGCCACTATGCTTGTGCCACGGTAATTATTGAAAGTTAAAATAATACCGTTCTCTTTATAAAGTAAAACCCCCGAACTGGTAAGGAACGGGGGTTTTAATTTTTAACTTTAATTTTGTGCAGCACACGATTCCAACGAAAATGATTATGGATCAATTTCGTTGACCTGTACAAGCAACTTGCAATCTCTGACATAAAAAACGCGAGCCTTTACGAAGAAATCGACATTGATGAAAAGATTAACGTGACCGCTTTTTGATAAGTACATTAAAATCGGTTTCGTTATTGGCAATTTTGCTGTGCTTTACACCATGCCACTGAATTCCCCCATTGAAACGAGTGGTGTCGTCAAAGCTCTGGTGTGGAGTGCAGCACTCGATTCCAATAACTCGCACGTTCAGTTTTGGGGTGATGTAAGGGCTAATCTGAACGGCTGCATTCCTTGTTTAAGGAAAAACGAATGACTGATTGCCGATACCTGATTAAACGGGTCATCAAAATCATCATTGCTGTTTTACAGCTGATCCTTCTGTTCTTATAACACAAGGAAACGTACTTAAGGTGCGTCCGGTGAACCAGTCGGACGCGCCTTTAATAACTATAAATAAGTGTCTGGGCAGATACTATATAAATTAACTTAGTGAATGATTATGCCAATGTCATTAATCAAATAAATATAATAGCGTTAATGTTTCTCTATAAAATAATTAACACTCTACATCCAGAGTAGAATATTAAATTTTATCCGCGTGATGCATAAGCACAAATTTATCCCACAACTGTTCTTCCGTCTCGACATGTTGCGGATCCTTCACAATAGTATTGGGGATCGGGCACACCTTCTGGCAGGTTGGTGTCTCGTAGTGCCCTACGCATTCGGTACACTTATCGCTGTTAATCTCGTAGATATGTTCACCCATCGAAATCGCCTCATTCGGGCATTCGGGTTCACACATATCACAATTGATGCATTTTTTAGTGATTAACAGCGCCATAAGGAAACTCTCAAAACAACACAAACCGGGCGGGCATTATACGCGCATTCTTTACTCAGACCAGTTTTTTCACCAGCGCTTCGCTATGACGAATACGTTCTGGTGCCAGTTCCAGATCCTGCTGAATCAGCGCAATGAACAGCAAATCCGTTAACATTCCCTGCGCGTGACAAGCAGAGATTGAAGCACTGTTTGTCGCTTGTTCTTCGGCAATGGTATACAGGCAATGAGAAGCGCGCTGTTGCAGGGCATTGGGAGTAAAGCCGGTAATCGCCAGCACTTTTCCGCCCACTCGCAGCATCTCATCTGCCGCCAGGTTTAACTCGCGTCGTACACCGGTGTAGGAAATGGCTAATAACAGATCGTCAGGGGACGACGCCTGTACTGTAGCGAGTAGCGCATGCATATCGCGCACTGCGGCAGCATTGAAGCCAATCTTCATCAGCTTCCAGGCAAAGTTTTGCGCCACCAGACCCGAAGCGCCAATACCGGTCAGAATTATCCGCCGCGCAGAGCGCAACATTGCCACGCATTCATGCAGTTTCTCTTCACTATTAACGTTTAACGTTGCGTACATAGCGGCAGTATTTTCTTTAATCAGTTTTTCGCCGACCAGCCGTAACGGATCATCACCGCGGATTTGGTTATGAATGGGCACGGAGGGAGATTCCGGCTGGCTTGCCAGCGCTTCACTCAACGCCAACTTTAGTGCCGGAAAACCTTTATAGCCGAGTTTTTGCGCGAACTTCACGACGCTGGACTGACTGACTCCGGCTTCGTTGGCCAGTTGCTGAGAGCTTAAATGGCGCGCCGTATCAGGTTGTAGCAGCAGATAATCCGCCAGTTTTTTATCACTCTGGGCAAGCCCCTGGTAACGCTGACGGATACGAAGTAAGCCGTTCATATCTTTCCTCGCGATGAAATAATGGCGACAACAGGCAATATGAGACACACGCGAGTGAATTTTATATTCCATTGCCGCTAATTGCCATGAATTAAAAATTCCAGTTAGCCATGATGCGGTCGATTGTTGCCGGAAAAGTGATGATCTATCTGTTAGGCTATGTAGTAGCGAAAATTAATCAGGATGTTTCAGTCCAGAGGAGTATGGTTTGGCAACTCACGAGCGTCGTGTGGTGTTTTTTGACTTAGATGGAACATTGCATCAGCAGGATATGTTCGGCAGTTTTTTGCGTTATTTACTGCGTCGCCAACCGCTGAATGCGTTACTTGTTCTGCCGTTGTTGCCGATCATAGCCATTGCGTTATTGATAAAAGGTCGTGCGGCACGCTGGCCGATGAGTCTGCTTCTGTGGGGATGCACTTTTGGTCACAATGAAGCGCGTTTGCAGGCGTTGCAGGCCGATTTCGTACGCTGGTTTCGTGACAATGTTACCGCCTTTCCGCTGGTTCAGGAGCGATTAACCACCTACCTGTTAAGTTCCGATGCTGATATCTGGTTGATTACCGGCTCTCCGCAGCCGCTGGTTGAAGCGGTTTATTTCGATACGCCCTGGCTGCCGCGGGTTAATCTTATCGCCAGTCAGATTCAGCGTGGCTATGGTGGTTGGGTATTGACGATGCGTTGTCTGGGACATGAAAAGGTCGCGCAACTGGAGCGCAAAATCGGCACGCCGCTGCGGCTGTACAGTGGCTATAGCGACAGTAATCAGGACAACCCGCTGCTTTATTTCTGTCAGCATCGTTGGCGAGTAACTCCGCGCGGTGAACTCCAGCAACTGGAATAGAGTAAAGCATAGCGGCCGTGTATAATGCGCCGCGCTTTTATAACCGGAGTTTTCTTTTTGTCTGAAGTCGAATTTAGCCACGAATACTGGATGCGTCATGCAATGACGCTGGCGAAGCGTGCCTGGGATGAGCGGGAAGTACCGGTCGGCGCGGTATTAGTGCATAACAATCGTGTTATTGGCGAAGGCTGGAACCGTCCGATTGGTCGACATGATCCCACCGCACATGCAGAAATCATGGCCCTACGGCAGGGCGGTCTGGTGATGCAAAATTATCGTCTGATCGACGCCACGTTGTATGTCACGCTTGAACCCTGTGTAATGTGTGCCGGAGCGATGATCCACAGTCGCATTGGTCGCGTGGTCTTTGGTGCGCGTGACGCGAAAACTGGCGCTGCGGGATCTTTAATGGATGTGCTACATCATCCGGGTATGAATCACCGGGTGGAAATTACGGAAGGAATACTGGCGGATGAGTGCGCGGCGTTGCTCAGTGACTTCTTTCGCATGCGCCGCCAGGAAATTAAAGCGCAGAAAAAAGCGCAATCCTCGACAGATTAATTTTGTTTCTCTTCACTCCCTTTTCTGGAAAATAGCAGAGAGGGAGAGTGGGTCAAATAGTTTGATGACGACTGGGAAAGAAACGAGAGAAAAGGAAATTTCTCTTTGCCCAACTCCGTAGGCGATACCGCCGGATAATCCTGCGCCAGTTGCATCGCCGCTTCTGTAGCCTGCTTCTCTTTCTCCTGCAGATAACCCACCAGGCTAATCTGATACTTACGAATATTTTCGACATAAGCGTAGGCTTCATGCCCACGAGCGTAGCCGTAAGTCAGCTTGCTGTAATAGGGTTTCTGGCTAAGTAAAGGCAGACGCTGTTTTACGTCAGCCCAACTGTCAGGATTACCTTTGGTTTTTGCCGTCAGGGCGCGGGCATCCAGCATATGCGCATAGCCCATATTGTACGCGGCGAGGGCAAACCAGATCCGTTCGTTCTCCGGCACACTTTCCGGCACTTTACTCATCATATCCTGTAAATAACGCACGCCGCCGCTGATGCTCTGTTCGGCATCGGTACGATCCGTAATGCCGAGGCTTTGCGCGGTGTTTTTGGTTAACATCATCATGCCGCGCACACCCGTCGGTGAAGTGGCCTGAGCATCCCAGTGCGATTCCTGATAAGCAATAGCGGCCAGCAAACGCCAGTCAATTTCTTCGGCGTATTTCTCAAACAGGGGCTTTAACTGCGGCAGTACCGCATCGACGGCGCGTAAAAATGTGCGCGTATCGACGTAATCAAAATCATCGCCATGCCCCAGGTATTTCTCTTCAATGCGTGCCAGTGTACCGTCTTCATTCATTTCGTTGAAGAAGTCGAGCAGGGCGGCGGAAAGGGTATTATCGCCATCTAACGGGCTAAACCAGGTCACCGGTTGTTCATCGGTGATATCGAGCGCTACGGCGAGTTCCGGGTGAACGCGCTGAAACAGGCTGATGGCGACAGAATCAGCAATGGTGTAATCGAGTTTTCCTTCGATGACATCTTCCATTAATTCCGCAGAGCCTTTTTTGTCGTCTACCTTCCAGCTTAATTCCGGGAATTTTGTGTCTTTCAGGGTCTGGAGATCGTTAACCACCACGTGACCCGGTGCAACGGTGAGTTGCTCTGCCGTCAGGTTGCCCAGCGTACGTGGGCGATACTGACCGACTTTATAAACCAGTTGTTGTGACACGGAATAATAGGTAGGGCCAGGCTGATAATTTTTTACCCGCTCACTGTTATAGACCAGGCCTGCCGCCAGCAGGTCGGCGTTACCATTATCGAGGTCGTCAAACAGCTGGCTGATATTCTGCCGCACGGTCACTTTCAGTTTTACGCCGAGGTAATCGGCAAACTGTTTCGCCAGTTCGTAATCCAGGCCAAAAGGTTTCCCGTTGATTTCGTTATAAGTCAGGGGGGTATGAATGGTGCTCACACGCAACTCTCCCCGCGCTTGAATGGCGGCGATACGGTTGTCGGCTTTACCAAACCAGGGAATGGATGGCCAGAGAGCGACCGCGAGCAGCAGTGCCAGAATGCCGATGAACAGATAATTAATCTTTAATTTTTTCAATTAGTTAATTCTCTGTGTCGTGCGCGTCCCAGCTTGAAAAAACGTAATAATAGTGAAAGGTTTACTCATAAATGAGCGGCATTTTGCGTAAACCTGCGCCAGATGGCAACTTATTACAGCCATTGGCGGCACGCGTTGCTAATTCACGATGGTGATTTTATTTCCACGCAAACGGTTTCGTCAGCGCATCAGATTCTTTATAATGACGCCCGTTTCCCCCCCTTGGGTACACCGAAAGCTTAGAAGACGAGAGACTTATGATGGAAATTCTGCGTGGTTCGCCTGCATTGTCGGCATTCCGAATCAACAAACTGCTGGCACGTTTTCAGGCTGCCAGGCTCCCGGTTCACAATATTTACGCCGAGTATGTCCATTTTGCTGACCTCAATGCGCCGTTAAACGATGATGAGCACGCACAACTTGAACGCCTGCTGAAATATGGCCCGGCACTCGCCAGCCACGCCCCGCAAGGTAAACTCCTGCTGGTGACCCCGCGTCCTGGCACCATCTCTCCCTGGTCTTCGAAAGCGACCGATATCGCCCATAATTGCGGTCTACAACAGGTAAACCGCCTTGAGCGCGGCGTGGCTTACTATATAGAAGCCGGTACGCTGACCAATGAACAATGGCAGCAGGTGACCGCTGAACTGCACGACCGCATGATGGAAACGGTCTTTTTTGCTTTAGATGATGCAGAGCAACTGTTTGCACACCATCAACCGACTCCGGTCACCAGCGTTGATTTGCTGGGGCAGGGCCGTCAGGCGCTAATCGACGCTAACCTGCGTCTTGGCCTGGCACTGGCGGAAGATGAAATTGACTATCTGCAGGATGCTTTCACAAAGCTTGGTCGTAATCCGAACGACATCGAACTGTATATGTTTGCCCAGGCGAACTCCGAGCACTGCCGCCACAAAATTTTTAACGCCGACTGGGTTATCGATGGTGAACAGCAGCCGAAATCGCTATTTAAGATGATCAAAAACACCTTCGAAACCACGCCGGATCACGTTCTCTCTGCTTATAAAGATAACGCCGCCGTAATGGAAGGTTCTGAAGTGGGGCGCTACTTTGCTGACCACGAAACGGGCCGCTACGATTTCCATCAGGAACCGGCGCATATTCTGATGAAAGTTGAAACCCACAACCACCCGACGGCGATTTCTCCGTGGCCGGGCGCGGCGACCGGTTCCGGCGGTGAAATCCGCGATGAAGGTGCCACCGGGCGTGGCGCAAAGCCGAAAGCCGGTCTGGTTGGTTTCTCCGTATCCAACTTGCGTATTCCGGGCTTTGAACAGCCGTGGGAAGAAGATTTCGGTAAGCCTGAGCGCATTGTCACCGCGCTGGACATCATGACCGAAGGCCCGCTGGGCGGCGCGGCGTTTAACAACGAATTTGGTCGCCCGGCACTGAACGGCTACTTCCGTACTTATGAAGAAAAAGTGAACAGCCACAATGGCGAAGAGCTGCGCGGTTATCACAAACCGATCATGCTGGCGGGTGGGATCGGCAACATTCGCGCCGATCACGTACAAAAAGGCGAGATCAACGTTGGTGCGAAGCTGGTCGTTCTCGGCGGCCCGGCAATGAACATCGGTCTTGGCGGCGGCGCGGCGTCTTCTATGGCATCTGGTCAGTCTGATGCCGACCTCGACTTTGCTTCCGTACAGCGCGACAACCCGGAGATGGAGCGTCGCTGCCAGGAAGTGATCGACCGTTGCTGGCAGCTTGGTGATGCCAACCCAATCCTGTTTATCCACGACGTTGGCGCAGGCGGTCTTTCTAACGCCATGCCGGAACTGGTGAGCGACGGCGGGCGCGGCGGTAAATTTGAACTGCGCGATATCCTGAGCGACGAACCGGGCATGAGCCCGCTGGAAATCTGGTGTAACGAATCCCAGGAACGCTACGTGCTGGCGGTTGCTGCCGATCAGTTACCGCTGTTTGACGAACTGTGTAAGCGTGAACGAGCACCCTACGCGGTGATTGGCGAGGCCACCGAAGAATTACATCTTTCTCTGCACGATCGTCATTTTGATAATCAACCCATCGATCTGCCGCTGGACGTACTGCTTGGCAAAACGCCGAAGATGACCCGCGATGTACAAACGCTGAAAGCGAAAGGCGACGCGCTGGCCCGTGAAGGGATCACCATCGCTGACGCGGTGAAACGCGTGCTGCATCTGCCGACCGTGGCGGAGAAAACTTTCCTGGTGACCATCGGTGACCGCAGCGTAACCGGCATGGTGGCGCGCGATCAGATGGTGGGGCCGTGGCAGGTGCCGGTCGCTAACTGCGCGGTCACTACCGCCAGCCTCGACAGCTACTATGGCGAAGCGATGGCAATTGGCGAACGTGCGCCAGTTGCGCTGCTGGATTTCGCCGCTTCTGCCCGTCTGGCAGTCGGTGAAGCGCTAACCAACATCGCCGCAACACAAATTGGCGATATCAAACGCATTAAACTTTCCGCCAACTGGATGGCGGCGGCAGGCCACCCTGGTGAAGATGCGGGCCTGTATGAAGCCGTTAAAGCTGTGGGCGAAGAACTTTGTCCGGCGCTGGGCCTGACGATACCGGTGGGTAAAGACTCTATGTCGATGAAAACCCGCTGGCAGGAAGGTAACGAAGAGCGCGAAATGACGTCGCCGTTGTCGCTGGTGATTTCCGCATTTGCCCGCGTGGAAGATGTACGTCACACCATTACGCCGCAGCTTTCTACCGAAGATAACGCACTGTTGCTGATTGATTTGGGCAAAGGCAATAACGCGCTGGGCGCAACGGCACTGGCGCAGGTTTATCGTCAGCTTGGCGACAAACCGGCAGATGTACGCGATGTCGCGCAACTGAAAGGCTTTTATGACGCGATTCAGGCGCTGGTTGCACAGCGTAAGCTGCTGGCGTATCACGACCGCTCTGATGGCGGCCTGCTGGTAACGCTGGCGGAAATGGCCTTTGCTGGTCATTGTGGCATTGACGCAGATATCGCCACTCTGGGTGACGATCGTCTGGCTGCATTGTTTAGCGAAGAACTGGGTGCGGTGATTCAGGTTCGAGCCGCTGACCGTGCAGCCGTTGAAGCGGTACTGGCACAGCATGGGCTTGCTGATTGCGTCCATTATGTTGGGCAGGCGGTTTCCGGTGACCGTTTTGTGATTACCGCCAACGGGCAGACTGTATTTAGCGAAAGCCGCACCACGTTGCGTGTCTGGTGGGCAGAAACTACCTGGCAGATGCAGCGTCTGCGTGACAACCCGGAGTGTGCCGACCAGGAGCACCAGGCGAAATCAAACGACGCCGATCCGGGCCTGAATGTAAAACTGTCGTTCGATATCAACGAAGATGTGGCAGCACCGTATATTGCCACTGGCGCACGTCCGAAAGTTGCTGTGCTGCGTGAGCAGGGCGTGAACTCGCATGTTGAAATGGCGGCAGCTTTCTACCGTGCAGGCTTCGATGCTATCGACGTGCATATGAGCGACCTGCTGGCTGGACGCACGGGCCTGGAGGGTTTCCACGCCCTGGTAGCGTGCGGTGGTTTCTCCTACGGTGATGTGTTGGGCGCTGGTGAAGGTTGGGCGAAGTCTATCCTGTTCAATGACCGTGTACGCGATGAGTTTGCAACCTTCTTCCATCGTCCGCAAACGCTGGCGCTGGGGGTATGTAACGGTTGCCAGATGATGTCTAATCTGCGTGAACTGATCCCGGGTAGCGAGTTGTGGCCACGTTTTGTGCGTAACACCTCCGATCGCTTTGAAGCGCGTTTCAGTCTGGTAGAAGTAACCCAAAGCCCGTCGCTGCTGTTGCAGGGGATGGTGGGCTCGCAAATGCCGATTGCTGTCTCTCATGGTGAAGGGCGCGTGGAAGTGCGTGATGCGGCGCATCTGGCGGCGCTGGAAAGTAAAGGGCTGGTGGCACTGCGCTATGTCGATAACTTCGGCAAAGTCACTGAAACCTACCCGGCTAACCCGAACGGTTCTCCGAATGGTATTACGGCGGTCACGACTGAAAGTGGTCGAGTCACTATTATGATGCCGCACCCGGAACGTGTTTTCCGTACTGTCAGCAACTCCTGGCATCCGGAAAACTGGGGCGAGGATGGCCCATGGATGCGCATTTTCCGCAATGCACGTAAGCAGTTGGGATAAGCCGTCAACCCATTGGTTTTGCAGCCGGATGAGGCATTAAGCACCAACCGCTATTATAAGCTCCCAACTTCGGGAGCTTTTTTGTGTCTGTAAATCACGACAATGGGTGGTTTACCGTGTCGCTTTATGGCGACACTTAACTCATTGATTTTAATGTTATCTAATAAGTTTATCTTAAGTTGTCTCTTTTTAGCGACACAGTGGCTGATTTACATTCAAATAACGGAGAAGCCATAAACCCCTCAAAGCAACGTATAATCAGTACGTTACCAAACTATTTTCTTTATTGGCACAGTTACTGCATAATAGTAACCAGTGGCTCATTCACCGACTTATGTCAGCCCCTTCGGGACGTGCTACATAAAATACGAATGACGCACAACAAGGTGCCTGCCGTCCAACTTCTGATATCAGCGTAGCTATATCAACCATCGGGCGAAACGTCGAGTTAGGCACCGCCTTATTCCATAACAAAGCCGGGTAATTCCCGGCTTTGTTGTATCTGAACTTCCCCTCGGTTAGCATCAGGCTATTCGCGTCTGACGAGAGTAACACCTTGAAACGCTGGCCCGTTTTTCCCCGCTCATTACGACAACTGGTAATGCTGGCATTTTTGCTGATTCTGCTACCCCTGTTGGTGCTGGCATGGCAAGCCTGGCAAAGCCTGAATGCGCTTAGCGATCAGGCGGCGCTGGTTAACCGCACTACGCTTGTTGATGCCCGGCGCAGTGAAGCGATGACCAACGCGGCACTGGAAATGGAGCGCAGCTACCGTCAGTATTGCGTGCTGGACGACCCTACGCTTGCGAAGGTTTATCAAAGCCAGCGCAAGCGTTATAGCGAAATGCTCGATGCCCACGCAGGCGTACTGCCAGACGATAAACTTTACCAGGCATTGCGTCAGGACTTGAACAATCTGGCTCAACTTCAGTGTAACAACAGCGGTCCCGATGCCACCGCCGCCGCGCGTCTGGAAGCCTTTGCCAGTGCCAATACCGAAATGGTGCAGGCCACGCGCACAGTGGTGTTCTCTCGTGGGCAGCAACTTCAGCGTGAAATCGCCGAACGTGGGCAATATTTTGGTTGGCAATCGCTGGTGCTATTTCTGGTGAGTCTGGTGATGGTACTGCTTTTCACGCGGATGATTATCGGTCCGGTGAAAAATATTGAACGGATGATCAACCGGCTGGGGGAAGGGCGTTCTCTGGGTAATAGCGTTTCGTTCAGTGGACCGAGCGAGTTACGCTCGGTTGGGCAACGTATTCTTTGGTTAAGTGAGCGCCTGTCATGGCTGGAATCCCAACGCCATCAATTTTTAAGACATTTATCTCATGAATTAAAAACGCCACTGGCGAGTATGCGCGAGGGCACTGAATTACTGGCTGATCAGGTTGTCGGGCCGCTTACGCCAGAGCAAAAAGAGGTGGTGAGCATTCTTGATAGCAGCAGCCGCAATTTGCAAAAACTGATCGAACAACTGCTTGATTACAACCGTAAACAGGCGGACAGTGCGGTGGAACTGGAGAATGTTGAGTTAGCACCGCTGGTGGAGACAGTAGTTTCTGCTCATAGCCTGCCCGCACGGGCTAAAATGATGCATACCGACGTCGATCTCAAAGCAACAGCTTGCCTGGCGGAGCCAATGCTGCTGATGAGCGTACTGGATAATCTTTACTCCAATGCGGTGCACTACGGGGCTGAATCCGGTAACATTTGCCTTCGCAGCAGTTTACATGGTGCGCGGGTTTATATTGATGTCATCAATACAGGCACGCCCATTCCGCAAGAGGAACGCGCCATGATCTTCGAACCCTTTTTTCAGGGAAGCCACCAGCGAAAAGGGGCGGTGAAGGGCAGCGGTCTGGGATTAAGCATTGCCAGGGATTGTATTCGCCGTATGCAAGGGGAACTGTATCTGGTCGACGAGAGCGGGCAAGACGTTTGTTTCCGCATTGAATTACCGTCGTCGAAAAACACGAAATAATGCTAACAGCCCATCCCATCAGGCTATTTTATTTGTCAGTTCGGCCCCGGGCAGTGCTCGAAATCTTCACGTACGACATGTACGCTCCGGTTTCTCCGCGCTGTCCATGTCCAAACTGCCTGCAACAATTACGCCCACTGGGATAGGCTTTAAGTCTGGTGAATATGCGACACATTTTTCAACGATTATTGCCCCGACGGCTGTGGCTGGCAGGGCTGCCATGTCTGGCATTGCTGGGTTGCGTGCAGAGTCACAATAAGCCAGCCATTGATACGCCAGCAGAAGAAAAAATTCCGGTTTATCAACTGGCTGACTATCTTTCTACTGAATGTAGCGACATCTGGGCGCTGCAAGGTAAATCAACCGAAACCAATCCGCTTTACTGGCTGCGGGCGATGGATTGTGCTGATCGTTTAATGCCTGCGCAGTCGCGTCAGCAAGCCCGCCAATATGACGACGGCAACTGGCAAAATACCTTTAAACAAGGGATTTTGCTCGCCGACGCCAAAATTACGCCGTATGAGCGCCGCCAGCTGGTCGCGCGCATTGATGCGCTAAGTACCGAGATCCCGGCACAGGTTCGCCCACTGTATCAACTCTGGCGCGACGGTCAGGCGCTGCAACTGCAACTGGCGGAAGAGCGCCAACGCTACAGCAAACTCCAGCAGTCCAGCGACAGCGAGCTGGATACTTTGCGCCAGCAACATCACGTTCTACAACAGCAACTGGAACTCACTACCCGCAAGCTGGAAAACCTGACCGATATTGAACGCCAGCTCTCGACCCGCAAACCGGCTGGAAATTTCTCGCCGGATACGCCGCACGAGAGTGAACAGCCCGCGCCATCCACCGATGAGGTCACTCCTGATGAGCCATAAACCTGCGCATTTATTACTGGTCGATGATGATCCGGGATTGCTGAAACTGCTTGGCCTGCGCCTGACCAGCGAAGGCTACAGTGTGGTCACGGCGGAAAGTGGTGCTGAAGGATTGCGGGTACTGAATCGCGAAAAAGTAGATTTAGTCATCAGCGACCTGCGGATGGATGAAATGGACGGTATGCAGCTGTTTGCTGAAATCCAGAAAGTGCAGCCGGGAATGCCAGTAATTATTCTTACCGCGCATGGTTCTATTCCTGATGCCGTTGCTGCAACACAGCAGGGCGTGTTCAGTTTTCTCACCAAGCCTGTCGATAAAGATGCGCTATATCAGGCAATTGACGATGCGCTGGAACAATCCGCGCCAGCCACCGACGAACGCTGGCGCGAGGCGATTGTCACCCGCAGCCCGCTGATGCTGCGTTTGCTGGAACAGGCGCGGCTGGTGGCGCAATCAGACGTTAGCGTTTTGATTAACGGCCAGAGCGGCACCGGGAAAGAGATTTTCGCCCAGGCTATCCACAACGCCAGCCCGCGCAACAGCAAACCATTTATTGCTATTAACTGTGGCGCATTGCCCGAGCAATTGCTGGAGTCGGAGCTGTTTGGTCATGCGCGTGGCGCGTTTACTGGCGCTGTCAGCAATCGCGAAGGTTTATTCCAGGCGGCGGAAGGCGGTACGCTATTTCTCGATGAGATTGGCGATATGCCCGCACCGTTGCAGGTCAAACTGCTGCGCGTGTTGCAGGAGCGTAAAGTGCGCCCGCTGGGCAGTAACCGCGATATTGATATTGACGTGCGGATTATTTCCGCCACTCACCGCGACCTGCCAAAAGCGATGGCGCGTGGGGAATTCCGTGAAGATCTTTATTACCGCCTCAATGTTGTCAGCCTGAAAATTCCGGCACTGGCGGAGCGCACAGAAGACATTCCGCTACTGGCAAATCACCTGTTGCGCCAGGCGGCAGAGCGACATAAACCGTTTGTCCGCGCGTTCTCCACCGATGCGATGAAACGCCTGATGACCGCGAGCTGGCCGGGTAATGTGCGCCAGTTGGTCAACGTGATTGAACAGTGCGTGGCGCTGACATCATCTCCGGTGATTAGCGATGCATTAGTAGAGCAGGCGCTGGAGGGGGAAAATACGGCGCTGCCAACTTTTGTAGAGGCACGTAATCAGTTTGAACTCAACTATTTGCGTAAGCTGCTGCAAATCACCAAAGGCAACGTCACCCACGCGGCGAGAATGGCGGGGCGCAACCGGACAGAATTTTATAAACTGCTTTCCCGACACGAACTGGATGCAAACGATTTCAAGGAATGAATTGGCGTTATGTGTTACGTTTAGCAGATCAAAAGACAGGCGACCTTTTCAAGGAATAGCATGAAAAAGATTGATGCGATAATTAAACCCTTCAAGCTGGACGATGTCCGCGAAGCACTGGCTGAAGTCGGTATTACCGGCATGACGGTCACTGAGGTGAAAGGTTTTGGCCGCCAGAAAGGCCATACCGAGCTGTACCGCGGTGCGGAGTATATGGTGGATTTTCTGCCGAAAGTGAAAATTGAGATTGTCGTACCGGACGACATTGTCGATACCTGTGTCGATACCATTATTCGCACGGCGCAAACTGGCAAAATCGGTGACGGTAAAATCTTCGTCTTCGACGTGGCACGGGTCATTCGCATCCGTACCGGTGAAGAGGACGACGCGGCAATTTAAAACGCGTCAAGGGTTGCCGGATGTTTCCATCCGGCAACATCAAATCACAGCACCTTATGCGGGCCAAAGCATTCGTAATGAATGTTTTCCTGCTTCACGCCCAGATCCACTAACTGTTTCGCGGCAAACTGCATGAAGCCAACCGGGCCGCAGAGATAGAACTGCATTGTCGGATCGCTGAACGCACCTTCCAGTTTGCTCAAATCCATCAGACCTTCGCTATCAAACTGACCTTTAGCGCGATCGGCTTCATTCGGCTGACGATACCAGGTGTGCGCGGTAAAGCGCGGCAGTGACAGCCCCAGTTCCTTAACTTCATCAGCAAAGGCGTGAACATCGCCATTTTCTGCCGCATGGAACCAGTTCACTTGTGCTGTGTGGCCTGCTTTTGCCAGCGTGTCGAGCATTGCCAGCATTGGCGTTTGACCGACACCGGCAGAGATTAACGTCACTGGTGTGTCATCTGCGACAGCCATAAAGAAATCACCTGCCGGAGCGACCAGTTTCACGACATCGCCAACATTGGCGTGATTGTGCAGCCAGTTGGATACCTGCCCACCCTCTTCGCGTTTCACCGCAATACGATAGCCTTTGCCATCCGGTTTGCGAGTCAAAGAGTACTGACGAATTTCCTGATGCGGGAAACCTTCCGGCTTCAGCCAGACGCCGAGATATTGCCCCGGATGGTATTCTGCCACTGCGCCACCGTCGACCGGCTCCAGTTCGAAGCTGGTGATAAGTGCGCTGCGTGGTGTTTTAGCCACAATGCGGAAATCGCGAGTTCCTTCCCAACCACCGGCTTTGCTGGCGTTTTCGTTATAGATTTCCGCCTCGCGATTGATAAATACATTAGCCAGGACGCCATAGGCTTTACCCCACGCGTCCAGCACTTCCTGCCCCGGGCTGAACATTTCGTCCAGCGTTGCCAACAGGTGTTCACCGACGATGTTGTACTGTTCCGGTTTGATCTGGAAACTGGTGTGCTTCTGCGCGATTTTTTCTACCGCTGGCAGCAGCGCAGGCAGGTTTTCAATATTGCTGGCGTAGGCGGCAATAGCGTTAAACAGGGCTTCACGTTGATCGCCATTACGCTGGTTACTCATGTTAAAAATTTCTTTGAGTTCTGGGTTATGAGTAAACATACGGTCGTAGAAATGGGCGGTTAACTTTGGTCCCGTTTCCACCAGTAAAGGGATGGTGGCTTTTACTGTAGCGATGGTTTGAGCGTCAAGCATATGGTCTTCCTTTTTTTTGCATCTTAATTGATGTATCTCAAATGCATCTTATAAAAAATAGCCCTGCAATGTAAATGGTTCTTTGGTGTTTTTCAGAAAGAATGTGATGAAGTGAAAAATTTGCATCACAAACCTGAAAAGAAATCCGTTTCCGGTTACAAGCTCTTTATTCTCCAAAGCCTTGCGTAGCCTGAAGGTAATCGTTTGCGTAAATTCCTTTGTCAAGACCTGTTATCGCACAATGATTCGGTTATACTGTTCGCCGTTGTCCAACAGGACCGCCTATAAAGGCCAAAAATTTTATTGTTAGCTGAGTCAGGAGATGCGGATGTTAAAGCGTGAAATGAACATTGCCGATTATGATGCCGAACTGTGGCAGGCTATGGAGCAGGAAAAAGTACGTCAGGAAGAGCACATCGAACTGATCGCCTCCGAAAACTACACCAGCCCGCGCGTAATGCAGGCGCAGGGTTCTCAGCTGACCAACAAATATGCTGAAGGTTATCCGGGCAAACGCTACTACGGCGGTTGCGAGTATGTTGATATCGTTGAACAACTGGCGATCGATCGTGCGAAAGAACTGTTCGGCGCTGACTACGCTAACGTCCAGCCGCACTCCGGCTCCCAGGCTAACTTTGCGGTCTACACCGCGTTGCTGGAACCAGGCGATACCGTTCTGGGTATGAATCTGGCGCATGGCGGTCACCTGACTCACGGTTCTCCGGTTAACTTCTCCGGTAAACTGTACAACATCGTTCCTTACGGTATCGATGCTACCGGTCATATCGACTACGCCGATCTGGAAAAACAAGCCAAAGAACACAAACCGAAAATGATTATCGGTGGCTTCTCTGCATATTCCGGCGTGGTTGACTGGGTGAAAATGCGTGAAATCGCTGACAGCATCGGTGCTTACCTGTTCGTTGATATGGCGCACGTTGCGGGCCTGGTTGCTGCTGGCGTCTACCCGAACCCGGTTCCTCATGCTCACGTTGTTACTACCACCACTCACAAAACCCTGGCGGGTCCGCGCGGCGGCCTGATCCTGGCGAAAGGTGGTAGCGAAGAGCTGTACAAAAAACTGAACTCTGCCGTTTTCCCTGGTGGTCAGGGCGGTCCGTTGATGCACGTAATCGCCGGTAAAGCGGTTGCTCTGAAAGAAGCAATGGAACCTGAGTTCAAAACTTACCAGCAGCAGGTCGCGAAAAACGCCAAAGCGATGGTAGAAGTGTTCCTCGAACGCGGCTACAAAGTGGTTTCCGGCGGTACTGATAACCACCTGTTCCTGGTTGATCTGGTTGATAAAAACCTGACTGGTAAAGAAGCTGACGCCGCTCTGGGCCGTGCTAACATCACCGTTAACAAAAACAGCGTACCGAACGATCCGAAGAGCCCGTTTGTGACCTCCGGTATTCGCGTGGGTACTCCGGCGATTACCCGTCGTGGCTTTAAAGAGGCCGAAGCGAAAGAACTGGCTGGCTGGATGTGTGACGTGCTGGACAGCATCAATGATGAAGCGGTTATTGAGCGCATCAAAGGTAAAGTTCTCGACATCTGCGCACGTTACCCGGTTTACGCATAAGCGAAACGGTGATTTGCTGACAATGTGCTCGTTGTTCATGCCGGATGCGGCGTGAACGCCTTATCCGGCCTACAAAACTTTGCAAATTCAATATATTGCAATATCCGTGTAGGCCTGATAAGCGTAGCGCATCAGGCAATCTTAGGTTTGTGATCATCAAGGCTTCCTTTGGGAAGCCTTTCTACGTTATCGCGCCATCAAATCTGCCGTAACTGCGCCTCAACATACAAATAGCCAATTCCCAGTACCTGTTGTGCGCGGCTTAATTGCCCAAAGCCAATTTGCGTCGCTTTCACGCTCGGTCCTTCGTCGCGGTCGAACGGGTTAAATCCCGTCTGGCGAACAATGGTATTAAGCCAGTTCTCACCAAAGGCACAACTGCGACCGTACAACCAAATCTGATTAATATTGAGGATGTTGAGGAAGTTATACAGACTCAAACCAATGGCGTTGGCACTGTGGTCAACCCAACTGGTGATCCACGGTTCTCCACTCTGCCAGGCAGCGATTAACTGCGCGGTAGTCAATTTTTCAGGATCAAGCTGAGTATTAACCGGTTGTGATTTTAGCCATACCCGCGCCTGTTTTTTTAATGCGCTTAACGAGGCGACGGTTTCCAGGCAGCCATAACGCCCGCAGTCGCAGACGACGCCATCCGGATTAACGATGGTGTGGCCAATTTGCCCGCTACCATACAAACTGCCGCGATAAATTTGCTCGTTAATCACGAACGACGAGCCAATGCCGTAATCAACGTTGATTACGCAGAAATCCCGTTCCTGCGAATTATTTTGCCATTTCTCCGCCAGCGCCAGCATCACGCAGTCATTATCGACCATCACCCGAATGCCCAGCTTCTCTTCCAGCAGATATTTCACCTCAACCGGTGTTGCCCACGGCGCTTGCGGCATGGTTTGCGACACACCGGTCACCGGATCCACCTGACCGTGGATTGCCAGAGCCAGATTGATGGTGCGGTCCGGCCACAATTTACGGTGGCGATGCCAGCATTTTTCGATTTCGGACAGCAGCGCCTGCGGCGTTGGTGCGTCAATCTGAAAGCGTTCAAATTCGCCTTTCGGACTTAAACAGGCATTAGCGACCTGACACTCAATGCTGGTGGGCGTCACGTTCAGGCACAGCGTCCAGTCTCCTTCCGGCGCAATCAGCCATGTACCGCTACTATGCCCGCGCGTCTGGCTTTCATCGTCGATATTCACCACCCGTTTTTCGCTTTCCAGTTCCTGCAAAATATTACTGACCGCCGGAATCGAAATTTGCGCCAGCCGGGCCAGCGTTGATTTATTGGCGCGCTTTTGCCGGTACAGCAGTTCCAGAATCACGCATTTGTTATGGTGGCGAATCTGTTGATTGTTAATGCAGGCTCTCATCTTCACTAAACCTTGTTTAGTTAATTGCGTGATTATTCCGCGAAAACATTGCCAGATTGTTCAATACACTGCCACAAATCTTTTAATTCAGTATGTCTTGTTAATATTGAGGGCACCATGACTCCAGTAAAAGTGTGGCAAGAGCGCGTTGAGATCCCGACCTATGAAACCGGGCCGCAGGATATACATCCCATGTTCCTGGAAAATCGCGTTTATCAGGGATCGTCCGGCGCGGTTTATCCCTACGGCGTGACCGATACGCTGAGCGAGCAGAAAACCCTGAAATCCTGGCAGGCGGTGTGGCTGGAAAACGACTACATCAAAGTGATGATCCTGCCGGAACTGGGCGGTCGGGTGCATCGCGCGTGGGATAAAGTGAAACAGCGCGATTTTGTTTATCACAATGAAGTCATTAAACCGGCGCTGGTGGGACTGCTGGGGCCGTGGATCTCCGGCGGGATTGAGTTTAACTGGCCGCAACACCATCGCCCGACTACCTTTATGCCCGTTGATTTCACCCTCGAAGCCCATGACGACGGCGCACAGACGGTGTGGGTCGGCGAAACGGAGCCGATGCACGGTTTACAGGTGATGACAGGTTTCACCCTGCGCCCTGACCGGGCGGCGCTGGAAATCGCCAGTCGCGTCTATAACGGCAACGCCACGCCGCGTCATTTCTTGTGGTGGGCCAACCCGGCAGTGAAAGGGGGTGAAGGGCATCAGAGCGTTTTCCCACCGGATGTGACTGCGGTGTTTGATCACGGCAAACGGGCCGTCTCCGCTTTCCCCATCGCCACCGGCACTTACTACAAAGTGGACTACTCCGCCGGAGTGGACATTTCTCGCTATAAAAATGTGCCCGTTCCAACCTCATATATGGCTGAAAAATCACAGTACGATTTTGTTGGCGCGTGGTGTCACGATGAAGATGGCGGTTTGCTGCACGTTGCCAACCACCATATTGCGCCAGGTAAAAAACAGTGGAGTTGGGGACACAGTGAATTTGGCCAGGCGTGGGATAAGAGCCTGACTGACAATAACGGCCCGTATATCGAACTGATGACCGGTATTTTTGCCGATAACCAGCCTGATTTTACCTGGCTTGATGCATACGAGGAGAAGCGTTTCGAGCAGTATTTCCTGCCTTATCATTCTCTGGGCATGGTGCAAAATGCCTCCCGCGATGCGGTGATAAAACTCCAGCGTAGTGAGCGGGGGATTGAGTGGGGGCTGTATGCCATCTCTCCGTTGAACGGATACCGCCTGGCGATCCGCGAAATCGGCAAATGCAACGCGTTGCTCGATGATGCCGTGGCCCTGACACCAGCGACCGCCATCCAGGGCGTGTTGCACGGTATCAATCCTGAAAGGCTGACCATTGAGCTCTCCGATGCCGACGGCAATATCATACTGAGTTATCAGGAACATCAGCCGCAAGAGTTGCCGTTGCCGGACGTCGCCAAAGCGCCACTGGCAGCACAAGACATTACCAGTACAGATGAAACCTGGTTTATCGGTCAACATCTGGAGCAATATCATCACGCCAGCCGTTCACCGTTCGATTACTACCTGCGCGGCGTGGCGCTGGATCCGCTGGATTATCGCTGTAATCTGGCGCTGGCAATGCTGGAATATAACCGTGCCGATTTCCCGCAAGCGGTGGTATATGCCAGTCAGGCACTGAAACGCGCACATGCGCTGAACAAAAATCCGCAGTGCGGACAGGCGAGTTTGATTCGCGCCAGTGCTTACGAACGTCAGGGACAATATCAACAAGCCGAAGAGGATTTCTGGCGTGCGGTCTGGAGCGGCAACAGTAAAGCCGGCGGCTATTATGGTCTGGCACGGCTGGCGGCGCGTAATGGTAACTTTGACGCTGGTCTGGATTTTTGCCAACAAAGTCTTCGCGCCTGCCCAACCAATCAGGAAGTGCTTTGCCTGCATAACCTGCTACTGGTGTTAAGTGGTCGTCAGGACAACGCGCGTTTGCAGCGCGAGAAACTGCTGCGTGATTATCCGCTGAACGCCACTCTGTGGTGGCTGAACTGGTTCGATGGTCGTAGCGAATCAGCCCTCGCGCAGTGGCGAGGTCTTTGTCAGGGACGCGACGTTAACGCCCTGATGACCGCCGGGCAACTGATTAACTGGGGCATGCCCGCCCTGGCGGCAGATATGCTGAACGCACTGGACTGTCAGCGCACGCTACCGCTTTACCTGCAAGCCAGTTTGCTACCAAAAGCTGAACGCGGAGAACTGGTCGCAAAAGCTATTGATGCCTTCCCGCAGTTTGTCCGTTTCCCGAATACGCTGGAAGAAGTGGCGGCGCTGGAGAGTATCGAAGAGTGCTGGTTTGCCCGGCATTTACTGGCCTGCTTCTACTACAACAAGCGTAGCTACGGCAAAGCCATTGCCTTATGGCAGCGTTGCGTAGAGATGTCGCCGGAGTTTGCCGACGGCTGGCGCGGGTTGGCGATCCATGCGTGGAATAAGCAGCACGATTATGAGCTGGCCGCGCGTTATCTTGATAATGCTTATCAGCTTGCGCCGCAGGATGCACGTCTGCTTTTCGAACGGGATTTGCTGGATAAGTTAAGCGGTGTCACACCGGAGAAACGACTGGCGCGTCTGGAGAATAATCTGGAAATTGCGCTGAAACGCGACGACATGACCGCAGAACTGCTCAATTTGTGGCATCTCACTGGTCAGGCAGACAAAGCGGCGGACATTCTCGCCACGCGCAAATTCCACCCGTGGGAAGGTGGGGAAGGGAAGGTCACCAGCCAGTTTATCCTCAACCAGTTATTACGCGCCTGGCAGCATCTTGATGCCAGACAGCCGCAGCAGGCCAGCGAACTGCTTCATGCCGCGCTGCATTATCCGGAGAATTTAAGCGAAGGCCGTTTACCGGGGCAAACTGACAACGACATCTGGTTCTGGCAGGCAGTATGCGCCAACGCGCTGGGCGATGAAACTGAAGCGACGCGTTGTTTACGTCTGGCGGCGACCGGCGATCGCACCATTAACATCCACAGTTATTACAACGATCAGCCGGTTGATTATCTCTTCTGGCAAGGAATGGCGCTGCGACTGCTGGGCGAACAACAAACTGCACAGCAACTGTTTAGTGAAATGAAACAGTGGGCACAAGAGATGGCGAAAACCAGTATCGAAGCGGATTTCTTTGCCGTCTCGCAGCCTGACTTGTTGTCGCTGTATGGCGATTTACAACAGCAGCATAAAGAAAAATGCCTGATGGTGGCGATGCTGGCGGCCGCGGGATTAGGGGAGGTTGCGCACTATGAATCTGCTCGCGCTGAATTGATGGCGATTAATCCAGCCTGGCCGAAAGCGGCATTATTCACCACCGTGATGCCTTTTATTTTTAGCTACGTTCACTAAACCCTATTAACTGTAATATTTGAGCGGCACGCGCTGCCGCTCACGCTCAAATAATTAAAATAAGCCGTTGTAAATAAAAAACCTACAGGAGGCACTATGCCTAAAAAAATGACAAGAACCCGTAATTTATTATTAATGGCTACGCTATTGGGTAGCGCACTATTTGCCAGGGCTTCTGATAAAGAAATGACTATTGGCGCAATATACCTTGATACCCAGGGATATTACGCCGGAGTGCGTCAGGGCGTTCAGGATGCGGCAAAAGATTCTTCAGTACAGGTACAGTTAATTGAAACTAACGCTCAGGGCGATATTTCGAAAGAAAGTACCTTTGTTGATACCCTCGTGGCGCGTAATGTTGATGCCATTATTTTATCGGCAGTGTCTGAAAATGGCAGTAGCCGTACCGTTCGTCGCGCCAGTGAAGCGGGTATTCCGGTGATTTGCTACAACACCTGTATTAATCAAAAGGGTGTCGATAAATATGTCTCGGCATATCTGGTTGGTGACCCGCTGGAATTTGGTAAAAAACTGGGTAACGCAGCCGCCGATTATTTTATTGCCAACAAAATTGACCAGCCGAAAATTGCCGTCATCAATTGCGAAGCCTTTGAAGTTTGTGTGCAACGTCGTAAAGGGTTTGAAGAAGTATTAAAAACCCGCGTTCCCGGCGCGCAAATTGTCGCTAATCAGGAAGGGACTGTTTTAGATAAAGCGATTTCTGTCGGTGAAAAACTGATTATCTCCACGCCGGATCTCAACGCCATTATGGGGGAATCGGGCGGAGCGACACTCGGCGCGGTAAAAGCGGTACGTAATCAAAATCAGGCCGGAAAAATTGCTGTTTTCGGTTCTGATATGACCACTGAAATTGCTCAGGAGCTGGAAAACAACCAGGTGCTGAAAGCGGTGGTGGATATTTCCGGTAAGAAAATGGGCAATGCTGTTTTCGTGCAAACACTGAAGGTTATCAATAAACAAGCCGACGGTGAAAAAGTGATTCAGGTGCCTATCGATCTCTATACCAAAACGGAAGACGGTAAACAGTGGCTGGCAACGCACGTTGATGGTCTGCCCTAATCGCTGATTCGCAGAGGTCCCTATGTTCACGGCAACAGAGGCAGTCCCGGTAGCAAAAGTGGTGGCAGGAAATAAGCGTTATCCCGGCGTTGTTGCGTTGGATAACGTTAACTTCACGCTCAATAAAGGCGAAGTTCGTGCGCTGTTAGGCAAAAACGGCGCGGGCAAATCGACCCTCATTCGAATGCTTACCGGCAGTGAACGTCCGGATAGCGGTGATATCTGGATTGGCGAGACGCGACTGGAAGGTGACGAAGCTACGCTGACTCGCCGTGCCGCTGAACTGGGGGTTCGTGCGGTTTATCAGGAGTTAAGTCTGGTGGAAGGGCTGACGGTGGCGGAAAACCTCTGCCTCGGTCAGTGGCCCCGCCGCAACGGCATGATTGATTACCTGCAAATGGCGCAGGATGCCCAACGTTGCTTACAGGCGCTGGGCGTTGACGTTAGCCCTGAACAACTTGTTTCAACGCTAAGCCCGGCGCAAAAGCAACTGGTGGAAATTGCGCGGGTGATGAAGGGCGAGCCGCGCGTGGTCATTCTTGATGAACCCACCAGCTCGCTTGCCAGTGCGGAAGTTGAACTGGTGATCAGCGCGGTGAAAAAGATGTCGGCACTGGGCGTGGCGGTGATTTATGTCAGCCACCGGATGGAAGAAATTCGCCGCATTGCCTCCTGTGCCACCGTTATGCGCGATGGTCAGGTGGCGGGCGATGTGATGCTCGAAAACACCTCTACGCATCATATTGTGTCGCTAATGCTCGGGCGCGATCACGTTGATATTGCGCCGGTTGTCCCTCAGGAAATTGTCGATCAGGCCGTGCTGGAAGTCCGTGCGTTACGCCATAAGCCCAAGCTGGAGGATATCAGTTTTACGCTACGTCGTGGCGAAGTGCTCGGCATTGCTGGTCTGCTGGGGGCAGGGCGCAGTGAATTGCTGAAGGCGATTGTTGGGCTGGAGACGTATGAACAGGGCGAAATTGTTATCAACGGCGAGAAAATCACGCGCCCCGATTACGGCGACATGCTGAAACGCGGCATTGGCTATACGCCAGAAAACCGCAAAGAAGCGGGGATCATTCCCTGGTTGGGCGTTGACGAAAATACAGTGCTGACCAATCGGCAAAAAATCAGCGCCAACGGTGTGCTGCAATGGTCCACCATCCGCCGCCTGACCGAAGAGGTGATGCAGCGGATGACGGTCAAGGCCGCCAGTAGCGAAACGCCCATCGGCACGCTTTCTGGCGGCAATCAGCAAAAAGTGGTGATCGGTCGTTGGGTCTATGCCGCCAGCCAGATTTTGTTGCTCGACGAGCCAACGCGCGGCGTCGATATCGAAGCCAAACAGCAGATTTACCGTATTGTCCGCGAGCTGGCTGCCGAAGGAAAAAGCGTGGTGTTTATCTCCAGTGAAGTGGAGGAGTTACCGTTGGTGTGCGACCGCATTCTGTTGTTACAGCACGGTACGTTCTCGCAGGAGTTTCACTCTCCGGTCAATGTGGATGAGCTGATGTCCGCCATTCTGTCTGTGCACTGATGAATTTTACCGAGGAACCTGAAGATGTCTGCTTCGTCATTACCATTGCCGCAGGGCAAGAGCGTCTCGCTCAAACAATTTGTCAGTCGCCATATTAATGAGATCGGTTTGCTGGTGGTGATTGCCATTCTTTATCTGGTCTTCTCCCTGAATGCGCCTGGCTTTATCTCATTGAATAACCAGATGAACGTGCTGCGCGATGCCGCCACCATTGGGATCGCCGCCTGGGCGATGACGCTGATTATTATCTCCGGGGAAATTGATGTCAGCGTTGGGCCGACGGTGGCTTTTGTCTCGGTGTGCCTGGCATTTTTGCTGCAATTTGAAGTTCCGCTGGCGATAGCTTGTCTGCTGGTGTTGCTGTTAGGCGCGCTGATGGGAACGCTCGCCGGGGTGCTGCGCGGCGTGTTTAACGTGCCAAGTTTCGTGGCCACGCTGGGGCTGTGGAGCGCCCTGCGCGGAATGGGCTTGTTTATGACCAACGCCCTGCCAGTGCCGATTGACGAAAACGAGGTGCTGGACTGGCTGGGTGGACAATTTCTCGGTGTGCCAGTATCCGCGCTGATCATGATGGTGTTGTTTGCGCTGTTTGTGTTCATCAGCCGCAAAACCGCCTTCGGGCGCTCGGTTTTTGCCGTTGGCGGTAATGCTACGGCGGCGCAGTTGTGCGGCATCAACGTTCGTCGGGTGCGCATTCTTATCTTTACCCTTTCGGGATTATTAGCGGCGGTGACCGGCATTTTGTTGGCGGCGCGCCTCGGTTCTGGTAACGCAGGTGCGGCAAACGGTCTGGAGTTTGACGTCATCGCCGCGGTCGTGGTCGGCGGTACGGCACTTTCCGGCGGTCGCGGTTCCCTGTTCGGTACATTGCTTGGTGTGCTGGTGATTACGCTAATCGGTAACGGTCTGGTGCTGCTCGGTATTAACTCCTTTTTCCAGCAGGTGGTACGCGGCGTCATCATCGTGGTGGCGGTGCTGGCGAATATCTTGCTGACCCAGCGAAGCAGTAAAGCGAAACGCTAAACCTTAACGCCCCTGGCGCGGGTGCGGCAGGGATGAAAATTAATCGTATTGTTAATGAGGGATTTATGAAAACGATGCTGGCAGCTTATTTACCAGGAAATTCGACCGTCGATCTGCGGGAAGTTGCGGTGCCGACGCCGGGGATTAACCAGGTACTGATCAAAATGAAATCCTCCGGGATTTGCGGAAGCGATGTCCACTATATCTACCACCAGCACCGCGCCACGGCGGCGGCGCCCGATAAACCGTTATACCAGGGCTTTATCAACGGTCATGAACCGTGCGGGCAGATTGTGGCGATGGGGCAAGGCTGCCGCCATTTTAAAGAGGGAGACCGCGTGCTGGTGTATCACATTTCTGGCTGTGGTTTTTGCCCGAACTGCCGTCGTGGTTTTCCTATCTCTTGTACTGGCGAAGGAAAAGCGGCTTACGGCTGGCAGCGTGACGGCGGCCATGCTGAATACCTGCTGGCGGAAGAAAAAGATCTGATCCTCCTGCCGGACGCGCTGAGCTATGAAGATGGTGCGTTTATCAGTTGCGGCGTTGGTACAGCGTATGAAGGGATTTTGCGCGGCGAAGTTTCCGGCAGTGATAACGTACTGGTGGTCGGTCTGGGGCCGGTCGGCATGATGGCGATGATGCTGGCGAAAGGTCGTGGTGCAAAAAGGATCATCGGCGTTGATATGTTGCCGGAACGTCTGGCGATGGCGAAACAGTTAGGAGTGATGGATCACGGCTATTTAGCGACCACCGAAGGTCTGCCGCAGATAATCGCCGAACTCACTCACGGCGGCGCGGATGTTGCGCTTGATTGTTCCGGTAATGCCGCAGGTCGCTTACTGGCATTGCAATCTACCGCCGACTGGGGGCGAGTGGTTTACATTGGCGAAACCGGAAAAGTGGAATTTGAGGTCAGCGCTGACCTGATGCACCATCAACGGCGGATTATCGGCTCCTGGGTGACCAGTCTGTTCCATATGGAAAAATGCGCCCACGATTTAACGGACTGGAAACTGTGGCCGCGTAACGCCATTACCCACCGCTTCTCGCTGGAACAGGCGGGAGATGCTTATGCACTGATGGCAAGCGGCAAATGCGGGAAAGTTGTGATTAATTTCCCGGATTAAGGAGTCTGCGGATGACCATCTATACCCTATCTCACGGGCCGCTAAAGCTGGACGTTTCTGATCAGGGCGGCGTAATCGAAGGCTTCTGGCGCGATACGACGCCGCTGCTACGTCCTGGTAAAAAAAGCGGTGTGGCAACCGATACCTCTTGTTTTCCACTGGTTCCGTTTGCTAATCGGGTGAGCGGTAATCGTTTTGTCTGGCAGGGACGTGAGTATCAACTGCAACCGAATGTTGAATGGGATGCGCATTATCTGCACGGGGACGCCTGGCTGGGTCAGTGGCAATGCGTCTCGCGTAGCGATGATAGCTTGTGTCTGGTGTATGAACATCGCAGCGGTGTTTATCATTACCGGGCAAGTCAGGCATTTCATCTGACGACGGATGAACTGAAGGTGACGCTATCGGTAACGAATTTGAGCGCAGAAACTCTGCCATTTGGTACTGGCTGGCATCCTTATTTTCCGTTGGCGCCGCAAACGCGGATTCAGGCGCAGGCAAGTGGTTACTGGCTGGAGCGGGAACAGTGGCTGGCAGGTGAGTTTTGCGAGCAGTTACCCTGGGAGCTGGATTTCAATCATCTCGCGCCGTTACCGCGCCAGTGGGTAAACAATGGTTTTGCCGGATGGAATGGTAAGGCCCGCATCGAGCAGCCGCAGGAGGGTTATGCCATCATCATGGAAACGACGCCACCTGCACCGTGTTATTTCATCTTTGTTTCAGACCCTGCGTTTGATAAAGGATATGCGTTTGATTTCTTCTGTCTGGAACCGATGAGCCATGCGCCGGATGACCATCATCGTCCGGAAGGTGGTGACCTCATTGCGCTTGCACCAGGGGAATCAACAATTTCAGAGATGTCGTTGCGGGTTGCGTTGCTGTAATTTATAAAATGCCGGATGCACAGGCCTACGGGGTAATTTCGATTTTGTAGCACTCGGTGCACGATGCCTGATGCGACGCTTGCTGCGTCTTATCAGGCCTACAATCGGTGTTGGAGCGGTAGGCCGGATAAGGCGTTTACGCCGCATCCGGCATCTTTCCTAACGCCGATCGAGAGAAATCGCCCCCGGCCCGGTAATTGCCAACAGCAGGAATGCGCCAGCGATACTGACATTCTTCCAGAAATTAATCATATTTGGCCCAACCGCATCGCCGGTCATATCCCAGTAATGGTGACCAATCACCGCCGTACCCAGCGTGTAGAAAATAAACAGCACCGCCAGCGGACGGGTGAAAAAGCCAAGCACGATTAATATCGCGGCGGGCACTTCCATAACTACCGCAATAATCGCTGCCAGCATCGGCATTGGCGCGCCCAGCGAGGCCATATATTGGACCGTACCGTCAAAGCCCATCATTTTGGGAAAACCAAAAATAATGAAAATTAAGACCACGGCGATACGGGCAATTAATAATAAAACGGGGCGGGCAGTGCCAAAATCAAAATAACGTAGTGAGTTCATAACCAATCCCTTTGCAAGATGATGTGATTTAAACGTAATACACACTCTGGTACCTCGCCACGCCCCAGGCGTTGAGATATTCGTTTCTGGTATAACGGCATAACGCAGATGGCTGACAAAGTGCTTATTGTTTCCTGCCGGATGCGACATGCACGCCTTATCCGTCTCACATGAGTTTGTCAGTTCAATAAATTGCGATTTTCACCTGTTTCATCGTTCTTTTTTACATGTTGTGTTGTGGGCCGCACTTTTTTGTCATTTCCTGATATGCAGGATAACCGTCAGGAAGCAGGCTCGAATATTCTTATTTTTCAACTTGCACCAACATTCGATTAACCCCAGACTAACGCCTCCTGACGGGAGGGACTCATGGTTTTGCAATCCACGCGCTGGTTGGCGCTCGGCTATTTCACATACTTTTTTAGTTACGGCATTTTTCTACCTTTCTGGAGCGTCTGGCTTAAAGGGATTGGTTTAACGCCAGAAACCATCGGCCTGTTATTGGGGGCGGGTCTGGTTGCCCGTTTCCTCGGGAGTTTGCTCATCGCGCCCCGCGTCAGCGATCCTTCCCGCCTGATTTCCGCCTTGCGCGTGCTGGCACTGCTGACACTTCTCTTTGCTGTCGCCTTCTGGGCGGGGGCGCACGTAGCGTGGCTGATGCTGGTGATGATTGGCTTTAACCTCTTTTTCTCACCGCTGGTACCGTTGACCGATGCACTGGCGAATACGTGGCAAAAGCAGTTCCCGCTTGATTACGGCAAAGTGAGACTGTGGGGCTCGGTGGCGTTTGTCATTGGCTCGGCGCTGACGGGCAAACTGGTCAGTATGTTTGATTATCGGGTGATCCTCGCGCTGTTGACGTTGGGCGTGGCATCCATGCTGCTCGGCTTTCTCATCCGTCCGACGATTCAGCCACAAGGGGCAAGCCGCCAGCAGGAGAGCACCGGCTGGTCTGCGTGGTTGGCGTTGGTTCGCCAGAACTGGCGCTTTCTGGCCTGCGTTTGTTTATTGCAGGGGGCACATGCGGCCTATTACGGTTTTAGCGCCATTTACTGGCAGGCAGCTGGCTACTCGGCCTCGGCGGTGGGGTATTTGTGGTCGCTGGGCGTGGTGGCGGAAGTCATTATCTTTGCGCTGAGTAATAAACTTTTCCGCCGTTGTAGTGCACGCGATATGCTGTTGATCTCGGCGATTTGCGGCGTAGTGCGCTGGGGCATTATGGGAGCAACTACGGCGTTGCCGTGGTTGATAGTGGTGCAAATTCTGCATTGCGGTACCTTCACGGTCTGCCACCTGGCTGCCATGCGCTATATTGCTGCTCGCCAGGGTAGCGAAGTCATCCGTTTACAGGCGGTTTACTCTGCCGTCGCGATGGGCGGCAGTATCGCCATCATGACCGTTTTCGCCGGTTTCCTGTATCAATATCTCGGCCACGGCGTGTTCTGGGTGATGGCGCTGGTGGCGCTTCCGGCAATGTTTTTGCGCCCGAAAGTTGTTCCCTCATGCTGATTCGAGCATTTTGCGGATTTGCTCCTGTTGATGTGTTGTCAGCGTCAGGTCCGTATAGATCAGCGGTGGTGAAAAGAGCGGTAACGGCATGGTATAAGGCGCAATAATCAGTGCCGCGCCGCGCGGAGCGCCTGTCTGCAAAAATACCTTTACCGACATATGTTTAATGTTGAGCGGCAGTAACGTTAGTTCGCGTAGCTGCTGCTCAATCTGCGCTTCTCGCTCGCTATCATTCCCGGTCAGTAGAATAATCTGTTTCTCATGCAGGTCGTTTTCCTGCATTAGCCAGGCACCAAAAATCACCGCGACCAGACCGCTTTCCTCATCAGAAAGATGGACGCCGTATTCACTTTCAAATCCAGCCAGCGCCGCGCGGGTGGTGCGCACCAGGCGTGGATACAGGCGGGCGAACTCTTCCGGCAGGGTGTTATCAATACCGATGGCAAACAAACTGCGATTTAACGCCTGGGCGAGGTGGGTATAAAGCTGATCGCATAACCCCTGTTCATCATAAAAACGAACATTTCCCAGCTCACGAAAATGGTTTACCAGACGTTTGATAGACTGACGCAGTTGTCTGTCCCGCTGATGCGCATCCCGCAGTGGATCGGGAACCCGCAACATGGAAAAAAGTAGTGCCATAAATAGTGGCTCATCAGGCGGTACAGGCTGGAGCGCCCGACGCTGCCAGTGGCGTCCAATTTCCTGCGCTACCTGAAATTCAAGGCAGGATTCTGCCCAGCGACGTTGGAGCGGATTAAACTGAGGCGTAATTCCAGCGTGATGTTGCAACAAACAATATTGCAAATACAGACACAGGAAATGAATATCGCGCGTTTCAAAGCGTTTTTGCAGCCGTCGAGAGCAGAGATTCACTAACGCTTGTAGATTGGTATCGTCGTAAAAGTTACGCGCAATTCCGCGCCGCTTCAGTTCACTCTTCAGGGCGGGGGTGAATCGGCTGGTAATAAATGACGGACACAGACGGAAACCACGTCGTAGCCAGTGAAATAAACACAAACGTTGGTTAAGCACTGTACCTTCAACCCGGTAGCTGCCGTCATAACCAGTAGTCAGTGTGAGTTGATGATAGCGCAGGATCTCCCGTCCTGTTTCGCTGATATCAAGACTGGCAATATCATCATCCACACCATTAAGCTCGCTGAAAGTTGCCGTGGTGGCGGTCAACCCCGGCTGAAAGAGCGTCAGCAAGATCTGGCAGCGGCGCTGGGGAGCCGAAAGGACAGATGGTGGAGCAAGCGTAGGCATCATCTGTAGATCTCCCATAAGCATAATTGATAAGAATAGCTAAAGTTTGCTCAGGGAAATGGCGAAGGGAATGCTAATCATCAGAAATATTGGCAAGCATCACAGAATTTTTCTCATCTTAAACTGTTCTGACCAGTGGATTAGCATGTCTTAAGGTGGTTTTGTGAATGATTATCGTGCTAGCGATCATGGGTTAGTTCTGCGGATTCAACGCGCTAAGGATAAAATCCACCATCTGTTCGCGATAAACATCGCCGTGACGATCGGAAAAAGCATCAATGTGTTCGCCATCCGGGATTAGGATCAACCGTTTTGGCTCTTTTGCCAGGCTATACAACTTTTCGCTGTGCTGCCATGGGATAACGTGATCAGCTTTACCATGTGTAAGTAGAAGCGGGATCGGGCTGACGCTGGCGATGTAATTTTCACCGCTGTAACTCTCATCAAGTAAGTAGCCACTGCCGGGGAGCATCTGGTTGGCGATGGTCGCATAAGAGGCAAAGGTGGAGTCGAGGATCACTGCACGTATGCCTTCACGATCACCCTGACCAATAACATCCAGAATATTCGCCCCGCCAATACTCTGCCCGAACAGCACCAGCCGTTGTGGGTTTACATCACTGCGATGGCGCACCACATTGATGGCACTTTGCGTATCGTCCAGCAATCCGGCCTGGGACGGCGTGCCTTTTGATTTACCAAACCCGCGATAATCAAACATAAAAATGTTGAAATTACGCTCGGGTAACCAACTGACCAGCGGCCAGTGGGCGGACATATTTCCGGCATTGCCGTGAGCATGAATGATGGTTGCGATGGCGTTGTCAGCAGGGCCCGTCGAAGAAGGAATAAACCAGCCTTGCAGACGAGTACCGTCCTTAGCCGTAAATTCGACGGATTCCGCCGACCAGGGGTCGGGACCGTATATTTTATCGTCAGGATAATAGAAGAAGTTGATGGCGACGCGCGGCACTAAATAAACGCAGAAGGCAACAACAAAGAGAATAAACAGAATTTTGAGAACGCGTTTGTTCACTGGCAGCGCCATAATCTTTCCTTGCGACTTCTTTATCATCCATTAATCGGGGAAAGATGGTGGGAGAGTGACGAAAGAAAGTAAAGCGGTGAGGAAGTATTTCGGAATAGCGCCTGAAAGGCGAGGGCGGGTGAGTGACATCACCCGCCTGAGTCATTAACGCTTCAGAGCGTCGCTTAACTCGTCACGCATGTTCGCCAGCATGGCTTTAACAACGCGCGGGTTACCAGCAACGATGTTACCGGTCAGCATATAGTTATGACCACCGGTGAAGTCGCTGACGATGCCGCCTGCTTCACGAACCAGCAGCTCGCCTGCCGCGAAATCCCACGGGCGCAGACCGATTTCAAAGAAACCGTCAACACGACCCGCAGCGACGTAAGCCAGATCCAGCGCCGCAGAACCGGTACGACGGAAGTCTGCACATTCGTTGAACAGTTTGCCGACGATGTTGATGTAGGTAGTGGCGTACTGTTTTGCTTTGAACGGGAAGCCGGTCGCCAGAATAGTACCGTCGAGATCGCGAGCGGTGCTGCCGCGCAGACGGTAGCCGTTCAGCTGTGCGCCCTGACCGCGAGTGGCGGTGAACAGTTCGTTACGCATAGGATCGTATACCACAGCAACTTCGGTACGGCCTTTGATACGAACGGCGATAGATACCGCGAAGTGCGGCAGACGTTTGATAAAGTTGGTAGTGCCATCCAGTGGATCGATAACCCATTGAACATCCTGATCAGTACCTTCAAGTTCACCGCTTTCTTCGGTGATGATGGTGTGCTGTGGGTAAGATTTACGAATCGTGTCGATAATCACCGCTTCGGCAGCTTTATCTACGTTGGTCACGAAGTCGTTACTGCCTTTCTGGCTCGCTTCTACAGCGTCCGGGGTTTCATAGTTTTTGGCAATTAAATTACCCGCCTTGCGCGCTGCGCGCACGGCGATGTTCAGCATCGGATGCATCGGTCTCTCTCACTGGATGTTAAAGAACGGGAAAACGGCGCAGAGTATAGCAGCGAGATCGGCATCTGTCTTCGTTTTATGATAAGATGCGTGAATAATCTTTAGATGAAGAAAGACAATGCTGCAAAATATTCGAATTGTGCTGGTGGAGACGTCACACACCGGCAATATGGGTTCTGTTGCCCGTGCCATGAAAACAATGGGATTAACCAATCTGTGGCTGGTTAATCCACTAGTGAAACCTGACTCCCAGGCGATTGCCCTGGCAGCAGGGGCCAGCGATGTGATTGGTAATGCTCACATCGTCGATACGCTCGACGAAGCGTTAGCCGGTTGTAGTCTGGTGGTGGGCACCAGCGCTCGCTCCCGCACGCTGCCGTGGCCGATGCTCGACCCGCGCGAATGCGGTCTGAAAAGCGTCGCTGAAGCGGCAAATACCCCGGTGGCGCTGGTGTTTGGTCGCGAGCGCGTCGGCTTGACCAATGAAGAGTTGCAGAAATGCCATTATCATGTCGCGATTGCGGCTAACCCGGAATACAGTTCGCTGAACCTGGCGATGGCGGTTCAGGTTATTGCCTATGAAGTGCGCATGGCCTGGCTGGCAACTCAGGAAAATGGCGAGCAGGTCGAGCATGAAGAGACGCCGTATCCGCTGGTCGATGATCTGGAGCGTTTTTATGGTCATCTGGAGCAAACGCTGCTGGCAACCGGTTTTATCCGTGAAAACCATCCGGGGCAGGTGATGAATAAATTGCGCCGTCTGTTTACCCGTGCACGCCCGGAAAGCCAGGAATTGAATATCCTGCGCGGGATTCTGGCTTCTATTGAGCAGCAGAATAAAGGTAACAAGGCCGAATAACAGTGGTTGCCTGATGCGATGCTTAACGCGTCTTATCAGGCCTGTAAGTGCACGGAATCCAAGGTCGGATAAGGTGTTCACACCGCATCCGACAACAGGTACAAACGCCACGATAAAAAAATGGCACTGAAGGTTAAATACCCGACTAAATCAGTCAAGTAAATAGTTGACCAATTTACTCGGGAATGTCAGACTTGACCCTGCTATGCAATACCCCCACTTTTACAATAAAAAACCCCGGGCAGGGGCGAGTTTGAGGTGAAGTAAGACATGAGACTGACATCTAAAGGGCGCTATGCCGTGACCGCAATGCTTGACGTTGCGCTCAACTCTGAAGCGGGCCCGGTACCGTTGGCTGATATTTCCGAACGTCAGGGAATTTCCCTTTCTTATCTGGAACAACTGTTTTCCCGTCTGCGTAAAAATGGTCTGGTTTCCAGCGTACGTGGACCAGGCGGTGGTTATCTATTAGGCAAAGATGCCAGCAGCATCGCCGTTGGCGAAGTGATTAGCGCCGTTGACGAATCTGTAGATGCCACCCGTTGTCAGGGTAAAGGCGGCTGCCAGGGCGGCGATAAATGCCTGACCCACGCGCTGTGGCGTGATTTGAGCGACCGTCTTACCGGTTTTCTCAATAACATTACTTTAGGCGAACTGGTTAATAACCAGGAAGTGCTGGATGTGTCTGGTCGTCAGCATACTCACGACGCGCCACGCACCCGCACACAAGACGCGATCGACGTTAAGTTACGCGCTTAATAAAAAGAATTCAGAATCAGGCCGGAGTGCTAAACACTCCGTAAACACGGTCGTACATCCAGCCGGTAGCCTGGTTCCTTGCATTGAGTGATGTACGGAGTTTATAGAGCAATGAAATTACCGATTTATCTCGACTACTCCGCAACCACGCCGGTGGACCCGCGTGTTGCCGAGAAAATGATGCAGTTTATGACGATGGACGGAACCTTTGGTAACCCGGCCTCCCGTTCTCACCGTTTCGGCTGGCAGGCTGAAGAAGCGGTAGATATCGCCCGTAATCAGATTGCCGATCTGGTCGGCGCTGATCCGCGTGAAATCGTCTTTACCTCTGGTGCAACCGAATCTGACAACCTGGCGATCAAAGGTGCAGCCAACTTTTATCAGAAAAAAGGCAAGCACATCATCACCAGTAAAACCGAACATAAAGCGGTACTGGATACCTGCCGTCAGCTGGAGCGCGAAGGTTTTGAAGTCACTTACCTGGCACCGCAGCGTAACGGCATTATCGACCTGAAAGAACTGGAAGCAGCGATGCGTGATGACACCATCCTTGTTTCCATCATGCACGTAAATAACGAAATCGGCGTGGTGCAGGATATCGCGGCTATCGGCGAAATGTGCCGTGCTCGTGGCATTATCTATCACGTTGATGCAACCCAGAGCGTGGGCAAACTGCCTATCGACCTGAGCCAGTTGAAAGTTGACCTGATGTCTTTCTCCGGTCACAAAATCTATGGCCCGAAAGGTATTGGTGCGCTGTATGTGCGTCGTAAACCGCGCGTACGTATCGAAGCACAAATGCATGGCGGCGGTCACGAGCGCGGTATGCGTTCCGGCACTCTGCCTGTTCACCAGATCGTCGGTATGGGCGAAGCCTATCGCATCGCAAAAGAAGAGATGGCGACCGAGATGGAACGTCTGCGCGGCCTGCGTAACCGTCTGTGGAACGGCATCAAAGATATCGAAGAAGTTTACCTGAACGGTGACCTGGAACACGGTGCGCCGAACATTCTCAACGTCAGCTTCAACTACGTTGAAGGTGAGTCGCTGATTATGGCGCTGAAAGACCTCGCGGTTTCTTCAGGTTCCGCCTGTACGTCAGCAAGCCTCGAACCGTCCTACGTGCTGCGCGCGCTGGGGCTGAACGACGAGCTGGCACATAGCTCTATCCGTTTCTCTTTAGGTCGTTTTACTACTGAAGAAGAGATCGACTACACCATCGAGTTAGTTCGTAAATCCATCGGTCGTCTGCGTGACCTTTCTCCGCTGTGGGAAATGTACAAGCAGGGCGTGGATCTGAACAGCATCGAATGGGCTCATCATTAATCGGTATCGGAATCAGGAGAATTTATAATGGCTTACAGCGAAAAAGTTATCGACCATTACGAGAATCCGCGTAACGTGGGTTCCTTTGACAACAACGACGAGAACGTCGGCAGCGGCATGGTGGGTGCACCGGCCTGTGGCGACGTGATGAAGTTGCAGATTAAAGTCAACGATGAAGGTATCATTGAAGACGCGCGTTTTAAAACTTACGGCTGCGGTTCCGCTATCGCTTCCAGCTCCCTGGTCACCGAATGGGTGAAAGGGAAGTCTCTCGACGAAGCACAGGCGATAAAAAACACCGATATTGCTGAAGAACTTGAACTGCCGCCGGTGAAAATTCACTGTTCTATTCTGGCAGAAGACGCGATCAAAGCCGCCATTGCGGACTATAAAAGCAAACGTGAAGCAAACTAAGAGTTGAGGTTTGGTTATGTCGATTACACTGAGCGACAGTGCAGCAGCGCGAGTAAATACCTTTCTGGCTAACCGCGGTAAAGGGTTTGGCCTGCGTCTGGGCGTGAGAACCTCCGGGTGTTCAGGTATGGCTTATGTACTGGAATTTGTTGACGAACCGACGCCGGAAGACATCGTGTTTGAAGACAAAGGCGTGAAAGTCGTGGTCGATGGCAAAAGCCTGCAATTTCTGGACGGTACGCAGCTGGACTTCGTCAAAGAAGGCCTTAACGAAGGGTTTAAATTCACCAACCCGAACGTCAAAGATGAGTGTGGTTGCGGCGAAAGCTTCCACGTTTGATGCGCATACCGATAACCCCACCGTGGTCGCCTGCGCGTGGGGTTTGTTTTACCTGATTCGCCGTTATCGCGGCGGATCGCAGCCCTGAGAATGTTATGGATTACTTCACCCTCTTTGGCTTGCCTGCCCGTTATCAACTCGATATCCAGGCGCTGAGCCTGCGTTTTCAGGATCTACAACGTCAGTATCATCCTGATAAATTCGCCAGCGGAAGCCAGGCGGAACAACTCGCCGCCGTACAGCAATCTGCAACCATTAACCAGGCCTGGCAAACGCTGCGTAATCCGTTAATGCGCGCGGAATATTTGCTTTCTTTGCACGGTTTTGATCTTGCCAGCGAGCAGCATACTGTGCGCGACACCGCGTTCCTGATGGAACAGCTGGAACTGCGCGAAGAACTGGACGAGATCGAACAGGCGAAAGATGAAGCGCGGCTGGAAAGCTTTATCAAACGTGTGAAAAAGATGTTTGATACCCGCCATCAGTTGATGGTTGAACAGTTAGACAACGAGACGTGGGACGCGGCGGCGGATACCGTGCGTAAGCTGCGTTTTCTCGATAAACTGCGAAGCAGTGCCGAACAACTCGAAGAAAAACTGCTCGATTTTTAATTTCTGGAAGCTAAACATGGCCTTATTACAAATTAGTGAACCTGGTTTGAGTGCTGCGCCGCATCAGCGTCGTCTGGCGGCCGGTATCGACCTTGGCACAACCAACTCGCTGGTGGCGACAGTGCGCAGCGGTCAGGCCGAAACGTTAGCCGACCATGAAGGCCGTCACCTGCTGCCGTCTGTTGTTCACTATCAACAGCAAGGGCATTCGGTGGGTTATGATGCGCGTACTAACGCAGTGCTCGATACCGCCAACACCATTAGTTCTGTTAAACGCCTGATGGGGCGCTCGCTGGCTGATATCCAGCAACGCTATCCACATCTGCCTTATCAATTCCAGGCCAGCGAAAACGGCCTGCCGATGATTGAAACGGCGGCGGGGCTGCTGAACCCGGTGCGCGTTTCTGCGGACATCCTCAAAGCACTGGCGGCGCGGGCAACTGAAGCCCTGGCAGGCGAGCTGGATGGTGTAGTTATCACCGTTCCGGCGTACTTTGACGATGCCCAGCGTCAGGGCACCAAAGACGCGGCGCGTCTGGCGGGGCTGCATGTTCTGCGCTTACTTAATGAACCGACCGCTGCGGCTATTGCCTACGGGCTGGATTCCGGCCAGGAAGGCGTGATCGCTGTTTATGACCTCGGCGGCGGGACGTTTGATATTTCCATTCTGCGCTTAAGTCGCGGCGTGTTTGAAGTGCTGGCGACCGGTGGTGATTCCGCGCTCGGCGGCGATGATTTCGACCATCTGCTGGCGGATTACATTCGCGAGCAGGCGGGCATTCCTGATCGTAGCGATAACCGCGTTCAGCGTGAACTGCTCGATGCTGCCATTGCGGCCAAAATCGCGCTGAGCGATGCGGACTCTGTGACCGTTAACGTTGCGGGCTGGCAGGGCGAAATCAGCCGTGAACAATTCAATGAACTGATCGCGCCACTGGTAAAACGAACCTTACTGGCTTGTCGTCGCGCGCTGAAAGATGCGGGCGTAGAAGCTGATGAAGTGCTGGAAGTGGTGATGGTGGGCGGTTCTACTCGCGTGCCGCTGGTGCGTGAACGAGTAGGCGAATTTTTCGGTCGTCCACCGCTGACTTCTATCGACCCGGATAAAGTCGTCGCTATTGGCGCGGCGATTCAGGCGGATATTCTGGTGGGTAACAAGCCGGACAGCGAAATGCTGTTGCTGGATGTGATCCCGCTGTCGCTGGGCCTCGAGACCATGGGCGGCCTGGTGGAGAAAGTGATCCCGCGTAATACCACGATTCCGGTGGCCCGCGCCCAGGATTTCACCACCTTTAAAGATGGTCAGACGGCAATGTCTATCCATGTGATGCAGGGTGAACGTGAACTGGTGCAGGACTGCCGCTCGCTGGCGCGTTTTGCACTGCGTGGTATCCCGGCGCTACCGGCTGGCGGCGCGCATATTCGCGTAACGTTCCAGGTCGATGCCGACGGTCTTTTGAGCGTGACGGCGATGGAGAAATCCACCGGCGTTGAGGCGTCTATTCAGGTCAAACCGTCTTACGGTCTGACCGATAGCGAAATCGCTTCGATGATCAAAGACTCAATGAGCTATGCCGAGCAGGACGTAAAAGCCCGTATGCTGGCAGAACAAAAAGTAGAAGCGGCGCGTGTGCTGGAAAGTCTGCACGGCGCGCTGGCTGCTGATGCCGCGCTGTTAAGCGCCGCAGAACGTCAGGATATCGACGATGCTGCCGCTCACCTGAGTGAAGTGGCACAGGGCGATGATGTTGACGCCATCGAACAAGCGATTAAAAACGTAGACAAACAAACCCAGGATTTCGCCGCTCGCCGCATGGACCAGTCGGTTCGTCGTGCGCTGAAAGGCCATTCCGTGGACGAGGTTTAATATGCCAAAGATTGTTATTTTGCCTCATCAGGATCTCTGCCCTGATGGCGCTGTTCTGGAAGCGAATAGCGGTGAAACCATTCTCGACGTTGCGCTGCGTAACGGTATCGAGATTGAACACGCCTGTGAAAAATCCTGTGCTTGCACCACCTGCCACTGCATCGTTCGTGAAGGTTTTGACTCGCTGCCGGAAAGCTCAGAGCAGGAAGACGACATGCTGGACAAAGCCTGGGGACTGGAGCCGGAAAGCCGTTTAAGCTGCCAGGCGCGCGTCACCGACGAAGATTTAGTGGTTGAAATCCCGCGTTACACTATCAACCATGCGCGTGAGCATTAACAGAGGTTAGTATGGGACTTAAGTGGACCGATAGCCGCGAAATTGGCGAAGCACTGTACGATGCGTATCCTGATATTGATCCGAAAACGGTTCGATTCACCGATATGCATCAGTGGATTTGCGCTCTGGAAGATTTCGACGACGACCCGCAGGCATCGAACGAGAAAATCCTCGAAGCGATTTTGTTGGTCTGGCTGGACGAAGCCGAGTGAATGAACGGGCTGCCTGGGGGTAGCCCGTTTTGCTGTTAAACGAATAAGGATAACTAAAATGACAGAAGCGATGAAGATTACCCTCTCTCCCCAACCTGCCGACGCACGTTGGGGAGAAAAAGCGACTTACAGCATTAATAATGATGGTATTACCCTGCATTTGAACGGGGCAGACGATCTGGGGTTGATCCAGCGTGCGGCGCGCAAGATTGACGGTCTGGGCATCAAGCATGTTCAGTTAAGCGGTGAAGGCTGGGATGCGGATCGCTGCTGGGCATTCTGGCAAGGTTACAAAGCCCCGAAAGGCATACGTAAAGTGGAGTGGCCGGATCTGGACGATGCCCAGCGTCAGGAACTGGATAACCGCCTGATGATCATCGACTGGGTGCGTGACACCATCAACGCACCGGCAGAAGAGCTGGGGCCATCGCAACTGGCACAGCGTGCTGTTGATCTGATCAGCAACGTCGCAGGGGATCGTGTGACTTACCGGATCACCAAAGGCGAAGATCTGCGTGAGCAAGGTTATATGGGGCTGCACACGGTCGGGCGCGGTTCAGAACGTTCTCCGGTATTGCTGGCGCTGGATTACAACCCAACTGGCGATAAAGAAGCGCCAGTGTACGCGTGCCTGGTTGGTAAAGGCATCACTTTTGATTCCGGCGGCTACAGCATCAAACAGACCGCGTTTATGGACTCGATGAAGTCGGACATGGGCGGTGCGGCAACGGTTACCGGGGCGCTGGCATTTGCCATTACGCGCGGACTGAACAAGCGCGTGAAGCTGTTCCTCTGTTGTGCGGATAACCTGATCAGCGGCAACGCGTTCAAACTGGGCGATATTATTACCTATCGCAACGGTAAAAAAGTTGAAGTGATGAACACTGATGCCGAAGGGCGTCTGGTGCTGGCCGATGGCCTGATTGATGCCAGTGCGCAGAAACCGGAACTGATCATTGATGCGGCGACCCTCACCGGGGCGGCGAAAACCGCGCTGGGTAATGATTATCACGCGCTGTTCAGTTTTGACGATGCGCTTGCCGGTCGCTTGTTGGCGAGTGCCGCGCAGGAGAATGAACCGTTCTGGCGTCTGCCGCTGGCGGAGTTCCACCGCAATCAATTGCCGTCTAACTTTGCCGAACTGAACAACACCGGAAGCGCGGCGTATCCGGCAGGCGCGAGCACAGCGGCGGGCTTCCTGTCGCACTTTGTTGAGAACTATAAACAAGGTTGGCTGCATATCGACTGTTCGGCGACTTACCGTAAAGCGCCGGTTGAACAGTGGTCTGCGGGTGCTACGGGACTTGGTGTGCGCACGATTGCTAATCTGTTAACGGCGTAAACTAATATGCCGGATGCGGCGTAAATGCCTTATCCGGCCTACAAAGTATTGCAAATTCAATATATTGCGGTTCCCTTGTAGGCCTGATAAGCGTAGCGCATCAGGCACTTACGCCCCGAACGTTGAATGAATTATGGTTCTTATGTCCGAAACAAAAAACGAACTTGAAGACCTGCTGGAAAAAGCAGCAACCGAACCGGCGCACCGCCCGGCCTTTTTCCGTACTCTACTGGAATCCACCGTCTGGGTGCCTGGTACGGCGGCGCAGGGCGAGGCTGTGGTTGAAGATAGCGCGCTTGATTTACAGCACTGGGAAAAAGAAGACGGCACCAGCGTCATTCCTTTTTTTACCTCGTTAGAAGCACTTCAACAGGCGGTTGAAGGCGAACAGGCATTTGTCGTTATGCCCGTTCGCACATTGTTTGAGATGACCCTTGGCGAAACGCTCTTCCTTAATGCCAAACTGCCAACCGGTAAAGAATTTATGCCGCGTGAAATCAGTTTGCTGATTGGTGAAGAAGGGAATCCGCTGAGCAGTCAGGAAGTTCTGGAAGGCGGTGAATCGCTGATATTATCGGAAGTCGCAGAGCCGCCAGCGCAAATGATTGATTCACTTACCACCTTATTTAAAACCATTAAGCCGGTGAAGCGTGCTTTTATTTGTTCAATTAAAGAGAACGAAGAGGCACAGCCTAATTTACTTATTGGCATTGAAGCCGATGGTGATATCGAAGAAATTATTCAGGCGGCGGGAAGTGTAGCGACCGATACATTACCTGGCGATGAACCCATCGATATTTGTCAGGTGAAAAAAGGGGAAAAAGGAATTAGCCACTTTATTACCGAACATATTGCGCCATTCTATGAACGTCGCTGGGGTGGTTTTTTGCGTGACTTTAAACAGAACCGGATAATTTAAAACATGCCGCCCCAAAGGGCGGCATTCGGGCTTACTTGCTGTTCTGAAGGTTGTTAACCACCAGTAAATTGTTGCCGGAGAGACTCCGGTTATTATTTACCTCGGTTAACAGCGCACCAGAAACAATAAGTACGATACAAAAGCACCGTATCTTCATTGTGCGGTCCATGCGAAGACCGCATCACGACAGCACCACTGGCGATATTGCCGCGATAGCAAGCGCTGAGACGCGCTTGCCCTAACGGTCGCGGAACATCCTTTCCTTAAGCCAGCGCCCGCTTGCGAGACGGCGGAAAGGGCCGCAGTGGATAATACACTAACAGAACAATAATAACTCTCTTTTACTTGACAAAAAGAGAGTTACTGGCGAGTATTGTGTCCGCTGAGACGCGCTTGCATTACTACGGTAATACAACCTGCTGGAAAGGCCGCGAACCAGACCAGCAATAAAAAACCGCCAAATTCGGCGGTTTTTTATTGCCTGTAAAAAGCTTATTTTACGGGCTCAACCGGTAAATCTGCCCGTGCGCCCCATTCACTCCATGCGCCGTCGTACAGTTTCACGTTTGTCACATCCAGCGTCGCAAGTGCCAACAAAACCACGGCTGCTGTTACACCAGAACCGCAGCTGACGATAATTGGTTTGTCGTAGCTGACACCGCGACCAAAAAATATCGCATCCAGTTCATCGGTCGTTTTTAGTTCGCCTTCACGTACCAGTTCCGTCCACGGAACGTTCAATGCACCGGGAATATGTCCGCGACGTAAACCTGGGCGAGGTTCATCAACTTCTGCGTTAAAACGTGTAGCCGGGCGGGCATCAATAATTTGCGCCGTATTTTCATGGCTTGCCAATAATACATCGGTTACTTTCACCACGGCTTCAGGATTAAACGCGGCGTTAAACTCTCCTTCCGGCAGCTCTACTGCGCCTTCTTCTAATAGCAGATCATCACGCTGCCAGCCTGCAAGTCCACCACCCAGAATCGACACTTTCTCTACACCAAAGGTGCGCAGCATCCACCATGCTCGTGGGGCTGAGAAAAGATTACCTTCGTCATAGACAATCAGGTGCTTATCCTGGTTAACGCCTAATTCACGCATCGCCACGGCGAACGTTTCCGGGCGCGGCAGCATGTGCGGAAGCGGGGAAGTGTGATCAGAAAGCGCTTCGATATCAAAAAACACTGCGCCGGGAATATGTCCATTCAGATACTCCTGAGCAACGTTACGATCTTCCTGTCCAGGCGACGCCATGCGGGCATCGATAATCTGAATTTCCGGGTCATCAATATGTTCGGCGAGCCAGTCGGCTCCTACAAACCATGTCGTGGACATAGGCATCTCCATTTTTGCCGGGGTTAGGCTAAATTGTCGGATGTTTAGTGAAAAGCGACAAGCAAAAGAGGCTGATTTGGCTGTCTGAGCCACAATTCTCACTAAAATTCGGATTGTATGGGCGTGATACTGAATTACATAACGTAAATTCTCACGCATAATAATTATTCGACGTTGCTCACGGGCCATTGTGGCAGGGATGAAAAATGAAAAAGTTACGCGTAGCCGCCTGCATGCTAATGCTGGCGCTGGCAGGGTGCGACAACAACGATAACGCGCCAACAGCGGTGAAAAAAGATGCGCCTTCTGAAGTTACTAAAGCGGCCTCTTCAGAAAACGTGAGTTCAGCAAAACTTTCCGCGCCGGAGCGACAAAAACTGGCCCAACAGAGTGCCGGTAAGGCGCTGACATTGCTGGATCTCTCTGAAGTTCAACTCGGTGGCGCAGCCACGCTGGTGCTGACGTTCTCCATACCTCTCGACCCGGATCAGGATTTCTCACGCGTTATTCATGTCGTCGATAAAAAAAGCGGCAAAGTGGATGGTGCCTGGGAGCTGTCAGATAATCTTAAAGAGCTGCGTTTACGCCACCTCGAACCGAAACGTGATTTGATCGTCACTATTGGCAAGGAGGTCAAAGCGCTCAATAACGCAACCTTTAGTAAAGATGACGAAAAAACTATAACTACCCGCGATATCCAACCCAGCGTCGGTTTTGCCAGTCGTGGTTCGTTGCTTCCTGGTAAGGTCGTTGAAGGGCTGCCGGTAATGGCGCTTAACGTTAACAATATCGATGTTAACTTCTTCCGTGTGAAACCAGAATCACTGCCCGCTTTCATTAGCCAGTGGGAATACCGCAATTCGCTGGCGAACTGGCAGTCAGATAAACTGCTGCAGATGGCGGATCTGGTCTACACCGGACGGTTTGATCTCAATCCTGCGCGTAACACCCGTGAAAAATTATTGCTGCCGCTGGGCGATATCAAACCGCTTCAGCAGGCGGGCGTGTATCTGGCTGTGATGAATCAGGCTGGACGTTACGATTACAGTAATCCCGCGACGCTGTTTACGTTAAGTGATATTGGCGTTTCAGCTCACCGTTATCACAATCGTCTGGATATCTTTACCCAAAGTCTGGAAAACGGCGCGGCCCAGCAAGGAATTGAAGTCTCTTTATTAAATGAGAAAGGGCAGACTCTGACTCAGGCAACCAGTGACGCTCAGGGGCATGTGCAGCTGGAAAATGATAAAAACGCGGCATTACTGCTGGCGCGTAAAAACGGTCAGACAACGCTGCTCGATTTAAAACTCCCGGCGCTGGACTTAGCGGAATTTAACATTGCTGGCGCGCCGGGCTATAGCAAACAGTTTTTCATGTTTGGCCCGCGCGATCTTTATCGCCCGGGTGAAACGGTCATCCTCAATGGTTTGCTGCGTGATGCAGACGGTAAAGCATTGCCCGATCAACCCATCAAGTTAGACGTGATTAAACCCGACGGGCAGGTACTCAGGAGCGTCGTTAGTCAGCCGGAGAATGGCCTCTACCACTTTACCTGGCCACTCGATAGCAATGCGGTAACCGGTATGTGGCATATTCGCGCTAACACGGGCGATAACCAGTATCGGATGTGGGATTTCCACGTCGAAGATTTTATGCCAGAGCGTATGGCGCTGAATCTGACCGGTGAGAAAACCCCGCTAACGCCGAAAGATGAAGTGAAATTCTCCGTGGTGGGGTACTACCTGTATGGTGCACCTGCTAATGGTAATACTTTGCAAGGGCAACTTTTCCTGCGCCCACTGCGTGAAGCTGTGTCAGCCTTACCTGGTTTTGAATTCGGCGATATAGCTGCCGAAAATCTTTCCCGCACGCTAGATGAAGTTCAGTTGTCGCTGGATGATAAAGGGCGCGGCGAAGTTTCTACAGAAAGCCAGTGGAAGGAAACGCATTCCCCATTACAGGTTATTTTCCAGGGTAGTTTGCTGGAATCGGGCGGTCGCCCGGTGACGCGCCGTGCTGAGCAGGCTATCTGGCCTGCCGATGCATTGCCGGGGATCCGTCCGCAGTTCGCCTCGAAATCGGTTTACGATTATCGCACCGACAGTACGGTGAAACAGCCCATTGTTGATGAAGGCAGTAACGCCGCTTTTGACATCGTTTATAGCGATGCGCAAGGCGTGAAAAAAGCCGTGTCGGGCTTGCAGGTGCGCCTGATTCGCGAACGCCGCGATTACTACTGGAACTGGTCGGAATATGAAGGCTGGCAGTCACAGTTTGATCAAAAAGATCTGATCGAAAATGAACAAACTCTGGATCTGAAAGCGGACGAAACCGGTAAGGTCAGTTTCCCGGTAGAGTGGGGCGCTTATCGTCTGGAAGTTAAAGCGCCGAATGAAGCGGTCAGTAGTGTGCGTTTCTGGGCTGGTTATAGCTGGCAGGATAACAGCGACGGGGGTGGTGCAGTGCGACCCGACCGTGTCACGCTGAAACTGGATAAAGCCAGCTATCGCCCTGGCGATACCATTAAGTTGCATATTGCCGCGCCAACGGCGGGTAAAGGTTATGCGATGGTCGAGTCCAGTGAAGGGCCGCTGTGGTGGCAAGAGATTGATGTTCCGGCTCAAGGGCTGGATCTGACGATTCCGGTCGATAAAACCTGGAATCGTCATGATCTGTATTTAAGTACGCTGGTGGTACGTCCTGGCGATAAATCTCGCTCCGCGACGCCAAAACGCGCGGTTGGGGTCTTGCATCTGCCGCTTGGTGATGAAAACCGTCGCCTCAATCTGGCGCTGGAAACCCCCACCAAAATGCGCCCCAATCAGCCATTAACCGTGAAAATTAAAGCCAGCAATAAAAATGGTGAGATGCCAAAACAGGTGAATGTGCTGGTGTCTGCCGTTGATAGCGGTGTGCTGAATATTACTGATTACGTTACCCCCGATCCGTGGCAGGCGTTCTTTGGTCAGAAACGCTATGGCGCAGACATTTACGATATTTACGGTCAGGTCATTGAAGGTCAGGGGCGTCTGGCAGCTCTGCGTTTTGGTGGTGATGGTGATGAGCTGAAACGTGGTGGTAAACCGCCGGTCAATCACGTCAATATTGTCGCGCAGCAGGCGCTGCCGGTAACGCTCAACGAACAGGGCGAAGGCTCGGTTACACTGCCAATTGGCGATTTTAACGGTGAATTGCGCGTCATGGCGCAAGCCTGGACGGCAGATGACTTCGGTAGCAACGAAAGCAAAGTGATTGTTGCCGCACCGGTGATTGCTGAACTGAACATGCCGCGCTTTATGGCGAGTGGCGATACCTCGCGCCTGACGCTGGATATCACTAATCTTACCGATAAACCGCAAAAACTTAATGTTGCTCTGACCGCCAGTGGCTTGCTTGAACTGGTGAGTAATTCCCCCGCACCTGTTGAATTAGCGCCAGGGGTGCGTACTACGCTGTTTATCCCGGTGCGTGCATTGCCGGGTTATGGCGATGGAGACATTCAGGCCACCATTAGCGGGTTAGCGTTACCGGGGGAAACCGTTGCCGATCAGCATAAGCAGTGGAAAATCGGCGTCCGTCCGGCATTCCCGGCACAAACGGTCAATTACGGTACGGCGTTACAGCCTGGTGAAACCTGGGCGCTCCCGGCTGATGGATTGCAAAACTTCTCGCCTGTTACGCTGGAAGGGCAATTGTTGTTGAGCGGCAAACCACCGCTGAACATCGCACGTTATATCAAAGAGTTAAAAGCGTATCCGTACGGCTGTCTCGAGCAAACCACCAGCGGCCTGTTCCCGTCACTTTATACCAATGCAGCCCAACTGCAGGCGTTGGGCATCAAAGGCGACAGTGATGAGAAACGCCGTGCATCGGTCGATATCGGCATTTCCCGTTTGCTGCAAATGCAACGTGATAACGGCGGCTTTGCGCTATGGGATAAAAACGGTGACGAAGAGTACTGGTTGACGGCTTACGTGATGGATTTCCTGGTCCGCGCAGGTGAACAGGGTTACAGCGTGCCGACAGACACCATTAACCGGGGTAATGAGCGTCTGCTGCGCTATTTACAAGATCCGGGCATGATGTCGATCCCGTATGCGGATAATCTCAAAGCCAGTAAATTCGCCGTACAGTCTTACGCTGCACTGGTGTTGGCCCGTCAGCAAAAGGCACCACTGGGTGCGCTGCGTGAAATCTGGGAGCATCGTGCAGATGCTGCTTCTGGATTACCGCTGCTGCAACTTGGCGTTGCGCTGAAAACCATGGGTGATGCAACGCGTGGTGATGAAGCGATTGTGCTGGCGCTGAAAACGCCGCGTAATAGTGATGAGCGGATATGGCTGGGTGATTACGGTAGTCCACTGCGCGACAACGCGTTGATGCTCTCCTTGCTGGAAGAAAATAAACTGCTACCCGATGAGCAAAACACTTTGCTGAACACGCTTTCGCAGCAGGCGTTTGGTGAACGCTGGCTATCGACGCAGGAAAGTAACGCGTTGTTCCTGGCTGCCCGTACGATCCAGGATTTACCGGGTAAATGGCAGGCGCAAACCTCTTTCTCAACTGAGCCGCTGACAGGCGAGAAAGCGCAAAACAGCAATCTGAATAGCGATCAACTTGCCACCTTGCAGGTGACCAACAGTGGCGATCAGCCGTTATGGCTGCGTGTGGATGCCAGCGGTTATCCGCAATCCGCACCTTTACCGGCGAACAATGTGCTGCAAATCGAGCGTCATATTCTTGGTACTGATGGTAAGAGCAAATCGCTGGACTCGTTACGTAGCGGCGATCTGGTGCTGGTCTGGTTGCAGGTTAAAGCCAGTAACAGCGTGCCGGATGCGTTAGTCGTTGATCTGCTGCCTGCGGGTCTGGAACTGGAAAATCAGAATCTGGCGAACGGTAGCGCCAGCCTGGAGCAAAGTGGTGGCGAAGTGCAAAACTTACTGAACCAGATGCAGCAGGCGAGCATTAAGCACATTGAGTTCCGTGACGATCGCTTTGTGGCGGCGGTTGCCGTTGATGAATACCAACCGGTAACGCTGGTGTATCTGGCGCGGGCGGTGACGCCGGGAACGTATCAGGTACCGCAACCGATGGTGGAATCAATGTATGTTCCCCAATGGCGGGCGACTGGCGCGGCTGAAGATCTGCTGATTGTCAGACCGTAAATGCCTCGCCTGTTAACCAAACGCGGCTGCTGGATAACGCTGGCAGCTGCGCCCTTTCTCCTTTTTCTTGCAGCGTGGGGAGCAGATAAACTCTGGCCTCTACCGCTGCATGAAGTCAATCCCGCACGAGTGGTCGTGGCGCAGGATGGTACGCCGCTCTGGCGCTTTGCCGATGCGGAAGGCATCTGGCGTTATCCGGTAACAATCGAAGATGTTTCTCCACGTTACCTTGAAGCGCTGATCAATTATGAAGATCGCTGGTTCTGGAAGCATCCGGGGGTGAATCCATTCTCGGTGGCGCGCGCAGCATGGCAAGATCTCACTTCGGGACGGGTTATTTCTGGTGGCAGCACGCTCACTATGCAGGTTGCTCGTCTGCTTGATCCTCACCCCAAAACATTTGGCGGCAAAATTCGCCAGCTCTGGCGCGCGTTGCAACTGGAGTGGCATCTGTCTAAGCGTGAAATTCTGACTTTGTATCTAAACCGCGCTCCGTTTGGCGGTACGTTGCAGGGGATCGGTGCGGCAAGTTGGGCTTATCTCGGAAAATCGCCTGCGAATTTAAGCTATTCCGAGGCGGCAATGCTGGCGGTGTTGCCGCAAGCGCCCAGCCGACTACGCCCGGATCGCTGGGCGGAACGTGCCGAAGCCGCGCGTAATAAAGTGCTCGAACGGATGGCTGCGCAAGGTGTGTGGTCCCGTGAGCAGGTAAAAGAATCAAGGGAAGAACCCATCTGGCTGGCACCCCGACAAATGCCGCAACTGGCACCGCTGTTTTCGCGCATGATGCTCGGTAAAAGCAAAAGCGACAAAATCGTTACTACGCTGGATGCCGGTGTTCAACGACGTCTGGAAGAACTGGCGCAAAACTGGAAAGGACGATTGTCACCGCGCAGCTCACTGGCGATGATCGTGGTTGATCATACCGATATGCGTGTTCGCGGCTGGGTGGGTTCGGTTGATCTCAACGATGATTCACGCTTTGGTCATGTTGATATGGTCAATGCGATCCGATCGCCAGGATCGGTGCTCAAACCGTTTGTTTACGGTCTGGCGCTGGATGAAGGATTGATCCACCCGGCATCACTGCTGCAAGACGTCCCCCGGCGCACCGGTGATTACCGACCTGGCAACTTTGACAGCGGTTTTCATGGCCCGATCAGCATGAGTGAGGCGCTGGTGCGATCGCTGAACTTACCTGCTGTGCAGGTGCTGGAAGCCTATGGACCGAAACGGTTTGCGGCAAAGTTACGCAATGTTGGATTGCCGTTATATTTGCCCAACGGTGCTGCACCGAATATTTCGCTCATTCTCGGCGGCGCTGGCGCAAAACTGGAAGATATGGCGGCAGCGTATACCGCGTTTGCTCGCCACGGCAAGGCAGGAAAATTGCGCTTACAGCCTGACGATCCGCTGCTTGAACGGCCTTTAATGTCGTCGGGGGCTGCGTGGATCATTCGCCGGATTATGGCTGATGAAGCGCAACCCTTGCCGGATGGTGCCTTGCCGCGCGTCGCCCCACTGGCATGGAAAACGGGCACCAGCTATGGCTATCGTGATGCCTGGGCGATTGGGGTTAACGCTCGCTATGTCATTGGGATCTGGACTGGCAGACCGGACGGCACGCCCGTTGTTGGTCAGTTTGGCTTTGCCAGTGCCGTACCGCTGTTGAATCAGGTTAATAATATCTTACTGTCGCGCAGTGTGAATTTGCCGGAAGACCCACGTCCAGACTCTGTAAGTCGTGGCGTTATCTGCTGGCCGGGCGGACAGTCTTTGCCGGAAGGTGACGGTAACTGTCGCCGCCGCCTGGCAACCTGGCTGCTGGACGGGAGCCAGCCGCCAACTCTATTACTGCCGGAGCAGGAAGGCATTAATGGCATTCGTTTCCCCATCTGGCTGGATGAAAACGGCAAACGTGTTGCCGCTGATTGCCCTCAGGCGCGACAAGAAATGATAAATGTCTGGCCGCTACCGCTGGAACCCTGGCTGCCCGCATCAGAACGTCGCGCTGTGCGCTTGCCACCGGCCTCGACAATTTGCCCGCCATACGGTCACGATGCACAACTCCCGCTGCAGCTAATAGGTGTGCGCGATGGCGCGATTATTAAACGTTTACCGGGCGCAGCGGAAGCGACTTTGCCGTTGCAATCAAGTGGAGGGGCAGGTGAACGCTGGTGGTTTCTGAACGGCGAACCGTTAACTGAACGTGGGCGCAACGTGACCCTGCATTTGACGGATAAAGGCGATTATCAATTGCTGGTGATGGATGAGGTGGGGCAAATAGCGACAGTGAAATTTGTCATGCAATAGTCTGTTTTGTCCCTGATTGTTGCTTAAACTGGGTTTATTTTAAAAAAATGTTACCTTCATCAATAGTCAACGGCTCTGTTGCTCATTATAATCCGCGCCATCTCGTACGCTGGTACAGACAACAACAGAACAATTTACAGAGGTAAAAATGGCTATTGAACGTACTTTTTCCATCATCAAACCGAACGCGGTAGCAAAAAACGTGATTGGTAGTATCTTTGCGCGCTTTGAAGCTGCAGGGTTCAAAATTGTCGGCACCAAAATGCTGCACCTGACCGTTGAACAGGCTCGTGGCTTTTATGCTGAACACGATGGAAAACCGTTCTTTGATGGTCTGGTTGAATTCATGACTTCTGGCCCAATCGTTGTTTCCGTGCTGGAAGGTGAAAATGCTGTTCAGCGTCACCGCGATCTGCTGGGCGCGACCAATCCGGCAAACGCACTGGCCGGTACTCTGCGTGCTGATTACGCTGACAGCCTGACCGAAAATGGTACCCACGGTTCTGATTCCGTCGAATCTGCCGCTCGCGAAATCGCTTATTTCTTCGGCGAAGGCGAAGTGTGCCCGCGCACCCGTTAATAATTTCGTAAATGCCGCGTGCAAACGTGGCATCCGTGCGCCAGAATTTGTACAATGCAGCGCCCCCGGACGAGCAGCCGCTCACCGGGGCGTTTCTTTTTTCAACCCTCCAGGGGCCATAACGTGTAATAACGAGGCCGGAATAGCATATGTCTGAACAATTAGTCACACCTGAAAACGTCACCACGAAAGATGGAAAAATCAACCTGCTGGATCTCAACCGTCAGCAGATGCGGGAGTTTTTTAAAGATTTAGGTGAAAAACCCTTCCGCGCCGATCAGGTGATGAAGTGGATGTATCACTATTGCTGCGACAACTTTGATGAGATGACCGACATCAATAAAGTGTTGCGCGGCAAACTGAAAGAGGTGGCGGAAATCCGTGCACCGGAAGTGGTTGAAGAACAGCGTTCATCTGACGGCACCATTAAATGGGCGATCGCCGTTGGCGATCAGCGCGTTGAAACGGTGTATATCCCGGAAGACGACCGTGCCACGCTCTGCGTCTCTTCGCAGGTGGGGTGTGCGCTGGAGTGTAAATTCTGTTCCACCGCCCAGCAGGGCTTTAACCGCAACCTGCGGGTATCGGAAATTATCGGCCAGGTGTGGCGTGCGGCGAAAATTGTCGGCGCAGCAAAAGTCACCGGTCAGCGCCCAATCACTAACGTAGTGATGATGGGTATGGGCGAGCCGCTGCTCAACCTGAACAACGTCGTTCCTGCGATGGAAATCATGCTTGATGATTTCGGTTTTGGCCTGTCAAAACGTCGCGTCACGCTTTCCACTTCCGGTGTGGTTCCGGCGCTGGATAAACTGGGCGATATGATCGACGTTGCGCTGGCTATCTCCCTGCACGCGCCGAACGACGAAATTCGTGACGAAATTGTGCCGATCAACAAAAAGTACAATATCGAAACGTTCCTTGCGGCGGTGCGCCGTTATCTGGAGAAATCCAACGCCAATCAGGGCCGAGTCACTATTGAATACGTGATGCTTGACCACGTTAACGACGGCACTGAACACGCGCACCAACTGGCAGAACTGCTGAAAGATACGCCGTGTAAGATCAACCTGATCCCGTGGAACCCGTTCCCGGGCGCGCCGTATGGACGCAGTTCGAACAGCCGTATCGACCGTTTCTCAAAAGTGCTGATGAGCTACGGTTTCACCACTATTGTGCGTAAAACTCGTGGTGATGACATTGATGCTGCTTGTGGTCAGTTGGCGGGCGATGTTATCGACCGTACGAAACGTACTTTGCGTAAGCGGATGCAGGGTGAAGCCATCGACATTAAAGCGGTCTGATAGCCATTACGCCACGGTTACTTTATGTACCGTGGCGTAATCTTTTATGAATGAAGTATTAAGTTGCAATTGTCTGGTCAATATTAACGGTGCGTTTTTGCTGACTTTAAGGCAGTATGTAACGATGCAACAGTAAGTTAGCCTTAGCGAATGTGGGCTTTGTCACGAGCACACAGACGGTCTTATACTGTATGATAAAGGTTAACTTAACGGATGTTTCGCGGTGTGGGTGGGCATGATGGTTCACCGGCATCTCAATTCTCATTTAAACGTACCTGCAGCGAATGAATACTGAAGCCACGCACGACCAAAATGAAGCACTTACTACCGGCGCTCGCCTGCGTAATGCTCGCGAACAACTAGGACTTAGTCAACAGGCCGTTGCCGAGCGACTTTGCCTGAAGGTTTCCACGGTACGCGACATTGAAGAAGATAAGGCACCCGCCGATCTTGCTTCAACATTCCTGCGCGGATATATCCGCTCTTATGCGCGTCTGGTACATATTCCAGAAGAAGAACTGCTGCCAGGGCTGGAAAAGCAGGCTCCACTACGGGCTGCAAAAGTTGCGCCGATGCAGAGTTTTTCCCTCGGTAAACGCCGCAAAAAACGTGACGGCTGGCTGATGACCTTCACCTGGCTGGTGTTGTTTGTGGTTATTGGCCTGAGCGGTGCCTGGTGGTGGCAAGACCACAAAGCTCAGCAGGAAGAGATCACCACTATGGCCGATCAATCTTCTGCGGAACTGAATAATAATCAAAGCCAGAGTGTACCGTTAGATACGTCGACAACCACAGATCAGGCTATGGCGACCACGCCGACATCACCTGTGGATACCACCGCAACCAACACGCAAACACCTGCCGTAACTGCGCCAGCACCAGCTGTTGATCCGCAACAGAATGCGGTTGTTCCACCTTCGCAGGCAAATGTTGATACCGCTGCGACTCCGGCACCAGCGGCAACAACAACACCAGATGGCGCTGCGCCGTTGCCAACCGATCAGGCTGGCGTGACCACGCCGGCGGTTGACCCGAATGCGCTGGTGATGAACTTTACTGCCGATTGCTGGCTGGAAGTCACCGATGCTACCGGTAAAAAACTGTTTAGCGGTATGCAGCGTAAAGACGGTAATTTGAACTTAACCGGCCAGGCACCGTACAAACTGAAAATTGGTGCGCCAGCCGCAGTACAGATCCAGTATCAAGGGAAACCTGTCGATCTGAGTCGTTTTATCAGAACTAACCAGGTTGCGCGTCTGACCCTCAATGCCGAACAATCACCGGCGCAGTAACAGACGGGTAACGCGGGAGATTTTTCATGCATAACCAGGCTCCAATTCAACGTAGAAAATCAACACGTATTTACGTTGGGAATGTGCCGATTGGCGATGGTGCTCCCATCGCCGTACAGTCCATGACCAATACGCGTACGACAGACGTCGAAGCAACGGTCAATCAAATCAAGGCGCTGGAACGTGTTGGCGCTGATATCGTCCGTGTCTCCGTACCGACGATGGACGCGGCAGAAGCGTTCAAACTCATCAAACAGCAGGTTAACGTGCCGCTGGTGGCTGACATCCACTTCGACTATCGCATTGCGCTGAAAGTAGCGGAATACGGCGTCGATTGTCTGCGTATTAACCCTGGCAATATCGGTAATGAAGAGCGTATTCGCATGGTGGTTGACTGTGCGCGCGATAAAAACATTCCGATCCGTATTGGCGTTAACGCCGGATCGTTGGAAAAAGATCTGCAAGAAAAGTATGGCGAACCGACGCCGCAGGCGTTGCTGGAATCTGCCATGCGTCATGTTGATCATCTCGATCGCCTGAACTTCGATCAGTTCAAAGTCAGCGTGAAAGCGTCTGACGTCTTCCTCGCTGTTGAGTCTTATCGTTTGCTGGCAAAACAAATCGATCAGCCGCTGCATCTGGGGATCACCGAAGCCGGTGGTGCGCGTAGCGGGGCAGTAAAATCCGCCATTGGTTTAGGTCTGCTGCTGTCTGAAGGCATCGGCGACACGCTGCGCGTATCGCTGGCGGCCGATCCGGTCGAAGAGATCAAAGTCGGTTTCGATATTTTGAAATCGCTGCGCATCCGTTCGCGCGGGATCAACTTCATCGCCTGCCCGACCTGTTCGCGTCAGGAATTTGATGTTATCGGTACGGTTAACGCGCTGGAGCAACGCCTGGAAGATATCATCACTCCGATGGACGTTTCGATTATCGGCTGCGTGGTGAATGGCCCTGGTGAGGCGCTGGTTTCTACACTCGGCGTCACCGGCGGCAACAAGAAAAGCGGCCTCTATGAAGATGGCGTGCGCAAAGACCGTCTGGACAACAACGATATGATCGACCAGCTGGAAGCACGCATTCGTGCGAAAGCCAGTCAGCTGGACGAAGCGCGTCGAATTGACGTTCAGCAGGTTGAAAAATAATAACGTGATGGGAAGCGCCTCGCTTCCCGTGTATGATTGAACCCGCATGGCTCCCGAAACATTGAGGGAAGCGTTGAGGGTTCATTTTTATATTCAGAAAGAGAATAAACGTGGCAAAAAACATTCAAGCCATTCGCGGCATGAACGATTACCTGCCTGGCGAAACGGCCATCTGGCAGCGCATTGAAGGCACACTGAAAAACGTGCTCGGCAGCTACGGTTACAGTGAAATCCGCTTGCCGATTGTAGAGCAGACCCCGCTATTCAAACGTGCGATTGGTGAAGTCACCGACGTGGTTGAAAAAGAGATGTACACCTTTGAGGATCGCAATGGCGACAGCCTGACTCTGCGCCCTGAAGGGACGGCGGGCTGTGTACGCGCCGGCATCGAGCATGGTCTTCTGTACAATCAGGAACAGCGTCTGTGGTATATCGGGCCTATGTTCCGTCACGAGCGTCCGCAGAAAGGGCGTTATCGTCAGTTCCATCAGTTGGGCTGCGAAGTTTTCGGTCTGCAAGGTCCGGATATCGACGCCGAACTGATTATGCTCACTGCCCGCTGGTGGCGCGCGCTGGGTATTTCCGAGCACGTAACACTTGAGCTGAACTCTATCGGTTCGCTGGAAGCACGTGCCAATTACCGCGATGCGCTGGTGGCATTCCTTGAGCAGCATAAAGAAAAGCTGGACGAAGACTGCAAACGCCGCATGTACACTAACCCGTTGCGCGTACTCGATTCAAAAAATCCGGAAGTGCAGGCGCTTCTCAACGACGCTCCGGCATTAGGCGATTATCTGGACGAGGAATCTCGTGAGCATTTTGCCGGTCTGTGCAAACTGCTGGAGAGCGCGGGGATCGCTTACACCGTAAACCAGCGTCTGGTGCGTGGTCTGGATTACTATAACCGTACCGTTTTCGAGTGGGTGACTAACAGCCTCGGCTCCCAGGGCACCGTGTGTGCAGGCGGTCGTTATGACGGTCTGGTGGAACAACTGGGCGGTCGTGCAACACCGGCTGTCGGTTTTGCGATGGGCCTCGAACGTCTTGTATTGTTAGTACAGGCCGTTAATCCGGAATTTAACGCCGATCCTGTTGTCGATATATACCTGGTGGCTTCAGGTGCTGATACACAATCTGCGGCTATGGCATTAGCTGAGCGTCTGCGTGATGAATTACCGGGCGTGAAATTGATGACCAACCACGGCGGCGGCAACTTTAAGAAACAGTTTGCCCGTGCTGATAAATGGGGTGCCCGCGTTGCTGTGGTGCTGGGTGAGTCTGAAGTGGCTAACGGCACAGCAGTAGTGAAGGATTTGCGCTCTGGTGAGCAAACGGCAGTTGCGCAGGATAGCGTAGCCGCGCATTTGCGCACGTTACTGGGTTAAGGAAGGAGAAGGACAGCGTGGAAATTTACGAGAACGAAAACGACCAGGTTGAAGCGGTTAAACGCTTTTTTGCTGAAAATGGCAAAGCACTGGCTGTTGGGGTGATTTTGGGCGTTGGTGCACTGATTGGCTGGCGCTACTGGAACAGCCATCAGGTTGATTCTGCACGCTCCGCTTCTCTTGCCTATCAAAATGCGGTTACCGCAGTGAGCGAAGGCAAACCGGATAGCATCCCGGCGGCGGAAAAATTTGCTGCTGAAAATAAAAATACTTATGGTGCGCTGGCTTCTTTGGAACTTGCGCAGCAATTTGTTGACAAAAATGAACTAGAGAAAGCTGCCGCCCAGTTACAACAGGGGCTGGCAGACACGAGCGATGAAAATCTCAAAGCCGTGATAAATCTGCGTCTTGCTCGCGTTCAGGTTCAGCTCAAGCAGGCTGATGCCGCGCTGAAAACCCTTGATACCATCAAAGGTGAAGGGTGGGCTGCCATTGTTGCCGACCTGCGTGGTGAAGCATTGCTGAGCAAAGGTGATAAGCAAGGTGCGCGTAGTGCATGGGAAGCAGGCGTGAAAAGCGATGTTACCCCGGCACTGAGCGAAATGATGCAGATGAAAATTAATAATTTGTCCATCTGAGAGGGACCCGATGCAATTGCGTAAATTACTGCTGCCAGGACTGCTTTCCGTTACCCTTTTAAGCGGCTGTTCGCTGTTTAACAGCGAAGAAGATGTGGTAAAGATGTCCCCATTGCCAACCGTTGAAAACCAGTTTACGCCGACCACGGCGTGGAGCACTTCCGTTGGTAGCGGCATTGGCAACTTCTATTCCAATCTTCATCCGGCACTGGCGGACAACGTTGTCTATGCAGCGGACCGCGCTGGTTTAGTAAAAGCGCTGAATGCGGATGATGGCAAAGAAATCTGGTCTGTCAGCCTGGCCGAGAAAGATGGCTGGTTCTCTAAAGAGCCTGCATTACTTTCTGGCGGTGTGACCGTGTCTGGTGGGCATGTCTACATTGGCAGCGAAAAGGCGCAGGTTTACGCGCTGAATACCAGCGATGGTACTGTGGCATGGCAAACTAAAGTCGCGGGTGAAGCACTTTCGCGTCCGGTGGTCAGCGACGGTCTGGTGTTAATCCACACCAGTAACGGTCAGTTACAAGCGCTGAACGAAACCGACGGCGCTGTCAAATGGACAGTTAACCTCGATATGCCTTCGCTCTCTTTGCGTGGCGAGTCTGCGCCGGCAACGGCTTTTGGTGCGGCCGTCGTGGGTGGCGATAATGGTCGCGTCAGCGCAGTGCTGATGGAACAGGGCCAGATGATTTGGCAGCAGCGTATTTCCCAGGCGACCGGTTCTACCGAAATTGACCGTCTGAGCGATGTTGACACGACTCCCGTCGTTGTTAACGGCGTTGTTTTCGCGCTGGCCTATAATGGTAACCTGACGGCGCTTGATCTGCGCAGTGGTCAGATTATGTGGAAACGCGAACTGGGTTCGGTGAATGATTTCATCGTCGACGGCAATCGCATCTATCTGGTCGATCAAAATGACCGGGTGATGGCGTTGACCATTGATGGCGGCGTTACGCTGTGGACACAAAGCGATCTGCTGCATCGCCTGCTGACTTCTCCGGTGCTGTATAATGGCAACCTGGTGGTAGGTGACAGCGAAGGTTATCTGCACTGGATTAACGTCGAAGATGGTCGTTTCGTTGCCCAGCAAAAAGTTGATAGTTCCGGTTTCCAGACTGAACCGGTTGCCGCTGATGGCAAACTGCTGATCCAGGCAAAAGACGGAACCGTGTACTCTATTACACGTTAATCGTCTCTGTCGTTCACTTTGAAAACGGCTCCTGGACAGGGGCCGTTTTCCTGTTTTTAACAACGACACGAATATAGCGTGCGTTGTCTGATGATTTATAAAAATGAGGCTTTAAACATGGTACCTGTGGTCGCGCTTGTCGGGCGCCCTAACGTAGGAAAATCCACGTTATTTAACCGTCTAACTCGCACCCGAGATGCGCTGGTTGCGGATTTCCCGGGTCTGACTCGTGACCGTAAGTACGGTCGTGCAGAAATTGAAGGCCGCGAGTTTATTTGTATTGATACTGGCGGGATTGATGGCACCGAAGACGGTGTAGAAACCCGCATGGCGGAACAGTCGCTGCTGGCGATTGAAGAAGCGGACGTCGTACTGTTTATGGTGGATGCGCGCGCGGGCCTGATGCCGGCGGATGAAGCGATTGCCAAACATCTGCGCTCCCGTGAAAAACCGACCTTCCTGGTGGCAAACAAAACTGACGGTCTGGATCCCGATCAGGCAGTGGTTGATTTCTACGCGCTTGGTTTAGGTGAAATCTACCCGATCGCCGCGTCTCACGGTCGTGGCGTATTAAGTCTGCTGGAGCACGTGCTGCTGCCGTGGATGGAAGATCTCGCACCGCAAGAAGAAGTCGACCAAGACGCCGAATACTGGGCGCAATTTGAAGCGGAAGAGAACGGCGAAGAAGAAGAGGAAGACGACTTCGACCCGCAAAGTCTGCCGATCAAACTGGCGATTGTGGGTCGCCCGAACGTAGGTAAGTCTACACTCACTAACCGTATTCTTGGTGAAGAGCGCGTTGTTGTTTACGACATGCCTGGCACGACGCGTGACAGTATCTACATTCCAATGGAACGCGACGGACGTGAGTATGTGCTCATTGACACCGCTGGCGTACGTAAACGCGGCAAAATCACCGATGCGGTAGAGAAATTCTCGGTAATCAAAACGTTGCAGGCCATTGAAGATGCCAACGTGGTGATGTTGGTGATTGATGCGCGTGAAGGTATTTCCGATCAGGATCTCTCCTTGCTGGGCTTTATTCTCAATAGTGGGCGCTCACTTGTGATTGTAGTGAACAAGTGGGACGGCCTGAGCCAGGAAGTGAAAGAGCAGGTGAAAGAAACGCTGGACTTCCGTCTGGGTTTTATCGATTTTGCTCGTGTGCACTTTATCTCTGCCTTGCACGGCAGTGGTGTTGGTAACCTGTTTGAATCAGTACGTGAAGCGTATGACAGCTCCACCCGTCGTGTGGGGACCTCTATGCTGACGCGCATCATGACGATGGCTGTTGAAGATCACCAACCGCCGCTGGTACGCGGTCGTCGTGTGAAGCTGAAATATGCCCACGCCGGTGGTTATAACCCGCCGATTGTGGTGATTCACGGTAATCAGGTGAAAGACCTGCCGGATTCCTACAAGCGTTACCTGATGAACTACTTCCGCAAATCGCTGGACGTAATGGGATCGCCGATTCGTATTCAGTTCAAAGAAGGGGAAAACCCGTATGCGAACAAGCGTAATACCCTGACGCCAACCCAGATGCGCAAGCGTAAGCGTTTGATGAAGCATATCAAGAAAAGTAAGTAATTACATATTTATCTTCTGTAGCGCAATGCCGTCCACTTAAGCGGAGCGGCATTGCTGCTAACTGGATAATGTTTTTTGATATCTTCATTGCCCTCGGCCTTGATGGTCGAGAAGTTATGAGCAGTACTTCCAGATTTCCACACAGATACTACAACCTCGTCAGGATTGTTCCCATCGAATCGGTATTTCCCAGTACTTTCAGTGCTGTTGCAATAAACTAAAAGGTAAATATAGAGCTTATTTCCTGAGGCAATCTCTTATGTTTCTCTGCTGCTTGATTACATATTCTTACGAGCAGGTAGCAAGATGTGACGGTGAGGCTCAGCGTTTCAGGCTGTGTTTTACCTACTTAGCAGAAAAATGTTCGGCAAAAAGTTGCGATGAAGAAGATGGCATTAATAAGATCACAGAAATCGAGCAAATGATTAAGCAATGGCATCAGTTACTGCCGCGTTTATTATTACTCACTATATATCAATAATAAGAATAAATTTACCGTCATTGATATTAATTTTTAATATTTTACCGGTAAATAAATTATTATCATCTATTCATAAATAATATGTTAGATGCTTAACTTAATATTTCCTGGCAATTTGTGCGAATTTTAAATAAATTAATATTTAATTTAATTTAGAATCAGGGATGGTTTTTATATGTTGCGTTGGTCTCCTGTGCTTTTTTCTATTATGTGGGCAAGTGCTTCATGGGCATCAGAAGGAAAGGTGGAACCAACAAATATCAGTTCTACTGATAGCCCTAATACACTTCCTGATTTAGGTAGTAGTGAAAAATCAAACAGCAAAGATGAAAAAGGTGCTTTAGGCGGTAAAGCTCAGGGTTATTTTATAAGCTCCGCCACGCAAGGTTTTGAAAATCTCACGCCCGAGGCCCTGAAGGCTCAGGCTGAAAGCTATGCGAAAGGGCAGGTGACGTCCACTGCTCAGTCTTATCTTGAGAACGTCTTGTCGCCTTATGGTTCTGTCAGAACCAGCTTGTCGATAGGAGAAGGTGGCGACCTGGATGGCAGCACTTTTGACTACTTTGTCCCCTGGTATGATAACCAGGAAACACTCGTTTTCAGCCAGTTCTCTGCACAACGTAAAGACGACCGAACCATCGGTAACATTGGGGTTGGTGTACGCCAGAACATTGGTAACTGGTTGCTTGGCGGCAACCTGTTTTATGACTATGACTTTACTCGCGGTCATCGCCGCTTGGGGCTGGGTAGCGAAGCCTGGACCGACTATCTGAAGTTTTCCGGAAACTATTACCATCCACTTTCAGACTGGAAAGATTCAAAAGATTTCGACTTTTACGAAGAACGACCAGCGCGCGGCTGGGATGTCCGGGCTGAAGGGTGGTTGCCAGCATGGCCGCAGTTCGGTGCAAAGCTGGTTTACGAACAATATTACGGTGATGAAGTTGCGCTATTCGGCACCGATAACCTGGAAAAAAATCCCCAGGCGTTAACCGTCGGATTAATGTATAACCCTGTGCCGCTATTTACCGTAGGTTCAGATTATAAATCCGGTACGGGTGATAATTCTGATTTAAGTGTCAATGTATCCCTAAATTATCAGATAGGTACGCCACTGAAGGATCAATTAGATCCTGACAATGTTAAAGCTAAACATTCGTTAATGGGTAGTCGTCATGACTTCGTGGAACGTAATAATTTCATTGTTCTGGAATATCGTGAAAAAGATCCGCTTGATGTGACGCTGTGGCTGAAAGCCGATACTGCGAATGAACATCCAGAATGTATCGTAAAAGATACACCGGAGCTGGCCGTAGGTCTGGAAAAATGCAAGTGGACGATTAACGCTCTCATTAATAACCACTACAAAATCGTCGCGGCATCATGGCAGGCGAAAAATAATGCTAACCGCACGTTAGTCATGCCTGTTGTGAAAGCGAATGCACTGACGGAAGGTAATAACAACCGCTGGAACCTGGTACTGCCGGCCTGGCAAAGTGCATCAACCAAAGAAGAGCAAGAGAAGGTTAATACCTGGCGTGTGCGCCTTGCACTGGAAGATGAGAAAGGTAACCGCCAAAACTCAGGTGTCGTCGAAATTGTGGTGAAACAGGATCGTAAGATCGAACTGATTGTTAACCATGTTCTCAGTGTCCCTGCGGATAACAATCACAGCTATCAAGCGGAAGCCAAAGCCGATGGCAGCGATGGTGTTGTCATGGATATGCATATCACTGACAGTTTTGGTGATAACACTGACAAAAACGGGAACACCTTACCTGAAACAGGGGTGACACCGACACTGTACGATGAAAACGACAAGAAAGTGACGCTGAACACCAAACCCTGCGTCACTGAAACACCGTGTGTCTTCATTGCTAAGCGCGATAAAGAGAAGGGCACTATTACCTTATCCAGTACGCTGCCGGGGACTTTCCGTTGGAAAGTGAAGGCGGAACCGTATAGCGACTCGAACTTTGTGGATGTTACTTTTACCAACACTGCAAATGTTGGCGGCATTAATGGCTTTATTTATCGGCTTGAGGACAGCAGCCCGAAAAATCTTGCCGGTGATGCAAAACCGATCCCTCTGAAATCTGGTTATCGTTTTGTGATGTGGCGTGATTCCAATAACGATGGCATTTATCAGCAGTCAGAAAAACTGACTGAAGAAGAAAAAACGCGTTACGACTATGAGTGGGAATTTACCGGTAAAAGCGCACACGGTTCCACTGGCGCGAAAGCGAATACGATAAATGAGGATTTGATTCTGCCAGCCACCAACAAGGAAGCCGCATCGAAATTTGATGCAGATGAGCGTGATGGCGTGCAGGGATATGGGATTCGTGTGGTTTATAGCGAAAAACAAAAATCAGCGTAGCAAGGCAATATGGCTGTGGCTGAAGGGTAACCAAGGAGATAGTAGTAATGAAACTGGAAAGTAATCGTAATTTAAGAAAGGTTGTGCTGGCGTTGGCTGTTGCGGGGTATTGTGCCATTCCTGCAATTGCATCTGCAGCATGGACCACTGTGACCGAGAGTACTGGCGCAATTAACGGTACGGTACCGTGGATTCAGGACACTTCCGCGACACCTGTTGATCACCACGTTAGTATTAGTGCAAAACGCGGTGGCAGCAAATCAACAGCACAACTGGCTGTTGGTGATGAAGTGACGGTACATTGGGGACTCGCTGATGCTGAAGGCGATACCGATGCTAATGATGCGTCGACCAAAGCTACCATTAAGTGGCTGCGTAATGGTCAGGAAATTAGCGGAGCCGAAGGCGAAACTTATACCCTCACCAGCGCTGATGCGGGTAAAAAAATTGGTATCAAAATTACCCCTACCACAGCGACCGGTATTCCGGCTGTGGGTGCAGAGTTGACGCTGGCAGATATTACTAATGGTCCGGGTGACAATGATGGTTCCGGTGGCAGTGATGGCACAGGTGACGGTTCCGGTTCTGGTGATGGTGGTGGTTCTGCAAGCGATGATATCCCAGCTGGTCCGGTTGTTGATAACAATGTGAAAGTTGTTATTTACAAAACAGATGACACCAATAAGAAAAACCTGCTGGGTACTACGGACATTCTGGCGACGAACACCTCCTACAGTGTCATCTTGTACTCTGATGCGAACAACAACAACAAAGTTGATACAGGCGAGGATGTTACCAGCCAGTACGACTACCGTTGGCGCTTCTCCGGTACCAGTGCGCACGGTACTGCGGGTGGTGTGGTTAAAGATACCTGGAACAACACTGCACTGGTTATTCCGGCAACCAACTCCGAAGCGGGTACTGCATTCAACAGCTCCAGCCTTACTCTCGGCGATGATGGCGTGCAGGGGTACAGCTTGTCCATCGATTATCAAATCAAATAATTATGCCCAATGCCACTTCCTTCGGGGAGTGGCATTACCAGCATACTTTGCTTAATCAACCATTAAGCAAAGTATATTGAACCAGATAATGACTACAGCGGGATCACTCATGGAAGGGAATTTTAGATTAAAAACCAGCGTTAGCTGCATCCTGTTATCAATGTGTGCTGCTTTTCCTGTGCAGGCCGATAACTCTGGCATATGGCAAAGCGAGAACCAAACCACAGGTAAGCTTAACGGTACACCGCCGACGGCAGAAAGTGTGTCTGTTCCAGTGTATCAGGGAAGTACGAAACTTGATCCTGCAACCACGACCGCCATTGTTGCAACGGCATTGCCGAAAGCATTCAGTGCTGACACGTCACCGGAAAAACTGTATCTGACGAATCCATCAGATGCCGAAGGGGATCGTTTTGATGATATACCACAGCTCTCATGGTTAAATGATGTTGCCCCAGATGTCAGTCTGGTCTGGGCTAAAGCGGATAAACCTAATGAGCCCCTCAATCCACAACCGAATATAGCCCTCTCTTTTTGTGAGCAAAATCTTTCCGGGCAGTTAGTAGTGTGGCCAAAAGTCGATAGCAATAGTGCGGCAACGCTGTTACTGCATACCACATCAGGTGTACCGGATAATGGGCCTGTGTCGTTAGCGAATACCAAATTCCCGTTGAATGTGGCGGCTGCGGTGGCAACGCCGATTGCCGCCAGCATAAGTGCAGCGAAAGCGAAAGTTGGGGAGACCATTACGTTGACTCTGACGGTGAAAGATTGTGATGGCAATCTGAAAGCGGGCACGCCTTTTACTGTTAGGCGCGGCGTACCCACTAACCGTCAGAATGTTGCAAATGATACTGGTGCCCCCGTTTCGCTGGGCGGTACAGTTATGACCGACACCACCACGGAATACAAAGGGGTAACGGGGGAAGGTGGCATCGCGACCATCGCGGTAACGCAAAATGAGGGGATAGGGGTAAAAACACCGCTGTACATTACTGCTACCGGCATGAGTACTCCCTTGACGCAAGATGTCACTTTTACCGTGATCACCAGCCCGGACAGCACGCTCGCCAATATGTGGGGCCATATGAGTGAAACGTTTAAGGCCAGTAACGGTATTGTGTTTAAGCGCCCCAGACTTGCTACTGAGGTACAAAACCCCTTTAAGAGTGTCTTAGAATCAAATGAATCCTGGGTTCTGGTCAGGAATAATCACCTTGAAACAGCGGTTGAGAAAAGGGGGGGATGTGGCCCTGGAGGATCACTCAATGTTCCAACGCAACAGAACCTGAACTCGTTGATCGATGCTTATCCTGATGGGGTGAAGGCCAAAACAGGTTTGCCTGTAAGCGCTAACTACCATTCAAAAACGTCAGACTCAGCCGTTGTTAGTAGTCGTAATTTCCTGATGGTTAATCTGAGTAATAGAAGCACGACTTCTGATCAGTTTGTCCCTGATCCAGTAACAGTAAACGGCTTTTTGGTAATGTGCCAGCAGACTACGAATCCGAAAATTACGAAATATAAGCTTATAAATCCGTCGGATATGGTTTCAGTTGTTGGTTTCAACCATGGAAGTAACAGTAGAGGTACTTTTAACGCATTCAAAGGGAAAACAGTTGGTAAACAGTCAGTGAAGGTCCGTCTTCAGGCTGTGGATGGTAGTGGGAAAGGTGTTCCATATGCACCGGGAACAATGACATATCGTTATCCAATAAGCCGTCAGGGGAATAAGAGTGGGGTTGCCGATATGACTATAGTCAATAGTACGCAAAAGACTCATAGTATTGATGAGATGAGGTATTATTATGCGACAGCGGATAAGTCTGGTTTCTTTGAATTTACATTGGCACAAAATACAAACGGTTTGGGAAGCCTCCACGATATATATATCCAGAATGACAAGTCGGATCTGAGTGAGCGAACAGCTCAAGGATCAATGCCAGTCATTTTTGAGACAATTACCAGCCCGGATACGCCTGACGCTGAGTTTTGGGGGTATATGGAAGATACGTTAACGCTGAATGGTCGGACATTTAATCGCCCGAAACTTTTTAGTGAATTACCAAATGCGGGGGATTCATATAAGTTTGCAAGCGATCGGTTAGGTATGCAGGTCGCAGAAAACTGGGCAATGGTAACGTCATCGCAAGCAGCTATAGGTAGTGGTGGTTGTGCCGCAGATAAATACCCGACAGTTGCCGATTTAAGTGCGCTTCGCGCTGAAGTTGATTTTCTGCATGTATATTATCTGAAAGGTGGATGGCCTGCGGGGAACGGCAATAAAGGGTACTGGACTAATAATCCGACTTCCATTACTCAATGGATGAATATGCTGACGGGAGGATTAGAGTACGGCGCCCAGTCATCTCTCCAGATTTGCGCCCAGTAATTCATTGTTAAGTAAGTAGTAGAAAACCGCTCCCATGTGTTTACATGGGGCGGTTTTTAATGCTGGTAAACATGTGCTAATGTTTGACATCGTCATTAAAAACGCAGGAAACTCTGATGGAAGTACAGTGTCCGACCTGTCATCAGTTCATTGAATTATACGGTGATCGTACATATTGTGAGCATTGCCAACAGAATGTGGTATTTCAGGCGTTGTGCCCGGACTGCCACCAACCGTTACAGATATTAAAAGCCTGCGGTGCGGTGGATTACTTCTGCCAGCATGGCCACGGTTTGATCTCTAAAAAGCGTGTGGAATTTGTGCCGGTTTAGTCGGGCTTTTTCTTTTGCGCTCTCTTTGCAGATGTGATCCCTTTTACTTCACTTTTCACCCAACCGTCTTCCAGTCGCGTGGTCATGACATCGCCTGTTTTCACCTGTTTCACTTTTTTCAGTACCTTACCGTCTGTGACCGTGGTCACGCTATAACCACGCGCCAGTGTGGACAGAGGGCTGACGGCTTCAAGATGTGTTACTGCATTGCCGAAGCGTTCGCGCATGGCGCTCAGGCGTGAATGCACATGTTCCGCCAGACGATGTTCCAAGTGCTGAATGCGGCTTTGCACCCGGTGAATGCGTGGTTGGGGATTTTGTTGATTCAGGCGTTGTAAAAGCCGAACCTGCCGCTTATTCGTCCGCTTAATCTGACTGTCAATCGCCAGATTCATTCGTTGCTGAAGTCTCTCCAGCGCCGTCTGCTGACGCGCCAGACGCAACTGGGGATGCTGTTGTTGCAGGCGATGGTGAAGTAGAGTAAGGCGGCGGGTACGGTTAGCGAGGAAATAATCCATCGCCATACCGAGGCGCTGCTGAACTGACTGAATCTGCCGCAATAACTCCTGCTGGTTCCTACTGACCATTTCTGCCGCAGCGGAAGGTGTAGGCGCACGCAGGTCAGCAATGAAATCAGCTATGGTGACATCGGTTTCATGCCCGACAGCGCTAACCACCGGAATGCGACTGGCAAAAATCGCCCGCGCCACACGCTCATCATTAAAACTCCATAAATCTTCCAGCGAACCACCGCCACGGCCAACGATCAACACGTCACACTCGTTGCGCTTATTCGCCAGTTCAATGGCACGAACGATTTGCCCCGGCGCATCATCCCCCTGTACGGCGGTGGGGTAGATGATCACCGGCAGAGACGGATCGCGGCGTTTCAACACATGCAAAATATCGTGCAGTGCGGCACCTGTTTTTGAGGTAATCACCCCAACGCAGTGCGCAGGGGAGGGGAGTGGTTTTTTAAGTTGCTGATCGAACAAACCTTCAGCCTGCAACTTCGCTTTAAGCTGTTCGTACTTCTGTTGCAGCAATCCTTCACCGGCCGGCTGCATACTTTCGACGATAATTTGATAATCGCCGCGCGGCTCGTAGAGTGTAATATTGGCGCGAACTAAAACCTGTTGCCCGTGCTGTGGGCGGAAGGTGACCCGGCGGTTGCTGTTTCGGAACATCGCACAGCGCACCTGCGCGGTATCGTCTTTAAGCGTAAAGTACCAGTGACCGGAGGCTGGTTGTGTAAAATTAGAGATTTCGCCGCTGATCCACACCTGCCCCATCTCATGCTCAAGCAGCAGACGAACCGTTTGATTCAGGCGGCTAACGGTAAAAATTGCAGGGGATTGAGAAGGTAACATGTGAGCGAGATCAAATTCTAAATCAGCAGGTTATTCAGTCGATAGTAACCCGCCCTCCGGGGATAGCAAGCATTTTTTGCAAAAAGGGGTAGATGCAATCGGTTACGCTCTGTATAATGCCGCGGCAATATTTATTAACCACTCTGGTCGAGATATTGCCCATGCTACGTATCGCTAAAGAAGCTCTGACGTTTGACGACGTTCTCCTCGTTCCTGCTCATTCTACCGTTCTGCCGAATACTGCTGACCTCAGCACCCAGCTGACGAAAACTATTCGTCTGAATATCCCTATGCTTTCCGCAGCAATGGATACCGTAACGGAAGCGCGCCTGGCTATTGCTCTGGCTCAGGAAGGCGGTATCGGCTTTATCCACAAAAACATGTCCATTGAACGTCAGGCAGAAGAAGTTCGCCGTGTGAAAAAACACGAATCTGGCGTGGTAACCGATCCGCAGACCGTACTGCCAACCACGACGCTGCGTGAAGTGAAAGAACTGACCGAGCGTAACGGCTTTGCTGGCTACCCGGTTGTTACCGAAGAAAACGAACTGGTCGGCATTATCACCGGTCGTGACGTGCGTTTTGTGACCGACTTGAGCCAGCCGGTTAGCGTTTACATGACGCCGAAAGAGCGTCTGGTAACCGTGCGTGAAGGCGAAGCCCGTGAAGTGGTGCTGGCAAAAATGCACGAAAAACGCGTTGAAAAAGCGCTGGTGGTTGATGATGAATTCCACCTGATCGGCATGATCACTGTGAAGGACTTCCAGAAAGCGGAACGTAAACCGAACGCGTGTAAAGACGAACAAGGCCGTCTGCGTGTAGGTGCAGCGGTTGGCGCGGGCGCTGGTAACGAAGAGCGTGTTGATGCGCTGGTTGCCGCAGGCGTTGACGTTCTGCTGATCGACTCCTCTCACGGTCACTCTGAAGGTGTTCTGCAGCGTATCCGTGAAACTCGCGCTAAATATCCTGACCTGCAAATCATCGGCGGCAACGTGGCAACTGCTGCAGGTGCCCGCGCGCTGGCAGAAGCCGGTTGCAGTGCCGTTAAAGTGGGTATCGGCCCTGGTTCTATCTGTACGACGCGTATCGTGACTGGTGTCGGTGTTCCGCAGATCACCGCCGTTGCTGATGCAGTAGAAGCCCTGGAAGGTACCGGCATTCCGGTTATCGCTGACGGCGGTATCCGTTTCTCAGGCGATATCGCTAAAGCTATCGCCGCTGGCGCAAGCGCGGTGATGGTAGGTTCCATGCTGGCAGGTACTGAAGAATCTCCGGGTGAAATCGAACTCTACCAGGGCCGTTCTTACAAATCTTACCGTGGTATGGGTTCCCTGGGCGCGATGTCCAAAGGTTCTTCTGACCGTTACTTCCAGAGCGACAACGCTGCCGACAAACTGGTGCCGGAAGGTATCGAAGGCCGCGTAGCCTATAAAGGTCGCCTGAAAGAGATCATTCACCAGCAGATGGGCGGCCTGCGCTCCTGTATGGGCCTGACCGGCTGGGGGACTATCGACGAACTGCGTACTAAAGCGGAGTTTGTACGTATCAGCGGTGCGGGCATTCAGGAAAGCCACGTTCACGACGTGACCATTACTAAAGAGTCCCCGAACTACCGTCTGGGCTCCTGATTCTCTTCGCCCGACTTCATGTCGGGCGATTTATATTATCTGTTTCACTTGCCTCGGAATAAGCGTCAATGACGGAAAACATTCATAAGCATCGCATCCTCATTCTGGACTTCGGTTCCCAGTATACTCAACTGGTTGCGCGCCGCGTGCGTGAACTGGGGGTTTACTGCGAACTGTGGGCGTGGGATGTGACAGAAGCACAAATTCGTGACTTCAATCCAAGCGGCATTATTCTTTCCGGCGGCCCGGAAAGCACCACCGAAGAAAACAGCCCGCGTGCGCCGCAGTATGTCTTTGAAGCAGGCGTACCGGTATTCGGCGTTTGCTATGGTATGCAGACCATGGCGATGCAGTTGGGCGGTCACGTTGAAGCCTCTAACGAACGTGAATTTGGCTACGCGCAGGTTGAAGTCGTAAACGACAGCGCACTGGTTCGCGGTATTGAAGATGCTCTGACCGCAGACGGTAAACCGCTGCTCGATGTCTGGATGAGCCACGGCGATAAAGTTACCGCTATCCCGTCCGACTTCGTCACCGTAGCCAGCACCGAAAGCTGCCCGTTTGCCATTATGGCTAATGAAGAAAAACGCTTCTATGGTGTACAGTTCCATCCGGAAGTGACTCACACCCGCCAGGGTATGCGCATGCTGGAGCGTTTTGTGCGTGATATCTGCCAGTGTGAAGCCCTGTGGACGCCAGCGAAAATTATCGACGACGCTGTAGCCCGCATCCGCGAGCAGGTAGGCGACGATAAAGTCATCCTCGGCCTCTCTGGTGGCGTAGATTCCTCCGTAACCGCAATGCTGTTGCACCGCGCTATCGGTAAAAACCTGACTTGCGTATTCGTCGACAACGGCCTGCTGCGTCTCAACGAAGCAGAGCAGGTTCTGGATATGTTTGGCGATCACTTTGGTCTGAATATTGTTCACGTACCGGCAGAAGATCGCTTCTTGTCAGCGCTGGCTGGCGAAAACGATCCGGAAGCAAAACGTAAAATCATCGGTCGCGTTTTCGTTGAAGTATTCGATGAAGAAGCGCTGAAACTGGAAGATGTGAAGTGGCTGGCGCAGGGTACTATCTACCCTGATGTTATCGAATCTGCCGCATCAGCAACCGGTAAAGCGCACGTCATCAAATCTCACCACAACGTGGGCGGCCTGCCGAAAGAGATGAAGATGGGCCTGGTTGAACCGCTGAAAGAGCTGTTCAAAGACGAAGTGCGTAAGATTGGTCTGGAGCTGGGCCTGCCGTACGACATGCTGTACCGTCACCCGTTCCCGGGACCAGGCCTCGGCGTTCGTGTTCTGGGTGAAGTGAAGAAAGAGTACTGTGATCTGCTGCGCCGTGCTGACGCCATCTTTATTGAAGAACTGCGTAAAGCGGACCTGTACGACAAAGTCAGCCAGGCGTTCACCGTCTTCCTGCCAGTACGTTCCGTTGGTGTAATGGGCGATGGCCGTAAGTATGACTGGGTTGTCTCTCTGCGTGCTGTCGAAACCATCGACTTTATGACCGCACACTGGGCGCATCTGCCGTACGATTTCCTCGGTCGCGTTTCCAACCGCATTATCAATGAAGTGAACGGTATTTCCCGCGTGGTGTATGACATCAGCGGCAAGCCGCCAGCTACCATTGAGTGGGAATGATCCGTTAACGCTTTTCTGCGATTAACCACTATCAAAAATAATGCTAACCGCCTTGATTTACAGGCGGTTTTTTATTTTCAGCCATTAATAACCATCAGGTACTATCTGTTATTTTTAGCGGTAAATTTGACGGTATAAGAAATTTTTGGTCAGTGTTACACTCCATTTTACCGTCAGGTTTTAGCCAGTGGTGACGGTAAAATTTCACAATGGAGAGTGGCCTGATGCTGACCGATACCAAGCTGAAAAACCTCAAAGCGCGAGAAAAACTTTATAAAGTTGCAGACCGTGATGGGCTGTACGTAACCGTATCTCCCAAGGGATTGGTGACGTTTCGCTATGACTATCGAATCAATGGTCGTCGTGAAACGTTAACCATTGGCCGCTATGGTGACGGTATTTCTCTGGCGCAGGCGCGTGAAAAATTAGTAGAAGCCAAAAAACGTGTGAATGCAGGAATATCGCCCGCTGTAGAGAAGCGTGACGGTAAAACAAAGCGAAAAGAAGAAAAGACACTCCACGATTTTACCGTCAGCTACATGAAACACACCCGGCTGGCGGACAGCACAAGGGCGATGAAACAAAGCATTATCGACAGAGACATCACGCCGGTATGGGGTCGCAAGCTGCTGTCAGAGATAACCCCCTCTCTCCTGCGTGAGTATTGCGACAAGATTAAAGCGCGTGGTGCGCCAGCGACGGCGATTCAGGTTCGCAATATCGTTAGTGCGGTATTTAAGTTCGCCGCACTTCACGGCGACTATTACCCCAATCCTGCCGAAGAGGTTTTACCGGCTTCAATTGCGACATTCGAAGCGCGCGACAGGGCACTCAAGCCAGAGGAGATAGGCTGGTTTTTCAATCAGCTTGAACAAACGGGTACATTACCCACCATCAAGTTGGCCATTAAATTGGTTTTATTAACGATGGTGCGTAAAGGCGAATTGCTTAACGCGCCGTGGAGCGAGATTAATTTTAATGCCTGCCTTTGGGCGATTGACGCCAGCCGGATGAAGGGGTCACGAGATCATAATGTTTACCTGTCCCGGCAGGCGCAGGACATTCTGATTGCCCTGAAAATGTGCGCAGGAAGCAGTGATTGGGTTTTACCTTCATGCAATCAGTCGTCGCATAAGACCATGTCGGCGGCGACCTTAAACCGGGTCATTAATCTTACGGTTAAGCAGGCGCAGGAACGGGGGATCAGGCTGGCGTCGTTTTCCGTTCACGATATGCGCCGAACGGCCTCGACGTTATTACATGAGGCTGGGTTTAATTCCGACTGGATAGAAAAGTGTCTCGCGCACGAGGAAAGAAGCGTCAGAGCCGTTTATAACAAAGCGGAATACGCAGAACAGCGCCGCGACATGTTGCAGCAATGGGCGGATATGATTGATGGATGGATCAAGCAATACCGCCCGTAAGTACTATGCCGGGATCTTGGTGCCAGAGCGCTTTGGGGCTTTGGCCAGATTCTTCTGTACCGCGTTATCAATATGGTGATGGTTATTTTCCTGCCGTGCCTTGAGCCAGCGTTCCACTTCCTCTTTGTCCCACGCGACGGCGCGCTTTGTCAGCGCAAAACGTTTGGGAAACAGGCCTTTTTGCTCCAACGCATAAATCGTACTTTCAGAGAGTGGCACCATCTGTAAAAGCACGTTTTTTCTAATGGCAATTTTCATTGTTTTCCCCATGCCGTTCGGCGTTCAGGTGTTGCCACTGCGCTGCAATCCGCTTCATCACCGCATTTCCCTCCGGGATCACCTCCTGCGGTTCTTTCATCAACATTACCCGCCCCTGGATAACGATCAGCGCCTGTTCCAGCAGGTCATAGTCCAGATAACAGAGGTCGGGAATATCCAGTTGCCACACGTAGCCATTCCATGCAGAAAGCAGTACCTGCGCAGCCGCGCGTCCACCGCTGGTTTCTGTGATCGCAACGTCGACAAGGGCATTGACAGCAAGGCGGTATTCCTCTGGCGTTACGCAAAGTCTTTGTCGTTGGGTTTCTTGCGTTGCCAGAGCCTTAAATATTTCGTTCATAACATTTCCTTATCGTTGAAAAACCCAACACTTCACCGTCGCCGGGCGGCGCGGTGCGGCAGGGTAACGGCGGTTAAATTCAGCGTTGATGCCGCTGTTAACCGTTCTGACTTCAATAAACTTGTGGGTACGGCTGGTTTTTAGCACTCGCTTCAAATCGCTGATCGGCGGGATCTGCTGGCGGCGCTCGGTAGCCAGTTGAATAAAGTGGTTAAGGTTAACGGCGATAAGCTGTTCATCGCGCGAGTGGTTGAGCTGTGGTTCGTCGTCGCCATCGAGGAAGTCGAAAATATCCCAGAACTCCTGCACCAGAGGATGGTCGGCGCTGATGGCCTGTTGGCGCTCCAGACTGAGGCGGATAAACATTTCTCTGGTCGCCTGTAGCTGCTCTTCCGTGACCGGAATAACCAGCGCCAGCGCGTCGAGCAACGCCATAAGCTGGGCGTGGTTTTTAATGATGCGGATATGGCGAATATCTGGGTGGGAGTGAAGCTGCTGCTCATATAGCGGGATCTGCCGGTTAACGCACCCCAGCACGGCCTGTTCTGCCAGCGCTGCTTTCAGCATAAAGCCAGAAAGCTGTTCCACCGGCAGGCGTTCGAGCTGCTCGGCGGCGACCTTGGTCTGGGTATTCTGACCGCTGCGGTCGGTGTACAGGTGAATAATACGTTCCAGCACCGGGTTAGAGGCGCTGACGTCGGCGTTTTGCGCAATTACAATCGCGCCCCGGAACGGCGGTTCATAGGTCTCGTTACCGCTGTTACGCAGACCGCGAGAACGTACCGACCGCCCGTTGTAGGCGGTTTTCAGCTCTTCCCAATCAAAGCCGCGCTGTTTTGCACCCTCCTGATTACGGTCACCCTCGATCAGCACTACCGGCATATTCGCCACCTGCGCAAAGTTGCGCGCGCGGGCGGCCAGCGTTGATTTAGACGGATCGAAACCTTCATAGTCGCGTCGGCCCAACAGTTTCCAGAGGAACTCTATCAGCGTGGTTTTACCGCTGCCGGGTTCGCCGACGATTTCCAGAAACGGAAAGCTCTTATGCTTGTCGCGGATCTGTTCGGCAAACATCGTCCCAAACCAGAACGCCAGCGCCACAAACCCCTTTGCGCCAAACGCCTGCCAGAGTAGCTGGGGCCACTGGCTGTCCATCTGTTTTAAATTGTCGTTCAGCGTCAGGCTGACCGACTGGTTCAGGCTTTTAAGGCTGAGTTTGCCCATGTCGAAGAAGTCTTCTTCGTTGAGTGCGTACAGCCGACCATCGCGAACGGCCAGATCGTTGAACACGTAAGCGCGGTATTCTTTGCTATAGCCGATAAAATCGGTGGTCTGGACGGTTTTGATTTTGGGAAGTTGCTTGAGCAGCAGCTTATCTAACTGCTGACTAGTGCCAGTAAAGATGCCGCCCTGTGCGATATGCAGCAGGCGCTTTTTGAATTCTGAGCCGCTGGAAAGTTGGGAGCCGGTGAAGGTGTTTTTTATCGGCGGCGTGTCGTCCGGGAAGTTAATGCGAAAGTAATACCAGCTTTCGTCGGTGATGGTGTTGGCCTGATAGTAGAGGGCGGTCGGGTAGCAGTTGGCGATCTCCACCACGGCGGACGACTCTTTCAGCGCCTTCTGTTTCAGCTCTTCTTCGCTCAGGTCGTCATTAGAGAATGAGATACTTTCATGCACCCGCATATAGCGGTCAATATCCAGCTTGAACCAGAACAGGCGGCTGTCAAACTCGAAGTGGAACTCTTTACGCTCTGTCTGTTCGTGCATCAGCAGGGCTTTGGCGGCGGGAGAGGTGGCGATCAGCAGAGAGCCGTAGTAGTGGTATTTCTTCACTAGCTCTGGGTTAAGCCGGTCGCGCTGGTGCAAATCGTTCCAGTCCAGCTTGCTGCGGGAATGCGGCGTCTGTGCGGCGGCTGCGCTCCAGCCTTCGTCCCGGCTGCGCTTTACCCATCGCCGGGTATAGCTCATGCCCGCCTTGTCGTTATCCAGCGCCCAGACCAGTAAAGGGCGCTTTTTATCCACGAACAGAGCGGCCAGTTGACTTAACGCCTGCGCCGGATAGTTGTTGCAGGTCATCAGGGAAACGGCGGCGATGCCGTGGTGATGCAAGGCTATGGCGTCAAAAATGCCTTCAACCAGCCAGATCTCCTGCTGTTCTTCCAGCTTCAGCGTTGGCAATTGCCACCATAGCCCGCTGTAAGCGCCGTGAAAGTTGGCTTTGCGATCGCCGAAACGCTGTGGGCGGTCAACGATTCGCTCCCACCACACGCCGTCAGCCAGCGGGAAACGCACGGTGGCCGAGCCGATATCGCGCCGTGCGTCGTAGTAGTTCTCTTGAGCGTAACAGTCACGGATCAGCGAAAGGTCAAAGCCGCGCATCTCGCGCAGGTAGGCATCGGCGGCGGCCTGTGGGTTTTCCGGGGTTGGGGGATATCTGTCTGACCAGCTTTCAAATAGATCCGGGTACACCTCTTTGATATGGATTTCGGCATTGCATTTATTCAGGCGACCGCAGCGCAGTACCCACGGGCTGATGGCGTTGGTGTACAGCTCTTTTTTCTGGCAGTCCGGGCAGACGCCCTGCCGCAGCCAGTCGCCCTGTTCTTTAAAGGAAAAATCGGCTAGCAGTCGCCGCGTAATTTCCTGATGAAGTTGTGGTTGCATTGCCAGTACCTTTATTCAGGTAATACTTACCCGTCGCATAGACACGTTGTTTATGCGTTGTGGTTGTGAGTCTTTTATTTACTGAGCGTTACGCGATTTTCTGCTTTTGCAGAAATTGCCCGCGTGTGGATAGCGGTATGTGTATCTTAGGATTCGGGCAACCGCTGGGTACTACCGTTCCCATCACGGTCTCCATCGCGATAAATGAAAACGAACAGTTAACGTTCTTGCACTGGTAATAGAGCTTACGTACCAGCGGTGACATATATTCGCTGCTGCGAATTATCGCCTTACCGTCGCAGTGTGGGCATTTCATCATGTCCGATCTCCTTACCACTTTTAACTAACTGAAACACTAACGCTTTTCGTTAACGGACTGACGAAATAGTGTGATGCCGTTCAAAAAAATGATTCTTGCCATGCTGGACATCGAACGGTTCTGCTCCAGCGCTAATGCTTCCAGTTCCGCGATTTCAGCGGGGAGCAGACGCATTGCCACCGGTTTGTTCGACATCACCCCGCGGGGTGCTCGTGAGCGTAAGACGTTCTCATTTGTTTTCATGGTGGTATATTGTGGTTATTAACATTACACAATCTATAATTCCCTCAATTGAGTGAATTGTCAATGGTAATTATATCCAAATGAAAGAATTTGGCATCCGTTTGAAGGAAGAACGTATCCGACTTGGACTTGATCAAGACGGCTTTGGACAACTTGGGGGCGTGAAGAAAAACGCACAAAGCAACTATGAGAATGGGTTGCGTAAGCCGGACAGTGACTATCTTGCTGGCATAGCGGCAGCGGGAGTTGATGTTCTGTATGTTCTAACAGGCAACCGCACGCCTGTAGTTACGTTGTCCAGTAAAGAGAGTGTGTTGGTGGAAAACTATCGTTCTGCTACGCCAGAACACCAGTCCACCCTTGACACGGTTAGCGCTGCGCTTGCGCAACCGGGAGTAGGGAAAGCAGCTAAGGGATAACGAGTAGAATGAATTTGGTTATTGTCTGTATGGAGGCAAAATGAAGTTGAATAATCTGGTTGCTCTTTACAGGAACATGACAGAGCAAAAATTGGATAGGGTTAAATTCCCATACAGACACAATAATTTACATTTTGATGTATTTTTCTTTATTGATGGAAAACCGTTTGAGCTTCTTTTCGGAGCATTAGGCGCTAATCTTTGCTTTCGTCTAAAAGTCGAGAAGGGATTCGTCATAAATCCTAATCTGGGAAGTGAGACTTATAAAGAATTATGCAAGGCTCTAGGTTTGAAATATGACCCTGCCAATCCATTTAGAACAAGTAAGTTTTTTGAAGATTTTGATGGGAAAATCCCTCCATCGGTTACTGTTAAGAATAAGGCAAAATATACTGATATTGCTGTGCATGTCAGGGATGTTGAAGAAGCAGACAGAATATATTTCTGTGGATGGAAAAACAACAATGAAGAAAAGAGTCATGTTACTGAAGATAATTTAAAGAAAACGAAAGAGTTTTTAGGGTATCAGGCTTTTCTTGTTTGTAAGGAAAAGAATATTAGCAGTAGATGGACTGATTTAGAAAATAAAGCGAAAGATTTTTATTTACCATAGGATTGTGAGGTTATATGTCTGATATTTCATTAGGGTGCGTGGTTGTTCATAGGTTGATAAAAGAGCAACATAAAGATTTCGATCACTCAAAACCATATAGTCGCCGTGATACGGTTCTTGACCGAAATAATGAAATCGTAATTAAACTAGTGTCCAGTATAGCCGCATTGTATGGTAAAAAATCTAATAGCTCGCATTATGGTATATTTAATTTAGATGAAACACGTAGGGGGCCTTTTCCAGCGGCATTTGATAAATATCGGAATGATACATCCAAGAAGTTAGACGATGAATTGTTTATAGGATTATCAAAAAATGTTATGCATCAGTTATATATTGAGGCAAAGGATCGACCTGCTGCATCAGGAGGATTACTTCTTTTTGCTGATTATATCAGTAAATCCGTGCGTTACTTTCTTATTGCAATGATTAAGCAAAAGGAAGGTATAGTTATTAGTGATAAATTAGAACCAAAGGAGTTAGAGCATCTTGATCTGGCAAAACTAAATCAGGCGGCACGAATAAACTATGATTTGTATGATAAATATATTTCCGCTGATGAGAATGAAAGACAGGATGTTAATTATTTAAGTTTTGTTAGTCCCAGTTCTAACCAGACAACTTCAGGGTATTTCATTACTGCCTTAGGTTGTGATAAAGGTAATACATCAACTAAAGCTACGAGTAATTTAATTAATGAATCTTTTAACTTCTTCAGAAATCATCAAGAATTAAAGGATAATGCCCGTAAATTTAAAAATGAAATTATTGAGTATTTATTCGATTGTTCTGAGAATAACATTTCAGCTAAGCTCTCTGTTGTTAGTGAGATGGCAGCGAAGCATATGGTTAATTTAGAAGATGACATTAAAGATAAATTGTCAGAAGAATTATATGCTCATTTGAATAGTGAAAGTATTCGTGTGCCTGTGGAATTTAGGGTAAGCAAATCAGTAGTTAAGAAAAACAGAAATATTAAATATACAAGTGATAATGTTAATTTTGAGTTTAAATCTAGTTTACTAGGCAATACGCTTGATAATGAGATATGCTATAATAAGAAAACTGGACATTTAACTTTTACTCGGATTACTCCTGAGAAAAAAAGTGAAATAGCTCAATTGCTTGATGAGTTAATAAAAGAAAGAAATAGCGAAAAATAAGGTTGCTTAATATGTCATGTTTTGAAACGGTTGTTGAGCTTTTCAGATATGTAGGGCGTCCTAAATTTGATGCTATTAATAATCGTTTTTCAGCAACTATTTCTTATGATGCTCATATATATGAACTCTTAGTTTCTTTGCAACCTCATACCGCGTGGGGAGAAATTGAAGAGATTGTCATTGATGATGTGGATATAGATGTTGATGATAGCCTTCCCGCTAAAGGAACATCAATAACACTGACAATCTCTATATCAACTGGAGCCAGTGAGTCATTTTTTATCGATATTAAAGATCTAATTCAAAAGTCTCCGATGTTAAATAGAGGTATTTTAAGAAAGTCTTTTTACTTGGTTGAGGAAGATTTTTATTTTAATGAAGGAATGGTTGAGGGATTAGCAAAAATACCAGAACTATCTGTTTTAAAAAATCTTTGTGATTTTATTTTATGTCTATCAAAAGTTGCACACTACAGCAATAGTAAAAGTGATGATGTATGCCATAAGTTAGTTTTCTTGAAAAATACTAATGCTAAGTCATTACCTTTAATTATTGAAACTAATGTTGATTATTCACTTCTTTTAACAGGTATTAAGGATTTAAAAATCATCGAATCTTTTTCTGATGAAAAAAAAGCTATAACGGATGATAATTATTTTGAGCGAAAAGGGATTTTCATTAATACGGTGGTCGATTTTCTTGAATCAATCGATGTAAAGAAACAGTTTCATTTTTTATTCTGTGAGTGGGATGAATTTCTAAAACTATACCATAATAACCTCGGTGTATATCTTAGTGGTTTTTCATTTCATAAAGTAAGAAAGGAAGTGGCAGAGGCAGAAGCTAATTTAGCTGAGCGTTTTTCAAAAATAATGTCAGACATGATAGCTAAGCTTTTAGGTATTCCTGTTTCTTTGGTTGCTACTTTTGGCATGATAAAATTAAATACCCTGCCGGAAATGTTAGTGGTTTTTTTAGGTGTATTGCTCACGTCGATAATTATGTTTTTTATTGTAAGAAGTCAATACACACAGTTTAGGATGATTTGTGATGCTAAAGATATTATATTTTCCCCATTAGTGAAAAAATCTGTAGGTTATACAGAAGATTTGAAAAAATTAGTATGCAATGCAAAGGATAATTTAGACAAAAATCAGGTCATGTTAAATCGTTACCTTCTTTTCTTTCAATGCTTATGCTGGATTCCGACAGCCTTAGGTGGTGGAATGATCTTAATGGCTATTATGGTTCATTTAGGATTACTATAAACTTAATTCCATTTCTAATGCGGTGACATAACCAGTACCGCCATCCAACGTATGCACGCACCGCGTAATCACCCACGCGGTGCCGTCAATCTCCGCCTTAAACCCCTTCACCTGCACCGGTAGTTCCGGGAACAAATCGGGCCGTCCACGCGCAAGGTTCAGGCTGAACGTTGCCGCGCCGCGCTGTAGTTGCTCCCACGCGCTTTTTGCCGCTCTGTAGGCGTTATTTTTGTTGGCATAGGTGTGGCGCAGCACCTTGATATTTCCCTCTTCGCCGACCATCACGTTATCGGCGTTGAATGAGGCGTCTGACGGCGGCGATTCTGTTGGTTGCGTTTGCGGAAGGTTTTTCCGTGTCTTGCGCTTCACGTCAGTTGACTGCTTTTTAGCCTGCCGCGTATCCAGCCAGTAGGCCGTTACGCCGGTATAGGCTTCCCTGTCCGCGATGCTGAACCGGTGGCTGTCGCCGTCCTCGCGGTTAATGGTTGCGACCGGCAGCGGCTTGCCGCTGGCGCTTTTACCGGAACCTGTCGGCATCAGCAGCAGAGCATCATTTTTCACGCAGGCGATAGCGCCGTGCATTTGCGCCAGCCGGGTTAGGAAGGATGCATCAGACTCGTTAGTCTGGTCAACGTGCTCAATGGCGATCCCAGCCAGCTCGCCGCTGACGGTTGATTCCAGCTTATGACGTGCCGCCACGGTTTGCACAATCGCGCCCAGCGTCACATCATGGTAGCTCTGTTCCCGTTTAACGTTCAGCGAATCGCGGAAATCGGCGCTGCGGGCGCGGAGGCTGAGTACGTCCGGTGCGCCGCTGTGCTCCAGTTCGTCCACTGTGAAGACATTCTGGTGCATCACGCCGTCACCCTTCCAGCCCAGAGAAACCGTTAGCTTTTCGCCCTTTGCCGGAAACGCCAGCAGGCCGTCGCTGTCGTCCAGTTCGAGCTGCAGTTCGTCGGCCTCAAAGCCCCGGTTGTCGGTGATACGCAGGCTGATTAAGCGGTTGTCCAGATTCCGCGTAATGTCCTTACCGTTCAGCACCACGCTGTACTCCGGCTGCGGCTGGGCGTTTAAGAGTGCGTTTAACATCGTCATAGTCCGTCGACCATCGTGATGATGTCGCCCAGCAAGCCACCCAGCTTCGGCGGATCGACACGTTTTAACGCCAGCGTAAACTCAATGCGCCGGGCCGCACCGTCGCGAAAAAAGACGCTCCGTGTGACGTTCAGACTCTCAATCACAAACCAGCCATGCAGCGAGCCGGTGCCTTCAATCAGCGGCCACGCCATCCCCTGATCGGCCATCTTACGCAGGAAAAACAGAGTAAATCGCCCGCCGGTCAGTTCCGGCAACAGCACGCCGTTTAGCGTAATGGTTTCGTCACCCACGCCGATAAACTGGCTGGCCGGACGTAGCCCCACGCGGGAACTGGCAGGATGCCGCCACGCTACGGCGTGCTGCATATCCTGATAGGGCAGGGTTTTCAGGCTGAAGACGAATAGCCCTAGTACCATCATCATAAGAGCCTCCTTAATCAATATCGCGCAGGCTGCTGCGGGTTCTGGCGGCATTCTGCCGTTCGCGCTTGTCCAGTTCCTGCGCCACCAGTTTCGCCAGTTGTTGTTCATTCATGCCGGGAGCGGCGTGGATGTGAATAGTGACAGGCCCGCCGCTGGCTGCCGGTGCGGAAAGGGATGCTGGCGCGAGCGGGGCGCGATTATCCGGCAGGGCGGCGATAGGGGGCATGGCGACAGCGGCGGCGCTGAGCGTCAGCCCGGCACCGGCGGCGATTAACTGCTTCGAGAGTTGCCCTACGCTGGCCAGCGCCGTTTGCGTGTTGCCCTCAATCCCGACCGCCAGCCCGTCCACGGTATAGCGGCCCATTTCGGCGAACACCCGCGACGGTGAATGAATACCGAGCTTGTCCTTAAACCAGTTGGAAATATTGCTGCCCAGATCCAGCACGCCCTGTTTAATCGCTTCCCATTTGGCAAAGATCCCCTGTTTCAGCCCTTCCATGATGTTGCCGCCGATCTCGGTAAAGCGGGTGGACAGGTTACTGAAACTGTTCAGAACGTTATCCCAGACGGTGGTAAACACCGTGGATAAATTCCAGTTGCTGAAAAAGGCAACAATGGCGTTTAGCGCGCTGCTGACGGTGGTTTTAATGCCTTCCCAGACGCCGGTGGCGGTAGTGATAATGCCGCTCCAGATTTGCCCCAGAAATGCCACCACGCTGTTCCACGCCTCAACGGTAGTCGCTTTGATGGTATCCCAGTGCTGGTAAATCAGGCCGGGCAGCGTCCAGTTCAGCAGGATATTTACCAGCCCGTCCCACACGGCAGAGAGAAAGGACTTTATCCCCTCCCATACGGTGCGCGTGGTCGTGGTGATGTTGTTCCAGACATCGCTGCATACCTGCTTAAAACTATTCCAGAGCGCGGCGAACTTCGGCCCCAGCCAGTCCCAGTTCTGCCAGATCCAGATTGCGGCGGCGGCAATCAATGCAATGACCGCCAGAATCGGGTTAGCCATCATTGCGCGGCCCAGCCAAATTACCGCTTTTCCCGCGCCTTTAAAGGCATTCGCCAGCAGCCCCAGCGCGCTGCCGCCCTTAATACCGAGCACCGACAGGCTGAGTTTTAGCGCCGCCATCGGGCCGAGGATACCGGCCAGCGTCAGGGATATGCCTCCGAGCGCCACGGCGAACGCGCCGATCGCCATGCCAATTTTCACCAGCGTGGCGGTTAGCTGTGGGTTGGCCTTCATCCATGCGCCGATGGACTGTAAAACGCCGGTTATGCGTTGGGTAATGCTGCGCAATGGGCTGTCTACTGATTCGAACATCTCAATACCGAGATCTTCCCACGCCGAGCCAAGATTCTGGAGGTCGCCCTTCATATTATCGGCCATCGTTTTGGCAACTTTGCCAGCGGTACCGAGGGAGGCTTTCACCTGTTCGGCATAGGCTTCAATACGCTGTGATGGGTCGAGTGACGCCTGTTTGTCGAGCAGTTCCATCATGGCGGAGGAGGCTTCCACGCCGAAAATATCTTTGATGTAGGACATTTTCTTCACGTTGCCGACGTCGCCGATCCCTTGCTTCTCAAATGCGGCGGAGATTTCTGCCAGTAGTTGCGGCATTTCTTTCATTTTCCCGGTACTGTCCGCCACCGAGACTTTCAGGTCTTCCAGCGCGGCGGCGGCTTTTTTCGGCTGTGATGCCAGCCGCAACAGCGCCATACGTAAGGATGTACCTGCCTGCGATCCCTGAATCCCCACGTTACCCAGCATCCCGACCATCGCTGACATGGTTTCAAAGTCCTGCCCCGCAGCCTGTGCAGCCGGGCCGACGTATTTCATGGTTTCACCCAGCATCTGCAGGTCGGTATTAGACGTAGTGAACGTGAAGGTGAGCGCGTCAGCCATGCGTTGCATCTGGTCTGCCGGGATTTTATAGGCGCTCTGAATATTGGAGGCGATATCGGAAACCTGAGCAAGCTGCGTGTCCATCCCCGCCGCTTTCGCCAGATCCAACATGTGCGGCATCGCCTTTTCGATTTTATCTGGCGTGTAGCCCGCCATTGCCAGAAAACCCTGCCCCTGCGCCACATCGTTGGCGGTAAAGCTGGTTGATGCGCCTAAATCTCGCGATTGCGTTCGCAGCCGTTTCAGTTCATCAGAGTTTTTATCGGTGCGTGTTAACGCCTGTACGCGCGACATGCCCACGTCGAAATCGTAGCCGGGCATCATTACCCGCGCGCTGCCGTAAAGCATACCCACGCCGGTGGCCGTCGTGGTTGCGCCGAATCCGGCCAGTTTGTTGCGGGCGTCCATTGCTCCTGCGTAGCTATTTTTTGCAGAGTTCATCCGCTGCTGCTGCCGGTTTAGCCGTTCCAGTCGCCTGCGCTGTTCCTCCACGCTACGGTTAGCACTCTCCAGTCGTTGCCGTAGTTCACTCTGGCGCTGGCTGAGATTACGGGTATCGATACCAGCGTTGCGCAGTACGGTGCGGCTACGCTGCTGGGCTTGAGTAAGCTGACCATGCCGTTCTTTAAGTCGCCGCGCCTCCTGCTGAGCACGTTCAAACTCCCGACGCATCGCTGCCGTGGGCGCAGTGCTGCTTTGCATTGCCGTGGCCAGCGCCCGGACGCGATCCTGCGCGTTTTTAAGCTGGTTGCCGGTGACGGCGACATCGCGCGCCAGCTTGCGGTAGCCATCGATTTGTCCGGCCTGTTTGTTCAGGTCTTTGACCTGCTGCTGCGCGGTTTTCAGCGCTCTGGCGGTTTCGCTGCTGCCCTGCGTGACGGCTTTTAGCGGGCGGGTGATTTTATCTACGGCGCTGAGTAGTACCTGTAAACGAAGGTTTTGTGTGCTCATGATTCAACACCGCTGCGCTGGCGGGCCTGTTCCCGCCAGTAAAGGGTTTCGCCAAGGGTTAATGCGTCCATCGCGGATAGCGGCCAATGGAAGATGACAGCTATGTCGCCTTGAGCCTCTTCTATGCGTCCGGGGTATTCGCTGCTTCCGGCGAGGTCTGCGGCAAAAAACCGACAAGCGCCGTACCGAAAGCCGTCAGGTCGATAAAATCCAGTTGCGCCACCTCATGCTTATTCAGCGGCGGTGCGGTGATGCGCGGCAGAACGTTGGTGAGTGCATCTACGTTAAGGCTTAACAGCTCCACCAGACTGACACCGCGCAGGTCGCCGCCCAGCGGTTTACGGATCTGGAACTCGACAAATTCGGTTTCACCGCGTTTCAGGGGAGTATTCAGGGTAACGGTTTTACGTTCGCTCATGGTTCATCCTTACAGGCCAATGGCGCGACGTGCGCCAGCCAGACGGTCTTTGCCGTCGATATTTTCAATAAAGTTCACGGTGTCGATTTCGACGATGGTTTCACCGTTGACGCTCTCTTTGTAATAGGTACAAAGGGTGCTGATTTTGGTCGCGGAGTTCTCGCCCTGCTTGTATTCGCCGCGATCCAGCTCTTTGTGGCGACCACGCACCACGATTTCCACCGCGTCGTACTCTTCGCTGTCTTCACGCTGGATTGCGCCGGAGAATCGCAGCATCACGCCGCTGATCTTCGTCCAACCGATCTGCCGCAGCGCCAGCAGCTCATAGCCGCCGATTGACCATTCCACGCTGAGCGCCTCGTCATCCAGCCCCAGATCGACATGCGCCGCGCCGTTCATCCCGCCGCCGCGATAGGCTTCCAGCTTGCGCGTCAGCTTTGCCGGGGTGAAGGACTCCACCTGTGCCAGATAGATATCGCCCTCGTTAAACAGGTTGAGGTATTTCAGTTTGCTGGGTAGTGCCATGGTGCGTTCTCCTGTTACACGGTGGTGGCGATGGATTCAGCCAGATTGACCAGATAGCGGTCAGTAATGCGCTGGCGGAACATCAGGTTTTCCAGCGGCGGCACCGGGGTGTAGTCGTAGTCGATATACGCTTTACCCGCTTTCAGGATGTCCGGCGTGTTGGCGGAGGGATCGAACCATGCGGAACCATCGACGATGTAGCCGTTGCCTTTCAGTTCGCGGAATTTGGCGTTCACGCCTTCGATAATGTCGCGGAACAGAGAAGCGTGTTGCGGTTTATCTACCGCCCAGAAGTGGGCGTCGGCGATGGTATCCGCCAGCACCTGCGCGGTGCGGGTGTAGTTCTCAAAGGCAAACAGCGGATCGGTGCTGCAGGTGCGCGATCCCCAGAAGCGATAGCCGCCGTTGCAAATCAGCGTGGTGACGTCGTGGCTGTTGAGGTAATCCGAATCGGTGGCGGTGGACTGCAGATCCCAGAATACGCTGCGGGAAATGCCAGTCACGCCGTTGACGTCAACGTTGGACAGCGTTTTATGCCAGCCGATTTCTTCATCAATTTTTGCACGCAGGCCCACGGCACGGGCGGTGGCGTACAGCGTGTGTTCGGCAGCAGCCTGCGTATCAAAGCCGACAAAATCCGGCCAGATAATCATCGCCTCCCGTGCGCCGAGCTGATCGCGATACAGCACCGCCTCTTCTTTGGTCTGCGCGCCGAACGCCGACAGATAGCTGAAGGCGCGAAGCTGCTGTGAAATGCTGACCAGTTCGGTGGCGACAGGCAGAGAATCCAGCCCCGGTACCGCCAGAATGCGCGGTTTTATTTTCAGTTTGGTTTGCGAGTCCAGCAGCGCCTTCATGCCGGTGTATTTCCCGGCTGGCGTGCTGCCGCCGATGATATTGGCGGGGGGTTTTGCGGGGGGGGGGGCCCCCGGCGCACTACCACCAC